>ERZ857480.84078-NODE-130268-length-31746-cov-24.9252_pt1 | contig 31746 bp, 30 predicted proteins | sample MGYA00519767_ERZ857480 | MGnify/ENA primary metagenome ERZ857480 (study PRJEB31778, sample SAMEA3449210) | human gut metagenome | biome: human gut; feature: human-associated habitat; material: faeces | place: United Kingdom | collected 2010/2012 ...
CGCCACGCTGACCCACGGATCCATCAGGCAAATGAAACCGGCAAGCGTCAAAAGAATGCCGACTGCAAGGATCCATCCCCACGCGCGGACACCGAGGGCACGCAGATCAAACGAGCTGACGCACTGCGACACGCCGGAAAACAGCAGCCACAGCGTGAACAGGAACGGCAGCGACAGCATCGTGAACCACTGGTTGAAAAGCAGGAACAGCGACATAATCACCGTCAGAACACCGTCGAGCAACAGCCAGCCGGAGCCGAGCATCACGCTGCTCGCCGCGGCAAACACCACGATCTCCGCGATGCCTGCCAGCAGCAGGAACACGCCCAACAGGAGTCCCGCCGAAAGCACCGCCACGTCCTGATTGCACAAGCAGTAAATGCCTGCGGCAATCAGCAGCACACCAGCCGCAACATTCAGGATACGCATGAACTTTGTACTCATAACGCCATCTTCTTTCTTTTTCCTCTTTCTGCTGCATAGTTTAGCTTTTTCTGCGGTAAAGACAATACGCCGCCAGTACAAGAAAAGAAATCGAGCTTGTGCCAAAAGCACAAGCAGAAAGGAGGAAGTGTAGGCAGAGAAGTCATTTGGACTTCACTTATATTTTACAATGCTGAGCTAGCATTGTTCATAAGTTATATGGTATAATTTGTGAATAAGAATATAAAGATTCGAGCGACGCATAGGGGCATATCAGAAGAAAAGCTGACCGACAACACAACAAGTCCGCGCAAAGATAGAAAAGTCAACAGAAACCGCCGCGAACCGTGAAAGCAAAATTATTCAAAGAAAATCTCAACAAGTCCCGCCCATGTATCAAAAGTCATCTGTATGGAAACGCATGATATGATGGATTTGGCAGCGGTGAAAGAAACCGGCAAATCTGTGATTTGTAGAACAGAAGGAGGCTCCTCTTATGAAGAACCAAAACCATATTGGCCTGTTGGTGGGCTGTTTCACCTCTTTGATGCTGTATGTCCTCCTGTTTTTCTGGGACGCATCTCTGGAACTGAGCGAACTGCGATCTGTCTTGCGGCTTTCCGTTTCTGCCGTCCCTGTTTTCTTCCTGCAGTTGTGGTTATGCCGGCTGGAAAATGTCCGATGGACCCGCTGGCTCCCCCTCTGTGCCCTGTTCCTTGTGGCCCTGGTCGGAGCGGCCTACTTCTTCGGGTTTGTGGGCAGCGGCTGGGACACTTTGGGGGGCGGTATCCTCCTATGCTGGTGCATTGCCCCAGCGGCGGGGTGTGCTTTGGGCTGGCTGACCTACGGTGGGAAACTCCCGCGCAGGCTGGGTACGGCAGGGCTGGTCATTCTGCTGGCGGTCTATGTGAGACTCAAAGTTATGGGTGGACCTTTTGGAGATTTCGAGTTAATGGACTTGCCTGCCATAGTCGTTCTGGCGATGGGGATATGGTTGCTGCTTAGAAAGGATGGGCGTATAAAAAGGAAAGAATAACTTCCAGTTTGAAAGAAATGAAAGGCTGAACAACTACGGCACCTACGGCGTGTGGAAACAGCTTTACGAGGTCAACAAAGGTGCAAAGCTGACGGAGGGCGCAACGCTTGTTCTGCCCGAAACGCTGGGTAAGGTTGCCCGCATCAACGCTCCTGCTGCCGCCAGCGGTGAAACCCTCTATACAGTCTACGAGGGTCAAGTCATCGTCCTGCCCGCGAAGTAAGCACAATCAAACCACATAACGAAAGCACAAAAAATACCCACCTCGATTTTTCGAGGTGGGCATTTTTTCGTGTGCGCGGATTTGCTTAACTTAATGACATTGGGACCATTCTCCCTCATTTTTCTCTATTTTTGCGCAATGTGGCATTCCCTGCCGCAGAATCTGCGCGCTTTTGTTGAGATGCCCCTCCGGCGCGTAAAGCCCTTATACGTGCAAGACTCTATGTTGCTTTACAGCCGGAAGTGCTTCTTAAGTTCTTGGTTTTCCCCCAGCACCAGCAGCGTCATATCAGCGTCCAGCATGGTTTCCGGTGAGATGTTCACATCGGTTTTGCCGTTCCGCTTTACGCCGAGGATATTGACGCCATAGCGCCTGCGGATTTCCAGCTCGCCGATGCTGCGGCCCTGCCAATCCTCCGGCACGGCGACCTCGATAATGGCGTGCTGCTCGTCCAGCTCAATATAGCTGAAAATATGGTTGGCGGTATAGCGGATGGCCGCCCACTTCGCCAGCTGCTTTTCCGGGTAGGTAACCGCGTCCGCACCGTTGCGCAGCAGGAATTTCGCCTGCACATCCCGCTCGGCACGGGACACTACATACTTTGCCCCCAGTTCCTTGAGCAGTGACGTCGTCTCCAGCGAATTCTGAAAATTTCCGCTGATGGTGACATAGCAGACATCGTAATTGCTCACGCCCAGCGAGCGCAGAAAGTCCACACGGGTGCTGTCGCCGATCTGCGCGTTGGTGACAAAGGACATACACTCGTTGACGCGCTCCTCGTCTTTGTCCACCGCCATCACCTGATGGCCCAGCTCGTTGAGCTGCATGGCAAGATGCCGCCCGAAGCGGCCCAGTCCGATCAATAATACCGTTTTCATTGTGCGCTCCTTTCAGCCTACGGTAATTTTCTCCTGCGGATAGCGGGCGTAAGTCAGGTCATGCCCAGAGAACGCGGCATAGATCAAGGTCAATCCGCCGACGCGCCCGAAATACATCAGCAGGATGAGAATGCTCTGCGACAGGACTCCCAGCTGCGGCGTCAGCCCCAGCGTCAGGCCCACCGTACCGGCGGCGGACGCTGTTTCATAGAGACAGGCACCGAGGGGAAGCTCCTCCGCTGTGCTGATGACCGCCGCCCCCGCAAAGGTCAGCCCCAGATACAGCAGTAAAATGGCGGCGGCGTTGCGGACGGCGGATGTCTCCAATCTGCGGTGGAAGAGCTGCGGATCCTCTCGCCTGCGGAAGGCGGCAATGGCGTTGGCAATGAGAACTGCCAGCGTTGTGACCTTCATGCCGCCTGCCGTGGAGCCGGGGGCCCCGCCGGTGAGCATCAGCAAAATGCTGACCGCCTGCGAGGCATCCGTCATCTCTGTCAGATCGACCGTGTTGTAGCCGGCCGTCCGCGGCGTGACCGACTGAAAGAGGGAGGCCATTATCCGCTCGCCCACGGGGAGGTCCGCAAAATCCGTCAGAAAAAAGAGGACTGCCGGGAGCACGATCAGCAGCGCCGTCATACTCAGAATGACCTTGCTCTGCATCCGGTACTGCCGCAGGTGCAGCCGATGCGCACAGACATCGTCCCACGTTAGAAAGCCGATGCCGCCTACGACGATCAGCAGCATGATCACAATGTTGACCAGCGGGTCTGCGGCATAGGCCGTCAGCGAGGGATAGGGGGAATCCGTCCGCCCCAAAATATCGAAGCCCGCATTGCAGAAGGCGGAAACGGAATGGAAAACGGACATCCATACGCCCCGCAGTCCATAGTCCCGGCAGAACACCGGCAGCAGCGCCAGCGCGCCCAGCAGCTCGACCAGAAAGGTCCCCTTGAGGATAAATCTCGTCAGGCGCACGATGCCGCCCACCGCAGGGGCGGAGATGGCGTCCTGCATGGCGCTGCGCTCCTTGAGCGTAATGTTCCGTCCGGCGAGCATCAGGAAGGTCACCGCACCGGTGATCACCCCCAGCCCGCCAATCTGGATCAGCAACAATATGACTGTTTGACCGAAGGCGGACCAGTAACTGCCGGTATCCTGCACCACCAGCCCCGTCACGCAGACAGCGGAGGTGGAGGTAAACAGTGCCTCATGAAACGGCGTCCAGACCCGCTGTACTGTGGCGATAGGCAGCATCAGCACCAACGCCCCCAGCAGGATCACGCCCGCAAAGCCGAGGATCATAATTTGAAAAGAAGTCAAATGCCGCTTTAAGCGAAACACAGTCTCCGTCACATCACACACCTCCTTGAAACGATGGTACTCTCAATTTTCCGTACAGTATAGCACAGCTTTTGCAATGTGTCTGTATGTATCTTGTAAAATTTTCAGGTGCAGAGTCCTTATTTGCAGCCCAGAGGCGGGCTGCAAAGCTGCGGTTGACAGACTTTGGTGCATAGAATTCTACGCGTGACCTGTGAATCTTTCCTAAATTTTTAGTGAACTCCACATTTATTGAGGCACACTCAGCCAAAAAAAGCAATACATGGCATTTTGGCTATAAAGCCAATATTGGAACCGATGTGCATTATGAAAATCCGCCTCAGCCCAATGAAACACCACATTTTGAAAACTTATTGCTTGACATATGCCGTATCTTGTGGTGTATAAAAATTGTAATTGATTCTATGCACACTTTCCTCCTCGGAGGCGTGGGCTGTCTGGCCTATGTGCGGAGAGATCCGCCTGTGCACGTTTGTTAGGTTTGTACGTTGTGTAACACTTATAGGAAATTACTATGCCCTTTTGAGGAGCAGATTTGCTCTGTGTTTGTATGGATTTTTGCCGAATGGCTTTGCAGCTGCTCAGCATATTGGAAAGAGACGAAAGGCAGCTTTATGCCAGTTCGTCTCTTTTCGTATTCTGTAGACTACGGAAAAACTCCAACTATACAGCCCCGCGCAAGTCTGATACACTAATATCGTATTTTAGGGCGAAGTAAGTTAGGGCGGAACGCGAAAACATGGGGCGTAGTGCGCCCTATCGTTCCGAAAAGAACGTAGAATATTTAGAAGAACACTCAAATTAACAGGTGAAGAATGAATAAAGTGACAGGGCGTTTCTTCGCGCCCTGCCGAAATGTCAAGAGACGAAGCAGACATTCAGTCTGCCGCGTCTCTTTTTGCGTTTTTGTATGGAGCCTCGCTCGTTGGAGCAGCCACCGGCTTTGCCGGCCGGAGGCCGCGAGGCCGCAGGAAGGTCAAGCAGTTAAAAGAAAGAACGGATTCCTCTCAGATCGGGGCGGTTTGAGGATACGGGAGAAAACGCCTCACGAGACCGCGGCAAAGGTCTCACCCCTGCGCCCGGGCAGCGTGTCCGAACCGGCGGTGCAGGAACAGCACACTCCCGATCCGCAGCCGGTGCGGGTCAAAGAACACTGGCAGCTGCTTCCGATTTGTCAGCAGCTGCAGCCGAGTTCAGCGGCCTGGTGTTCACCGCCGCCATCGCAGATGGCAGGGCGCACGCCCCACGCGGTATCGTACTGACCGAGGCAAAAGTAAAAGAGACAGGTTCTTGGCCGCATCGCAAAACGGTAGACGCCGCAAGGCTTTTTCACCGTTCAAGGGCCTCCATTCCGTGGAAAGGAAGCGGAAACGGAATTTTTTGCCAACGGGTGAAGTGCGCCCATCTGAACACGATACCGACTTTTAAGGAGATCTACATCTATGGCTACTATTCAAAGCAAAGGGATATTCCTCACCCTTGTCGCACAGCTTGACAAGCTGGCGCGGCACAACCGTCAAGGCAGCTTTCGTACCAAGGCGCGCTGCTACGAGGCGTGCAAACGGTTCTGCGCCTACCTCACTGCAGAGTACCATCTGCAAAAGCTGGAGAACATCAGTGGCAAGCATCTGGTAAGCTATGTGCTGTACTTGCAGGACGCCGGCAAGTCTGCCAGTACCGTGAAAACCGACCTTGCCGCCATTCGGTTTTTCCACGATAAAATGTCCCGCCCAAAATACACGCTGCCAACGAACAGCGAGTTAGGCGTCGGGCTGGAGCGCCGCCGGTTCGGACAGCTCGACCGGACGTGGAGCGGCCCGGAGTTCAACCGTCTGCTCGGCAAGGCGATGGTCGAAAACCGTGATGACTTCATTCTTGCCCTCTACCTTGGGCGCTATGCGGGGCTTCGTATCCACGAGTGTTTCCGCATGGACACAGCGGCAGCGGAACGGGCATTACGCGAAAACGCCCTCACCGTAAAGGGCAAGGGCGACAAGGTGCGTATCGTTCCCATTGAGGACGAGCGTATCCTGATGATGCTCCGTAAGTTGCTAGCTCAGACCGAGCGCGGTCACAAGCTGTTGGTGCCGGACGATGTTCCCACCGACCGCGCCATCAACGCTCTGGAGCTGTTCATCTACCGCTACCGCAACGAGGTCAGCGACGAGGGCTCCGACCGCCGTTTGACCTTCCACGGGCTTCGGCGCACTTTCGCCGTTGCCTCTATCAAGAGCGGTGACGACATTAAGACCGTGCAAGAAAGCCTCGGTCACGCCACTGCGGCGTTTACATTGGATGTTTACGGACACGTTACGAAGCAGATGAAGCAGGACAGTGCTGCCCGTATGGAACAGTTTATTAAGAGTGTTTCGGGTGCCTGAGGGACAATAAGGCTAAAATCCGTTTCAGGGCAACAAAAAACCTTGAAGCCGTTGAAGCTTCAAGGTTTTTCTCTGGTGCGCGGTACAGGACTCGAATTCAAGAAAAACTATTTTCTGCAACTAATTCCGTCAAATTTTGTGATAAACAGTTCTGAAACTGTAAAACATGGTACCAGTCAGTCCAGTTGTTTTATAAGAGCTAACGCTATAAAGGGTACAAATAAGGGTAAAATCAAGGCTCAAGAAAGGACTGTCACACAATGGAAATTACATATAGCAAGTACGGAGATTACTACCTGCCCAACCTGGTGGTATCCACGGAAGGCCCGACTTATGGGCGCTTTGGCCGTATACGACTCAAGTATCTGAAGGAGTACCGCAGAGTGGCCTATATCAATTTGAAAACCTCCGGCCAACTGATACACCATCTCAACGAAGTTGACCGTGAGGCAAATGAGATGCTGCAGCTCTTGATCGAGCAGATGGCGCAGGCGCAGGGCATCACGGAGCAGATAAAGTCCGAGGATCAAATGGCGTGGGTCGGAGCAATGAATAACATCCGTAATGCAGTGGAGGAGATTGTTGCTGGAAAAACCATTTATCGCTAAACGGCCGCTTATAATAGGTCATTGTCCTATTTCTGCGCTCAGTAGTTCTATGTAGCAAGTAAAGGAATCTGAAGTCGCTCCCCTCTCATCATACTGAACCAAATCAGCTACAGCGCGGCAAAATGCACCTCCGTAGTTTTATTAACGGTCAGCGGGGGAGACTCTCATTGTGTGATGTGCGTCTCTCCACCCATGGGGATTGTTCCCCCCCTCTCCATCAGGGCTCATAAATTCCGTCGATGATTTCGAAGCCCTTTTCTTTCAGACTCTTTTCGACCCAGTCGCGTTTGGCGGTGCCGTTGCGGGCCGCGATAGCCTTGGCTTCATCGGCCGCCTGAAAGGCGAGCGCATCCTTGAGAATGGTGGATGCATCCTTTTGCGGGATCACGATGACGCCGTCCGGATCCGCCAGAATGATATCTCCCGGCATGACGCTGACGCCGCCGCAGGCAATGGGCACATTGATTTCTCCAGGGCCCTCTTTATACGGGCCGCCGGGAGTCGTACCGGTGCAGTATACGGGGAAATCCCATTTGCCGATCTCATCGATATCGCGGATCGGGCCGTCCAGCACGATGCCGGCAATCTTTTTCGTATAGCGCAGATAGGACATCATTACTTCGCCGATGAGAGAACGGGTGGAGTCCTCTTCATTGGAGACAACAATGACATCGCCCTCACCGGCAAGATTCAGCGCCGCGTGCAGGGCAAGATTATCGCCGCCGCGCGCCTTTACGGTATAGGCAACACCGGACATCATCTGCTTTTTGGGAGAACTGACCAGGTGGATGCGCGGATTCATGGCGCAGTTGCGCCCCATAACGTCGGCAACATTTGAGGCGGGGATCGTTTCAAAGGCTTTGACCAATTCGGGATCCGGCATACGCCGCTTTAAGTAAATGCGTTTTCCAACAGACATCGTTACAACACCTCTCTATCTTTTGTTACAGCAGTGCGAGAGCTTCTTTGATGGCTGTAAGGGCCAGCTCGATGTTTTTCATGGAGTTTGCGTAGGAGATGCGGATGCTGCCGGGCATATGGAATGCCTCGCCGGGGACGACGGCGGCGTGTGCCTGCTCAAGCAGGAAGTTGGCAAGATCGACGGCGGTGTTGATCTTTTTGCCGCCGTGACTTTTACCTAAATAAGCGGAGACATCGACCCAGAAATAGAATGCGCCGGACGGCATGGAAAAGCAAACCCCAGGGATTTCCTGCAGAAGCTGCGCTACGCGGCTACGGCGTCTGGCGTACTCGCCGCACATGACGGCAACGGTATCCTGCGGGCCGGAGAGCGCCTCAAGCGCGGCCTTCTGCGCGATGGAATTGGCAGCGGAGGTTACATGGCCCTGTACGGCTTTGATCGCAGTGGTCACTTCAAGCGGAGCGGCGGAATAGCCGATGCGCCAGCCGGGCATGGCATAAGCCTTGGAAAAACCGTTGATCGTAATGCAGTGCCGGTAGATCTCTGGCGAAAGAGAGGCGGTGGAGATATGCTCTGCGCCGTCGTAGACCATCTTTTCATAGATCTCATCGGAGATGATGGTAAAGCCGTGTTCCACGGCCAGTTCACCGAGCGCACGAAGCGTCTGCTCGCTGTATACAGCGCCGGTGGGATTGTTGGGGGTGTTGATCAGGATCGCTTTTGTTCTGGATGAGATCGCGGAACGGATGCCGGTTAGGTTCAGATCAAAGTCTTCTTCAGGGGCGCACGGAACATATACGGGCGTTGCGCCGACCAGCTTGACGATCTCACTGTAACTGACCCAGCAGGGGGTCGGGATGATGACTTCATCCCCTTCGCCGCAGAGGACAAACACGGCGTTGAATACAGCCTGTTTGGCTCCTGCGCTGACGCAGATCTCGTTGGGCTGATATGTCAGGCCGTTGTCAGTTTTGAACTTTTTGCAGATCGCCTCGCGCAGCTCCAGAATGCCGGGAACCGGCTGGTATTTGGTGAAGTGTGCGTCGATCGCGCTTTTTGCTGCCTGTGAGATATTTTCCGGCGTCGGATAGTCCGGCTCGCCAATATTGAGAGAAATGATGTTGGTGCCCTGCCGTCTGAGTTCCGCAATGCGTGCGGAGATCTCAATGGTGGCGGCGGGAGAGATATTTGTTGCCTTTTCCGAGAGCATAGAGGTTCCTCGCCTTTCACACGATAGTCTGTTTACATTTTATGGGCGCCAGAACTGGGATAAATGAGAGTCCTCATTCAAAATAGACTCAAACAGTTCGATGGCTCTCTGATTTTCTTTTCGGGGAAGCAGGTTCTTGATTTTATAGCAGGTTCGATACGGAGGGGGATTTTGGAGCTCGAACACATGAAGATGCGGCGTATTTCGCAGCGTGTCGGCGATGGTGTCCGGCACGATCGTCCAGTATCCATCCTCCAGCAATTCCGGCATCATGGAGACCGTGTCAAAGCGGACGTACTGTTTTGAACCGGGGAAATGACGCTCGTGCCACTGGTAAAAGACACTGCCCCAGGGCTGAAATATCTCCTTTGTCGGATCAAGCACCTCGGTTGCCACTGGCGATGTGAGATCCGGCTTGCCATGGCAGCAGTAGATCAGCTTGAAATACTGCTGAATAAAAGGTTCCACGATGATGTTCGGGTGCTGAAGTTTGACGGTGACAAAACCGATATCGCACGTATATTGTTCCACAAAGTGATAGATCTGAGCAGAGAGATTGGTGGTGATGGACAGATTGATCATCGGTTCCTGCTGGAGAAGCCGCCGGTAGACCGGAGCCAGCACAGAGGCGTTCAGACTGTCGATGCAGGCGATGGAGAGCCTTGTCCTGCCGTGATCGCTGTTCATATCCACTGATTGCTGGCACAGTTCGATGATCTGTTCCGCCATTGGGAGAAAAGACAGGCCTGCCGGTGTCAATTCTATACCGCGCGTTCCCTTTTTGCGCACGATCAAGGATACGCCCAGTTCCGTTTCAAGCTGCTGTAAGCGTTTGCTGACGCTGGACTGAGAGACATAAAGCTGCTCTGCTGCCCTGGATACACTGTTGGTGCTGACAATTGTGAGAAAAGTTACTAATGTCTCTCTGTCCATAAGATCCCTCTTTATTATTGTTCTTTGGGAGCAGGGACGTCATTTTTTCCCTTGCTCTTATAATCAATGAAGGACGCCACGAGCAGAACGGCCACGCCGACAATATCGGTGATATGCTCCGGAATGATTAACAGCAGAGCGGCTACACCGTAAGCGATGCGAATCGGCAGCGCAGTTTTGTGGAAGCTGTATCCAGCGCCTGCGATGGCAATATACAGCACGCCAAATGTCGTTGTAAGCAACGTGATCACGATCTCCGCGATACCTGCATTTTCCAGAAGAATGGCAGGATTGTAAACGAACATGAACGGGATGATAAAGCTCGGCGCAGCGATTTTCAGACCCTGCACGGCCACATCGAATGGTTTGCAATTTGCAATGCCGGCCGCGGTAAAGGAAGCGATGGCCACCGGCGGCGTAATATTGGAGTAGCAGGAGAAAATGAAAACGAACATGTGGGCTGCCATAGGCGTCACATTCATACGGATCAGCGCCGGAGCTACAATGGTTGCAACCAGAATGTAGCAGGCAGCGGCGGGAAGACCCATACTCAGGATTATACAGCAAAAAGCGGTAAGGAACAGAGCAAATAAAAGATTGTTGCCGGAGATCTGCGTAATGTTGTAGGTGATGACCTGACCAAGACCGGTCAGATTGCACACGCCGACGATGATACCAGCGACAATGCAGGCGATCATTGCCGTCAACGATGCCTTTGCACCGCTGATCAGGGCGCCGATGATCTTTTTGAAGGTGATCCGATCCTTCTGCACGAGACCGGCAAGAAGCGTAACGAAAATGCCGATGAACGCGGCGAAGATCGCGGTGTAGCCGATCAGCATGGAGATAATGATCGCGATGAGCGGGGTGAGGAGGAGAATGCGGCGCTTGAGGTCGTGGATAGGCGGAATCTCGTCCTTGCTGAGACCGTGGTTGCCAAGGTGCAACGCAGTAAAGTGCACCCACATATAGATGGAAAAGTAGTAAAAAATGGCAGGAAAGATCGCTGCACGCATGATACTGCTGAACGGAACACCCAGATACTGCATCATCAGGAATGCGGCCGATCCCATGATTGGCGGCATGATCATGCCGCCAGTGGAGGCAACGGACTCGACTGCACCGGCAAACTCCGGAGAGAACCCGACCTTCTTCATCATCGGAATGGTGAATACGCCTGTCGTTGCCACATTGGCAGCAGCACTGCCGCTGATAGTACCCATCAGGCCGCTGGAGATGACGGCAACCTTTGCAGGGCCACCGGCGCGTGCACCGGCGATGCGGTTGGAGGCATCATTGAAGAATTCTGCAACGCCGCTTGAAGAGAGAAACGCGCCGAACACGATGAACAGGAACACATAGCTGCACGCGACCTGAGCCGTCATACCGTACAGGCCTTCATCGACCATGTACATGCGCATCAGAAAGCGCTTGAGCGTGTATCCGCCGTGGCCGAGAAGCCCGGGAATGTAGCGTCCAAAGAGCGCGTACAGCGAAAAGAGAATGGGCAGAATCGCCATGGCGTTGCCCACTGCGCGGCGCGCAGCGATGATGACCAGTGCAACGGCGAGAAAACTCATCACCGTATCCATTGTGGTCATCTGGAGATTGCTCATGGAAAAGCGATCCGTCACAAGAAAGGTGTAGAGGCCAACTCCAAAGCCCATGACGGACAGAACCACATCATAAGCCAAAAGGCGGCGGCCCTTGATTTTGGTCGGATACAGCAGGAAGATCAGACACAGGGTAAAACCAAGGAAGATGCCGCCCTTTTTCATGCCGGTAAGGGGATAAATGCTGTTGGTGATAATGCCGACCAGCGAAAAAATCACACAGATGACAGAAATTACCTTTTTGAGGGTCGCTGAACCGCTGTCATTGTATTCACGCCCCTCAGGATCTTTGATCTTGATGTTATTTTCGTTACTCATATTTCCTCCATAGAGATATCAGAAGGGCGGGGAGATCGCGTGCGGTCTGCCCGCCCTTCCGGGCCATTCTAAATTAGAAGGCCTCTTTAGATCACTGGGCTAAGCCGAGTTCCTGAAGAGCACGCAGGGAACCGTCGTGCAGGGGCACGCCGGTGGACAGCGCAGCCTCGTAGGGGTTCTGCGTCGCATAGCAATCCAGACCGGCATAAGCCTCGCGCAGCCAATCGAGGTTGGAGAAAGTTGTCTTGGTCAGAAGATAGGCGTCATTCTCGGGGAAATCAGCGGTAGCGCAGAGGAAACCGTTGTGCGCAAGCGTCAGGATGTCCTCGTCATAACCGGTGTAGGTGCCGCCGGGGATGGTGGCCTTGACGATCCAGCTGTTGGCAGCGGTGATCTTGTCGATCTCATCCTGCGTGAAGCTGACGAGCTCAAGGTTGGAACCGGCAGCAGACACGGCATCCATAACATTGGAGTCGGGATACTGACCAAAGACGATGGTCATGTCCATCAGGCCGTTCTTCATGGCCTCAAGCGCCTCGCTCATGGAAACATACTGCGGGTCAAAGTCATCGAACGACATGCCGATGGCGTCGAAGATCAGCGTATTCGTGGTCATGTTGCCGCTGCCGGACAGACCGACGCACACACGCTTGCCGCGGGCGTCAGCAAGGCAGTGAATATCCGCATTCTTGCGGGCGATGATGTGGTAGTAAGCCGTGGTCAGAGGCGCGATAATGCGCATTTCCTCATGCGGATCGCCTGCAAAGGCATTTTCACCGCTGTAAGCGTCCTTAATGAGGTTACTCTGCACGATGCCGAGGTTGGTCTCGCCACTGATGAGAAGATTCAGGTTTTCCGCAGAACCGGAGCTGGAGTTGGCGGAGGCGACTGCACCGGGAATTTTCTCGGTCCAGAGCTGCGTAATGGCGATACCAACCGTGTAATAAAGGGAACCGCCCTGTGCCGTGCTGACATAGACTTTCTGAGACAGGGTATCAGAGGCTTCTTGATTCTGAGAATCGTCGGAGTTGTCGGAGGGGTCTGCGGACTGGTCACCGCAGGCGGTGAGGGACAGGACCATCGCAAGAGCGAGGATCAGCGCAAGAAGTTTCTTTTTCATGATTTCTCTCCTCTAAAAGTATTATATGGTTCCAACAAAGGCGACACGCTCGCCGCCGTTGACGTTGGGCTGATAGGGAAGACTGACTGTATACATATCATGCTCGGCGCGGACCTCTTCAACAACATCGCCGTACACGTTGTATACTTTGCTGAGGATCTCCCCTTTTTTCACAAACTGATGTGGTTTGACCTGAGCAATGGCCAGACCGTCGTGCTTGCAGCGAATTACTTCACGGGAAGAAAGAATGATCTGGTTTTCCGGGACCTTGGGCTCGCCGGGAAGAACGTTATAATACTGCATGACATTTCTGGCACCCTGTGCGGCAAAGTCGATATATTCCGTCTCCGCCCATTCAGAATGACCCGTCTCGGCCATAAAACTTGGAATACGGGCCTGCGCACAGAGGACATCCATCTGCTTGTCCACAGGAGACGGCTCGTTGAGTTTTTGGGTCATATCCAGTGTGCAGATCATCGGAGAACCAAATACTTTTGCAATATTTAGAATTTCTTGACTGATTTTTTCATCAGGATATTTTTTAATGACAGTGTAGGGCTTGGAGTCCTGACCAAAACCCCAGCAGTGAAAGTCCACCACGGCGGTAGCAAGGCGCTTAATCTCACAGAAGAGCACATAGGCCAGTTTCTCGGTCATAGTGCCATCCATGCGGCCGGGGAAGACTTCGCCCATATTGCTACTTTCGCCCATACCAGCATTTCCTTCAAGAAACGACAGGCGTTTCTTTTCACGGTAGGCCAAAGGATTGCAGATCGGGGTAATGATCACGGCACCGCGGACATCCTTTGGGTCGATCTCGCGGGCTAGCTTCTGTGCAGCCAAAGTACCATTGAGTTCATTGCCGTGTACGCAGGCGTTGACCCAAACAGTGTTGCCATCTTCTGCACCATTGATTATGATGAACGGAAGATAGACCTCGGTTCCGGTAGAAAATTCACCCGCCAGCAGTTTGCCACGGACTTTTTCACCACACTGGGCTGTCGTCTCTCCAATTGTGATAGGTATCTTCATTGATCTCCTCCTGTTCTGAAAACTCTTGTCATAGCGAATCTGTCATTATTCCGTTGGTTATTCTAACTACAATTTTTATGTTTCACATTATAGCCTTGCTACAATGCGATGTAAAATCCGATTTTGGCCTTAAAATATTCCTTATAAGAATATTTTAACTTGTATCTATTGGAGCCTAAGTGGATATCCTACCTACCCAAATACCCCGCTGACATTACCATTCATTACGGCCTTCGTATTTGGAATACTGCAGAATGACATCTCTCGGCAGCTTGCTCAGCAGCTTTTCCGCCCGCTTGTAGCGCGTCTCCAGCACCGTGAGCTTTGCGCGCTGCTCGGCGCTCTTGCGTCGCTCGGCGGCCAGCTCGTCCTTTAGAGCTTCGTTTTCCTCGGCGCTGCATCGCTGCATGGATATCGATTGCGACACGGCCTCCTGCGTCCGCTGAATTTCTGCTTGAAAGGACTCTACCTCTGGCAAGAGCTGCGCCAGCAGCGCAACTGCCTCCTCGCGCTTCTTACCTGCGTTCAGCACATTGATACCATTTAAGGCCGCTTCCAGCTTCTCCAGCTTGGCGTCCATCGCGGTCACTTTCTTGTACCATTGCGGCGTCAGGTGCCTGCGCTTGGTCTCCACCGCGGGCGCGCCGCGCTCCAGCTCTGGCCACCGTTCCGACATACAGGCATAGAAATCGTCCTGCCATTGGATCATCGCTTTCTTGTTGCCGAGAATTTCTTTGGCAGACAACCGCCCATCCTTTGTCAGCGGCACAAAGCACAGGTGCATATGCGGTGTCGTCTCATCCAGATGCACCACAGCGGAGATGATGTTCTCCTCACCGACGCGCTCCTTCAGGAATGTGAACGCCCGCGTGAAATACTCCGGCATCTCCGCCGCGTGTTCCTGTGCGAACTCCGGACTGACCGTCACCAGCGTGTCCACGAATTTCACACTGTCCTTCCGGACGCGGCAGCCTGCCATCCTGATGCGGTGCCTGATCTCCTGCTCGTAGCTCCAGAGGGGCGTCACCAAATGAAAGTTCTGCGGAGTACGGCTTTGGTCGATGTCGGGGTTGCTGATGTAGAAATCCTTCGTCCGTTCGTGGTGTGCGCTCAACGCCTTGGACGCGCCGCCCTTGTGTTTGGCAAATCGTAAAATGGCGTATGCCATGATGACCTCCTTGTCTTTGTGAGTGCGGGAGTAGGAGGAGCGGAGAACACCCATCACGACTTTCTGAAAAAGTGCGCCCGACAGATGACGATACCGTCATCTGTCGTCCTTCTTTTTCGGCCCGGTCAAAGCTGCGCGGGGAGCGGCGTCCCCGCGCAGTTTTCCCGTCCCCCGTCGTGATGGGTATAACACACTAGACTTTGTGCCAAAGTCCGTGTGCCAGCCGTTCCCTCTGGACTCCCTCAAGCGGTCATTTCCCGCTGCCTCACGGCATGGAAAATGACCTTATCGGTGTACGGTATGTCCGATAATGTACGGTATTTTGAGGGGATACCCCCACTCCCATTTTTACCGTACATACCGTACATTACCGTACACCGTCCCACCGCAGCGAAAGGCTCTTGCCCTCTCTCGTGCGGTGGGCAACATAGCGAATGTCGTATTTCCGCAGCAGTGTATCCTGCTGTGCGTTCAGCGTCCGCACGATCCAGTTTGGCGTGAAGCTCCGGCTGCTGTCCATCTCAGAGAGACATTGTGCAAGCTCTGTCGCTGTGCCGCTCCACGATGGATTTTCTTCACTCACCAGCCGAGAAAGAACTTCGAGCAGCGGGCATGGAGGTTCTCTGTAACATTCTGTTTCCGCCTCGAGCAGCTCCCAGCATAGATGCGCAGCAGCAAACCGGAGATGCAGTCGGAGCTGCGGCTGGTCACGCCCGACCACCTCCAAAACAGCATCCGAAGCGGTGCGCTTGTCTTTGTATAGAATCAGCGCGCCATCCGCCGCGCCCATCAAGCCATTCGTGCCGGAGATGGTGTTGAACACATCTTCCGCGCCCTCCTTGCGCGTGTGATGAACGACCAGCACGGTTACGCCGAAGGTATCGGAAAACTCTTTCAGCCTTGCCAGCGTATCATAATCGGCGGCATAGCTGCCGCCATCCGGCGTCCGGCTCCGCACCCGCTGTAACGTGTCAATAATGATGAGCACCGTGTCCGTGTGCTCACTCCAAAAGTCGCTTAGCCGTTCCGTCAAGCCTTCGTCCAGTGTTTCGGAAAAGACGGAGAGGATCAAGTGCTCGCTGTCCTGCTCCGTCATCTGTGCCAGACGCTTCTGCAATCGCTCACAGGTATCCTCTAAGGCAAGATACAAAACCGTACCCTGCCGGGAAGAAAAGCCGAGGAAGGGCGCTCCCATGCTCACCTGATAGGCCATCTGCAAGACGAGAAACGACTTGCCGATCTTCGGCGCGCCGGCGAGGAGGTAAGTCCCCGCCGGCAGCAGTCCGTCGATGACCGCCGGACGGACCGGAAAGCGCGTTTCCATCAGCTCCGGCATAGTCACGACTTGGATCTTTCCAAACTGCTTGTGCGCTGTTTCTGAATCTGTTATACTATCTGTGCGTGCAAGCGCGGGCGGCTGCTCCCCATCTGGTGCAACAGATGGAATCGGGGCAGTCGTTTCTTTTTCAATTCGCATTCCCACCTCCCGTGTTCTGCTCGATCCAGTCGATGAGCTTGTCCTTCGGCACAAGCAGCCGCTTGCCGATGCGCAGCGTTGGAAACGTCCCCGTGTTGAGAAGCTGATACGCTCCCGCACGCGAGATGCCCAGCGCCGCCGCGAGCTGATTGGCATTCAGCACCGCAGGCAGATTTTCGTAGTTGTTGTTCATGTGTGACCTCCTCGAAAATGGAATTCCGGTATTACATCACCCCGGAACGAAAAGAATGCTTTGCACTATATGACAAGACACTGGGAAGCCGCATGATCTATCTCGATCAAACGCAGGATCTCGGCCAATGTCTCATTGACCTTTACGATGCGGACTTTTACGAGGCCTATTGCGTATTATCTGAGATCAATAAGCTGGTACAAACGGAAAAGGACGAGGCCGCATGGAGAAAGCTGCTGGAGCTGTCGCTGCCGCTTTGTGAAGTGCATCCGTTCTTTGGGCTGCTCGCAAAGGAGCTGAGCGAGCTGAAATCGACATACGCGCACGGTCAGAAGGCTGATGCATCACCCGTTCTTCGTTTTGCTGGAGATTTTGAAGCCATCGTCAGCGATGCAAAGGCGCTGATCGAACGATGCCTGGATGACCGCTATCAGCCGGACTACTCCACGGCAGAGAGATACCGCGAGGCGCACTACGATGCGTTTCTCCGCTTCGACGATATGAGGTACGGCGAGCTTGCCACCGAGGAGGTCATGCTGGACGGTCCGGCGTATGACAGCGCCTACCATTACAGTGTGGAGATGCTGCGCGAGGTGCTCTATCCCAACACCGTGCGAGACCTCTACAACTACCTGAAAGCCTATTGTCTCCGCCTGCCGCTCCCGATCCACAAGTGTAAAAACTGCGGCAGGTACTTCGTTGTGACCGGCAACATCGCGCAGGACTACTGTACGCGGTTGATGGAAGGCTCGGAAAAGACCTGCCGCCAAATGGGAGCCGTCGTGCAGTATCAGAGCAGGCAAATGAAGAATCCTGCCGCGAGGGAGTTTACACGCTCTTATAAGGCCCACAACGCCCGTGTGCGGTATGGAACGATGAGCAAGGCAGAATTCTCCGCATGGTCGAAGACGGCGCGGGAAAAGCGCGACGCCTGCGTAGCGGGCAAGCTGTCCTTTGAGGACTTCGTGGCGTGGCCCGACAGCGACAAGCAGCGATAAAACAACGGACTGGCTGGCCGTTTTATGATCTCAGAAGAACAGGAGGTTTCATTGGCAACGCGAAAAACAAAAGGAGCCAAGGGCGGCGGCACGATCCGTCAGCGCCCTGACGGGCGCTGGGAGGCGCGCTATACCCTTGGCATTGATTCCGGAACGGGAAAGCAGATTCAAAAATCCGTCTACGGCAAAACGCAGAAGGAGGTGCGGCAGAAGCTCACCGCGATCACCGCGGAGATCGACAATGGAACATACCAGGAGCCTTGCAAAATGACTGTGAATGATTGGCTTGATATTTGGCTGAAAGACTATCAGATCGGCGTCAAGGATTCCACAGCATATCTCTACGAACGGCAGGCTAAGCTTTATCTGCGGCCTGCGCTCGGCAGTATTCCGCTTGAAACGCTAAAGGCTCATACGGTCCAGCGCCTTTATAACTCGCTCTCGCAGGAACACGACGGACAACTCGCCCTAAGTGCTAAAACCATCAAGAACATTCACGGCGTGCTGCACAAGGCGCTCCAGCAAGCGGTGCTTCTCAACTACATCCGCTACAATCCGACAACTGCGTGCGTTTTACCCAAAATTGTCAAAAAGGAGATCCATCCGCTGACCGATCAACAGACCGCTCAGCTTCTGAATCTCCTAAAAGGCAGCAAGTATGAAATTCCGCTCACCGTCGATCTCTTCACCGGCTTGCGCGAAGGTGAGCTGCTCGGATTGATGTGGGATTGCGTTGATTTTGAAAAAGGTACGCTCCTCATCAACAAGCAGCTTCGCAGAAATCAGCGGAAAGGCGGAACATACTATTTCTCCCCGCCGAAAAACAACAAGGGCCGTACCATCACACCCGCGCCGTATGTGATGAAGCTGCTGCAAGCACAGAAAGTGCAGCAGGCCAAACATCGTCTGATGGCAGGTCCGGCGTGGGAGAACAGCGGCTTGGTGTTCACCAATGAGTTTGGACGCTATGTCTCCTACCGTGCGATCTCCGACTGCTTCAAGCGTATCGTGAAACGCATCGGCCTTCCCGACGCAAGGATACACGACCTTCGCCATACTTACGCCGTGAACTGCATCCGCGCCGGTGATGACATCAAAACCGTGCAGAGCAATCTCGGTCATGCGACTGCCGCCTTTACCCTTGACGTCTACGGTCATTTCACAGACGATATGCGCTCGGTCAGCGCGCAGCGTATGGAAGGCTTCATTACAAATGTTCTCAATTTATAAAGGGTACGATAAAGGGTAAAAGGCGTTTCAGGGCAGCAAAAAAGCCTTGAAACTCAGTAGTTTCAAGGCTTTTTTCGTGGTGCGCGGTACAGGACTCGAACCTGTGACCCCATGCACGTCAAGCATGTGCTCTACCAGCTGAGCTAACCGCGCGAACCGAACAGTGATATACTACTACACCCGCTATGTTTTGTCAACACTTTTTTACAGGAATCCAGTTTTTCTTTTTCGCAGAGGGAGACTATTTACAGCATACGCTAAGCGGGCAGGAATGTAAAGAGGGGAAAATAGCAGAAATTGTCCCGCCTTTTTCAGTCATTTTTCTGCGTGCGCCTTTCTTGTCATTTCCCCCTGTTTTCTATATAATGTTTTTATTATGTGTTGAGAGAATGAGGTGCTTTTTACGATGGGAACGATCGGTTTTGACAACGATAAATACCTTGCCATGCAGTCTGCGCACATCCGCGAGCGCATCGGCCAGTTCGGCGGCAAGCTGTATCTTGAATTCGGCGGTAAGCTGTTTGACGATTTTCACGCTTCGCGCGTGCTGCCCGGCTTCCAGCCCGACAGCAAGATCCGCATGCTCCAGCAGCTGCGCGACGATGCGGAGATCGTCATCGCGGTCAGTGCGAACGACATTGAGAAGAACAAGGTGCGCGGCGACCTCGGCATCACCTACGATGACGACTGCCTGCGCCTGATCGATGCGTTCCGTTCGCTGGGGCTGTATGTCGGCGGCGTGTGCATCACGCAGTACGCCGGCCAGAGCGCGGCGGACGCCTTCATCAAGCGGCTCAACACGCTGGGCGTGCGCAACTACCGCCACTACCCCATCGCCGGCTACCCCTCCGACGTTGCCCACATCGTCAGCGACGAGGGCTTCGGCCGCAACGAATATATTGAAACGACGCATTCGCTCATCGTCATCACCGCCCCTGGCCCCGGCAGCGGCAAGATGGCCACCTGCCTCTCCCAGCTCTACCATGAGCACAAGCACGGTGTGAGCGCGGGCTACGCAAAGTTTGAGACCTTCCCCATCTGGAACCTGCCGCTCAAGCACCCCGTGAACCTCGCCTACGAGGCGGCGACCGCCGACCTTGACGACGTGAATATGATCGACCCCTTCCACCTCGAGGCTTACGGCGAAACGACCGTCAACTACAACCGCGACGTGGAGATCTTCCCCGTTCTGCGCGCGATCTTCGAGCGCATCTCCGGCAAGTGCCCCTACCAGTCCCCCACCGACATGGGCGTCAACATGGCGGGCAACTGCATCATCAACGACGAAGTCTGCCGTCAGGCTTCGCGTATGGAGATCCTGCGCCGCTACTATGCCGCGCAGGTCGACGTGGCGCGCGGCGTGGCAGACGCCTGCCAGCTCAGAAAGCTTGAGCTTGTGATGCAGCAGGCAGATGTGACGCCCGAGCTCTGCCCCGCCATCGCCGCAGCCAACCAGAAGGCCGAGGAGACCGATGCGCCCGCAGGCGCGATGATGCTGCCCGACGGCCGCGTTGTCACGGGCAAGACCTCTTCCCTGCTCGGCGCTTCGGCAGCGCTGCTGCTGAACGCGCTCAAGGCCATGGCCGGCATTCGCAGCGACCTTGACCTCATCTCCAATCAGGTCATCGAACCGATCTCCGCGCTCAAGATCCAGTCGCTCGGCCATCACAACCCGCGTCTGCACTCCGACGAGGTACTCATTGCGTTGGCGATCTCAGGGCTGACGAACCCGCTGGCAGACATGGCCCGTGATCAGCTCGGCAGCCTGCGCGGCTGCGACGCGCACTTCTCCGTCATCATCTCGGAGGAGGACATCAAGCTTTACAAGCGCCTCGGCATTCACGTCAGCTGCGAACCGAAGTATGAGTCCAAGCGCCTGTACCACAAATAATTTCTAAGGATTCCCTACCATGCACAACAAAAACACTCTCCCCTACGCCGTCGTCTGCGGCGGCGCAAATATCGACATCGGTGCTCATTCCTTCGCTCCCCTGCGCGACCGGGATTCCAACCCCGGACGTGTCGAGCTGAGTCTCGGCGGCGTAGGGCGCAACATTGCGCACAACATGCGCCTGCTCGGCGTGCCAACCTATCTTCTCACCGCCTTAGGCGGCGACTCACGCGCTTTGCAGATTGAGCAGAGCTGCCGAGAACTCGGCATCGACCTTTCTCACGCCCTGCGCGTGCCCGACGGGCGCACCTCGACCTACGTTTTCGTCGGCGACAGCGACGGCGATATGGCCATCGCCGTGTCCGACATGGAAATCTGCGAAAAGCTGACACCGGACTATTTTGCCTCTCAGCTCGATCTTCTCAACGGCGCGGCTGCTGTGGTCATCGACGCAAATCTGCCGCGAGGATCCATCGCGTACCTGACTGAGCACTGCACCGCGCCCATTTTCATCGACCCCGTCTCCACCGTCAAGGCGGAAAAGCTCCAGGGGCTTCTTGCCCGCGTGCACACGCTCAAGCCCAACCGCATCGAAGCAGAGTTGCTCTCCGGTGTGCAGATCACGGACGGCGAGAGCCTGCGTCAGGCCGCGCAGGCGCTGCTTGACCAGGGCGTGCAGCGCGTGTTCCTGTCGCTCGGCGGCGACGGTGTGCTCGCCGCACAGCGCGGCGAAGTGCACGCAGCGCCCATCTGCAAAGCAGAGATGCGCAACGCCACCGGCGCGGGCGACGCGATGATGGCATCGCTCGTCTGGTCGTTCCTCTCCGGCAGGACGCTCGCGGAAAGCGCCGCCGCCGGCACGGCAGCAGCCGCCCTCGCGGTGGAGAGCGAAGAGACCATCAACCCCGCCATGAGCGCCGAGGCCGTGGAGCGGCGCATGGCGCGCTGATCTTCCGCCCCCTTATAAAGCAGCAAAAAAGAACCGTCCGATCGGACGGTTCTTTTTTCTTACTTTTCGATGAGATAGCTTCCGCTGTCCGTCGCCTCTCCCACAATGGGGACAAATTCGACATCGTAGGCCTTCATCGCCTCCGTGACGCTCTCAAGCTGCTCCGCCGTCACCTTTACATACACGCGGTCGAACGTCTCCGCAAGCTCGCTCATCACGATGCCGGACTTCTCTTCGCTGCCCGCAAGCGCGATGTCTGCGTCCACGCTGACGGAGAGCTTTCCCTTGTAGCCCGCCTGCTCCAGCGCGGCATGGAGATCGTCTGAAAGCAGCATCAGCGCTTCCTGCTGCGTCATCGTGCGCTCGTCTGTCTTGATGCGGCTCAGCCGTCCCTCGCGCGGATAGTGGAAATCGTCGAGCAGCAGCTCGTCAAAGCCCATCTGTGCGCATTCCGTGACGAGATCGGTCACATACTGCCGCGCCGCCTGCTTTTCGGGTGCGAGCCAGTGGGTGCTGTTCGTATCGTACCAGACAAAGCCCGTCAGCTGGCAAACGGCGGCATCCGTCATGTGCTTGTAGGCATACAGGCTGTCGTGGAGCGTGCTGATGCGCCCGATCGTGTAATAGTCCGAGTCCACCAGACCCGCAATGGCGCTGCGCGAGGCGCTGCCGCCGCTCACCGCGCCGCAGTCGATCGCGCCGGGCACCTTGGACTCGTAATAGATCTTGCCGCTTGCGTCCTTGAGCTCGACAGCCACGGCGTTCACGTCCTTGTCAAGACCGTCCAGCGCCGTCTGCCACTCGCCGCCGAGCACCGAAGCGTCCAACTCGACCGCGTGGGTATCCTTGATGGCGGGCTTTTCCACAACGATCTCAAGGTCGTCCTGCTTTTCCCCGTCGCCGCTATCGCTATTGTCTGCCGTGTCGTCCTGCGCTGTCTTTTTCGCCCATGGGAGCTCAAAGCGAACAGAGCCGTCCGCCTCATAAACCATATAGCGCTGCGCAAACAAAAAGCCGCATGCCAGCAACAAAACGACCACCAGCAGCACCGCCAGCACACCTCTGCCGCGCCTGCGCCCGTGATAGCCGGCATAGCCCTTCGTTCCGCTCGTTTTTCTTGCCATTGTCCGCTTTCGCCTCCTTTTTTCCGTACCCCAATGTTACCTTCTGCAAAGCAAAAAATCAACAAAAACCTCTCGGTTTTTGTTGATTTCCCGCATTTTGTATGGCTTCAGCCCTGAATGCCGTCGAGCAGCGCAACGCGGCGGGCATGGCGACCGCCCTCAAACGCGGTGGAGAGGAAGGTCTCGACCATGGCCGAAGCCAGCTTGGGGCCCGTGAAGCCCGCGCCGATGGCTATCATGTTGGCGTTGTTGTGCTGGCGGCAGAGCTGCGCTTCGAGCGCATCGGCACAGTGCGCGCAGCGGATGCCGTTCACCTTGTTCGCCGCGATGGAGATGCCGATACCGGTCGTGCAGACGACGATGCCGTACGCGCACTCCCCGCTTGCCACGGCACGCGCGGCAGCCTCGCCGAAGATGGGATAGTCGCAGCTCTCGGTAGAGTAGGTGCCGCAGTCCTTGACCTCGTGGCCCAGCCCCTCCAGCTGCTTTTTGATGTCTTCCTTCATGGCGTACCCGCCGTGGTCACAGCCCAATGCGATCTTCATAATTTTTCTCCTTTTATCGGTCAGATTTTGTGAAAAACCGGTTTTTTCTTTTCAAACGTACACACATAGCCGAGGTCGCAGCTCTTCAAAAGCTCCTGCGTTTCCCGCACGTGCGTGCCGACAAATTCCGGTGTGTGCGCGTCGGTGCCGATGGTGATGATCTCTCCGCCGAGCTCGTGATAGAGCCTCAGCCATTTGGCGTCCGGCAGCGGCGTGTTGCCGCGGTTCACGTTGCACTCGATGCCGCAGCCGTTTTCGATGAGCGCGCGGAACACCTGCGCGACCTCATCTTCAAAGCCGTCGAAGCTCATGTGCATCCCGTGGTTTTCGTTCATATAGCGCAGCGGCAGCGTCAGGTGCCCCAGCACGGAGAATTTGCCCCACTTTGCCGTTTGCAGCACAAGCGTGAGATAGTCGGCGATCTGTCCTCTCGCCTCCTGCTCGGTGCTGCCGGGCATGAAGTAGAGATCGTCCCAGTCGTACTTTTCCGAGAGCTGATGCTGCGAGCCGATGACAAAGTCGAGCTCCGGCAAACGCGAGAGCAGCTCGTCGGCGTAGGCAAAGTCGCGCATCGCTTCGCCAAGCTCGATGCCGCGGCGCACGACGATCTTTCCCTCCGCGGCGCGATCGGCGCGCGCAAAGGTCTCCGCACGCGCGGAAAAGTCATGCTCCCAGTGCGTATACTCTCGCGGGCGATAGAGATCCACATGATCGGTCAGGCACATCTCCTGAAGGCCCTGCGCGATGCCTGCGCGCACCATGTCCTCCACCGGCGTTTTCGAGTCGAACGAAAGCGCACAGTGGGTATGATAATCCGATAAATACATCTTTTACCCTTTACAGCTTGAACTTTCCGAAAAAGCCCTTGTGCTCTTCATAATTCTTCTCACCGAGCGACTCGCTGAACTTCTTGAGCGCTTCCTTCTGCTCGCGGTTGAGGTTGCGCGGCGTTTCGATGTTCACGGTGACGTACTGGTCGCCGCGGCCGCGGCCGTTGAGGCCGGGGATTCCCTTGCCCTTCAAGCGGAAGGTCGTGCCGCTCTGCGTCCCCTCGGGGATCGTGTACTTCACCTTGCCGTCGATCGTCGGGATCTCAAGCTCCGCGCCAAGCACCGCCTGCGTAAAGGTGATGGGCGCCTCGCAGAGGACGCTCGTGCCCTCGCGGCGGAAGATCTCATGCGGCCGCACGGCAACAACGATCAGAAGGTCGCCCGCGGGGCCGCCGTTTCTGCCGGCGTTGCCCTGCGCGCGCAGGGAAATGGTCTGCCCGTTGTCGATGCCCGCAGGAATGCTGACCTTGATGGTCTTGCGGTGGCGGATCATGCCCTTGCCGCCGCACTTGGGGCAGGGCTGATGAATGATCTTACCCTTGCCGCCGCAGCGCTGGCAGGGAGCCGAGGTGGACATGAAGCCCAGCGGCGTCTGGCGGCGCTGCTGAACCACGCCGCTGCCGCGGCAATCCGGGCAAACCTCGGCGGTCGTGCCCTGGGCGCAGCCCGAACCGTGGCAGTCTGGGCACTGCTCGATGCGGTCGATGCTGACCTCTTTTTCGCAGCCGAAGGCCGCTTCCTCAAAGCTGATGGTAACGCTCGTGCGCAGGCTCTCGCCGCGCTGCGGCGCATTGGGGTTTGCCCGCGCGCCGCCGAAGCCCCCGCCGAAAAAGCTGCCGAAGATGTCACCAAGGTCGCCGAAGTCGAACCCGCCCGCGCCGTAAGCGCCGCCGGCGCCTGCGCCGTAATTCGGGTCGACGCCCGCAAAGCCGAACTGGTCATAGCGCGCCTTCTTGTCGGGGTCGCTCAAAACCTCGTTCGCCTCGTTGATCTCCTTGAACTTCTCCTCGGCTTCCTTGTCGCCGGGATTCATGTCAGGGTGATACTTGCGCGCGAGCTTTTTGTATGCTTTTTTGATCTCTTCTTCCGAAGCGCCCTTGGAAACGCCGAGCACCTCGTAATAGTCTCTTTTATTTTCAGCCATAGACTACGCTCCTAAAAACGCCGCAATCGGGGGCAGTATAAACTGTCCCCGCTGCGTCGATCGGTTTTTCTTACTTCTTGTTGTTGTCGTCGTCATCCACGACCTTGTAGTCAGCATCATAATACTGCTGACCGTTCGGGCCGGTCTGCGCGCCGCCGTTCTGGCCGCCCATGTCAGGACCGGCCTGTGCGCCGCCCTGCGGATTGGCCTGCTGATAGAGCTTCTCGCTCATCTGGTAGAACATCTGCGTGAGCTCTTCGGTGGCAGCCTTGATGGCGTCGGTATCGTCGCCCTTGAGGACTTCCTTCAGCTTGTCGATACCACTCTGCACCTTGGCCTTCTCATCCGCGGGGATCTTGTCGCCCACTTCGCCGAGGGTCTTCTCGCTCTGGTAGACCATCTGGTCGGCCTGGTTGCGCACTTCGACCTTCTCCTTGATCTTGGCGTCCTCGGCGGCATACTGCTCAGCTTCCTTGACGGCCTTCTCGATGTCTTCCTTGCTCATGTTGGAGGAAGAGGTGATGGTGATGTGCTGCTCGGTGCCGGTGCCGAGATCCTTCGCGCTGACGTTCACGATGCCGTTGGCGTCGATGTCGAAGGTGACCTCGATCTGAGGCACGCCGCGGCGGGCCGGCGCAATGCCGTCGAGGTGGAAGCGGCCGAGGCTCTTGTTGGCAGCGGCCATCTCACGCTCGCCCTGCAGGACGTTGACTTCAACGCTCGTCTGGTTGTCGGCGGCGGTGGAGAAGATCTGGCTCTTCTTCACGGGGATGGTGGTGTTGCGGTCGATGAGCTTGGTGCAAACGCCGCCCATGGTTTCAATGCCCAGGGACAGCGGGGTGACGTCGAGCAGCAGCAGGCCCTTGACGTCGCCGGTCAGCACACCCGCCTGGAGCGCTGCGCCCATGGCGACGCACTCATCGGGGTTGATGCCCTTGAAGCCTTCCTTGCCGGTGAGCTTCTTGACCATTTCCTGCACAGCGGGGATACGGCTGGAACCGCCGACCATGAGGACCTTGTGAATGTCGTTGCCGGTGAGGCCCGCGTCGCTCAGCGCCTGACGGACAGGGCCTGCGGTGGCCTCGACGAGGTGCGCGGTCAGCTCGTTGAACTTGGCGCGCGTAAGGGTCAGGTCGAGATGCTTCGGGCCGGTGGCGTCGGCGGTGATATACGGGAGGTTGATGTTGGTGGAGGTCACGCCGGAAAGCTCGATCTTGGCCTTCTCGGCAGCTTCCTTCAGGCGCTGCATGGCGACCTTGTCGCCGGAGAGATCCACGCCGTCGGTGCGCTTGAACTCGCCCACCATCCACTTCATGATGCACTCGTCGAAGTCGTCGCCGCCGAGGCGGTTGTTACCGGCCGTAGCGAGCACTTCGATGACGCCGTCGTCAATGTCGAGAATGGACACATCGAACGTACCGCCGCCGAGGTCGTAGACCATGACCTTCTGGCTCTGCTCCTTGTCGACGCCGTAGGCAAGCGCCGCAGCCGTCGGCTCGTTGATAATACGCTTGACATCGAGGCCGGCGATCTTACCGGCGTCCTTGGTCGCCTGACGCTGCGCGTCGGTGAAGTAAGCGGGAACGGTGATAACAGCCTCGCTGACGCTTCCGCCGAGGTAGGCTTCGGCGTCCGCCTTGAGCTTCTGCAGAATCATCGCGCTGATCTCCTGCGGGGTGTACTTCTTGCCGTCGATCTCGACTTTATAGTCGCTGCCCATCTCGCGCTTGATCGAAGAGATCGTGCGGTCGGGGTTGGTGATGGCCTGACGCTTTGCGACCTGACCGACCATGCGCTCGCCGGTCTTACTGAACGCAACGACGGACGGGGTGGTGCGGTTGCCTTCGGCGTTGGGGATAACGACGGCTTCGCCGCCCTCCATCACAGCCACACAAGAGTTGGTCGTACCAAGATCGATACCAATAACTTTAGACATAATGTTGTCCTCCTAAAATCTATCGTAATTTTTTTGTTAACGAAATAAATTTATCATTTCGCGCTTCCGCGCGGAATTTGCACTTTAATTGGCCACTTTTACAATGGCAAATCGCAGCACCTTATCGCCCAGCGTGAAGCCCTGCTGCAAAACCTCCACCACGGTGTTTTCCCCGTAGTTTTCGTCCTCAATGTGCATGACGGCGTTGTGCTTTTCGGGATCAAAGGGCTGGCCCACGGCGTCCATTGTTTCAACGCCCAGCTTCTTGAGGCTCTCCTTGAACTGGTTGAACACCATCTCAAGGCCCTTGCGGTGGGGCGATTCCTCGTCGCCGTACTGGGCAAGGCCACGCTCTAAGTTATCGTAAACGCCCAACAGCGCCTTGACCGTGTCGATCTTCGCGTCGGTGTAAAGACTTTCCTTCTCCTTGGCGGTGCGCTTGCGGTAGTTGTCATATTCGGCGGCAAGGCGCAGGTATTTGTCCTGCTCGGCGGCGAGCGCCTTGGCAAGGCCTTCCATCTTCTCCATCTGCTCGCGCGTGACGGTGAAGATCTCCTGCTCCTCGGGGACTTCCGCGGTTTCCTCCTGCGGCGTCTCCGGCGTCTGGTTCACGTCCTTTTCCGGCGTGTTCTCCGCCGCGTTCTGCTTGTCGTTCTTAGCCATTTCTTACTCCTTATCTTCTTCCTTGGGCGGAAGCTCGTTCTTGCCGAACATCCGCGTCAGGCTGTCTGCAAAATAACTCAGCCGCGCCGTCACTGTGGCGTAGTCCATTCTCGTCGGACCCACCACGCCGACAAGGCCGCGCATTCCGTCGCCGATATCGTAGCTGGCGACGACCACGCTCGTTTCCTTGAGCGCCTCGTTCACGTTTTCCGGGCCGATCAGAATTTTGAGCGGCGCGCCGTCGTCCGGCACGGGAAGCTCTTCCTTGTTGTCGACCAGGAAGGTCACAAGCTCGTGCGCCTTGTCTACGTCGCGGTACTCGGGCATCTTGAGGATCTGGCTCGCGCCCGCGGTCTCTACGCTGCGCTGCGCGCTCTGCTCGAGCATGCTGATCGCATACTCGACCGCCTTGGATACCACGAGAAACAGCTCCGGGGAAAGCTGCTCGGACAGGCTCATCAGCCTTGCGCTCATCTCGTCGGGCCCGCAGGCGGTGAAGTGGGCGTTCAAAAGCTCCTTGACGTCCGCAAGCCGCTGGGCATCAAACGGAAGATCCGAATGCTGGAGCTGGCTCTTCACGCGGTTGTCCTCGCCCATCATCACGACGATGAAGCTCTGCGCGTCCACGGCGATGAGCTCGAAGCGCTTGACGCTTGCCTCGCGCCGCCCGCCCGTCACGCTGTAAACGGGGTAATTGACAATGGAGGACACCATCTGCCCCGCCCACGCGATCACACTATCCGTGCCGCCGAGCTTACTTTTGAGCTGCTCGTTGATCTCCTCCGCTTCTGCTTCGGAAACCTCGCGCTTTTCCATCAGTTCGTTGACGTACAGCCGGTAGCCCTTCGGGGAAGGGACTCTTCCGGCGGAGGTGTGCGGCTGCTCAAGGTAGCCCATTTCGACCAGATCCGCAAGCTCGTTGCGGATGGTCGCGGAGCTCACCGAACCGCCCATCTCCTCAGCCAGCGCCTTGGAGCCGACCGGCTCGGCCGCGGCGATGTAATCTTCGACCACGCGCTTGAGAATTTGCTTTTTGCGCTCCGTCAGATCCATACGCCGCGCTCCTTTCTCAGTTTTAGCACTCCTTTCCCTCGAGTGCTAAACGCAGTGTACCACCGAGGTTTCCCGTTGTCAATAGTCCCCAGTGTAAACAGTTTGTGAACTACTCAAAAGTCGGCGGCCTGCCGCTTCGGGACACAAAAAAAGAAGAGGAACGCCGGAGCGTTCCTCTTCTTTTTTGCGTTTTTACTCCGCCTTGGGCGCCTCCGCAGCGCTTGCTTCGGCAGCTGCCTTGGCGGCAGCGGCCTTGCGCTCGGCGGCAGCCTTCTGCGCGGCCTTGAACTTTTCCTTCTCCTCGGGAGTCGGGACGGGCTCGATGGCATTGCGCGGGCAGGCCTTGGCGCACATGGTGCAGTTTCTGCACTTGTCGTAGTCGACGACGGCCACGTTGTTGACGACGTGGATGGCGTCGAACTTACAGGTCTTTTCGCACAGGCCGCAACCGATGCAGGAGTTGGCGCACACCTTCGTGACGGCGGGGCCTCTCTCCTTGTTGGCGCAGTTGACGAAGACCTTCTGCTTGTAGGGCACCTCGACGATCAGCTTGCGCGGGCAGACCTCGCGGCAGGCGCCGCAGTCGGTGCACTTTTCCTTGTCGACCTCGGCAACGCCCTTTTCGTTGATGTGGATGGCGTCGAACTGGCAGGCGGCCACGCAGGTGCCGTAGCCAAGGCAGCCGAAGGCACAGGCGGTGGGGCCGCCGGCGACCTTCGTCGCGGCCACACAGTCGTGAAGACCGACATACTCAAAGCTCTTCACAGCGGCCTCGCCGCCGTTGCAGGTCACGTGAGCGACCATCTTTTCGCCGCTGGGGGCTTCCATGCCCATGATGGCGGCGATCTTCGCCGCGCCCTCCGCGCCGGCGGGCGCGCAGGCGTTGACAGGAGCCTTGCCGGCCAGAATGGCCTCGGCGCAGCCCGCGCAGCCGGGATAACCGCAGCCGCCGCAGTTTGCACCTGCAAGGCACTCCTGGATCTTGGGCAGGCGCTCGTCGACCTCGACCTCAAAGGCCTTGGCCGCAACAGACAGGACGAGACCGAACACAACGGCGATCACGCCCAGCACGAGAACAGCAAAAATTACATTCATCATTTCTTCGTTTCCTCCTTACATGGGCCACACCTGCAGGCCGGAGAAGCCCATGAAAGCAAGGGCGATGAGGCCTGCGGTGATGAGCGCGATGGGGAAGCCTTCAAATGCCTTGGGATAGTCGGCAAACTCCAGGCGCTCGCGCACCGTGGAGAAGAGGTAGATCGCCAGCAGGAAACCAAGGCCGCCGGTGATGCCGTAAACCACGGACCCGATGAAGTTGTAGTCATTCTGCACGTTGAGCAGCACCACGCCGAGCACGGCGCAGTTGGTGGTGATCAGCGGCAGGTACACGCCGAGCGCGGTGTAGAGCGTCGGCATGGACTTTTTGAGGAACATTTCGATGAACTGCACAAGGCTCGCCACCACGAGAATGAAGGCGACGGTCTGCATGTAGTCAAGCCCCAGCGCAACGAGGAGCTTGTTCACGCCGAAGCAGAACGCCGAGGCAAGGCCCATGACGAACGTAACGGCGAGACCCATACCGACGGCCGTGTCGCTCTTTTTCGACACGCCGAGGAACGGGCAGATACCCAGGAACTGCGAGAAGATGAAGTTATTCGTCAAAATCGCGCCGAGGGAAATAGCAAGAAGTTTCGTGACACTCATTTATTTGCCCTCCGTTTCGTTTGCTTTTGCCTTTTTCTTCTCACTTCTGGCGAGCGCCCACTGCATGATGGCGATCAGCGTGCCGAGGCACAGGAAGCCGCCGACGGGCAGCGTGAGCATACCGGCAGGAACATAGGAAGAAGGCATGATCCGGATGCCGAGCAGCGTGCCCGCGCCCAAGAGCTCGCGGAACGCGCTCAGGATCAGCAGCACCACCGTGTAGCCGATGCCCTGGCAGATGCCGTCCACCGCGGAGGCGGCAACGGAGTTCTTGCTGGCAAAGGCCTCGGCGCGGCCGAGGATGATGCAGTTGACGACGATCAGCGGAATGAACACGCCAAGGCTCTCGGCGATGTCAGGGAAAAACGCCTGCAGGCACAGATCAACGATCGTAACGAAGCCCGCGATGACGACGATGTAGCACGCGATACGCACTTCATTAGGAATGATTTTGCGCAGAAGGGAAATAAAGATGTTGGAAAGCGTCAGGATGATGAGAACGGAGATGCCCATGCCAAAGCCGTTTGCAACGCTCGTGGTGATGGCCATGGTGGAGCACATACCGAGCACCTGCACCAGAACGGGGTTTTGGTAGATCAGACCGTCTTTGAGCTGTTTGTTAAAATTCATAGATCGTTCCCCCTTTCTCAGTTCATGGCCTCAGCAGCGGCGAGGGCTGCGTTAACGCCCTTGGTCACGCCCTTGGTGGAGACCGTCGCGCCGGTGACGGCGTCGATGTTCTGCTTGACGACGAGCGTGCCCGCGCCGGACTTGCCGACGAACTGATCGAGCGCGCCGGTGCC
>ERZ857480.79487-NODE-123197-length-31578-cov-20.9746_pt1 | contig 31578 bp, 36 predicted proteins | sample MGYA00519767_ERZ857480 | MGnify/ENA primary metagenome ERZ857480 (study PRJEB31778, sample SAMEA3449210) | human gut metagenome | biome: human gut; feature: human-associated habitat; material: faeces | place: United Kingdom | collected 2010/2012 ...
GCGATGATGCCGCTCAGGTTTTGCTCCTCCTCGAAGCTGTTGTCGTACTTGTGCATCGTGGTGAGCATCAGATCGTTCACCACACGGTCAAGATAGATGCCGAGGTCTCGCAGCGCCTTTGCGTGCTCCTCCTCGCTTACCGTGCGCAGTCTTGCCTCGTCCGCGTGCATCTCGTCCACGGTTTTGTATTCCTGTGTGGCCGTCGCCGCCAGCGTCTCCGGCGTGATGCCGTATACATTTGCGCCCTTGGCCGCGGCCATATTCATTGCCTTCACGATGTTCTCGGCCGTGTAGTCCCAATGCGTCTCCGCAAAGCTGCGCCTGCCGCGATCCGTCACGGCGTCCTTGCCGTTGTAGATGCCGCGCTCGCCCAGCAGCCCCTCCAGCTGCGGCTGCACCCAGTCTTTCACCGTCCGCAGCGCATCGTTCCAGCTTCCGCTCGGCGCGATCAATTCAAACATCTTGGCCGCTGTGGCTTCCTTGTCGATATCGCTCGCGCTTCCACCGCTCTCATAGAACTCCTGCGTGCTCCGGATGAAGTCCTCCACCCGGTTAGGGAACACGTTGTTCTTCATGTAGTAGTCGATGCGCTTCTCCTTGGATTCCGGCCTGCGGTTCAGGAAATTGGCGTGCTCCTCTGCATAGACATCTCGAATGGCCTGCTCCGCCGGTTTCATCTCTTCCGCCGTCAGGCACTCGCCGGTCATCAGCTTCACCGCCAGCCGCGCCACTTCCTGTTCGCCCACCGTGTCAAGGTATCTCCGGATGGTCGCGTTGCTGAAGAAACGGTCGAACTGCTTGTCGCGGTATACCGGTTCAAGGCTCTTGCCCTCGCTCTGAAGGAATGCCGCCTGCACCTCCGGATGGTTCGCCAGCTTGTCGGCGATCTCTTCCGGCTCCCATCTGGTATCATTCTCCAATCCGATCTTGCCCAGCGTACCGCTGCCTTGGAAAACGCCGCCCGCAAACTGGCTGGAAAGGTCCTTGATCCGGTCGTCGAACGCCCGCCGCGCCTCGTAGTTTACGCCGCGCTCCACTATGGCGTTATCGTGCGTCGGCGTCCATGCGTCGCCGCCGTAGACCTTGTTCCTGCTGTCCGCTTGCGGATCAATGGTCCCGCGCGGGAAGATGGCGGAGTATTCGCCGTAGTTGGCGTGCCCCTCTTTTGCCTTCACGACGGCGATGGAAGGCGACGGCCACGCACCGATGTCGAGTGTGCGCCGCAGCTTCTCCTCGGTCATGTTGTGCATGGCAACGAGCGTTTCCGTTTCCTCTACCGGCTCGTCCAAGCTGAATCTCGTCTTTGTGGTCGGCTCCAGCGTCGGCAGCGACAGAGGCTGAACGCCCGAAATTTCCCTGTTGCTTTTTTCTGTGCTTCGGGATATACTACGTTCAGAGGAGCTTTCCTGTATATCGCTTGAGGCGTTGTCGCCTGCGGCGGTGGGGGAAGGCTCCTTTTTTGTCGTGAAGCTCGTCGGCGTCATGTCCACCACGTCATAGAACACATACTCGCCGTCCGCTGTGATCCCGACAACGGTTTCCGCATCATACTGATTTGCTCCCGCCTGGATCAGCACGTCCCCGTGCGCGAAGTCAACAAAGCTGTCCCTCCGTGGATGCTTCAGCTTTCCGTCCTTCGCCCACGATGTCGTGGCGGTGATGATGTCGTCGGCGATATCCGCCGCGCGCATCTTATCCGCGAACGCATCCGGCGTCCGCCGCGCCAGTCTTTCGGTATCCTCGGAACGTGTGTACTCTCTGCGAGAGGTCCTGTTCACCTTGTAGGTGATGCCGTTGACCTGAATACCATCCTCAAACGCAAGCAGCGCCGTCTTTGCAGCGGCTTTTGCCTGCGCTTTTTTTGCGCTGTCCCATGTACTCGTGTCGATATGGCTGAGAATGTCGTTGTCTACCACGGCGACCGCGCGGCCGTCGTCGGTCTCGCCGACGCTGTAACTGTCCTCGCCGTTGGCAAATACGGTGTCCCCGTTGCCGTAGTCAGGCGATGTCTCCCGGCGCTCCTGCGCCGTCAGCTCCCGTCGCTTCGCAGTGTCCCGCGCCTCGATCTCTCCCGCCGTGTCGCGGTACAGGTCGGTCGGCATCCGGCCTCCGTTCCTCGCGTTGCGGTCGATGCTGTCCCGCAAGCTGTACCAGTCCCATACGCGGTCGCCGTACTGTTCCTCCAGCTGGTCTCTGCGCTCGTCGTAGCGTACCCACTCCGGCGGGTCTGGCTCGATCTGCTCCCATGTGTTCAGGTCAACCTTCCCGCGCGGCACCTTCGGTGCCATGGCATCCAGCTCTTCCATAGCCGCAACGAACTGCGGGTCGCTCTCCCGTATCTGCTCATACTGTTCCTGCAGTCGTGCGCCCTCGCGCCGTTCCTCCGCCGTCCTGCTGTCAAATCCGTTTTCCATTCTCCGGTTCCAGTAGGCGGGGTTTGCCCCGCTGGCAAATCCTTCCCGGTTCTGGATGGCGTGCTGCACCTCATGGATGAGAGAGTTCAGCAGCGTCTCCGGTCTGTTCTTCAGGTCGCGGCTCAGCTCGATGCTGTCAAACTTCCGGCTGTATCCGCCGTTCTGTCCGTCCTCCAGCGTGTGGAATGTCACGCTCAAATCCGCCATATCCGGATAGGCTTCAAACAGCTCCGGCGCATCCACCAGCTCTCCCAGCGTGGTGTAGTTGGGAATATCCGCCGCGTCGGTGCGCAGCTGCATCCTGCTGTCGTTGATCTCGAAGCGCCACTTGCCGTCCATACCTTCGTGCCAGCCCGTTGCCTTGCGGATGCTCTCCATGTCGGCTCCCGCCTCCTGCATCGCCTGCGCTTCCCGCAGGCTATCGAGGTTCGCGCCGTTGGCGTTCTTTCCGGCATAGCTGAAGCGCGCCGGAGGCCCTGTTTTCCGGTCCGATGCCGCCGAGGTCTCCTTCTGGATGGCGGAGGAGGTCCTTTGCGCCTCCTGCGCGGGGGTCGCGCCGCTCCCGCCGTCGATGGCGCGCACAGCTTCCGTGTGGTACTGGCTCGCCGTCTGGCCGAAGCAGTCGATTCCGGCGTAGGCATCGCCCATGATCTCTTCCCACACATAGAGGTCTGCGTCCTCCGGCGTCATGCCTTCGTAATTGTTCGCGGCACCTTTGTACCTTTCGCGGTATTCCTCAAGGGTATCGCGCCAGCCGTCGCCCGAGTCCTGCACCGCCGCAGCAAAGGCTTCCACATTTTCCCTCGTTGAGCGAAAATGTGCGATCTCATGCAGCCCCAGCTCCGAAGCGGTTTTCTTTCGGCTGTCCACGCGCATGACGATCCGGTTCGTTTCCCGCTCCGCGACGCCTGTGATGCTGACCGGCGAGCCGCCGCCGTTGACTTGCAGCAGGCCCGTCACCATGACGACCTCGCTGATGCCGGCCTGCTTTGCGGCAGCCTCAACATCCAGCAGCTCTTGGTCCCATGCGTTCCTCGGCAGGATGTGCAGCATTTTCGTGTCGGTTCCCCGCGAGACGCCGACCTCCGCCGAGCTGACGAGCGGCTCAAGCGCCGCCGCGTCCTGTCGTGCTTGAATCAGCGCTCCGTTTTCCTTGCTGCGTTCGCCGCCTGTTCTTGCGCGATTTCTTCGGACGTTTTCGTGTAGTCGCTCGATGCTCCCGCTCTTTGGCTGTTGGCGTAATTGCGCAGCTCCTCCGGCCCCATCGCCATAAGGTCTCCGTCCTCCGTCTCCACCGTGTAGATCGCTTTGCGCTCCCACGGCATCGGCACCGCCTTCTTCGGCAGGCTCGGCAGGCTTAATTTCTGTACCATGCGTTGCTCCTCCATTCTTTTCTTCGATGTCCCACAGCGGCAGCTCCTCATGGGTTGCCGCCGTTTCCGAAGCACCAGGGATCGACTGTTTGGCTTCCAGATAGTCCGCGTTCGGCTCATGGTATCCGCCGTGGACGTCGCGGTAGCCGTTCGAGAGCATATTGTCCAGCATCAGCTCCACGCGCTTCGCCGCGGCAAAATTCTCCTGTCCCTTGTCGTTGATGATGGCAGAGATCGACCGCTCGATGTCCGCGTAACTGATGTCCTCGTCGTCGAGCAGCTTTGCGATGCGCTCACTCGCCGACCGCTTCATGCGGATGTACTGGTCGTCTCCGGCACCGTGCTCTTTGAGCTTGACGATTCCGCCGCCCTTTTCCGCGTAATTCAGCTCCTCCATCAGATTGGCCGCGGCCTCTTTGTAGAAAGAGTGGACCTCTGGATGGTCGAACTGGAACGCCTTGATCCGGCGCTCGCCGACCGTATTGCTGTCTCTTTGGTCGATGTGCTCCTCCGCTTTTGGCCGGTAGAGGTCCCCGTTTGCATCGACCGCAAGCTCGCCGCGGTTGAGTCGTTCAGAGATCTCCGCCGCATTGTCCTCGTTGGCATATTGCAGAAGGCTCACGCGCTTTCCCTGCGTCAGCGGATCGTTCTTGCTTTTTCCGCCGACGGGCGTTATACTGACCTTGCTCTCCTGCGTGGCTGAAACGCCCAGAGGGGCGACCGTTCCGCCTACTCGTTGGCGGCTATGATCGGCGCCCTGCGCAGGGGAGCTGTTTTGTACCGTCTGCTGATTGCCGATCTCTTCCGAGGTCGGCATCGGTGCACTTTCTGATGTGCCGGCAGCCCGCTCCGGTGCGGTATCCGCCGTGGGATTCTCTGGCTTGCCCGCGGTCTGCTCGCCCGCCAATGCGTCGAGGATCTGCACAGCCTCGACGGCCTCCTTCGCTTGGATGGCACCGCTTTCCACGAGGCTCCGCATGACGGCGATCTCGTCCTTGACGGTCGCCTGCGCCTTCTGCGCGGCTTCCGGCGTCTTGGCGGTCCGCTGCTCGCTGTATGCCTTTGCGGCTCTGCCGGCCGTCTCCACGGCCAGCTCCGCCTTGACGGCGTTATACTCCGCGCTGATTTTGGCAAACAGGTCGTTCATCTCCCGCTGCGTCGCGGCGTCCGCTGTGGCAAAGCGGTCCGGATGGTACTGCCTGCCGTACTGCTTGAAGGCTTTCGTCAGGTCATCGAGGTTGTCAATGTCTTTGAAGTATTCGCGCTGTGCCTTCTGCGCCGTCGCGCCCTCGGCTTTTCCGCCGAGTGAGGAGGCGAGCGTCCGGCAGAAGAAGCCGACCGCCGCCTGGAAGAGCATATCTTTTGCAAGCTCCTCTCCCGAAATAGCAACGTCCTCATAGCTGTCGCCATAAGCGGCAGCTTTTGCATATTCGTTCGTAGCGCTCATGCCGCCGGCGAAGGCGATGTCGCTCAAAGCGCCCAGCACATTCTGCGCGATGGCGCTGTTGCCGAGACCGAGCTTGTTCAGCAATGCCCCGCCGTAGCGGATCGCGCCCTTGGCCGCCGCGCCGCCGACGCCAACGCTTGCCGCACCGCCGATTGCCAGCCCTGCTCCTGCGAGGGGATTATAGTTTTCCCCCTGCGCCTGCCGGTAGTCGTTCGCCATCGAGCCGCCGGAGGATACGCCGAGCGCCGCCGTCCCCAGCCCGGGCAGAATAGCGTTTGCGCCCACGATGCCCGCGAGGTTCATGCCGATCTGGAAGGCGTCGATGCCGACCCTTCCAGCCGTCCCCAGCCCTTCCTTTGCCGTCTGGATGTTCTGTGCTGCCTTGGCGCGCTGCGTGTCGGCGATCCCTTCGAGCAGGTCGATGCCCGCGCGGTTGCCGCGCGTGATCTCCTCGTTTGTCTTGGGGTATGGGTTCATTTCGTCGGCGTGCGTGGTGACGCCTGCCTTCTCCTTCGCGTCACGGTATTCCTTGTCCATTTCCTCCGCGGCCGCCACGAGCGCCGCGAGGAAGCCGGAGGCGTTTGCACCGAGGTTCTGCGCCGTCGCGCGCACCGTCGCACCGATACGCTTTGCCGCGTCCTCGTTGCGCACGATGCTCTGCGAGATCTCCTTGCCGCTCTTGTGCTTGCTTCCGCGCTCCGCCGGCAGGGAGGAAGAGGGATATCGCTCCTGTTGCTCCAGGTGGAGCTTTTCGGCGTAATCGTTCGCCTCCTCCACCGTGGAGAATTTGCCGAGATATTCTCCCGTGTCCCGATAGCGTTGCAGGATCTCCTCGTCGTTGCTGCTGTGGTATGGCGTACCGTTCCGGTTCCACACGGTCGGCAGCAGCACCTCCTGCCCGTCGATGTTGTAGCTCGTGCTGTCAACCGTTGAAATGCTCCCGTTCGCATTGCGGTACTGCGGGCGGTCGTACCCTCGTCTGAAGGCCCTCTGCTGTGGCTTGCAGCTGTGTGATGTTGCCCTCGCTGTCGCTGATGCGCAGCGCCAGAGCGCCGGCGTCGATGGCGAGCTGAAGGATGCGCTCCTCATCGTCCTCGATCTTCGCGTAGATCGGCTCGGTGATGGCGCTTTCCCACCGCTCCTTCGCCGTCTTGTTCATGTTCCCGAGATCGAGGTTGTGCAGTGTATAGCGCAGCTGCTCGACCAGCAGGTACATATAGTCCTGGATGCTTGTGACCTTTTCCTCCATCGACTCTTCGCCCGTGAAAGCCGGAAAATTCGTGTCGATGTAGAGCCAGTTGGAAGGCATTTGCTTTCCCCCTTTCCTGAGAAAAAGGACCGGCCGATGGCCGGCCCTTTCGTTTATGCGCCGTAGGCTCCTGCGCGGTCGTTGAATACCATCATGCGCAGCATATCCGCCGAGAGGTCCATGTCGGCAGGAAAGCCGTTCGCGTCCTTCGCCCCGCCGCCGCGGATGGCTCCCTTGGCGATCAGCTTCAGGACGGTATCGGCCGCCCACGGGGCCTTCTCGCGGATCTCCTGCATGGTGTTGCATCGCATTTCCTCTTCCTCCGTTTCCTCACTTGGCTCGTTGAGCCGGTTCCAGAACTCCGCCTTCCACTTCGCCTCGTTCTCTCTTCCTGCCCAATAGGCAGGGCAGAGCTTGCCGGTCACGTCGAAGTGGCGGATCACGTTCTTTTGTGGGACGTTGTACTTCGCCATCAGAGAGCGCGTCAGCTTCAGAGCCGCCGTGATGGTCTCCGGCGCGGGCGCATACGTCCCGTTGCGCTTCGCGTCGCACAGTTCGATGCTGATGCTGTTCGTGTTCCGGCAGATGTTGTAGAGCGTCCCGCCGCCCGTCTGCGGGCAGGATGGGTACTTTCTGCCGCCGACCGCCCAGGCAGTATGCAAGTCAGGCACGCTTTGGTAGATGCTGTTCGCGTCCACGAAGTAGTGCGCGCTGCTTTTCACCACGTTCGAGGCGTAATACCTGGCGTTGTTCTCCGCGGTATCGCCGTCGTTGCCGGTGTAGTGAATGACAATGTACTTGATGGCCCGTGCGTTCCGTGCAGGGCCATAATTCCCTGCGTTGGCGTGCAGCTGCTTAATTTCCATCCTTGCCCTCCGCATTGAGCTGCTTGACGAAATAGAACGTGATAATCATGGTGTAGATGTTGAGGAAGTTGTCGGGGATCGCGTTCTGCACCGTCAGCACGCAGAATGTCACCGTGAGCGCAAGCGTCACAAGACTCTTGACGCTCAGGAGATTTGCCAGTCTTTTATAAAGAATTTCCATCGTCTGTTTCCTTTCCGGACGCCGCTGCGTCCTTTCGTGTCGTTCGTTCCTTCAAAACCGTGCGCAGGCATAGGAAGAGTAATTCCCCACCAAAAAAGCCGAGGATCACCGCCAAAAGGCCCGCCGCGTCATTCCCTGTGCGAGAGAGGATGCGCAGCGCATAGTAGCTCGCGCCGCTCGCAAAGGCAATGCACCAGATCACCACCAGCTTTGCGAACAGGTGCGGGATCTTCCGCCGCCGCTTCATGTGTCCAGAATGGCGTGGACGCCCTGCTTCGCCAGAAATTCCTTCTGCTTGTGCTTCACGCCCGCGGCATAATCGAGCGCCGCGTGCATATCGCCGTTGCAATGGGCGTCGGGGATGCGCTGCACTGCTCTTGCTGTGGCCTCGGCCAATGCGACCGCCGCCCAGGTCCCCTCGATCAGGCACAGCAGCAGCTTCTCCTGCCCCTTCTGCTGTTCGCTGAGCTTCTCGCGCTCCTTCTTGTTCTTCTTTCGCTCTCGGGCCGCCGCGGCCTCGATCAGGGCCACGATCACGACGGCTGCGGCAGAGATCAGCTCCCCGCTCATGCCGTCACCTCCGTCCATTGGCTCACCCCAGGCTCCCACACGTTGCCGTCCACGTCGCTCGTCCACTTCTTGCCGTTGTGCGTCACCTTCGCACCCTTCGCGTAGGAATCGTGCGCGCCGAGCGGCTGGCTCCACGCGGGCCACTCCTCGCTCGGATCGCTCGCCTTTACCCACAAAGAGGTGGTGTAGCTCGGCTCCCAGCTCGCCTGTGAGGTATGGTCCTGCAGGCAGCGGTATAGCTTTCCCTTAAATGTGCGGTACTGCCCCGTCTTGTAGGCGGTGGGATAGGCCCACTCCGGAAACAGCGCCATGTGCTCGCCGGCTGTGGCGTCGTCCAGGTCTCCCTTCTCCGCCATCGCCACGAAGGCGATCTCGCTGGCCTCTCGCGTCTGTGCCATTTCTTCACGCATCTTCTGCGTGATCTCGGTGTAGCGGTAGTGGTCCGTGATGTGGTAGAGGTCGAATTTCTTCTCCTCGTTCTCCATCGACCGGTATTTCTCGACGATGCGGAACCGGTCACAGATCACGCTGTCGTCGTACACCCTGCGCACCTCGACGTAGCCTTCGAGATCGCTGTGTGCGTCGCCTGCGGTCTTGAGGTTTTCCGCCTCCACGCCGTTCAGGCGGTCTGTGCCAAAGATATATTCCATCTTCGACGCTCCTTTCTCATGTACTCTCTTACGACTTGCTTCATCATTTTCTGTGTTCCCTTGCGCACGAGCCTTCGGTAGAGGTGTACGCTGCTGCAATGCTTGAGCTGTCCCAGGCGGGACAATAGCCCGAACGCGAGCGATACGGGGATCCGTGTCCCTCGTGCGAGCTTCCGCCGCAGGCTGTGCAGCTGCCGCGTCATGCGGAACAGGTTGCGCTTGCGCAGGTAGGTGTAGCCTTTCCCGAAGCGGTAGCCGAGCGCGGTCGGCATCCGGTCCGCCGTGCGGAACTTCTGCCAGTCGCCCTTGATCGTCAGCTCGTGCGCTTTCAGCCAGTCCTCGACCATTTTGATCGCGCGGTCCAGCTGCCGCTTGCTCCGCGCGTACAGCGTGAAGTTGTCCATGTAGCGCAGGTAGTGCGTCACCTCCGGCCCTCGTTCGCGCAGCGCGTGGTCGAGCGGCTGGAGCGTGGTGTTGGCGAACCATTGGCTGAAATACGCGCCGATCATCACGCCGTCGCGCATCACGCGCTCGGCAAGGTCCAGAACGCGGTGGTCCTTCACCAGCTGTCGCGGCCGCCAGCGGTGTGTGGCGTTCACCTCGTCGATGGCATTGCCGAGGTTCTCGTCGCTGATTAAATAGTCAAATAGATGGTTGACTCGTTTCACGGGATATGTTCTCCTTCTCCTTGTTGCCTCGCGGTCTTTCCAGCGTCCTTTCGGATGTACTAAACCGCGTCCCTTCGGCATCGTTCTTCACCAAGAGGTGCGCGACTATCCCGCCCATCTATGCAAAGCCGTGGGAACGGCCTTACGGAGAAGTGAGCGGACTGCCTGAGTCCATTGGCAAGGTGACGGCACCCGATGTTCGCGTTCGCGTTCGAGGCGGCGTTGTTGCCGTTGAGGTAGAACGCGCCGTGGTTCTGGTTCTGGTTGTAGTTGCCGCCGACGTACAGCACAACGCCCGAGGCGTTGTAGTTGCAGTAGTCGTCCAGGACCGGATACCCATAGCAGGAACACCGACTACTGGCGGGATAGCCCCAAATTTCGACCGCCGGCGCCGACTGACGCCGGCGGTCTTTCGCTCTTTTGTGATATTGTTCTGTGTCGGATTGCCTTATGCAAAGGGGGCTGCGGCCCCCTCTGCACTCCCCTTTAGGGGAGTTTTTGGAGACGGCACCCGATGATCGCGCCCGCGATCGAGGCGGCGTAGTAGCCGTAGAGGCAGAACGCGCCGAGGTTCTGGTCCTGGATGTAGTCGCCGCCGACGAACAGCACAACGCCCGAGGCGTTGTAGTAGCAGTAGTCGCAGACGTAGGTATTCTCGCTGCCTTCGACCGCCGACGGGTACAATGCGTACTCGAAGCCGGAAACGCTCGGGATGCTCCACGCGCTGATCCAGCCGCTCGAAGTCGGTCTCGTGCCGATGTTCGTGCCGCCGGAGGTGTCGCTGAAGCTGGCGGGGTTCTTGATGCAGTAGACATTCGCGCCGGAGAAGTAGATGCCGTCGCACCAATCGTACACGTTGGACCACAGGCCCTCGATGTGGCGGTACTGGATGCCCGCCGCATAGGTCGTGCGGCTTGCGGCCGTCGTGCCGGTGTGGTAGGTCATGGCGTCCGTCGCGCCCATGTTCTCGGTGCCCGAATTGTTGCCGCAGCCGTAGCCGATCTTCGCCTGACTGTTCCAGTCGGCGTACTCCACGAGGTAGAGCATCATGATCGTCCAGTACATCGCGAAGTCGTACTGCCATACATCGCTCCCGAGCGCGTGGATCGAGCTTCTTGCCGCCGCGCGCGTGATGCTGGCGACGGGCTTCACGCCGCTGGTGCTCTTGTAGGTGCTCGCGCAATGGTAGCGGCCCACATACACATAGTCGCGCTCGCCCTTGCCGTCTCCGCGGTCCGCGTGGGCAGGGGAGACGAGGAAGCCCGTCTGTGCCGCGTTGGAGATCTGGAGCTTCATCTGGTTGCCCGTCTTGGTCCACCTGTACCAGTATTTCGGGATTTTGACGAGCTTGCCACAGGTCGCGTCGTCCACGACCACCATGCCGCTCCACGGCATACAGCTGTCAAAGGGAGAGGAACCGTCGCCGTTGTTTACCGCCGCAACAGGGTCGGCAAAGCCCGCCGCGTCGTCCGTGCGGCTCCACGCGGTCGTGGCGGTGCCGTCCCAGATCGCGCCGTAGGTCTTGGCGTACTTGAGCGTCACGGCGTACTGCTTCACCTGGTCCACCGTCACCGTCTGCGTGTCGGTCTTGCCGTTGAGCGTGCCGGTCACGTTCCAGGTGCCGTAGGAGGGGATGTCGAAGTAGCACACGCCCGTCGTCGCGGTCTGCTGCAGTGTCGTCGAGCCGGAGACGACCTTCACGATGGAGTTGATCGGCGCCGTCACCTTGATCTGCGGGTAGAAGGCCGTGCCGCCGGTCGGACCCGTGGCTCCGGTGGGTCCGGTTGGTCCCGTGGGACCGGTCGGACCCTTCGCGCCGTCTGCGCCCTTTGCGCCGTCCGCGCCCTGCGTGCCGGTGGGACCCGTGGGACCCGTTGGGCCGGTAGGACCCGTCGGGCCGGTCGCACCCTGCGCACCGTCCTTGCCTGTGGGACCGGTGGGACCGACGTTGCCCTGCGCGCCGCCCGGGCCGGTGGGGCCGATGCTGCCCTGCGCGCCGGTCGGGCCGGTCGGACCCGTGGGGCCGGTCGCGCCCTTGGCGCCCGTGTCGCCCTTGGACCCCGCAGGGCCGGTGGGACCTTGCTGAAGCACGAAGTTGAAAACGGCCTGCTGCTGCGTGCCGGCGTTCGTCACGCTCGGTGAGCCGGTCGGGCCGACGCTCGTGACCGTTCCGATCTCGACCGTCGCCGCAACGCCCTGTGCTCCTGCCGCGCCCTGCGCGCCGGCCGGTCCTGTCGGGCCGGTGGGACCGGTTGGGCCGGTGGGACCCGTGGGACCTTTCGCGCCCTGCAAGGGGCCGTTGTTGATGAACTGGCTCGTGATGCCGTCGAAGATGTAGATGTCGTAAGGCTCCGCCGAGCCGACGCCGTAGGCATCGCCCGCCTCGGCCGTGGCCTTCTTCGCGCTGTCCAGCGCCGCCTTCGTGGCGTAATAGCCGAGCACGGTGAATCCGGCGCCGGTGTCGCCCTTGCTGCCGGTCGGTCCCGTGGGACCTGTCGGACCTGTCGGACCCGTCGGACCGGAAGGACCGGTGGGGCCTTTCGGCCCGGTCTCACCCTTGCCGGTGGGACCGGTTGGCCCCTGTGCGCCGGTTGGGCCTGTGGGACCCGTGGGGCCGGAGGGGCCCGCGGGGCCTTCGGGACCCTGGCTGCCCTGCGCGCCCTGCTTGCCCTCGGGACCCGCCGGACCGACGGGACCCTGGCTGCCGGTCTGCCCCTGCGGGCCTTCGGGACCCTGTGAGCCGGTCGGTCCGGTCGGACCGGTGGGGCCGGTGGGGCCGGTGGGGCCGGTCTCTCCCTTGCCGGTGGGACCCGTGGGGCCTTCGGGACCGACAGGGCCTTGCGGACCGGTGGGGCCTTCGGGACCGATCTGCCCCTGCGGGCCTTCGGGACCCTGCGGGCCGGTCGGACCCATCACCTGCAGGCTGTCCCAGTCGTTCTTCTCCACGTTCCACCAGTAGGCGAGGTAGTCCGTCTCGGTGCCGACCTTGTAGCACTCGCCCTCGTTGCCGGTCGGATGCGCCGCGCGCAGCGCCTCCTCCGTCGGATAGGTGCCGAGGAAAATGAGGCCGCTGCCCTGCGGGCCGGTGGGGCCGCGCAGGCTCTTGAGCCACTCTTCCTCCGTTCCGGTAAAGCCTCGCTTGACGGCGAGGCCGTATGCTGTGATGTAATACGGGGGGTTCTCGTACATCGCTTATGCCTCCTTCTTGTATCCCTGCACCGGATCGTAGGTGCCCGCGAACCAGCGCAGGAAGTTCCCGTATGCGTTGTTGTAGAGCTGGAGGGAGTTCTGGTACTTGTTGTACTCACCGTTCTCCGCGTCGATCTTCGCTTCGAGGTAGAGCACATACAGCTCGTCGTAAGGCGGCTTCACCAGCAGCTCCATGTCCAGTCCGTCCGGATAGGAGTAGTCGAACTGCTCCGTCTCCGCCGGCGCCATGAGGAACACATCCGCCGCGATCTGACCCTCCAGCGCGGTCAGCCACAAAAACTTCAGCTCCTCTTCAAAGGCGTTCGGCTTGGCGAGGTCCGTCCGCCGGATCGCTTCTTTGATCTTCATGCTTCTCCCAGCCTTTCTTGGAATAGCCGCAGATTCGCTTCGATCCGCTCGCTTCGGCACAGCGAAAACGCCGTGCTTGCCGCCTCCGCCGCGCCGCGGATGTCGCCCGTGTGCCACAGTCCGATCGAGAGGAGGTCCCACGGGGCCGCGCCCCATGCCTCCGCCTCGTTGATGGCGCTCCGGCTCTTGGTCGTGATGCGCAGCGCCTTCCGGCCGTAGTAGACGACGCCCTCCCAGTTTTCCGCGCGGTAGGCGGCCTTCTCGGCCTCGTACCAGTTTTCGCGCTGCTCGGGCACTTCCGCGATGGCGCGCATCGCCCAGCACATCGCGCTCCGCTCGTCGCCCAGCGCGTGCATGCACGCCGATAGATAGCGCATGGACGCGGCTCTTTCCTCGTCCCACACCGCAGAAGGCAGCGTGAGGTGCCTTTTCAGCTCCTCTGCGGCTTTCCGGAACATCCCGCGGTAAAGATACTCCCTGCCGAGATAATGCGCACAGCGCGCATCCTGCGGCGCTTCCTGTGCCGCCAGCTCCAGCAGCGGGAGATACTGCGCGCGGCTCTTGCGCTCGTCTGGCAGGTGCTCCGCCGCCATGCCCTCCACGTTCACGCAGCGGAAGAAGGGCCTGCCGTCGGAGGGAACGAGGACCTCATGCACGGGATACCTCCACGTTGCGCACTTCGGCCGGTGGATCTTCTCGCGCAGGAATACGGTGCCCTCGCTTCCGTCCGCGTTGCGCGAGCAGATGCAGCGATAGGTGCCCGTCTCGGCGTCCTCGGTCCACGCTTTCTCCAATGCCGCGCGCCACCCGGGCAGCAGCACCTCGTCGAGATCCACGCACACGCAGAGGTCCGTGTCGCGCGGGATCAGAAGCAGGGACAGGTTGCGCGCCACGTCGAAGCGCCACGGCTCAATGGTCGTCTGCCGGACGATCACGCCGCGGTCGGAGAGCTTTTCCACAGTCCGGTCGGTCGATCCGGTGTCCAGCACCGCGATGTAGTCGGCCTCCGCCGCCGCGTCGCAGAAGCGGTCCACGAACTGCTCTTCGTTCCTGGCGATGGCATAAATGCAGATCTTATGCTTCATGGTTGCCTCCAAAAGAGAGAGGGCAGGGCGCCTCGCCCCGCCCTCTTCGGTCGTATCAGGTTGCCTTGCCGGTGGCGAGCTGCTTCACCAGCTTGTTGTGCTTGGCCTTCAGCTCGTTCACAAGCGTCACGACGGCATCGAACTCGGCCTTGGTCGGAGCCGCTCCGGCCGCGGCAGCGGCATCCGCCGCCGTGACCTTGAAATCGGCCTCCTTCATGCCGCCGTTTTTCGTCGCGCCGTGGACCTCAAGGTCGCCCAGGACCTCAAGGTTTTGCAGTCTCGTCGCGTTTTCCATGCGGCACCTCCGTTAAGGAAGATCGTTGCCGCTTTCGATGCCGCCCGCGGCAAACGCGCGCCAGTCGTTGAAGGTGGCATTGAAGCGGGAGCGGCCGCGCCACACGTTCGCGTCGGTGTTCTCGTCGATGGTCGAGCGCACCGCGAGCTGGATGCGGTCGTTCCACACCGCGCCGCCGTAGGTCTTGTTGTACTTGCTGTCGAGCAGCAGCCAGGGCTTCGTGCCGGCCGTGATGAACTGGTTGAGGTAGCTCCAGACAATCACGGTCCAGCGGCCGTACTGGTAGTTGAAGGCGTTGTTGGCCGTCACGGGATCCTTGTCCGCGCCAATGGCCGCGAATACTGCCTTCTTCAGGTCCGCGTTCTCGGGGATCACGATGGTGTCGGGCGCCACGTCGAGGATCTCGTCGTTGTCGCCGCGGAACAGGTGCATCGCGGTCTCCAGCTTGCCGAGCGCGTCCACGCTGAACTCGTCCTTGAAGCTGTTGCACTGGTTGTCTCCGGCGACCTTCGGGGGATGCGCCGTGTGGAACAGCGTCACGCCGTCCGCCGCGTTGATGTCGAAGCTCTTGCCGTGGTACTGCGCCGTGGCGTTGCCGCGGATGGCGTTGCCCAGCAGAGCCGCGCCGAACATCTCGCGCGTGCGGTTGTAGCCGGTGAGGAAGGCGGCGGGCTGCTTCTTGAGGTCCATGAGCTTGGAGTCTTCAATCATCTCCGCGGAGATGGCGAAAGAGTCCTTCCAGGTGTCATAGACCAGCAGCTTGCGGTAGCCCTCCTGCATACCGTCCGCGGGATACGCGCCGTTCTCGCCGACCGGCTCGAAGCCGCTCATGGCGGTCATGGTGGTGAGCATATCGCCGTAGTTGTCGGAGGTGCCCATCAGGAACAGGTCCTTCAGGACACTCTGCTGCTCGAACTGCTCGCCGCGCTGTTCAAGGAACATACGGATCGGAGCCTGACACTTGCCGTATACGGAGTCGTTCAGGCCCGAGCCTTCGGAAAATACGATCTTCATAGTCTGCTCTCCTTTCTCGGCTTAGAAGCGGACGTGGACGGTGCCGCCCGCGCCGCTCTTGGCCTTGTCGTCGAAGTCCACGATCTCGGCGATGCCGCTGGCCGTGGTCGCGGTCACCTGCAAACCGTCGGTGTGCAGCGTGACCTTCTGGCCGATCTTCGCGCTGGAAAATGCGGCGCTGTTGGTCGTTTCATAAATGCGGTCCTTGTCCACGCGGACAACGGGGATGATGGTGCCCGCCGTGACCGCCGCGTCCGCATCCTTCATGCAGATGTAGGTCGGCGCGGTGGCACCGGTCGCAAGCGCGAGCAGGCCGTTCGTCAGGACGAGCGCAAGGCCCGCCTTCGGCGTGATCGCGCCGCAGGGGAGATACTCGAACGGAGTAACTGCCCCGTGGTCGGACTGATCGGGAAAGAAACCTTTCATGGTCTTTTAACCTCCTGTTTTCTTTTTCATGTAGGCTTGCACCTGTGCCTCGGTGCAGTCCGGATTGAACAGGCGGAACATCGCCATGTCCTCCGCCGAAACGCTCGGCTGTGCGTCGGAGCGCCCCGTGCCGGAGGCGGTGAGATGGTCCTTGCTCCTCGCGTTGGCGAGGGCCTGCCGGCGTCCGGCTTCTGCCATCTTGGCTTCGCGCTCGCCTCTGGTTGCAAGGTAATAGGCGTCGAGGTAGTTGTTGCCGCGTTTCACATATTCGTAAAACTCCTTGGCTTTCGGCATCGTGAGCAGGTCGCGCACGGTCTTGATGCTCGGATCGAGCTTTCCGATCTCGCTGATCTGCTCATTGATCTCAGCCTGGGCCTTCGCTTCCTCGGCTGCCCGTTCGGCTTCTTCGCTGCGGCGAAGGATCTCCTCCGCCTTCTGTACGGCAGGGCTTTTCTGGATCGCAGCATCCAGGCTTTCCGGCGTCAGCCGTCCGGCCTTGAGGTCCTCCTGCAGCTTGGCGGCGTCATACGACTCCTTCCAGCTGCGGAACTCCTCAATGTTGCGGATCGGGTCGCCCGTGATGGTGTTCTTCAGGCCGGCCTTGGAGAAAAAGTCGTCCATTTCCGCTTTGGACCTCTGCTGTTCCTCCTCGCGTGCCTTTTGCACGGCCGCGTCGATGGCGGCCTTCTGCTCCTCACGGCGGCGCTGTGCCGCCATTTCGCGGCGCTGCTCCTCGGTCTGCTGTCCTGCCGGCGCAGCCTCCTCCGGTTCCGCTTTCGCTCCCGTCGGTTCCTGCGCCTCGGTCCCTTCCTCTGCCGGTTCGGCGGTCTCCGGCTCTCTCGCGCCTTCTTCGGTCGGTTCCTGCGCCGCTTTTGCCGGTTCGGCGACCTCCGGCTCTTTCCCGCCTACGCCCAAAGCGTCGTAAAGCTGCTGTTCGGTGAAGCTCATATACTTCTCCTGCGTCCTTTCGGACGGTGGATTTTCCCGCTATTCCATGCGATTTGTGCGGCCCCTCGGCCGCGTGGTGCGGCTCTTACTTCTTGCCGCTGCGGAGGTCGCCGCCCGTCTTGACCGTGCCCTTCTTGGCGTCCGTGGTCTGCTTGGGAGCCTTGACGACCTGTGTACCGCCGTTCTTGATCTTGCCGGCGTAGCCGTTGTCCTGCATGACGCATCCTCCTTTCCTCTGTCGTCGCGGCAGATTCGCCGCGCGATCTATCAAACGCGCGTCCGCGTATTGACCTCATTCAGCGCGTCCTGCCGCGCCTGCTGTTCGGCCTGTTGCACGGCCTGCATCTGCTGCATTTGCAGCTGCATCTGCATTTGCTGGGCCTGCATCTGCTGCTCGCGTGAGAGCTTCTCTTCGAGGTATTTCTTCGTGCTCGCGGCCCCTGGGTAGTGCAGCTCCTCCATCTTCGACCAGAACAAAATGAGCGTCTCGGTCTGCCCTGGATCGCCGAAGGCTCCGGTCTGAAGGTTCTGCCGCGTCTCCTGCCACATCGCCTCGCGGTTCGAGGCCAGCGGTGCAGAGGTGTCGCAGCTGAAGAGGAACTGGTCGTTCCAATGCCAGCCGCCGTCGGCGTCCTGCTCCAGAAAGTCGTAACGGTTGAACTCCTCGTACACCGTCTCGCCGCGGCTGTCCTTGTAGGTCACGCTGCGCGGCTCGTCCGAGTAGGCGAGGGCATACTTGAACATCATCTCGAACAGCTCCGCGTAGGCCGCGTCCTTCATCACGCGCTTGCTCTCCAGTCGGCCCGCCGCCTGCGCGGCCGAGAACTCCTTGGCCTTGCCGCTCGTCGCGGTGGAGTCCTGCCGGCCCTGGAAGCTGTCCGTGATGCCGAGGATCTGCCGCGCCTCCTCGTAGACGTTGGCGAGGTAGAGCAGCTCGTACTGAAGGTCGCCCTTGAAGTCGTAGACGCCAATGAGCGCCTTGTCCGCAGGCGAGCCGATGTACCAGCGCTCGCCGTCCTCGGGATCGGTGCGCAGTTTGGCGTTGTCCGGCAGTGTGATCCTCGTGCCGGCCTTCACGAGTCGGTCGATGATCTTCTGCTCGATGCGGTTGATGGTGTTCTGCTGGTCTGCGATCACGTCAACATCGCTGTTGCCGAGGAGCTTGCCGTATACGCTCACGCTCTTCTGCAAAACGATGGGGTAAAGATCCGGCTTGTAGAACGGCACCATCGTCGGCTTCATCACCGGGTTCCCGTTCTCGTCCAGCCCGGGCGCCGCGCCGTCGATGTGATTGCCGAGCGCCGTTTCGACCGGCAGAAGGATCTGCTCGTATTCCTGCTCCTTCGTCGTCCAGTCGTCCGCGCCGCACCACGGGCACGGTCCGCCGTCGTAGCGCTCCGGCTTCGGCTCCTGCGCGTTCACGGGGATCGCGTCCAGCGGCACGCCGCCGGCCATTTCCTCGGCCATCAGCCCGCCTGCGATCTCCTGCTCGGTCAGCTCCTGCGGGATCAATCCGCCGGCAAAGCCGCGCGCCGGATCGGGCAGAAGGTTCCCCTCCTGCGTCTCCGCGCCGAGCACCTGCCCGCGCAGCGGCCGGACTCTGCCGCACTTCCTGCACACCGGCTGCCGCCGCGCCTGATAGTCTGTCAGGTCCAAAAGCTCGACGTCGTTCACCCACTCGAAGCGGTTGATGCCGCCGCGCTCGTTAATCTCAAAGCCGATGTAGAGCGTCAGGCTGTCGTCGGTCTGGCTCTCGCCGTCCGCCGAGCGGATGTCCGGCTCGCTCTCGCCCTCGTCTGTGAGGTCCACGCCGTACTTCCGCCGGACGGCCTCCTTCGTCGTCGGCATCTTCGTGATGAACCAGTCCATGTCGCGGATGCCCGTATAAACACCAGGCTGCGGGCCGAACTGCTTCGGATGCAGCAGCGTCACCGCGATCTCGCCCACGGTGGAGTGCGTGCGCTTCGTGTTGTCCCACTCCACGAGAAAGCCCGTGCCGCCCTGGATGGGCACCGTGCGCTCGGCCATGTCGTTGATCGTCTCAAAGGGCAGGCGGTCCAGCTCATTGCGCAGGAAGTGCTCGATGATGTTGGCGAGCCGCTCGTCCTTCTTCCGCCGCGGCGTCACCTTCGGCTGCGGGATGGTCGAGGAGACCTGACTTTCGATGTTCTCGAAGATTATGTTGCGCACATGGCTCGTCTTCTTCGGCTGTCCGTTGCGCTTCGTGTCGCCCTCGACAAGCGGAGAGAGCGTCCGGTCGCCGTTGTAGCGCTTCTCGCGCTTGTCCATGTCGGCTACTTCACTTTTCCACTCATTGTCGCTCTGCTGCAATCTCTGTTGCCAGAGCGCGAGCTTTTCGCTGATCTTCTTTTCCATGTTTCACTCCTATTCCGGCCTGCCCCATAGGCGGATCATCGCTTCGCGCTCCGCCGGCGTAGCCTTGTTGTAGTCGTCCCACAGGTCCTGCGACCATCTCACGCGCTCGCCCCTTGGCCGCGTGACCTCCATCGTCTGCTGCGGTCGGATGTAGTGCGCGATGGCGAGGGCCAGCACGCAGTCGTCGTGCGCGCCGCTCTCGGCTTCGCCTTGCAGATCTTTCTCCCGCCGCACGAAGGTGAGCATCTCTAAAAGCGTGTCGCGGTCGTTGATGCTCGCCATGCTCTCGCGCAAAATGCGGATCAGCTCCGAGAGGATCACCGGCCGCGTGGTCCGGTTCGTCTGGAAGCCGTAGGCCTGCTTGATCCGTCCGGTGTAGTCGTCCTCCACCTCGCGGACGTAGAGCTTCGGGTAGCCCATCAGGGCGAGCAGCTTGACGGGGTAGGTGGAGAAGTTGGCCTCGATGCCGAGCAGGGCGTCGTTGTAATAGCGGCCGAGGCAGTACATCTGCCGCGCGTAGGTGTCCTCGTCGTAGCGGTGGCGCAGCACGCACACCTGTCGGCCCGTGATGTTGTCGAGCACCTGCCCGACGAAATAATCGCTGCCGTCGCCCGCCGTGTCGCCGCCGACGACGTAGGGCCTGCCCTCGGTCGGCTCGGCGTAGAGGATCACAGGGCCGTTCTCGTCGTCCTCCCAATGCCACTCGCTGATGTGGATATCGTCGGGGGAGAGCGTGTAGGCAAAGAAGCCGCGCTTGCGCCAGCCCTGCTTTTCGACGTAGGTGAGCCGCTCGGCGACCGCCTTGCCGTTGAATACCGTCTTGCCGGTCACGCCCCATTGGCCGAGGCAGTAGACCATGTAGTAATACTCGTCCGTCTCGCGGAAGGCTTCGAGCGTGATGCGCGCCTCCGGCGTGAGGAAGCGGTTGTCCTTGTAGGTGCTCTCGTGGACCGTTGCGCGCGGGTCCTTCGTGTCGAAGAACCGCTTTTTGAGCCAATGCGTGATCGAGATCGGGTTGAAGGTCAGGATCATCTGGAGGTAGAAGGGGAACTCCGTGCGGAGTCGGATGTCGAGCTGGTTGAAGTCTCTCTCCTCCAGCTCGCTCGCCTCCTCGATCCAGATGCCCGTGATGTCGAAGATGGATTTGAGCTTCTCTACGTCGTCGAGACCTGCGAACAGGATCTCGCTTCCGTTTTTGAAGCGGATATACATATCGCTGCCTTTGCCCTTGGGGATAAAGGCGATCTGGTCGGCGTAGTATTCGTAGGCCTGCTTCTTGAGCTGCTCAAAGCAGCTCTCGCGCAGCATCTTTGCGACCTTTCGCACCACCAGATAGCGGTGCCCAGGCTCATTCGTGACGCGCTCTAAGATCTTGCGGCCGGCGAAGATGGACTTGCCGGAGCCGCCGCCGCCCTTGAGCACCAGAAAGCGGTGCTTGTCGAACAGAAGAGGGAGGAAGCGCGCGTTGTTCGTCTCGCGCATTTGCTTCCACCACAGCGCCACATCCAGCTTTTGCTCAAGCGTCGCCATCGTTTTCGCTGAACTCACGCATCAGCTCCTCCAGCACGCTCTGTCGCTCTTCGAGCGGCATGGAGGCCGCCGTCACGGCTTTCGCCGCTCTGCCGCCCAGCTCGATCTCCTTCTTGTCGTGGTAGCCGTAGTTGTTTTGCAGGTCGAATACGATGCCTTTCACATCCTTGCGCGTGAGCAGCTGTTCCTCCAGCCACGCGCGCATACGCCCCCGCGCGTGCGTTGTCGTGTCGGAAAACTCCGGATGCAGCTGCGCGTCGCAGTAGTCCGCCCAGGTCGAGCGGTGGATGCCGAGGTGCTCGCACAGCCCGCCGACCGTCGGCGGCACGAGGTATTCGAGTACCGTCGCCTGCACGCCGAGGCGGTTGAGGACGGGGACTTCCTCGTAGATCACATGGCCGTCGCTGTCCTTGCGCCCTGTATTCCTTTTCTCCGTGAGCGGGACGAGGCGGGAAATGCTGTCGAAGTAGCCGTTCACGGCCTTTTTCAGCGTGTTCGGCGTGTATTTTCTCGGTCTGCTCATGCCGCAGCCCTCCTTTCCGGCCGCTTTTTGCCTCTTCTTTCCGTTACCGTACCAAAAAAGCCGCGTCACGAACCGTCAACTTTTCCAAAATCGGCAGATTTTTTCATTTTCCCTCTTGACAAACGAAAAAAGCAGGCTCCAAGCCTGCTTTCCGGTATGCCGAGGGCGCTCCCGCCGTCATGGCGCGAGCGTTCCGTGCGTCTTATTCTCTCGTTTTCTCCGGCGGCGCTTCGCCGCGGCGGATCTTGCCGACCTCCGGCACGATGTAGCGGATGTATTGCGGCATCCCGGGCATCCAGCCGGCGCGCAGGAGCAGCTGACCGCCGCGCGGCACCTGCAGCTCGGCGCCCGAAACGGCGATGCGATCCTTCGGCTGCGGAACGATCAGGTTGCGGCTCGGCGAGTATTTCTTCTCGTTCGGACGGTGGCGCACCTGCGCGAGCAGATAGTGGGCCAGAGGCGTCTGGTCCACCTGATCGTGCAGATGCTCGCGGTGCGTGCTGCCCGCGCTCCACTTTTCCAGCGCGATCTCCGCCGCCTCCGCGTTGACGATGATGTGATGATGCACGCGCACCACCTCGCCCGTCTTGCCGTCGAGGTCCGAGGTGAAGGGTATGTATCGGAAGGGGATGCCGAGCGCCTTGCACGCTCTGCGCGTCCGCTTCGCCCACAGCTTGAGCTGATGATCCGCCGCCTCAAACAGCTCCTCCTCCGTCCGTTCGCCCGCGCGGAGCTTTTCCAGCGCCTCCTCGGTGTAGCTGAATTGCAGCAGGTAGTCCCGCGGCGTGAAGTTGGCGTGGATCAATCGCGCCAGCGCCTTCTCCGCGTTCGCCTCGTTGCGCTGCACCTGCTTGATGTCGCTTTTGATCTTCCGCTCCGATTTCGTCGGCTTCTCTCCAGGCACCCAGTATTTGATTTTCTCGCCCACGGCGCCCGCCGTGTACGTTCGGATCACCCAATACCCGTTTGCCATGAAAAAACCGCCCTCCATTTTCTCCGAATGGGGAGAATGGTCGTAAACCTAACGCTCTAAGAACTCCGATAACGCGCACGCGCGCGTTATTGATATATGTGTATCCGGTTTTCTATGGAGGAGCTGCCGCACAGCTCCTCCATACAGAACTGGATGGCTCTGTATCCCTGCTCACCAGAATTGCACTGGAGCACCGCTTGCGGCCGGCCTGGCGTCCGGCGCGTTCCCTTCGGCGGCGTGATGCTTTGCAGGGGAGGCACATCATATATTATGGAGGAGAAAACAGCCGGCCACCGGCTCATGCACCGGTAATGAAAAGGGCCGGCAGGTCAAAGGTTCTGTGGAAAACTTTCGTAATACCGCCGCACGGCTCGCTCCAGCGTAGAGCGAGAGAGGAAGTGCTTCATGCACACGGCCGTCGCGCCGGCGTCCGCCGTCACGAACTCGAAGAGCGCCTGGTAGTGCTCGCCGCCGCATTGCAGGCACAGGTTCAGCAGCTTGCGCTGCTGCTCCTCCGTCAGCTCGCGGTAGAGGCGCGAGGCGAAATAGATATACCCCTGCCGCTCATAGCTCACCGGCACGCTTTTCTTGTATCGGAACATTTGCTCACTTCCTCTCTCGCCGTCCTCGTTTAGGCGAAGATCTCCCAATCCTCGGCCAGCATATCGGTCTGGCTCGCCAACCACGGCACGCGGCTCTTCGGCGCCTCGGTGTTCTGCGTCTGCAAGCCGGTCGTGTCGATGTAGATGTAGGGGCTTGTCATTTTGCTGTAGGCGTCCGGCGTCTGAAGCTCGATGAAAATGCCCTTGCCGTTCCAGCCTCTTCTGCACACGCGGAAGCCCTTGCGCAGGGCCTCGATGGCAAGGCCGAAATTCATGCCGTTGATGGGATGGTAGGCGTCGTCGAACGCGCCCTTCGGGCTGAAGCTCTCGTAGCCGTCCGGATAGCGGACCTTGTAGCCGAGGTCCACGGTGCCGCAGCGCTTCGCCTCCGCCGCCTCCGTGACGACGCGGACGTTCCCCTCCGCGTCCACCACGCGGTGGGCAGGCTCCGCTTCGATGATCTTGGTGCCGATGTACTTTTTCATGTCTCTGCTCCTTTTCAAATCAGGCTGTCCAGCTCTTCGATGCTGTTCAGCAGACGGTTGAGCTGTCTCTGTTGGCCTTCGGTCAGCTGCCGCAGCGCGCCGAAGGTGGGCGGTTCCGCGACGCATCCCTCGGTCTGGCGGACAGGCTTCTCTCCGCGCAGCTTGCGCAAAATGCTCTCGATGCGGGCGTTGGCAAGCTCGGCCATTTTTGCATTTTCTTCGGTAACGAAGAGAATGGCCGGCGCTTCCTGCGGAGCGCAGGCGTTGCAGGTTTCATTCATCATGGTAAATTCTCCTTTCTCTCAGCCCTCGCGGTGCTGACGTTCTGTGCGCTTTTCGGCGCGCTTGCGGTCCGCCGTGCGCTGCGCGCGGCCGTGGATCAAACGGCGGACCAGCGCCAGCAGCCCGCTCTGCTTCGGGCTGTACTGCGGCGTGACCCACGCCTTTCTCGCCACGCTCCCGCAGATGCTCTTCGTCACGCGGTAGCTTCGGTGGCTCCTCTTCTGGTGGTTTCTTGCGCTGCTCATGTTGCTTCTCCTTTCATTTCGTCATTCATCCTCTTCGCAATGCTCGATCATGTCTTTGATGATCGCGGCATTGGTCCGGATAATGTCCATTGTGATGTCCGCCTGGATGTTGTGCGCGATCACGGCCTTGTCCGTTGCATCCGCGTTGTAATATCCGGTGTAGACCTCGCCGTCCGGCATGGCCGCCGCGAAGCAGAGACTCACCGGCTTCAAAGGCACGATGGCCTGCAAGGACTTTTCGAGCCATTCCGCATACGGCACCTCGTTGATGTCAAACATCTTCCATCGCCTCCACATAGCACCAGCTCTGCGGCGCGTGCTTGATCTGCAAGCTCTCGTTTCCGCAAGTGCCGTTATTTTCCCAGTACATAGCGCAGCTCTCGCAGTACCAGCTGTTCGGGCACGCGAGGAGGAACTCACTCAGTTCGCGCGGTGCGTCGTAGATGCGCAGATCGGTGATGTGCCAGCCATAGCCCTTTTGTGCGTGCAGATAATCGTGCATATCCTTGAGGGTGCAGTTCAATGATTTCATCGAGCCGGTTTCCATGTAGTCGCGCATAAGCCGTTCCTGAGAAATCGGAATATTTAAGTCCCGCCCTCCGATGGTGCAGTAGATATAGCACTTAAACGGCGTGTCCATCTTCGGGCGCGTCTTGCGCACCTCAATCGTCTTTTCGCCGCGAGCGATCTTCTCCACCCACTTCGGGCGGATGCTCAGCATAACAGCTTTACTCATGTTCTCGCCTCCAATGTTTCTTCTCCCTCCGGCGAGAGGGGAGTGATCCTTCCGTGCTCCACAAGTCCGCGGAACACGTCGTATCCCATGTAAAAGATGATGCCGGCGCTGCTCTGGTACTGGACGCAGAGCGTCACGTTTTTCATCACCCACGGCCGCTCAAAATACTCCTGGCAGAGCATCGACCGCCCTGGCTCCATCGGCAGGAGGAAGAGCCTGCCGTCCTCGTCCGCCTTGGCAAGCTCCAGGAGGCGGTCGGTGTTTACCACGCGCAGCTCTGCGATGTCCGGACCGTTCTTTTCTTTGAGCGGATTTTCCATCAACCGGTGGATTGCACCGTCCGCCATGATCCGCATGAGGCGCCGGCGCTCCAGACGCTCCTCCTCGTTCTTCCAGCGCGGTAAGACGACCACGCGCCCGTTCTTGTCGGCCTCGGCCAGCTCCTCCAACCGGTCAATATCGCAGTTTCGGCACAGATGGCGGAGCTGCTCTGCGGCTTCGTGATCCATGTCGATTTCCTCCGGTTCCCGCCTCGTGTCCTCGTAGGCGGCAAGACGGCTCCACGCCGCTTCTTCCCACTTGCATCCAGCGGAGCAGTTACCTTCGACCATGAAGCACTCAGGACTGTGGAAATGCGTGCAGCACACGCCGTTCTCGTTCGTTGTTTCGGGGCTTCGCTTTGTAAGTCGTTCCATCACTCCACCTCCTCGCAGGCATCACCCGGAAGCGCAATGGTGTTCCCGTAATAGTGGACAAAATAGATCGTCTCGCCGTCTTTTCCGGTTGTTTTCAGCTCCACGCCGAAGGTGCAGCCCTTCTTCGCCAGCGGCAGCGCAAGGTCCCTCGTCAGTTGCACCTTCATGCCGTCGCCTCCCCCGCCTTCTCGGCGATCATGTTCCGCAGCGCGTCCAGCGCGCGATAGACCTTCGGCCGGTTTTCCTCGTCCAGCTCGCCGGCAAGCTCCGTCAGGCGGTTCACCGTCTCCTGCGCCTGCCGGAACAGCACGCCGAACTCCGCGAGCGCCTTGTTGTCCATCGCCGCGGCGCTCTTTCTCGCCTTTTCCAGCTCGGCGCGCAGGGCTGCCGCCTGCTCCTCCGCCGCCTTTCTTCCGGCCTCGGCGTTTTCCACAGCCTTCCGTGCCTCGTCGCGCTGCGCCTCTGCCTCCTTCAGCTCCTCGGCCTTCTTGGCGACCGCCGCGTCGCGCTTAGTCTTGGCTGCCTTTTCCGCTTCCTTGACCGCCGCCGCGATCTGCTCGGCGCTCGCGTCCACCGTCTGCACGGCCACGTCCACAGGCTTTTCGCGCAGCTCCTTCAGCTCGCGCTCCAGCTCTGCCGTGCGCTCCTGCGCGGCGAGGGAAATGCTCTTCGCGTCCTCGACCGCGGCGCGGGCAGCCTCCGCCGCCTCCTGCGCTTTCTGCATTTCCGCCGCAGCCTCCTCGTTGGCCTTGCGCTGTTCGTCCAGCTCGCGCTGCATTTTGTCGCGCTCCAGCTCGGCGAGCTTGCGCTGACGGATGGCCTCCTCCAGCTCGCGCTTGCTCATTTCGGAAACGGACTTTTCTTCCCCGTTTACAAGGTGTTTTTCGCTCGCGAAATTCTCTCGCTCGGATGCCGGCAAAGCCAGTAATACCAAGGCTTTCGAGGCTCCCAAATCCCCAACCAGATGGGTATTTCCGTACTCCCTCGCAATGCGCATGAAGTTCTGTGCAGAGGTCTCCGAAAACTCCACTTTTTCGCGCAGCCAGGGCAGCCATTCCCCGTGCTTGAGCTGCGCTTTTGCCTCCGTCAGCCGTCTGCCGATCTCAATGACCGCCTGTCCGCCGACGTTCTTGTAGAAGATGATCTCCTCCGTGATCGTCTCGATCCCACGCTCCGTTTCGACCGGTGCGCTCTCGCCGAACATCCCGCTCAGCGCCGCGCCCTCGCTCACGCCCTCCGGCGTCACATCTACCGTATCGTCGTACATACTCATGCCGTTTTCTCTCCTTTCGCCGGCAGGACCGGCCTGCCGCTCTTATCCCGTTTGCTTCCGTTCTTCAGCCATGCGAGCCACAGGTCGATGAAGGCCCCGTGCCGCTCCTGCGGCGAGGCGAGCTTCTTTCCCGCTTTGCATTCGTTCCCGTAGCCGTGGATCTGCCGGATGTCGTTTCCCTGTTTGCCGCACATTTCGATTGTGATGTAGCTCCGATGCGGCGTCTTTTCCTTGCGCAGGAAGAGGATCGTCGCCGCTCCGCTCATGTGCCGCTCGGCATAGCCGCCGACGCAGTGGTGCAGCGTCTTGCCCTCGTTGATGATTTGCCGGTCGTCCTCCGGCACCGCGATGCAAAGACCCATCGCCGAAAAGCTGTACTTCTTCTTGAGCTTCTTGTACCGCTTTTCGTATGCCTTTCGCGCCGCCGCGTTCTCCTCATACCGGATCGCCGCAACGGCCGCGTCGTGCGCCCCTTGCAGGTCCTTCGGAAAAGCTACATCCCGCCGCGCGAGGTCGTACCTGAGCCTTTTCGCCGCGTCGATGTAATCAAGCCACAGTCTCGCATCCTTGTGCTGGTGCTTTTCCAGATACCGCGCCAGTACGAGCACGCTTTCGCCGACCTCTCGGAGCGCCGCATCGCAGCGCCTCCGCTCGTTTCTGTCGCCGATCCGGCCGCAGATCGTCAGCGCCTCCTCCGGCGTCACGCCGCCGTGCCGCACCAGCTCCAGCGCCTCCAGCTCCTTTTGTCCGATGCCTCCGGCAAGCAGCCGCTTCACGGTTGGCTTGTCCACCCCGAAGAAGGCCGGCATGGTCTTTGCCCGCCAGTTGAGCGCGCGGCTGTTCATGCTGCCTTGGATCGCGTCGTCGATGATCTCTTTGCATCCGGCCTTTGCCAGCTGCTCGATGCGCGGGTAGCGCGTCCACAGTCCGAGGTAGGTCAGAAGCCCCATTGTGTTCTCCCACGGATCGTCTCCGTCCAGCTCGAAGAATTGCTCCGCCGCGCAGTATCGCAGCGGCGACGCCGCGATCTGGTCCACACCGTGTACCGCGTAATATCCGCTCCTTCGGCGCAGCCAGCTGTCGATCTCTGCGAACGGCTCCGTCATGGTTTTCTGTGGGATAAGCTGCGGCGTGTACCGCTGTTCTTCCTCGCTCCACGCCCATTTTCTCCGCCACTTCTGGCACTTGCCCTGTGCGAAGTAGTAGGCGGCTTTTGTGCAGCCCTCCGCGTCGTCCGACTCCCAGCGCCCGTGATGCTTCCGCACTCCCAGCGCGACCGCGCACAGCGCCCCATCGATGGCGCGCAGCAGCACGACCTGCCGGTATTCGTCCAGCGTATTTCCGTTGCGCAGCCTTCCGCGCGGATAAAGCGTCACACCGCAGCCGCAGTCCGGACACAGAAGGTCCGACCTTGCCTTGACGTTGTTCTCCTGCTTGAAGCGTTTCCATTCGCGCTCCGTCCACCATACCTTTCGGCCGCAGCGCGTGCATTCCGTGGTCACGCCGAGCCTTCCGTCCTCGTTCGCCTCATGCTCAAAGAAGAGATAGCCGGTGAAGCACCGCTCGATAAATTCCTGCTCCTCTCCCGTGCAGAGGAACGGGACCTCCATCGCGGCCTTCTGCTCCGCCTCTGTCAGATTGCACCGCATACCGTCACCTCACAGGAAGTCCGCGATGTCGAGGATCTTCTTCTGCGCGCTGCGCGGCGCTTCCTCTGCCGCCGGGCAAAGGTCAAGCTCCATGTGAAAATGAACGTCCGCCCCCTTGAAGTAAAAGCGCACCGCTCTGCGGTAGGCTTCGAGGTCGGGAATGCTGCCCCCGACGCCCTTGGCGACCGCCGCCATGCAGTCCTTGAAGCTGCCGCCCTGCGCCACCGCCTGCGCGAACTCCGCGTCCTGCCGGCAGAAGTCCGTCAAGGCCTCGCGCACGCTCGGCGCCATTGCGTTCTCCTTCTGCCCGCTCACCGTCTCGGCGAGCTTATTCAATGCCTGATCCAAAAACTCGTTCATACCCTTGCTTTTCTTCCCCGCCTTGTGCTACAATGACGGGGAAGAGATCTCCTTTCGTGATTTTTCTTTGCTGCGGTTGACCGGTGCCACGGTCAGCCGCTTTTCTTATGCGCTCTCCGCCTGAATGGCCGCGATCTCCGCAAGCTCCTCGTCGTCGAGGTAGTTCTTGCCGAAGCTCAGCCGGAACTCGTCCACCGTCCAGCCCTGCTTGATCATCACCTTGCGCTGACCGTAGCGGCGCAGCGTCCGCATGGTCTCGGCGCAGTTGTGCGCCGCCTCCGGCCCGAAGATGTGGCAGCGTCCGTGACACAGCCGCACCTTCAGCCCGTACCGCTCGCATTTCTTCCGGTCCGCAGCGTTTCCGCCGAAGATGTGGTGGAAGTCCAGCGGGTCCTCCGTGCCGTCCCGGCCGCAGAGGAAGCACACCCCGTCCCACGCATTTTCCCGTTTCATGTTCTTCTCTCCCTTCACTTTCTCCTGCGCCGCTCCAGACTGGTACGGCGTTTTGCATTGCGGAGCCTGCTCTCGCGTTTGTAGCCCATCGCCACTTCCACGCGCTTGAAGTCCTCCGCCGCCTTCGCGCGGAAGGTCTCCTGCTCCGCCTGATACGCGGCCCACCGGCTGCACCTCCACGCGCCGTCCTCCGTCTTTCCGTGGCAGCCTGCATTGCGGTCCGGGCAGTTTAGGCACGGCCCCTTGATACCGTTTCCCATCATGCCCATGCCCCTTCCAGCGCCGCGGCCGCGAAAAAGATGGCGACGGTCAGCGCCCCGAGCAAGGTGTCGCGTATGTCTTCGCGGTTACTCGCGTGTATCCATTTCATCGCGAGGTTCCTCCTCGAATACTTTCTCCAGCGGGATCTCGTGCTGGCAATGCGCCTTGGTCTCTTGCACGATTGCCGTGTGCGCGATGGTCCCGTCCTTCCGGTAGCGCATCTGATAGGCGATGGGCAGCATCGCCTGATAGCCGCACCATCGCGCGGGCCTGCACCATACCAGGTAGCGCTTCGCGGTCCGGTACTGCTTGCCGTCCATGTCGCCCGCCGCCATTGCGCAGCGGCGCAGATACTCCTTCCGGTCCATCACTCGTCCGTCATTTCGACGGCGATCTTCCCGAGCACGGAAACGGTGATCCACTCTGCCGCAAGAGCGGAAGATGCTCTCGTCAGCTCGTTCGCCAGCGCACGGTAGGCGTCGTCGTTCTGGTCCTTGATGGCGTCCCACATTTCCTTGTGGACCTTCTCGATATCCTTGCGCATCTTCTCGGCGCGCTCCAGGTAGCCCTTCAGCGCAGCCCAGCTCTCGTTGTCGCTCGCAAAGCCGCGGCCGCGCTCCTCTGTCATGCCCTCCAGCAGCTCCGCCGTGGTGTGCTCCAGATTGCCGAGCAGCTGCGCATTTGCCGATAAATTACTCATTTTTGTCTCCTTTCTTCTTCGCCGGTCCGATGATCTCGCACTCGACGCCGCGTGCAACGCCGGTCCAGCCGACGCCCCACTTCTGCGCCGCCGCTACGACCGCGTTCAGCCTGTTCTCGGCCTCGACGCGCACGGTCGGCAGCTTCTTGCTCTTCAGCTTGCCGTCCGGCGCGGTGTAGGTGTATTCCTCGCCGTCGGTGTACTTCACCTCATAGATCCATTTCTTCGCTGCCATTGCTTCACTCCCATTCATACTGATAGCAGAAGATGTGCCCGCCGATGGCGCCCCATGTTCTGCTGTTTTCGCCTGTGGTCGAAAAGAAAACCACGTCCATCGGCAGGATCGGCTCGCCGTAGAGGGCTTGTCCCACCGCCGCAAACTGCTTGTCCGTCGGCGCTGCCTCGTCGAGGTGCGCCGCTGTACTGAACTGTACAGCCCCGTTCCCGTCGGTGCCCTGGAAAATGACCTCCTCCACGCTGTCGGGGAAGTTGTCCGCCGCAACGCGGTTGAGAATGACCTCCGCCACGGCCTGCTGGCCCTCCAGCGGCTCGCCCCGCGCTTCCAGGTAAACGATCTTTGCGATCAGCTCGCAATCCTCCTGGCTCACCTCGGCATAGCGGCTCGTCGTGATGCTCTCCGTCGGCTCCTCGTAGGACGTGAGCAGCTTCGCCCGTGTCTCCTGCGCAACGACAGGCGGCTCCGGCGTCACCTCCGAGATCGTCTCGCGCCATTGTGCGTTCGCCGCGATGTACCCCGCCGTAAAGGCCAGTGCCGCGAGGACGACGATCAAAAGCGTCGCGAGCAGGTCGTCCCGCTTCTCCGGTTCGCGGTGGATCGTCACGGTGATCTCTCTCGTCTCCATCATTCCGCCGCCTCGCTTTCTTTCGCTTCCTCTTTCATTGCCCCGTGCTCGGATTCCGGATCTGCCATCAGCGCCGCCATCACCGCTAAGACGTGCAGCGCGGGAAGCTGCAGAGCACTCGCGTACTCCTGCACGATGATGCAGACGCCATTGATCGCGGATGCGGCATTGTTCGCCGTGATCTTGCACTTGCACTTCTCGTTTCCGGCTGCCTTTCGGAGGGTGATCTCCACCTCGTCGCCAATGTGTTTCTCCGTTACCCTCATGGTCTTTCCAGTCTCATTCATGTTTCTTTCCTCCTGTTATTTTGTGGCGGCTTTTCTGCGGCCGCGGTTTGCAAGGCTCTCCTGGTATCTCGTCAGGCCAAGCTCCGGATCGTACTCGCGGCGCTTGTTCCCATCGAGGCCGCCGGTGTATCCGCGCCGCAGCTCCGCGTAGACGGCTGCGGCAGACATTCCGAGATCGACTGCGATCCTCGTGACATTCTCGCCGGCCGCGTAACGGCGCGCCAGCGTTTGCCGGTCCTGCATCGTCATGGTTTTCATCCGCTTTTCACCTCATTCCTCTCCGCTTTTCTGCGGCGAAATAAAAAAATATTGCAGAAAAAGATGTTAAATCCTTTTCTGCAATCATTATGCTATCTCACATGACAGGGAAAGACATGCGAAAACCTTTTGCTTTTTGCATGGTAATATGATATAGTATAGCATAATTATGGTTTCCGTCCTCGCAGCGCAGCGCGTGCGGGCCATCAAAACGGAAGGAGGGCGAAAAAACTTGGAGAATCAGTATGCGATCGAAATGCTGAATATCACGAAGAAATTCCCC
>ERZ857480.51285-NODE-79280-length-31488-cov-12.3028_pt1 | contig 31488 bp, 29 predicted proteins | sample MGYA00519767_ERZ857480 | MGnify/ENA primary metagenome ERZ857480 (study PRJEB31778, sample SAMEA3449210) | human gut metagenome | biome: human gut; feature: human-associated habitat; material: faeces | place: United Kingdom | collected 2010/2012 ...
CCCGGTGCCGCTCTCCGCCGCCCTCCGCTTCGGTCACTCGTCAATCCCCAACACCGAAACGGAGGTACACAATGAAGGAAATCAATTTGCGGGATTTTTACCCGTGGTATATGGAAGATGTGATGGTCGAAGTCACGGAGGAAGTTGCGGAAGAATTGCTGGCGGGCCAGCGGTACATCAAGGCCAGCCGCCGCCGTGTCTACCGGAATAAAGCGCACTTCTCGCTGGACGCCGAGGACGGTATCGAATATTCCGCCTGCTTCTCTAACCCCTCTCCGCAAGAACTGATCGAGCGCATGGAACGCTTCGAGCATATCTGCCATGCGCTGAATAGTCTGCCTGACGCACAGGGCCAGCGGGTGTTTGAGCACTATCTGCTGAACCACTCGGTCAAAGCGATTGCTGCCGCCGAAGGTGTGACGGAAAGGGCCATCAACGCCGCCATCCAGCGTGGCTTGGAGAACATGAAAAAATATTTGGAAAAAGTTCTGTGAGCCTATTCTTTTTCCCGTTCTAACTGACACGGTTAATGAGAGGATGAACCTTCCTCACACAACTGAATAGCGGGTAACTCGGAGTGCTTGGCAGGGAGCCAAGCAACAGGTACGCCAAGACTTTTCCATAAGGAAAACGAGCGACAACTACTCATGCCGCAAGTGGGGACAAGCCATCTCCACGGCCACGATCTGTAACGGGCCGCAAGGAATAAGTTGGCAACTTATTCGCTCCGATTTGCCGCACAATCTAGCGGGGACGCTGACGGAAAAAACAGTTGTCTTGTGACAGGCCAAACATATAGCGTCAGCGTCCCCAGCTTTATAAGAAAGAAGGTCTTGACCATGAATGAGGAATGGAGCAACGACGCTTGCCGTGGCTATGTTATCAAAGCCATGGAAAACTGTGGGTTCCACGCAAAGGACATTCATCAGGTGCTCGTTGAGCTTTATGAAGTCTTTGACTTCTGCGCTGTTGAGGAGGCGGCGCACTACTACGAAAATTGGCAATACTGACCTCGGGCCAAGTTGGCCCGAGGCGTGGAGAAGAACGAAAGGACAGCACTCTTTGCCGGGTGCTGCCCTTTCGCTTTTCCCCACTGGGACAATGCGGGAAATGCTGGCAGTCAACCAACTACGCAAAGGAGGCTTCAATGGTACAATCCGTTACTTATCAGAGTGAAACCAAAACCGTCCATTTTCAGGGGAAAAGCATTGTGCTGGAAAGTCTTACGCCGGTACTCTCTCCGAAGGAAAAGGAAAAGCGGAAAAAGGAGATTGAACGCTGTCTTTATGAGGTGTTCAGCAAGTACAGAAAGGCCAGCGATACCCCGGCCTGACCATCGACAACATTGTCCTTCGGGGCTATCAATGGTATAATATACTTGTAGGTTGGTAGCTCCATTCCACAGGAAAGGAGCCCAACATGAATATCAGAGAAGATGTAATTTATGCAAGACAATCCGTAGACCGCAAGGACAGTATCAGCATTGAGAGCCAGATTGATTTCTGCAAGTATGAGTTGAAAGGCGGCAGTTGCCGGGTTTTCAAAGACAAGGGTTATTCCGGCAAGAATACCGACAGGCCCGAGTTTCAAAAGCTCCTTGGCGAGATACGCAAAGGCAAGGTACGCCGGGTAGTTGTCTACAAGCTGGACAGAATAAGCCGCTCCATTTTGGACTTTGCGAATATGATGGAGCTGTTTCAGGAATACGATGTAGAGTTTGTTTCTTCCACAGAGAAGTTTGACACCTCGACCCCCATGGGCCGGGCTATGCTGAATATCTGTATCGTATTCGCCCAGCTTGAACGGGAGACAATTCAAAAGCGTGTCACAGACGCTTATTACTCCCGGTGCCTGAAAGGCTTTCACATGAGCGGTCAAGCTCCCTATGGCTTCGACTTGGAGCCAACGGTGGTTGAGAATATCCGCACAAAGATGATGGTAGCCGACCCCATAGCCGCAAGCCATGTACGCCTGATGTTTGAAATGTACGCCGAGCCCGAGACTTCCTTCGGAGATATTACCCGGTATTTTGAGGAACGGGGTATCAAAGTATATGGGAAGTCATTGACCCGTTCCTACTTATCCCAGCTCTTACGCAACCCCGTCTATGCACAGGCTGACTTGGAAATGTATGAGTTTTTCAAAAGTCAGGGTACGGTGGTAGTCAATGACGCCGCCGACTTCGCCGGGACAAATGGCTGTTATCTCTATCAAGGCCGGGATGTGAAGGAGGACAAGGACAAGAGCTTGAAAGACCAGATCCTTGTGATTGCGCCCCACGAAGGCTTTGTATCTGCTGATGTTTGGCTGAGGTGCCGCAAGAAGTTGATGACAAACACCACCTTCCAGAATGGCCGCAAGGCCCGTAATACTTGGCTGGCCGGGAAAATCAAGTGCGGGAAATGCGGGTACGCACTCAAAACGACCCACAATCCCTCTGGCTATGAATACCTCCGCTGTTCCAAACGGGCCGACCACAAGGGCTGTCCGGGGTGCGGCACTCTCCGCAAGACGGAGTTTGAACAGTTCATTTTTACCGCCATGGGAGAAAAGTTCCGGGAGTTCAAGCTACTGCGGGGCGGCGAGGAAAAGGCAAACCCGAAGATTACCGCCTATCAGGTGGAGCTTGCACAGGTAGAGGCCGAGATTGAAAAACTGCTTGATACGCTGACCGGGGCCAACGCCACCTTGCTGGCCTATGCCAACAAGAAAATCGAGGATTTGGACAATCGCAGAAAAACGCTGTCCAAGGCGATAGCTGACTTGTCCGTTGAAACGCTGTCCTCCCAGCAAATTGAATTGCTGTCCGGGTATCTGGACGATTGGGAGAATATCAGTTTTGAGGACAAACGAAAAGCCGCTGACGGTCTGATTTCTTCAATCAGTGCAACCAGCGACTATGTAAAGATAGAGTGGAAAATCTGACACTCTTTCCACTCTATCAAACCACTTGTTTCTTTATACCGCTTGTAGCCCCTTGTCCACCGTTGCTTTGTCCGGTCTCATGTCAGACATGGCGGATTCCGGTTCTCTAACCGATTCTTGCGCATCGGCACAAGGTGAAAACGCGGCGAGCAGAGACAGCTCTTTTTGTATGCGTTTCCATGGAAATCCAACGACATTGTCGTAATCGCCCTCAATATGATCGATGTATTTGGCAAAGGTGCCTTGAATCGCGTAGCCGCCGGCTTTGTCGTAGGGTTCTTCTGTGGCGAGATAGGCGCGAAGTTCTTCATCGGTATAGTTTTTGAAATAGACGCGCGTGACCTCTGTAAACACACGTGCGTTCTGTCTGCCTGCCTCTACCAAAGCGACGCCGGTCGCCACATAGTGCATGCCGCCGCGCAGTTTGCAAAGCATGCGAAAACCGTCCGCGGCATCGTTTGGCTTGCCCATGATTTCGTCTGCGTAGACGATGGTGTCGGCGGCAATGATCACAGGCGCGGGCGTCTGTGATATCCGCGCTGTTTGCGCGGTGGTTTCCGCACGCGCAAAAAACTTTGTATCACATGTTTGACAGGAGTTTTCTTTTTGGCGGGCCTGCTGCAGATATTCGTTCTCGACCCACTTCGCTTTTTTGAGTGCCAGAAACATGACCGTTTCGTACATATCGTGCCTGGGCGGGAGCGTTTCTTCAATCTGCGCGGGCAGAATCAGCGGCTCGATGCCATGCCTGCGCATCATTTCGATGCGGCGCGGGGAGCCGGAGGCCAGAATATAGCTTGCGAAGCCTGCTAAAATGTTTTCCTTAGTATCCATTGTGTGTAAATTCTCCTTGCGCGGCAAAAGTTTGCCGCAAAATTCTGTAATCATTATGACATATTTTCGGCAAAATGGAAACACTAAATAAGAAAAAGATCAGCAGCGGGAGGAATTTTTATGATGGGCTTGCAGAGCGACGAGGAAAAGAATCAGGCACAGGAAATACAAAAGAAAGAAATTGCGAAGGCTTACGGAAAATATGTCAAGGCATTCACGCCGCGTCCGAAGTATGTTTCCAATTGTCTGCGGGCGTTCTTGGTCGGCGGGGCAATCTGCGCGGCAGCACTGTGGTTTCGGAACGCGCTGCAGGCGCGCGGGGTGTCTGAAGAAGACGCGGGAACCTTTGTTACAGTCGCCTTGGTGATGTTGACACAGCTTTTGACAGGACTAGGAGTTTTTGATGTCATTGCCAAGTTTGCGGGCGCGGGGGTCATCGTGCCGATTACGGGGTTCGCGAATTCCATGGTCGCGTCAGCGATTGAGTATAAAAAAGAGGGTCCGGTGCTGGGCGTGGGCAGCAAGCTGTTCAGTGTCGCGGGTCCGGTTCTGGTCTGCGGTATCAGCTGCGCGACAATTGTAGGGGTGCTGTATTGGCTGTTTGGATGAATTCGGAGAAGAATGTGGGGGTCAAAAGGAAAATGAGCAGGGAGAAGGAGCATAAAAAAATCGGCAATCAGAGCGTGCGGTTTTCACATAGACCGTATTTCATCGGGCGCGGCAACATCGTTGGACAGAAGGAGGGCGAAGGACCTCTGGCATCCTGCTTTGATGAAATCCTGACGGACGATATGTACGGAGAAAAATCATGGGAAAAAGCGGAGTGCAAGATGCTGGAGGGCGCAATGGAGAAGGCACTGCGGCGCGCGGAACTTACAAAAGAGGAGATTGACATCATGCTCAGCGGCGATTTAGTCAATCAGATTATGTCCTCGTCTTTTACAGCGCGGGATCTGCACATTCCGTTTTTGGGTCTGTACGGAGCTTGCTCCACGATGACAGAGTCGCTCGTTGTCGGCTCCATGTTGATTGACGGTGGTTTCGCGCGTAAAATACTAGCAGGCGCTTCCAGTCATTTTTGTACGGCGGAGCGGCAATTCCGCATGCCGGTGGAACATGGCAACCAGAGGCCGCCGTCGGCACAGTGGACCGCAACGGCGGCCGGAGCGGCGGTTCTGTCTGACGAACCGCGGACGCTGCCGAACGGGCGCGTGATTCGGGCGATTGAGGCAACTGTTGGCAAAGTCATCGACGCCGGTGTAAAGGACGCCAATCAGATGGGCTCCGCAATGGCTCCGGCGGCAGTCGATACACTGCTCAATCATCTGCAGGATACCGGACGGGACATCGATGATTACGACTTGATCGTTACCGGAGATTTAGGCTTTATCGGCAGAGATATTATGAAGGATCTGCTCGTTGATGCGGGTTTGGATTCCCAAAAGGTAAACGCGCGCTATGATGACTGCGGTACGATGCTTTTTTCGCGGGATCAGGATGTGCATGGCGGCGGCAGCGGATGCGGCTGTTCGGCAGCGGTTTTGACAGGAAGCCTATTGCCGCGGATGGAACGCGGAGAAATCAAGCGACTTTTGCTGATGTCAACGGGCGCGCTGCTTTCGACGGTATCGCCGTTCCAAGGAGAAAGCATCCCCGGCATCGCGCACGCGATCAGTTTGGAGGTGGAATAGATGGAGTATATATGGGCGTTTCTGATTGGGGGCGCGTTTTGTGTGGTAGGACAGATTCTTTTAGATACGACACCGCTGACCGCGCCGCGGATCTTGGTGATTTTTGTGCTGCTTGGTGTGCTGCTGCAGGCTGTGCAGCTTTATGAGCCAATCGTGAAGCTGGCCGGTACCGGCGCGACAGTGCCGCTTCCGGGCTTTGGCTATGCACTGGCAAAGGGAGCGATGGAGGGAGCGCAGAAAGGCTTCTTAGAGGCAATCACAGGACCGATCAAAGCGACAGCAGCCGGTGTGGCGGTTGCGATCACCTTTGGTTACATGATAGCCTTGCTGTTTAACCCTAAATCACCGAAGCGTTGAAAATGCAAAGCAGACTGACACGAAAAAATAATCTGAAAAAAAAACGAAAATCAGGAGAAAAAAATGTTGACAGAAGGCAAAATATTTGGTAATATAGTTTTTGCAGTCAGCAAATTGGAAATGCAAAAAACACTTCTGATTTCAGTGTGGCGGTGTAGCTTAGTTGGCTAGAGCGTCCGGTTCATACCCGGAAGGTCGGTGGTTCGACTCCACTCGCCGCTACCATTTTTTCATCAAAGAGTATTATGGGAGTTTAGCTCAGCTGGGAGAGCATCTGCCTTACAAGCAGAGGGTCATAGGTTCGAGCCCTATAACTCCCACCATTTGCGGCCTGGTAGTTCAGTTGGTTAGAATGCCAGCCTGTCACGCTGGAGGTCGACGGTTCGAGCCCGTTCCAGGTCGCCAACTCTTTTTTGAAAAAGAACAGTCTGACAAACTTGTATGCGCAGGAAATTTTGCGCAGTGCAAGGCGCGTTGAGCAAGTACCGAAGGGCGCGTACCTGTGTACGTAACCGAGGACGAGCGAAACAGCAACGCAGCAATACGCAAAATTAACAAGCATGGTGGGTATCGTCAAGTGGTTAAGACCCAGGGTTGTGGCTCCTGTATACGTGGGTTCGAATCCCACTACCCACCCCATATTTTATCAGAACGCAATGATGTTGGGGTATCGCCAAGCGGTAAGGCAACGGATTCTGATTCCGTCATGCGCAGGTTCGAATCCTGCTACCCTAGCCAATTCGGCGACATAGCCAAGTGGTAAGGCAGAGGTCTGCAAAACCTTTATTCCCCAGTTCAAATCTGGGTGTCGCCTCCACAACGAATGCAAAAAACCGTTGAAAATTCAACGGTTTTTTGTTTTAATCAAAAGAAAACAAGCAGTGACTTTTGTTTACATTTTATCCCAAAACAGCGTTTTACGCGCAGAAAAAGCACTTTACGCGCGAAAATAGTCACACTTATAGTCACACACATAGTCACACTCATGGTCACACATTTTGGTTGAAATTCGAGAGGATGGCATGGTGTGCCGCGATACGATTGCGAAACGACTGAAAAAGTGAAAGCCTAAAGAAATTTTAAGTTGTTTCGCCGCGAATCACTGTGCTATGATGAAAGCAAGAAGATAAAGTATGCAGTTTCGAAAGGGGGAGTTCGACATGAGTACGTTGGATCAGGACAAAATTTATACGAGCAAAAGTCTGCAGGAAGAAATGAATGCGGAACGCATGCTGGAAGGAAAAGAACCGCTTCCGGCAATCAACCCGCTGCGGGGCGGCACAGGCACGCTGGCGCGAAAGGATCGATCTTGGAAAAACGTGCCGGACTTTTTCATAAAAGCGTTTAAGAAAAAATAAAATATTGACGAGAACAATACCCTGGGAGTCTGAAGTCCCAGGGCTTTTCTTCGGGGAAAACGGAAGCGCAAAGTTTTTTGGTGCAGGAATAATCGGACAAAAACCGACCGTTTTTTGTAGGAATTTTCTTAAAAATATAGTATAATACTCTTTATGAAATACTTATTTATCGCGGAAAAACCGAGCCTCATGCGTGACGTGCAGGCTTGCTATAAAAATCATAAGAAGGAAGTGGAAGAGAAGGTCGGAGAGATTGATTTTATGGCGCTTTCCGGTCATGTCTGCACGAACTTCATGCCGACCGACTATGAAGAATGGAAGGACAAAAGCTGGAAGGCCATTCTTTATCCGATGATCCCAAATCCGTGGCAGATTAAGCCTATCGCGGATAAGCGCAAGCAGAACACCATCGCGGAAATCGGGCGTCGCGTGCCGCAGTATGATGGCATCATCGTAGGCACCGACTCGGACGTAGAGGGATACGGCATCTATTGGCTTCTGGAGCAGTATCTTGCGCTGAATGAAAAACCGGCGCTCCGCTTCATCGAGCATTCGCTGACCGATGCGGAGATCCTGAAGTCACTGCTGACGATGACCGATTATCATCAGAATCCGACACACGTACACTTCGTGCAGTCCTTCCTCATCCGCTCCCGCGCGGACTGGCTGTTCGGCATGAATGCTTCCAGGATGCTGACGAATAAGCGCGGCAGTCTCATCAAAGCCGGACGGGTCAAGTCTCCGACGATCAAACTGGTCTATGATAACTCCATGGCAATCGAAAATTTCGCCAATCGCAAGTATTATGCACTTGAGGCGGAGTATGCGTGTCCGGAGGCAGAGATTGTGGAAAAAACAGTTTCAACCGAAGGAGTGGGCATGTCAACAGCTGCCGCAATCGATGAGCGCAGCGTTTTTAAGGCTGTTTTGCAGGGAGAGGACGGCGACGCGCAGTTCGAAAACCCGAAGCTTTTCGCGGAATATGCCTTAGAGGGAATCGTTGTCTCGCGTGAGACGAAACGGTCTTCTTCGCATGCGCCGAAGCTCTTTGACTTGGCGGCACTTCAGGCGGAGGCCGGAAGCAAATACAAATTTAAACCGGATCAGACCCTGGAAATCGTGCAGCGGCTGTATGAGAAACACAAAGTGATCTCCTATCCGAGAACGCAATGTCGTTATGTATCCACCGAAAAAGCGAAGGAGTTTCCGGCGATGCTTGAGAATCTTTCGGTTTTTGAGGATCTGAAGTCCATCGCGAACGGCATCGATCCCGACGTCTTTGAGAAAATCCTCAAGGATAAGGCGGTGGTAAATGATACAGAGGTTGCCAAGGAGTCCCATGACGCGCTGCTTCCAACCTTAAAAAGACCGGATTTGCCCAGGATGTCGAGGGAAGAACAGATTATCTGCAGGATGATTTATACGCGGCTTTTGGCGCAGTTCCTGCCGAAGCTGGAAGAAGAAAAGACGACGATACAGATCCGGCATGCCGAGGCGGGCGTGAACAATGCGGTCGGTATAGAGAGCGAGAGCGGCGTGGACAATGCGGCAGATGCTGCAGGGGCGGACCGCGCAAGCGGCATTTTCAAAGCGACCGGCAAGGTTGTTGTCGAGCCGGGCTGGTCGATTTTATACAAAAAATCAAACGACCATGCACTGCCTAAGCTGAAAAAGGGCGATCGCGTCACAGCAGGCACGATACAGCCGGTACAAAAAGAAACTTCACCGCCGAAACGGCTGACGCAGGCCACTTTGATCAATGCCATGCGTAATATCGCCACACAGATCGAGGACAAGGAACTCAAAAAATCTCTCGCGGATTCACAGGGGATCGGCACGCCGGCAACGCGCGCCGCAATTATTAAGGATATCCTGGATTCCGGCTACATAGAAGAAAAAAAGTCCGGCCTTTATATCACTGCCAAGGGTAAGTCCTATATCGACGCGGTCAAAGATTTTGACATTGCTTATCCGGTTTTTGCCGCCGATATGGATAATAATATCAAAAAAGTACAACGAGGTGAGGCTGAATATGAACAGGTGATGAACGAGGTACTGGAAAAGCTGCAGGAGATGTGCCAAAAGATCGGGCAAGATCCGGCGGAAGTTGAGGCGGAGCTGGCATCGTTTGAGCCGGTACAGACCGATATTCGCTGCATCAAGTGCGGCGGCGTGATGGAAGAGCAAAAGAAGCATTATCAATGCCTTGGATGCGGCGTAAGGATCTATAAAAATATCAGCGGCGCGGAGATTGACCTTGAGCTTTTGCGCAAACTGGAAGCAGGCGAGCAGAGCGGCTATCTGAATTTTCAATCTCGCGCAGGCAAACCATTCCGCGCGGCATTAAAGCTGGACGAACAGGGGGAAGCGCAGATGGTATTTTTCGAGGAAACCGTCAAATGCCCGAAGTGTCAAAAAAAAGCCGTCCTCAACCAATGGGGCGTGTTCTGCGGCGTCAAAAAGTGCGGACATAAAATTTTTCGAAGCTTTTGCGGGCATGATTTTTCCTATCCGGAAATGAAAACCTTGCTTGACGGGCGGGAGGTTAGCGCGAATTTTCAATCTAAGTCCGGCAAAGCATTTCGCGCCAAGGTGCATCTGAATGCCGAAGGCGACTATACCTTTGATTTCACACAGGAGGAACGACCTTGATCTTACTGAACGCGACCGATATCTCCAAATCCTATACTGCAAGTCCGCTGCTGTCGAAGCTTTCCTACGCCATCAACGAAGGGGATAAGATCGGTCTGATCGGCGTGAACGGCACCGGCAAGTCCACACTTCTGAGAATTACGGCAGGCGTTGAGGAAGCGGACAGCGGCAGAATTGTTCTGACCGGCGGGGTGCGTATCGGCTATCTGCCGCAGGCCCCGGCTTATGATCCTGACAAAACCGTATTGGAGCAGGCGGTCAGTTATCTGACGCCGGAGACAGCTGCAGAGGGTGATTACCAATGCAAATCCATGCTGAACCAGCTTGGCATTTCGAATTTTACAAGGCAGATGGGCACCTTGTCCGGCGGTGAGCGGAAACGGGTCGCCATGGCGGGTATTTTCACCAATCCCTGCGATATTCTCATCTTGGACGAGCCTACCAACCATATCGACAGTGATACCGTCGAGTGGCTGGAAGGCTATCTCAAAAAGTTTCGCGGCGCGATTTTTATGGTGACGCACGATCGCTATTTTTTGGATCGGGTCACCAACGTGATCCTGGAACTGACCGATGGCAAGCTGTATCGCCACGAGGGAAACTACGAAGTATATCTGGAGAACCGGGCAGCGCGTGAGGAAATGGCGTTTGCCACAGAACGAAAGCGGCGGACTTTGTATCGCAGAGAGCTGGAGTGGATGCGCCGCGGCGCGCAGGCCCGGACGACGAAGGCTAAGGGGCGCATAGAACGCTTTCATCAGCTGGAGGACAGCAAACTTGTCGTCAACAATACATCACTGGAGATGAAATCAGTTTCTTCCCGCTTAGGAAAAAAGATCATCGAACTTGCGCATGTTTCCAAAGCCTTTGACGGTGTGCCGGTGATCATGGACTTTTCCTACAACGTGCTGCGGGACGACCGCATCGGTATCATCGGCGAAAACGGCTCCGGGAAGTCTACGCTTCTCAAGCTTCTGACCGGGGAACTGACGCCGGACAGCGACAGCGTAGAAATCGGAGAAACGGTCAAAATCGGCTATTTTTCTCAAGAAAACGAGCATATGGACAAATCGCTTCGTGTCATCGAGTACATTTGTAGCATTGCGCACAATGTCAAGACAGAGGACGGCTATGCCAGCGCCTCGCAGATGCTGGAACGCTTTTTGTTCCCGCCGCACATGCATTCGATTCCGGTGGAACGGCTTTCGGGCGGCGAGCAGCGGCGGCTGTATCTTTTGGGCATTCTCATGGGAGCGCCGAACGTGTTGCTGTTGGACGAACCGACGAACGATTTGGATATTGACACCCTATGTATTCTGGAGGACTATTTGGATACGTTCGCGGGCGCGGTGATCGCGGTATCGCATGACCGTCATTTTATCGACCGCATTGCGGAAAAAACCTTCGTTTACGAAGGGGACGGACATATCGCGCAGTATCCGGGTGGTTACAGCGATTGGGCCGCAAGACGTGCCGCCGAATCGGCGGCAGACAAGACCGCAAAGAAAGCGGCAGGGAAAGCAGGCCGCAAAGAAACGACCGATCTAACAGAAAAGCAGCCAGGCGCTGCTGCATCGCAGACAGGCAGGACAGACGCGGCCAGACCGAAAAAACTGAAATTTTCCTATAAAGAACAGCGGGAATTTGAAACGATTGATGCGGATATCGCCGCGCTGGAAGATGCGATTGCCGAGGTGGAAACGCAAATCAACCGGGCCGGCAGCAATTATACCAGACTGCAGGAGCTGAGCGCCGAGCGCGAGCGGCTCACCGCGTCCCTGGACGAAAAAATGGAACGCTGGGTCTATTTGAATGATCTAGCAGAAAAAATCGAGGCACAGACATGAAGTATATCAGGCAATTTATGATTATCATTCTTATTTCTTTTGTCGGTGAGGTGCTGCATTATCTGCTGCCGCTGCCGATTTCGGCGAGCATTTACGGCTTGGTGCTGATGCTGGTCGGATTGGCAAGCGGGCTGATCCCGCTGGCGGCGGTCAAGGATACGGCGTATTTTTTGGTGGAGACCATGCCGCTGATGTTCATTCCGGCGGCAGTCGGCCTGTTGGAATCCTGGCCGGTGCTCAAACCGATGTGCGGACCGATCGTTGCGATCACGGTCCTGTCGACCGTGACAGTTATGGCGGCGGCCGGGCTCTCGACGCAGCATGTCATTCGCCGCGCACAAAAAAAGGAAGGCGCGGCGCGAACAGTACCGGGGGCAGTTCCGGTCATATCGGAGAAAAAAACAGAGGGGAAGGAGCGCAAAGCACATGCATAGCCTTTTGGAACAATCTGTATTTTTTGGTGTAACGGTCAGCATCGCGGCCTATGAGGCCGGCTCCTTATTAAAGAAAAAATATCATTCCGCGCTATTCAATCCGCTGCTGCTCAGCGTCGCGGCAACGATCGTGCTGTTGGTGCTTTTCCGCATTGATTACGATACCTATTATGAAGGCGCGAAGTATCTGAGTTATCTTCTGACACCGGCTACTGTCTGTCTGGCAGTGCCGATGTACGAGCAGCTGGAACTGTTAAAAAAGAATCTGAAAGCGGTCATGGTCGGGATCATCAGCGGTGTACTGATGAGTCTCGGCTGTATTTTGGTCATGGCAATCGTGTTCGGATTGAATCACGAGACCTATGTGACGCTTTTGCCCAAATCTATTACGACGGCCATCGGCATGGGTGTTTCCGAGGAACTCGGCGGTTATGTCACGATCACAGTTGCGACGATCGTCATCACCGGTGTGCTGGGAAACATCATCGGTGAGGGCCTCTGTAAACTATTTCACATCGAAGAACCAATCGCCAAAGGCGTCGCGCTGGGGACCGCATCTCACGCGATCGGTACAGCGCGCGCAATGGAAATGGGCGAGATCGAGGGCGCGATGGCCAGCCTTTCGATTGCAGTCGCGGGACTTTTGACGGTTGCCGGCGCATTGGTGTTCTCATACTTCTGGTAGAAGTCAGCCGATGAGACCTTTACCTAAGAAAAAGATCACAGGAACCAGCAAGGACGGCAGCAGGTTCATGGTCTTAAAATCCTTAATCTTGAGGATGGAGAAGCCCGAAGCCGCGATCAGAAAGCCGCCGACGATCGAAAGCTCTGTCATAAAGGTGTCAGAGATGAATTCCGTCAAAAAGCTCGCGCCGAGGTAAATACTACCCTGCCAGAGAAAGAGCACTCCGGCGGCAAAGGCGATGCCGATGCCATAGGTAGAGGCAAGTACCATGGAGGTTACCAAATCGAGCGTGCCATTTGTAAAGAGGAAGGTTTCATCGCCATAGAGGGCGCTTTGCATCGGACCTAAAATCGAAAGGGTGCCGATACAGAACAGCAGGATTGCGGTCGAAAGTCCCTGGCCGAGGCCGCTGCCGCCGCGGGCATCGACGATATGCTGAAATTTAGCGTCGATGTCCAAACCGGTGCCGATGATGCTGCCGACAGCAAGGCTGACGATGAATAGCACAGGATATTGACTGTCCGGCATGTGGTTGACAATGGAATTGATGCCGATGCCTAACGCGGACAGCCCCATGGCATCGAAGAGGATGCGTTGCTGCGTTTCCTTAAGTCCTTTTTTGAGTAAGCTGCCGACGATGCTGCCGACGAGGATCATACAGGTATTGAATAAAGTGCCGATCATTGCGGATTCCTTCCTTTCCCTTCTGTTTTGTGCGCTGATACGTTTCTTTGTTTCTGCGTTTCCGCGCTTGTTTGACGATATTTTTTGTAATTCGTTGTTTAGATCCACGAATTTTCTGAAAAATGATAAACATAGTCTACACTTTTCCTTGCAGTTTGCAAAGCGATAGTTTATCATATGGATATGAAAAAAATTCACAGCAGGTCGTGAGACCTTGATGTGAAAAACAGGCATGCTTATGAAACGAAAAGACGATGGTAGAAGTGTGAAAGCATGCGATACGAGAGACGATACTGTGAGAAGAGGTAAGAAAGATGGATGCGAAGAAGATGGAGATCTTGCTGGAAGCGGTGGAAAGCGGTAGTATGATGGGGATTGCCGGACAAAACGGCTATACACCGTCAGGACTTTCCCATCTGCTGCGTAGATTAGAAGCGGAGCTTGGAGTGCAGCTGGTTGAGCGGACAAACCGCGGAATCGCCCTCAGCGAGAACGGCAAGCGCCTGCTGCCGTATCTGCGTGGCTATGTCGAAAGCTTCGAAACGTTGGAGCGCGAGGCAGCGCTTTTGCGGAACGAGACGGAAACAACGCTGCGGCTTGGGGCTTACGCGAGCATCGCGAAAAACTGGATGCCGGCGATGCTGCGTGCTTTCGGCAAAGCGTATCCACAGATTCGGGTGGAACTGGAGGTTCTCAGCAGGCAGGAGCTGTATCGCGCGATGAAAGAGGACAGACTGCATTTGATCTTTGCGTGTGAGGATCAGACACAGCCATATCATTTTTTGCACCTTGCGGATGATCCGTTCTATGCTGTGCTGCCATCGACGGAGGAATCGCTGCAAGCCATCACACTGCCTCCGCTGTCCGGTGAGCAGGAGGATGCGATTCCGGCGGCGAAAAAAAGCGCGGTTTTGCAGGAAGGCGCTCGGACGAAGCAGCACAGGGAAGAACCGCGCGCTGTGCGGTTGAATCAGCAGACGGAAGCATCGAGCGCCGCGCAGGCGGGAAAAAACGCGGAAGATCAAAATGCTGCGAGGTCAGCGTTCTCAGAAGCCGCAGCTGCTGCGCGGAAATTTGAAATCGCGGATTTTGAGAAGTATCCATTCATCATGCCGTCCTACGGCGAAGATGTGGAAGTGCATGAGGCCTTCGCACAGTATCAGGTATGTCCAAAGCTGCTGCCTGCCAGCGCGGATGATCCCGTGATCCTGGGCATGGTGGCAGGCGGCATGGGCGTGACGATGCTTTCGGAGCTTGTGCTGCGCGGCAGCAGTGAGCCGGTGCGTAAGGTTCCGCTGCTGCCGACGATTGTAAGACCGCTCGGCATTGTGTACCGGGACATGCACGTGCTGAGCGCGGCAGAGCGGAGCTTTTTACAGTTTGTAAAAACAGAAAACGTGCAGCTCTGATCACGATGGATGATCGGCAGTGCCGGGATCGTATCAAAACATTGCCGAGATACTGCAAGTCGCGGTTTATGTGAACGACGACTGCAATGCGGCGAAACAGTCGCTGTTGATGCGGAGAATATCTGCCAGCGGAATGACCAGACGTGCAGGAACTTTGGAATCTGCCTGCTCGTATGGCAAAACGGATTGTAACATATTGTCGATTTGCAGATAGAGTTGTTGTGCTGTTACATCCACTTTCAGAAACTGACCGGAGACGGTGTGGTAAACGCCGCCTTCTTTTTTTGTGTCCGGGCAGAAGTAGGTGACGGTGATGCTAAGCTGCTCCTCCTGTGAGGAACGCGCGGGTTCGGAGACGCGGCTCGAGGCGGTGCGTGTGTTTTTTGAGAAGGCGAAAGCTCCTTGCGCGTTGGGCTGTACTTTCGCGGAGGCAGCCTGCATGTCGGAATCCGAAACAACGCAGGATACCCGGCTTTCGGGATATGCGCCTGCGCTGTCTGCCTCTGCGGCAAGGCTTTGCAGGAAACAGAGCTGCCGGTTCAGCAGTTCACGCTGCGTATCGTCCGGTTCGATGCGCGGACTGGTGAGGCGGGCTGTTTCTGCCAGCGCTGCCTCGTATCCGGTCAGCGCGGCAAAGGGCATAAACTGTGCCGCACGATCAGCGATCGGCATTTGTCTGTGTTTTTTGGAAACTGGATGCGGCAGATGCAGGATGTCGTCATAATGCTTCATGCCTTATGCCCTCCGATCTGGTCATTGCGCTGCATGGCGGTCGCACCATCTTCGAGGTCACGACCTTTGATGACTGCGTTTTTACCGAATTTTTGTTTGATCGCCAGCAGAGACTGCTGGATTCTGCGTTCATTTTCGAGCGCGGCGGCAGAAGCTTCTTTTTGCCGCTGCGTCTCGGCGGCGTCGCGGCCGAAGATATCTTTGCCGTCCGCGACAAAGCCGAACAGGTCAAGCTGTTCTCCTTGTTCCGCGCCTTGCCCTGCGAGGGCCGCAGCAGTGTCTTGTGCAGTTTGCGCATGATCTGCAGAGGGGGTCAAGCCTGCACTTGCATACGGATGGCCTGCTTGCAGGATGCTACACATGGACAAAGAGCTCCTCTCTGCGTGGTCTGCACCGATGCTCCGGAACGTCTGCGCAGCAAGCGGGCATTCCGGCAGGATATGGTTCGCGCAGAGGGTCAAGCGGCGTACCGTAAAATCCGGATTGACGATGCGCTGATACAGATCCGAGAGTGCATCGACGATCTGTGAGACGGAGGATGTAGGCTGCGGCAGATTAACCGTACTGTGCGCGTGTTTGGGAATGGCACGACCATAGCGGTCAATTGTCACTTCCACGCTTTCCGCTTCGCCTGCGGCGCTGTGGGCTTGCGCTGCGGATTGCCCGCGGTTTCCGGCTTGCCTATACGCTGGCGTGCGGGCCGCGGCAGGCAGTGAGGTCGTGTCATAACCGACAGTCAGTACGAGCTGGTCGGTGGTCAGTTGTTTTTCGAACAGATCCATGGCGAGCTGCTCTGCCATTTCGCAGACTACCAGATGTGCTTTTGCAGCCGGATAAGGACTCTGCAGCACCTGCCCGGAGCTGATGCTCGAGGAAGCCGGGCGATAGGCTTTGATATCCGCCATGGTACAGGGCTCCCAGCCCCAGGCATGGTCAATCAGCAGTTCAGCATTGACGCCGAACAGCTTGTAGAGCAGATCTTCATTGTGAAACTCGCCCGCCTTGCCGATCGAGCAGCGGGCAATATCGCCCATGGTGTATAGTCCGACCTTAGCGAGCTTTTTGGCGTAGCCGCGCCCGATACGCCAAAAATCGGTCAGCGGCTGATGATCCCAAAGCAGCTGGCGATAGCGCATTTCGTCAAGCTCGGCGATGCGGACACCGTTCGCGTCCGCGGGAATATGCTTGGCCCGGATATCCATGGCGACCTTCGCCAGATACAGATTGGTGCCGATGCCTGCCGTCGCGGTGATACCGGTTTCGCGCAAAACCTCGAGGATCATTTTCATAGCCAGTTCCCGCGCGTTCAGCCCATACAGAGGAAGATAATCTGTGGCGTCGATAAAGACTTCATCGATCGAATAGGCATGGATATCCTCGGGCGCGATATACCGAAGATAGATACTGTAGATGCGGGAGCTCGCGGCGATGTAGTGCGCCATGCGTGGACGGGCGGTGACATAGGTGATCGCAAGCTCCGGATGCGCTGCCAGTTCGTCCGCGTTTGTCGACTCCCCGGCGAAGCTTTGCCGACGGGCGCGGGTCAGCCGCAGGGCGTTCAGCTCGCGGACTTTTTGGACGACTTCAAAGAGCCGCGCCCGTCCGGGGATGCCGTGGGCACGCAGGCTCGGAGAGACCGCAAGGCAGATGGTTTTTTCGGTGCGGGCAGCATCAGCGACGACCAGATGCGTGGTCAGCGGGTCTAAGCCGCGCGCCATGCACTCTACCGACGCGTAAAAGGATTTCAGATCGATGGCAATATAGACACGCTCCGCCATACGAACACCCCCTTCCTGTCAATGCTTTCGGCTCGCGTAGATTTTCCTTGGTGACCATTAAAAAGAACATGTGTTCTTAATGCTATTATAGCAAATCAGAAGCAAAATGCAAGCGGAAAAGAAAGGAAATACTTGCGCGCGCGCCGCGGGGGAGATTTCACTGAAGTTCGCCGCAATCATCATTTCATCACTAAGCCGCGTTATACTATTCTCAACAACAAAAAACGCGCCCCGCGGGGCATGTTTCCACGCGGAGCGATGCAGAATAAGGGATGGAAAAAGACGCAGGCAGCAGCGCTGCGCTGCCGCGCGAAACAGTGAAAGGAGTATGTTAGATGTGTACAGCAGCAACTTATAAGACAAAGGATTTTTATTTTGGAAGAACCCTGGACTATGAATTTTCCTACGGGGAGGAGATCGTGGTGATGCCGCGGCGGTTTCCGTTGGACTTTCGTTTCCTTGGAAAATCCGAGGAGCACTACGCAATCATCGGCATGGCGCACGTGGCGGACGGCTATCCGATGTTCTACGACGCGGTCAACGAAAAGGGGCTGGCGATGGCGGGACTGAATTTTGTCGGCAATGCAGTTTATCGGGAGCCGATCGCGGAGACGGAAACAGATGCGGCGCATAATCGCGCGGCAGAAAGGGCAGGAACAACAAAAATACAAGGCGAGGAAAAGCCGCGCCGCGTGAAAAATGTGGCGCAGTTTGAGTTCATCAGTTACCTGCTCAGCCGCTGCGCGTCGGTCGCGGAGGTGCGCACGGAGCTTGCGGATCTCAATCTGACCGGAACGCCGTACAGCGAGCATTTTCCGCCGGCGCAGCTGCACTGGATCATCGCTGACAAGGAAGAGACTATTACGGTTGAGTCCGTTGCGGCGGGGCTTAAAATTTACGACAATCCGGCGGGCGTGCTGACCAATAATCCGCCGTTTGATCTGCAGATGTTCCATCTAAACAATTATCGGCAGCTTTCTCCGCAGCAGCCGGAAAACCGTTTCGCACCGCAGCTGCCGCTGGAGACCTACAGCCGCGGAATGGGAGCGATCGGTCTGCCGGGCGATCTGTCATCGATGTCACGCTTCGTGCGCGTGGCTTTTACGCGGGCGCATGCGGTTTCGGATGATGCGGAATCTGCGAGTGTCAGCCAGTTCTTTCATATTTTGGGTTCGGTCGATCAGCAGCGCGGCTGCTGCGAGGTCGCGGACGGCAAATACGAGATTACCATCTACACCTCCTGCTGCAACGCCAGCCGCGGGATCTACTATTACACGACCTACGATAACAGCCGCGTCACCGCGGTAGATATGCATCGCGAAAATCTGGACGACGCAGTGCTTTCCCGCTACCCGATGCTGACGGAGATGGATATTCTGCTGCAGAACGCGTAAACCGCGAGAATGCCGCGTGAAGCGAAGGTTTTCCTTTCATTTGCTTGACATGCAGGAAGCGGAGATGTTATTCTAAGGCTGACAGAAAAAATCAGACTATGCGATGCAGCATGAATTGGGAGGAGGAAAACATGAAAAAAAGACTACTGATGCTTGGCATGGCGCTTTGCCTTGTCTTTACGATGATGCCGATTGGCACGGAAGCAGCCTTCGCGTACGGCGATATGCCGGACAATGTTCCGCCTACGGTTACGTTTGACATGAATGCGAGAGGAAGCGAATTCTATACGCTCAATTACGATTCGACTTACGGCTGGATTCTCGAGATTTTCGCCGGTTCGGACACGAATGTATGCGATGTGATCATGAACCATAACGGCATCGAAAGTACTTTTGAACTTGACTGGTCGAATCTGGAACATGTGAGACTTGACGGAATACCGGGCGGTGCGGACATTCAGGTAGCCTTTATGGGCAGATATCCGGCGGACAGTTCTCCGCGGCTTGACTCGAAAGTCATGAAGCTTTCCTATACCAAAACGACTTATAACGGCAAGGCAAAGAAACCTGTCTTCAAGCTCGGGAAACTCAAACAGGCAGACCTTGTAAAAAAAGAACTCATCACCGTCAAGTACACAAACAACAAGAAGCCGGGCATCGCGAAGATGACGATCAAGGCAGGGAAAAAGGCGAAAGGCAAGTACGAAGGAGAGACCACGATGTATTTTAGAATCGCGCCGAAAAAGATGGTTCTGACCTCCCTGACCGCGCCGAAAAAGGGTGAACTCGTCTTCAACTGGAACAAGCAGAAATTCGCGAGCGGATACAACATTCTCATCAGCGAATCCGAAAAATTTGAAGCGGAAAAGTCATATAATTTCACAGTGAATACCAATGATCACAACTCCATGGCATTCAAAGAGGCCAAAAGCGGCATGAAATATTATGTAAAGATCCGCGCTTACACCGATTCCAAATACGGCCGTTCGTACGGCGCGTGGGGAAAGGCGCTGGAAGTCGTCGCAAAATAGGATCTTTGATTCTGCGCGAAAGGCAGACAGACATTCAGACATCCGAGCAGACTCTTGCACAAAAACGCAGGGGTCTGTTTTTTTATGATACATGGAACTATCGCTGTGCGATATTTTCGGAATATCGACGAAAGCACCTTGCGAAGCGGCACTCATTCATGAGCGCCATGTGCGCATAGAAATCTGTATTTCGTTGTACATACTTTTGTCCTCCTTTCGTGAAAAACCTGCTTGACTTTTTGTAACTACAAATGTAAACTAAAGTTACAAGAGGGATTACAAATGTAGACAAAGGGAGGAGAGACTATGAACATGCTGAATCTGAGCATTGCCGTAACGGCGGCGGCAGCACTGGTGCTGCTGCTCAAGCTGTTGTTTGGAAACAAGATCACGCCGCGGGGACATATGCTGTTATGGCTGCTGCCGGCGGTGGCGATGCTGGCGGTGCCGCTGGCGGGGATACTGCCGGAGAGCGATTTTGCGGTCAGAACTTATCTGCCGCAGACGCAGGCACGCATCGGTACGTCCAGCGCATGGACGGGACAGGCAGACTATCTTAGCGAGACTGCGGACGAAAGGCAGCAGGCAGATGGACAGATGGTCGATACGCAAGTGGTGAACGGACAGGCTCATGTCAGTATGCAGGTGCCGTTCACAGACCGGACGCTGACCGGTGATTTTACGGCATCGGAGTCTGCAAGAAGGCTGCAGAACGGGATCTGCGTCATGGGCGTCCTGATGGTTCTGGGCTGGCTGCTGATTGGAATCGGAAAGCAGAGAAAGAAACTGCGCATCTTGGAAGATAGTGAAGAGGCACAGCAGCTGATGATGCTTACGGAACTTCGGACGAAGATCGGCATCCGCAGCCGTGCGAAGATCGTGATCAAGCAAGGCGCGGACACAACGTTTCTGACGCGGCTGGACGGTCAGTATGTGATCGCGTTGGAAAACGGATTTGGCGAGGAAGAGCAGCGGCAGGTACTGGCGCATGAACTGACACATCTCTCGCATGGTGATTTATGGAAAAATTTTGTTGCCGCGGCTGTGCTTGCCGCGTTCTGGTGGAATCCGGTGATTTGGCTGGCGTTCCGCAGATTTCGCCGCGACATGGAAATCTACTGCGACTACGACGCGGCACGTCTGACCGGGGACAAAAAGGCTTACGCGACAACGCTGGTCAGAGCCGCGGCGGGGACTGAACGCTTTCTTCTCGGCACAACTTCGTTCATCGGCGGAGAGAAAGAAGTGAGCGCGCGCGTCAAAGCACTGGCGGCGTTCAAGAAACCGAAGATCTGGATCGCAGTCCTCGCCGCGCTCGCGCTGCTCTGCGCCTGTGTATGCTTTGTTGTAAATCCGAAGAGCAGCGATCCGTGTACCAGATTTTTTCACGATATACAGACACAAAACTTCGAAAATATCTGGATGAAAAGAGGCACAGGCACGCCATTTGAAGAGGATTATATTGAAATTAATGACGCAAAACAGCGGAAGAAACTTGCAAAACTGTTCCACACATTCCGTGAAGAGGATTTTGCAGACGGAGAACCTGTGAATGAGAACGACTTTGATTACAAGATTTATATCGACATGGATTTTTCGGAGGAGAGCCTGACCAATTTCCTGGTGTTGGGCAGAGAGGAAGAGGCCGGCGCCGATATATATTGTATTGCCGGCGAGAACGAAGACACAAGGATCAGAGGAAAACGCATACATTCGCCGAAGCTGACGGAACTTCTCAAAGAATATGAAGATACGAATCTGCACATGTCCTATTGGGCTGAGGCGCAGAATGCCGGCAGTATCACAGTACATATCGAGAACACAGAATACGATAATCCGACCCCGCGCCTGACTTATAAGGAAAACTTCCGCGTTGAGCGTTATACGGGAAAGAAAGATCCATATACAGACAAGAACAGCTGGGAGGCTGTACCGGAGCAGAAAGGCTACAAAGGCACAAGAGCAGGCGGAACCGCCATGGGAAACGAATATCTTACAGCCACGATCGATATTTCTCCAAAATACGGAGAACTGCCGGAGGGCATTTATCGACTGATCCTTCCGTTTACGCAGAAATTACAAAACGGAAAAACAATCGAACAGGAAAGTGCCGCGGTCTTTGAATGGGTGGAAAATCGGCTGCATCTTGTGGACTGGAATTTCCTGCTCTCACAGCCGGACGGAGATTTGAACGAAGAAACAAAAGACGAACTGAACCGGATATTCGAAACATGGGGCAAAACTTCACTATACTGCTATTTCACAAGCGCATACAGCAGCCCGGATAAGATGGATTTCTTTGAGTTTTTAAGATATTATCCACAGTTTGATGATGTTATGGGGTGGACGCCGGAACTCAAAGCAAAGTTTGAAGACTCGGAATATTGGAGCCCATACAGGAAAGACGGATGGACGGTCGATAATTTCATTACGCCGGTGAAACCTTATGACCCTGCGGGGTTGAATCAAAGCCTCACATATTACGCAGGCATCACGCTCGACGATATCCGAACGCATTACACGCAAAAAGAATGGAATCAGTTCTATGTAAAAGATATCGACCGCTATATCACCTTTACCAGTGACGCGGGCGGCGGTAAATTCATTGTCACAGAGGGCAAAAAGTCCGGCGATACCGTTACTTTGGTTGGTGAAACCTTAAACCTCAAAGAAAGGGACAGAAATCTATACAACGGTGACGGCACCTCCGTTCTGACCCTCAAGGAGAAGGACGGCAGATACCTGATTCAATCATTGGCAGCGAAATAGCGAATAAGGAAAGGCAAAGAAACATGGTGAACAGACAAGTTTCCATCAGCGACGCGGAGTGGACGATCATGAAGGCACTCTGGCAGAGCAAGGATAAAAAAATGACATTAAAGGAAATCGCCGAAGCAGTCGCAGATGCGGGATGGAGTTACACGACCGTCCGGACGATGGTCGGAAGACTTGTGGAAAAAGAAGCGATTGCAGCCGATGAGAGCCACCCGCGTAATTTCCGCTACAGCGCGGCGGTGACCGAGGAAGCCTGCCGCAAGGAGGAGATGCAAAGCTTTATCAACCGCATCTTTGACGGTTCCGCAAAGCTCCTGGTATCCTCACTGGTTTCCGGCAAGAACCTGAGCAAGGAGGAGCAGCAGACCTTACTGGAGATTATCGAAAAAATGGAGTAGGAAGCACATAAGGAAGAAGTCAATCATAATGGAACAATTATGACGGAGGAATGTCTATGAATATGCTGAATCTGAGTATTGCGGTCACAGCGGCAGCTGTGCTCGTACTGCTGATCAAGCTGCTGTTTGGAAATCAGATTACGCCGCGGGGGCATATGCGGCTCTGGCTTTTGGTCGCAGTATCGTTTATCTTCAGTCCAATTGCGGAGTTTATGCCGGAAAGCAGTCTTGCGGTACGCAACTGGCTGCCGCAGAGCGAAACTACGGTAGAGACCGTCTGGGTAGAGCCTTACGAGGATTTGAATGCCCGAGGCTTTGCTATCGAAGAGCAGGGTAACTACTATGCCGTTCAAAAGGATCATCTCAGCCTGCGGGTGCCGTTTTCGGACAAAACGCTGGATGCCGAGTTTGCCGCAACGACTTCGCGGGCCAAACTGGAAAACTGGCTCTGGTTTGCCGGTATGGTTCTGACGGGTATCTGGCTGCTTACAGGAAACTGCATACAAAAAAGGAAACTCAAGGCGCTGCCGGACAGCAGGGATGCTGCGCTGCTTGCGGAACTGGAAGCGGTGAAAGTGCTGGTCGGCGTGAATGACAAAGTTCGAATCTGCATCAAAGAGGGCGCGGAGACGACCTTTTTAACACGCATGCGCGGGCAGTATGTGATCGCGTTGGAATCCGGCTTTGACGCGGCGGAGCGGCGGCAGGTGCTGCTGCATGAGCTGACGCATTTGAAACATGGTGACTTGGGAGGAAATCAATCGGCAGCACTGATTCTGGCAATATGCTGGTGGAATCCGGTGATCTGGCTGGCGTTCCGCAGATTTCGCCGCGACATGGAAATCTACTGCGACTACGATGCGGCGCGTCTGAGCGGAGACAAAAAAGCTTACGCTGCCACCTTGGTGAAAGCAGCAGCCGGGACGGAACGCTTTGTCCTTGGCACGACCTCGTTTATCGGCGGAGAGAGGGAGGTGAGCGTGCGCGTTAAGGCGTTGGCAGCTTTCAAAAAGCCGAAGACCTGGATCGCGGCAGCCGCAGTGCTGGCGCTGGTGATCGGCTGCGTGTGCTTTGTACTCAATCCGGTCGGACAGAATACCCAAGCAAACCGCGCAGCTCTCGCAGAGGCTTATGACAAGCTATTGGCTGTGAACAGCGCGGAGGCGCAGAGAACGACAAACCTGTCTTACGGTATACTTTCCGGCGCGCGGACGCGCGAGACCGCGCACCTACAGCAGACGGAATCGCCGCTTTGCATACTCGGGACAAGGACTTTGGAAGAGCTGGGAGCAGAGGATGCCGCGCAGGCGGGTACGGACTATACCTTTGCATATTATCTTACGGGCACGCGCGGCGGTGCAGTGCGGACCTATATCCGGCGTGTGGACAGTACCCTGGGGCGGGGATGGATCGATGTCGGTAGTCAGACCCTGCGAGCAGAAACAATCGCAAGCGGCTATGACAAAGAGCCTTCTTCCTACGGACAGGACGATCTGTTCGGCAATCTGCGGCAGTGTCTCAAAGCAGCCGCGGAGAGCGATCATATTACCCGCAAAGGCAATGCGTATCAGGTGACCATGCCGCAGGATTGGCAGCTGTTCTGCGCGATCGCAGCGAATCAAGGTCTGGGCAGTGTCTTATCGGCGAGCGGGATTGAACTTTCTGACTTGTGGAATGAAGCTCCGAATGAAAGAGATGCGTTGTATCAAAGCGTTGGCTTTACCATGGAGATGGACGAAGAAACCATGCTGCCGCGCAGCTATACTTTGGACTTCACCAGGACCTGCGAGCTGATCCGGGAACGTATCGAGGCCGAGTATGACAGTCTCGGCGCGGCTGTCGTCCGCGTGGACATCACAAGCTATGATGCGTTTACGGAGCCTGACTACAGCGCGTTCGGCGGAGAAAAGGCTTTTCGCGAAATGCTGGCAGCGGCAAAGAGTCCGGAAGCCATGCAGGCAGAACAGAGCCGGAGTAAGGCGGATGATCCCTCGCGGGCAAAAGGATAAGGCTTAACACAAACTTTATGTCTGTATGGTATTATGTCTTTGCACAGCTTAGAATTTATGGTTGAACAGAAAGCAAGGAGTGAGGAAACAATGCGATTTTTGGTGGTAGAAGATGAAAAGTCCCTGCGTGAGGACATCGCGAAAAAGCTGCGGCTTTCGGGATATGAAGCAGATACCTGCGAGGACGGGGAGAGCGCACAATTTTTGCTTTCGGTGGAGCGTTACGATTTAGTGCTGCTTGACTTAAATTTGCCTAAAACAGATGGATTGACCGTATTGCGGGAGTTGAGAAAAACAGATCAGGAAACTCCGGTGCTGATTCTTTCCGCACGCAGCGAGATCTCGGACAAGGTAGAGGGGCTGGACGCGGGTGCCAATGATTATCTTTCCAAGCCGTTTCATCTGGCAGAGCTGGAGGCGCGTGTCCGCAGCCTGACACGCCGCAAATTCATCCAGCAGGATGTCTGCCTTTCCTGCGGCGCGCTGCGGTTTGATTCCCGAAGCCGGACGGCGTCCGTCGAGGGGCGGACGATCCCGTTAACGAGAAAGGAAAGCGGGGTCTTGGAATATCTGCTGCTGCACCAGGGACGCCCTGTCAGCCAGGAGGAATTGATCGATCATGTGTGGGATGGAAGTGTGGACAGCTTCAGCAATTCCATCCGCGTGCACATGTCCGCGCTGCGAAAAAAGCTGCGGACCGCGCTGGGTTATGATCCGATTCACAACCGAATCGGCGAGGGTTATGTGATAGAGGGGGAAAGAGAATGAAAAAACTATCCTTTCAGTGGAGAATTACGCTGATGACCGCGCTTTTGATCGCCGGTGCCTGCATTTGTCTGAATTTACTGCTGTATCGTTCCGGCGCGACCGGTATGGATGATTTAGGCGGATTTGTGCTCAAATACCAAACGGAAAACGCCGAAGTGCTGACCATTGAAATCCCCCCGGAAGAAATGAACGGATTTTTGAAACAGTTTTCTCAGGAAATCTGTGACGCAAAGATAGTTTTTGAACGCGTAGGCTGGTGTCTTACAGCGGCGGTCACGCTGCTAAGTGCCGCAATCGCGTATTTTGTCAGCGGCAGAGCCTTGCAGCCGCTGCGTCAGTTTACCGCGCAGGCGGAAAAAATCAACCAGGAAAGTCTGGAGCGTGTCCGCCTTGATGAGAGCGCGATTCAAGAGTTTCGGCAGTTAAGCCACGCGGTGAACGGTATGCTGGACCGACTTGCGCATTCCTTTGACCTGCAGCGTCAGTTTGCCGGGAATGCGGCGCATGAGCTTCGGACACCGCTAGCCCTCATGCAGACAAAGCTGGAGCTTTTTTGTGAGGAACACGCGGACGCAGATGCGGAAACCATGCAGATGGCCGCTTTTCAGATGGAACAGCTGGATCGGCTGAGCGCGCTTGTCCGCACCCTGCTGTCGATGAGCAATCTGCAGTCCGTATCGAGAACAGACGAGATCCCGCTCGCGCCGCTCGCGGAGGAAATTTTGACAGATCTCGCGCCACTCGCGCAGGAAAAACAGGTTACGCTCCGGCAGGACTGTGAGGAAGTCAGCATGGTCGGCAGCGACGCGCTGATTTATCGTCTGTTGTTTAATCTGATCGAAAATGCCATCAAATACAACAAGCCGGGCGGAACGGTCTTCGTTTCGGTGAAGCAGGCAGACGAAAATGTGATTTTGGAGGTTGCCGACACTGGAAGCGGGATTCCGGAGGATTGCATGGAGCACATCTTTGAACCGTTCTTTCGTGTGGACAAATCCAGAAGCCGGCAGATGGGCGGCGTGGGTCTGGGGCTTGCACTTGTGCGCGAAATCACGTTGCTGCATGGCGGCAGTGTCCGCGCGGAAGTCCGCGCGGAGGGCGGAACCGCCTTTAGGGTTGTTTTACCAAGGCAGCAGGTGTAAGCTGCTATTTCATGCTGCCTGTTTTTTCAAAACGGCTGTGCCAGGAGAGCGCTTCATCAAGCAGATGCGGCGTCTGGCAGGGAGATTCGGTGCAGGCTCTTTGAAAGTAGTCCATGAGCGCATCACGATAGTCCGGGTGCGCGCAGTTTTCGATGATACAGACTGCGCGCTCTTTTGGTGAGAGCCCGCGCAGATCCGCATAGCCCTGTTCGGTGACGATGACCATGACCTCATGCTCGGTGTGATCCACGTGCGGACACATCGGTACGATAGAAGAAATCGCGCCGTCCTTGGCGATGGAAGATGTTGTGAAGATGACCAGCGACGCGGAACGGGAAAAATCACCCGAACCGCCGATGCCGTTCATCATTTTTTTGCCTTGCACATGGGTGGAATTCACATTGCCGTAAATGTCTACTTCTAGTGCGGTATTCATGGCGATCAGACCCAGTCGGTGGGAGACTTCGATGGAATTGGAAATCTCCTGCGGGCGGAAGATAATGTGTTCTTTATAAAAATCAATGTCATCAAAGAACGCAGTCTGCGCTTCCGGCGATGGCGCCAGTGCGGTGCAGGAGGCGATGTCTGCCTTGCCGCATTTGACGAGGTCGAGCATGGAATCCTGAATGACCTCGGTATAGCAGGTCAGACCTTCAAATGCGGAATCCCGCAGACCGTAGAGGACGGCGTTAGCGACAGAACCGACGCCTGACTGGATCGGCAGCAGAGATTTGCCTAAGCGGCCTGCAGCAACCTCGTCTTCAAAGAATCTGATGATATTCTGACCGATTTTTTTGGAATCCTCGGAAATCGCGGCCAGCGGTCTGGTCAGGTCGCTGCGGTCGGAAATGACAATCGCCTTGATCTTATCCCAGCCGCAAGGAATGTACGGAGTACCGATGCGGTCGCCGGGATGCGTCAGCGGGATCGGCTGGCGGCAAGGCGGCTTTTGACACATGTAAACATCGGCCATGCCCTCCAGGGCCAGTGGCTTGGACATCGCGATCTCAACGATAACCGCGTCCGCCTCCGCCACATAGGTAGGGGTGTTGCCGACAGAGGTGGTCGGGATTAGATGCCCGTCCTCGGTGATGGCGAGTGCCTCTACGAGGGCGATATCCGGCTTTCGTACATGTCCGGCTGCGATAAATTCCGGACTGCGGCCGAGGTGCATGTCGATGTAGTCAATATCTCCGGTATTGATGGCCTTGCGCAGAGTGGAATTCGTCTGGTACGGAAGGCGTCTGGCTACAGCGCCCGCTTCCGTCAGCTCGGTGTCAACCTCAGGTCCCACCGAGGCGCCGGAGTAAAGCTCAATTTTAATCTTACGCCCGTTCTTGACCTGCTCCGCGAGGGCATGCGGCACGACTTTTGGATAGCCGGCATTGGTGAAGCCGCTGATGCCGACGGCCATGCCATCTGTAATCAGGCGCGCGGCATCGTCCGCGCTCATAATCAGGGGCAACGCTCGTTCGCTGCGCAGCCGAGTTTCTAAATTTAAAATATTTTCGTGTGATGACATATACAATCCTCCCGCTTCGCGTCTGTTTTGCTATCAGTATATCGTTTACCTCAAAAGGAATCAAGAGAGGTCATTGCATTCTTTTTGCTTTTTTTGTATAATGTCCTTATCACAGCGACGAAACAACGACTATTAAGAAACAGAGGCAAACGGATATGAGAAAAACTAAAATTGTGTGTACCTTAGGACCGGCATCCACCAAAGAAGAAATCATTCACGCCATGCTGAAAGCGGGCATGAATGTGGCGAGAGTGAATTTTTCGCATGGAGACCATGCAAGTCATGGTAAAACCATAGATCTGTTCCGCGGCGTGCGGGACGCGATGGGGCTGTCCGCGGCAGTCATGTTGGATACCAAGGGGCCGGAGATCCGCACCAGAGATTTCGCGGGCGGCAAGGCGCAGCTCAAGAACGGAGAAATGTTCACTCTGACGACGCGAGATATCCTTGGAGACGCGCATGGCTGCGGCATTACCTACGCGAATCTGCCGCAGGAACTCAAGGCAGGAGATGCGGTGCTGATTGACGACGGCAAGCTCCGGTTGGAGGTTTGCGAGACGACAGACACAGATATCCTCTGCAAAATCATCAACGGCGGGCAGATCAGCAATCACAAGGGAATCAATGTCCCTTGCGTGGCACTGCAGATGGAATACCTCAGCGAGCAGGACAAGCGTGATCTTTTGTTCGGCATTGAGAAGAATGTGGACTTTGTCGCGGCTTCCTTCGTGCGAAAGGCTGATGATGTGCGGGCCCTGCGTGAATTCCTGACGACGAACGGCGGGCAGGAGATCAAGATTATTTCCAAAATCGAAAATCTGGAAGGTATTGAAAACTTTGAGGAAATCCTCGACGAGTCGGACGGCATTATGGTAGCACGCGGCGACATGGGGGTTGAGGTGGAATTTGAGAAACTGCCTGGTATTCAAAAGCGATTCATTAAACGCTGCCAACAGCGAGGCAAGATCGTCATCACCGCGACTCAGATGCTGGAATCAATGATTCAAAATCCATTGCCGACCAGAGCGGAGATTACCGATGTTGCGAATGCGGTCTTCGACGGTTCCTCGGCTGTCATGCTTTCCGGAGAAAGCGCTGTCGGTGCGTATCCGGTCGAGGCGGTCGCTGCCATGGCCAAGATCGCGGAGCAGGCAGAACTGGACAACCCGTATCTACTTCCGGGGAGCGCGATGCAGCACGAAATGGACGCGGAGGACACAACCAATGCCGTCGGTCACGCAGCCTGCACGCTGGCGAAGGACATCAAGGCGAAAGCATTGATTGCCATCACCAAGTCCGGTTATACGGCTTCGCGCATGAGCAAGTTTCGCCCTGCGACACCGATTATCGCGGCGACACCGCATCATAAAACCTATCACCAAATGGCACTCGTTTGGGGCGTGACACCGCTGATGGTGGAAAACCTGCAGAATGTCGATGTGCTCGTCTATCGCTGTCTGGAGGAGGCTAAGAAGGAAAACCTGCTGCGCGGCGGTGATAAGGTCGTCATCAGCGCCGGCGTGCCGCTGGATGTCGCGGGTAACACGAACATGATTCGCGTGGAGAATGTGTGAAGCGGCGGCTTGCCACAGTCTAATGCCGTTTGAAACGGCGCGAGGCAAAAGAAAGGACGCTCCGATATTCAAGAGCGTCCTTTCCCTTCTCCTACAAAATGATTGCGAATAAAAATCAGCGAAGTCTATTCTCCAACAACCGCACAGAGAGGTTCCTCCTCAGCGAACGTGACCGGTTCTTCCTCACAAAGTCTGTCGTATTCTGCAAAAATCGCGTCCTTGATCTTCGCTCTTGTTTCGGACTTCAAAGGGTGTGCAACATCACGGAAATCACCCTCACCGACCTTACGGCTCGGCATAGCGATAAAGAGTCCGTTCTGCCCATCAATAATCTTGATGTCGTGAACAACAAATTCATCGTCAAAGGTAACGGATGCCACAGCTTTCATCTTGCCTTCTTCGCCCATTCTCCTAATCCTTACGTCAGTAATATTCATCTTGTTTCCACCTTTCCGGCACCCTTTCAGTACCAAGAAAATTATAATACACTGTTAATTATTTCGCAACATCTTTTGCAAAATCTTGGAATTAAAATTCGCAAATTGTGTAATGAAAACAAAAACAAGAGAAAAAAATATGAAAAAGACACAGAGGCCGCGCGGCCTCCAAAAATAAGTGCCACGCGGCCTCCGGAGGAACTCCCGCTTTATGCTTTATGCTAAAAAATACTGTCGTTCGGAAGAATGGAGATTTTCTTTTCCTCTGCGTGAATTTCACCGAGGTAAACCAGGCAGGTATAATCGCTGATTTTTTTCTTTTCAGGCGTGAGACTCGCGATTGCCACGCCGACCCCGACGACGGTGCCGCTGAACTCTCCGATCATTTCCGAGATACCGACAATACTGCCGCCGCCACGCATGAAATCATCAATGATCAAAACCTTCGCGCCCGGCGCGATCGCACGTTTGGACATGGACATTTTTTGCAGACGGTCATAGGAACCACTGAAATAATTGATGCTGACCGTAGAACCCTCCGAAATTTTTGCTTCTCTGCGAATGACCGCCAGCGGTATGCCCAGCATATGCGCGACTGTGAAGGCGAGCGGAATGCCCTTGGTTTCAACTGTCGCGACACAGTCAGCACCGCAGCCTTGAAACTTTTTGGCAAAAACACGCGCGGTGCGCGTGACCAAATCCGAATCATAAAAGATATCGGAAGTGTAAAGGAAGTTGCCGCCGAGCAGACGGGAAGGATCGACCAGCCGCCGCGAAAATTCCGCTTGCAGCGCTTCGATCTCTTTTTGCGAAATGTCCGGAACGAAACGGACGCCGCCTTTGGAGCCGGCAATCGTTTCCAAATAACCGGATCCGGTCACCGCGATCGCCTGACTGGCGGATTGGATATCTTCGCTGACGCTGGATTTTGCAGCACCGAAGAGATCACAAAAATACTGAAGACTGTAAATTCTGTTCGGCGATTCTGTCAAAATCTTAATCAGCGCGCCGACTCTTTCCGTACGTTTCATGCTTTTTTACCCCCATTGTTC
>ERZ857480.37640-NODE-58249-length-31398-cov-8.0000_pt1 | contig 31398 bp, 27 predicted proteins | sample MGYA00519767_ERZ857480 | MGnify/ENA primary metagenome ERZ857480 (study PRJEB31778, sample SAMEA3449210) | human gut metagenome | biome: human gut; feature: human-associated habitat; material: faeces | place: United Kingdom | collected 2010/2012 ...
GGTCTATCAACATTATGAATAATATTTAGGTGGTGTCCTTTTTTTAAACACATAGCTATCCCAAACATCCATTTTTTACCAAATTCAGTATCTTCTGCCATATCTTCCATTGGCATATCACTACACATGAAAATATCTTCTTTTGAATTTGATAAAACAGTTGCTTTAAAAAAATTAAGTTCTCCATTTTTCATTTCTTCAAGTCCATAATAATGCCTTGATTTTGCTTTATAAAAAGAATATTAGGAACTTTTAATTTATCAAACTTTATTACTTTTATATAGTCATCTAAATTAAATGAGTCAAGATTATATAAAAAATCAGCTACTTGGTTTTTAACTGGAGTTGTTCCACATGTTAACCAAGCAAACAGAGTATTATAAAATTTATTATTTGCTAAGTCACTTTTTTTGCAACCAGTAATAGCAGATAGGTTATTTATATCATCAGGACTTTTATATCTGTTAAAAATATAAGTACATATTTTATTAGAAAATTCTATTGGATTAGATGGTCTAGCTTTACCATATCTAATTCTTGAAATATGTGAGGCATCAAATAAAATATATTTTGACATTTCATGAGTATTTATATTAAGTGATGTTATTAACGTATTTAGGTTGTTACTAAAATTATTATAGTCAAAGTCATCATTTTGAAATGTACTATTAAAGTCATTTACTATTTTATCTAGAGTAAATTTGCTTTTTCCTTTTTCTTTGGCAATATTAAAAAGAGCAGTTGTTAACTTTTCATATTGTTCACTATTTTTTATAGGAGTTCTTTCACCACTTCTATATCTACATATAACTGATCCAGTTAATCCTGATTCTATTGACAATTTTCTTGCGGTGCAGTCTAATTCTTTTAAATATCTGTTTAAAACTTCATTAAATTTCATAACTTATCACTTCCATAAATACTATTATACTATATTTTTTTAATTATAAAAATAAGTTTCCACCAAAAACATTGTTTTTTAAGACAACTTTGTTGTCTTGTTTGTTTTTTTAACTTATAATAATAAATAGGAAGGAGAATACAATTTTATGAAGATTGACAAATTTAATATTTCTAAAAAAAATCTTATTGTAATTGGTGTCGTTGTTGTTTTTGTTATTGGATGTATTTTTACAGTTAATAAAGGGGAAAATAAAGGCTTGTTTTATAATCCTGATAAAAATATAAAAATAGTAAAATCAGAGGCCAGTAAAATAGAACTTGAAGATTATCAAACAAATGAGTTTTCTATTAAGAAACCAAAAGGATGGAAAGTGGATACAATTGGTGATTATATTCACTATACGATTAGAGTATATAATCCTGATAATCCAATCTATCAATTTTTCTTCAATATGAAATCTGAAGGTTATAACAAATCAGAAGATGCTAAAAGATGGCAACAAAAATACTATCCAAATGATATGTTTGCTAAAACTAGTGTAATAGCTACTAAAGATACTTTAGGATTTTATAAAATATTTAATGACTTAGGTACTTTGAATAATACAGCTCTATTTACATTCCCAACTTTAACAGATTTTACTGTAAGTGAGAATTTAGGTAAAGGCAGTTTAGGTGGAGATATGTTAAGAGCAACATTTAAAGATGCTAATGGTAAAGATGGAGAAGGAATATTTACTGCTTATGTATATGATGTAGGTACTTATTATGTTTCAGAAAATATAATTTCTGGAAAACAAATAGATATACAATACTTAAATGTGTATGATACGATTTTTATTACCACACCAAAAGATGAATTTATAGATTGGGAAGATATACTAAATACTATTTGTTCTTCACTTAATTTTACAGATACATTTATAAATGGATTTAATCAACAACAAGATGCCGTTATGAAAAATTTCCAGCAAATTAGAGCAATAGGTAATGAGATAAGTGATGGAATAATGGATTCATGGAATAAAAGAAATACATCTTTTGATATTATGAGTCAAAAACAAAGTGATGCCACACTTGGTTATGAAAGAGTTTATGATACTGAAACAAATGAAATATATAAGGCATATAATGGATTTAATGATGAATATGATGGAGAAAGATATAAAGCAGTAACTGACGATATGTATTTAAAAAAGACAAGCGGATATATAGAAAAGTAGGTGCAATATGAAGAATAAGAAAATTATTTATGTCATTATTGCTTTCATCGTATTAATAGGTTTTGTTTCTATAATTATTATTAAAAATAGAAAACAAGAATTAAATGATCATACTCCTCCAGAGGCAAGTTCAATAATGGATGAACTTAAGAAGAAATATCCAGATAAAGAGTATCGAAAACTAAAGGGTGGAGAAATATTAACTGAAGATACTTCATTTAGTAAATATTCATTTATAACCAATAATTCTATTTATATTTTTAATTCACAAAAATTAGATAATGGAGAATTTGTTTATAAAAAAGTATATGATATAGATAAGAATATTAATGTTATGAATATTACTCCAAATTCTGGAGCAGATATAAAGTTTTATGATTATAATGATACAATATATACCTTACATGATGATAATACGGATAATAAAGTTACAGATAGTTATGATATGTATTTGAATGCAAATTATAGTCTTAGCAATTATCTTAAATGGGAATATTCAACAGAGTTCCTTGGTAAAAAGATTGATTATGATTTTATGTCTGAATATGCTTATGTAAAAGATAATATTTTATATAGTAAAAACTATGGAAATGAAAAATATCCAACTGTTGAAAAAATAAGTGGTAATTATGAGGGAGAAAAAGTAATTAGAATCTACAATGAGAGAATAGTAAAAACTGATAAAGGTTTTTATGAATTAATGAGCTATTTTAATACTAATTCAAACAAGAAAGTTACTACAACAGTTAAAATTAATATGTTAACTAAATACTACGATGAAATATTAACATTTACATATAAGTATGTATTATTAAAAGATTATACACTTATACCTATAAATGATGTTATGGAAAACAGAGTAAGAGATTACTCATATGATCATTTCTTAAGTGGATTTAATTATATGAGTGAAGTTAGGTATGAGGAATGATGAAAGAATGTGATTAACAAATCCACAGGCAAGAGTTATTATAACTCAAAAATATAATAGAAAGAAGAAAATCAATCTATAGGATTTCTCCTAAGATTGATTATAAGAGGAGCAAAAGATATGAAGAAAAGTAAAATACTAATTGCTGCTGTATTAATGTTCTTATTTACTATGTGCATTGCACCAATAACTACATTTGCAGCAACTGCAATTGATAAAGTAGAAATTAATGCTGTAAAATTTAATTATAATGCAGGAGATAAACCAGAATCTTATGCTATAAGTAGTGGTGATACTGCATATTACTATGATATTGAATACGAATATTGGGAGTAGATGGAAACTGCTGAAAATGGAGAACTTGTTCCAATTAAGTTTTGGTATTCTGATGATGATAAAAATAATGCTTTAGCACAAGACAAAAAAATAACTTCTTTTGAAGAAGGAAAGAGTTATATGTACACTATATCTTTGAAGGCAAGAGACGGATATACATTTGCTGATAATACAGAAGTTTATGTAAATGGTGAAAAAGTAAATACAATGAGTGTTGGACAAGATAAAAAGTCAATATTTGTTCCAGCGATAAAGACAGTAAAACCAACTAAGCCAATACAAAAGCAAGAAATAGATGTTGTTGAAATTAATAATGTAACTTTAAAATTCAGTAATGGTGAGAAACCAGTATTTACTGGAACAATATCAGACGATAGATATAAATTTGTTTTTGAAGCATGGAGAACTAATGATGCAGGAATAAGTTCTGTAGATTGGTTTAATAATGATGATCATCTTGAATACTGGGGTGGAAAATTAATAACTATGTTTGATAAAAATAAAACATATACTTATGAATTAGCTTTAGTAACTACAGCTGAAGGTGGTGAGAAGTGGTTTTTTGGACAAAATACAAAATTAAAAATTAATGGACAAGAAGTTGGATATACATGTGGAAGCACTTATGATGAACAATCATTTAGTGTTGACACAAAAATAAGGATGATTCCTTCAACAAAAGAAACTACGAATGATAGAGAAGTAAAAGCGAGTATCCTATTTGATAAAGAAATTAGTAATGATTATGTATTAGATACTAAAAAAGTGGAAGTTAAAAAAGAACTTGCTGATCAAAATGTTAAATATCTAGTAGATATTAATGTATTAGAAAATGGTCAAAAAGTTGAAATTATTGATACTAAAATGAAAATAAGAATTGCTTTACCAGAAGATTTAAAAGGTTATAAAAAATATGAAGTAGTTTATATTAAAGATAACCAAATCCAAGAAAATATAACTGCTACTATAGAAGATGGATACATAGTATTTGAAACAACTCATTTAAGTGAATATGGAATAATTGCAACAGAAAAGATAAGTAATATAGAAAATCCTAAAACTGGTGATAATGTAGGCTTTTATATTGTAACATCTGTTCTTTCAATAATTGGAATAGCTGGGTCTGGATTATATGGTTATAAAAGAAAGCAAAAAAATTAAACAGTGAGTTAGAGTTTTCTCTAACTCCTTTTTAATAAAAAAATAATGATAATATGAAGAAACGAAAATTAAAAATTAAGAAGAAACAAAAAATCATTACTTCATGTGTTCTTCTAGTTATATTATTAGTAATAATATTATCAACTACGAACAATGTAAAAGTCGGAAGTAACAAAAATTGTAAATCTCTTTATATTAATAGAATTGTTAATGTAACAAATTATAAAGATAAAAATAAAGTTGTTGTTAAGTTTGGAAATTATAAAGAACTTATAGCCTAATGTTTCATATACTAAAATAGGTGATAAATATGGCTTTAAAGGGTGTTGTTGTAGATGCTGGGCATGGTGGTAGTGATCCAGGTGCTAGCGGAAATGGAATTATTGAAAAAGATTTGACTCTACTTATAAGTAAGTATATGTATGATAGGCTAAGAGAGTTAGGTATTCCTACTTATATAACTAGAACTACTGATGAAACAATTGATTCGACAGAGAGAACAAATAGAATTAAGAATGCTTTTGGTACTTCTAAAGATGTTATAGTAATAAGTAATCACATTAATGCAGGTGGTGCGAATGGTAAGAATGTAGGCATAGTAAGTAGCGTCTTGTTTGTTTTAAAATATAAGGACTTTGGCTTAATGTTGAAATCCTTTTTTGTATATAATGTTAAAAAGTTTGTTTCGTAGTTAATATATGAAGAACAATCGTAATAATTTGACATTTTTATAAAAAAATTACTCTTTGCCGTAATAAATTGACAAAAATTAAATATAGTATTATAATGTATATATAAGAAAGGAAGATGGATTATGGTTATTCGTGAAAGATATTTAAAATTAATTAGACCATTTTATGATCAAGAGTTAATTAAAGTGTTAATTGGTATTAGACGTTCTGGAAAATCAGTTATTTTAAAACAAATAATAGATGAGCTAAAAGAAAATAATGTTGATGATAATCATATTATCTATATTAACTTTGAAGATTACGATTATGAGGAATATACTGATCCTAAAAAGTTAAACAATTATGTTAAAGAAAGAATAATTGATGATAAAAAATATTATATATTCTTTGATGAAATTCAAAATGTTGATAAATGGGAAAAAGTTGTTAATTCATTAAGAGCAACAAAGAACACATCTATTTTTATAACTGGTTCTAATAGTGATTTATTATCTAGTGATTTAGCAACCCATATTTCAGGAAGATATGTTAGTTTTAAAATAACTCCATTTACATTTGATGAAGTTTGTAAATTATTAAATATTACAGATAATAGAGATATTGAAGATGCATTTAATGATTATATTAAATGGGGTGGAATGCCACAAAGATTTATGCAAAAAGATGACATTTCAAGAAAAACTTATTTAAATGATATTTATGATTCAATAATAATAAAAGATATCGTAAAAAGATTTAATATTAAAGATATTGATTTGTTAAATAGAATAGTTACTTATATTTTAACTACTCCATCTCAAGTATTTTCACCTGATAGTTTAAAAAAATATATGCAAAGTGATTCTAGAAATGTATCATTAGAAACATTATATAATTATCTTGATTATATAACTCGTGCAAACCTTATTTCAAAAGCAGAAAGATATGATGTTAGAGGTAAAAGAATTCTTACAGGTAAATATAAATATTATTTAACTGATTTAGGTTTTACTAATATTTTAAGTGAAGGTAAGAAAGAGCAAATAGGTGCTTATTTAGAAAATATTGTTTATAATGAACTAATTGCTAGAGGATATAGTGTTAATATTGGTACATTAGAAAATGGTGAAATAGATTTTATAGCAACAAGGTTTAATGAAAAAATATACATTCAAGTTACTTATATTTTAAGTGATGAAACAGTAATTGATAGAGAATTTAATGCTTATAAAAAGATTGAGGATAACTATCCAAAATATGTTCTTTCAATGGATAAATTTGATTTATCACAAAATGGCATAATTCATAAAAATATAATTAATTGGTTGTTAAAAAAATAAATATATTATAATAAGTATTTATATAACAACTTATAAAAATATTATTATTTAAGGAGGCAGTAAAATGAGTGAATGGAATGTGATTGATTTACATATACATACTTCTGCTGGATTTACACGAGACAAAACAAGAGATAATGTTAACTTTTCTTATAGCAAATTTTATAGAGTAATTAAAAAATATGATATAAAATTAATGGCAATCACTAATCATAATTATGTTGATATAATTAACTATATGTTACTTAGACATCTATCTAAAATTCATGGAACTAATATTTTGATGGGGGTAGAGTTAGATTCTAATTTGTCGGTTGGAACACCAATACATATAGCGTGTATATGTAACGAAGATTTCGAATTAAATTATAAATTGGGCAAAAATATCAATGGGAAAACGGCTTTAAAAATGAAAACAAGTGATGAAATTTGCTATACAGATGATGAAATAATAAATATTTTAAAAGAATATGATGTAATTATGATACCACATGGGGATAAGGATAAAGGTGTATTTAAAAATGCAGGACCAGAGCAAATAGATGAAGCCTTAAAAAAAATACGAGAAGGATTTATTAGAATCTTTGATTCTCCATCAAATTGGAAATTAGAAAAAATAAAAGCGTATCTAGAATCATTGAATGAAACGAATCTTGATATTTTTGGTGGTGTATTATTTTCAGATAATAGAGATTGGGATGACTATGATAAAAAGTTTAAAAATTTTTGTATGAACGCAGAGCCTACATTTAAAGGTTTACTTCATTCTACTACCAACCCAGTTAAAAGATTCAAACCTAAAGAAAATATTAACCAAAATAATAATTATATTTCAAAAATTATTATAAAAGAAAAAGAAGGCTCTAAAATAAAAAAAAGTCAAATAAATTTATCTAGTGGATACAATTGTATAATTGGAAAATCAGGAACTGGTAAATCATTACTGATTCATCTTATAAGAACAAAATTGGACAAAACATACAATAATGATGATAATTATTCTTTTGCAAATAATAGTGAAATAGAGTTATACAATGAAAATGGAAAAATTTTAACAGCGGATAATATAAATATAGGCATTGGTGAAAAATTATTTGACAAAATAATAACAGCAACATCAACAAACGATGCTGAGGACTATTATAAAATTATTGATCTTCTAAGCAGTGATTTTGTTAAGCAAAAAAATTTTGTAGAATTTAAAGAAGCCTACAATAAGCAAATAAAAAAATATTGTTTATTGGTGGATAGTATAGCTAATGATAAGAAAGAATTAAATAGCAAAATAAATAAGTATAATAGTAATATTATAAAATTGATTTCACTCAAAGATATTAAAACTTTTAATGTAAAAGAAGTTGAAAATAAACACGAAGAAAAATATGCTACCGCAACTTGTGATAATTTTAATCAATACTCTTCCAAATTATCTAATATTAAACCATATATAGAATTATATAAAGGTAAATATCTAAATCAATTAAAAAAATTGTACGAGGAATTAAGTTTTTATATGAATTTGGCAGCTTTGGATATAAAAAATGATATTAATCAATTTGAACTTTCAAAGAAAAAAGTGTCAATTATAAATAAAGCAATTAGAAACATTAATGCAACAAAATCTAAACAAGCAGAAATAAAGTCAGAAATGTTAGGTTCCATACCGGTGGAACGAAAAGAAATAATTTCTTTGATATTAAATATATATAAAAATACACGAATTAAAAGCGGTATGAAATTGAGTGTCAAAGGCTATTGTTATAATTCTGAAACAATAATAAATGAAAAAGAAAATATTATTGTTAAAGAAGTTTTAGATGATGAAAAAATTGTAAATGTCAATGAAAAAGATAACGACTTCTTTGATACTTATGGTAAAAAGGGTGAACTAAGTCAATATAATAATTATAACTTGAAGGACGAAAAAGAAACAAAAAAATTGATTGATAAGTACATTGAAAAAGGTATAATTTCATCGCAAAAAGATGTAATATCATCTAGATTAGAGCCAAACGTAGAAGTATTATTTGATGGACAAAATGTAAAAAAACTTAATCCTGGCTCAATAGCAAAAAAATATATAGAACTTTATTTTGAAGAACAAGTAAATTCAGGAGATAAAAATGTTGTTATTTTTGACCAAATAGAGAATGATGTAGACAAAGATTTTATTAATAATGTTATTAGAAACTTGATAGAAGACACAAAAGGTAAGGTTCAATTAATTGTTGTTACACATGACCCTATAGTTGCAGTGAATGCAGACCCTAACAATTATATAGAAAGCAAAAAGAATGGAAATATTATTGAGTATAGAAGTTTCGTTGCTGAATCTTCAGTAAAAGATGAACTTGAAACAATTGCTTGTACGGTAGATGGATCAAAAGAGGTCATACGTGGAAGATATGAAATTTATGAAGGAGATAAAAATTATGGAAATTAAAATATACAAAAATGAGCAAGAGAAAAATTGCTTTCAAATAGATAATGGTGAAGAAAGAGAATTTAATTATGACAACTTTGATTATTTAATTGATGAAACATATAATAATGATAAGGTAATTAAATTTATAAATGACGAGGAATTTGAAGATTACAAGAAATTATTAGATGGTATAATTAGTGAATCAAGGAAAGAAGATTATAGAAAGGCTGTTAATGCCGCCATAGAATCAAAAACAGCATTAGAAAACGAAGAATCAGCTTTGGATTCTGATAAAGAATAAATATTTCTAAATAACGATAATTATTGAAATGATCAATATTATTCAATATAAAACAGTGTATAAGTAATAAATAATTTGGAGGTGTAATATGACAAATGAGACAATTAATAAAAGTAAAGAAGAATTAATTCTAGAAATTAAAAAAAGGGTAGAAGATAAGATTATAGAAAATAGCAATGCTGATTTGATTATTAAGTTGATTAATAATTCAGACAGTTTATCTGAAGCAATAGCTATTGCTCAATTAGGTACAACTTACAAAAGAACTGGATTTCATTTTGATAAACGATTAGAAAAGCTGGATAATACTATCAAATATTTTAAGAAGAATAAAGAATTGAGCTTTGTTAATGATGAAGTAAAATTAACTCATAAACTTATAATTGGTGATAATTATGATGCATTATTGAATTTACTCATCGAATATAGGAATAAGATTGACGTAATCTATATAGATCCCCCTTATGGTAAGGATAGCATGGGTGAGTTTGCTGATGTAAATTATAATAACTCTATTACCAGAGATAATTTATTGTCAATGATGTATCCGAGATTATTTTTAGCAAAGTCATTGTTATCAGATTGTGGTGTTATATTTTGCAGTATTGATGATAGAAATCAAGCGTATGTAAAGTGTCAATTTGATGAAATTTTTGGCGAAAGTAATTTCATTGGATCATTTATTTGGCAAAAGAAAACCGGCGGAGGACAAGCTGATGATTATTTTGTGACTGAACATGAATATATATTGGCATATAGAAAAAGTAAAGAATTCGAATGGTTAGATTTTTATGAAGATTTAACTGAAACGGATTTTAAATATTATGATAAAGAAAAAAATTAAAAATTTGCTATTACTAAATTAGAAAAATGGGGTAATTCCGCACATAAAGAAGATAGACCTACAATGTATTTTTCAATAAAAGCCCCTGATGGTTCAGATTTCTTTCCAATGTCACCAGATGGATTAGATGGAAGGTGGCGAGTTGGTAAAACAAAAATGACAACATTTATAGAGGAAAATAGAATTTATTGGGATAAAGATCATAAAACGGGTAGATGGATACCTTATGAAAAGAAATATTTTTCTGAAACAAAAGGTAAATTGAACAAAAGCAGAAGTATTTTATACAAAATAGCTGAGACAGGCACAGCTACCAATGAATTAACCTCGATATTCGGTCAAAAAGATGTGTTTGTAAATGCCAAGCCAACAGAATTGATAAAGCATTTAATTCAACATGTAAATTGTGATATAATTTTGGATTTTTTTGCTGGATCAGGGACTACTGGTCAAGCTGTTATGCAATTAAATAAGGAGGATGGATGTAACAGACAATTTATATTATGTACTAATAATGAAATTAATAATAAAAACCCAAATGGCATTGCTTATGATGTAACATCTAAACGTTTGAAGAGAATTATGTCTGGTGAATGTTATGATGGAACTAAGAATTTCGATTGGATTAAGAATAATGATCCATATGGAGATAATTTAGATGTATATGAAATAGAAAAAGTTGCTAACTTTGAATCTTCTGAAAATAAGACGCCCTTTGATGTTATTGACGAAACTCTATATGGTTTAGATAAGTTTGTATCCATTAAAGATAAAATTGAATGGGTATGTAATAATTTTGAACATACACAAAAAAATGTAGAATCAGACGATAAGTGGCGTGAAAGGCTGGAGATTAAATAATGTTAAGAGAAGCGGTGGAACTCCAACAAAATGCTGTTAGTAGATTAGTTGAGTTGATAGAAGAACGAAATGAATTGACATTTAGGGCACCTACTGGTAGTGGTAAAACCTACATGATGGCAGATTTTATGAACAGAATATTAGAGAATACTGAAGATGTTGTATTTTTAGTTTCCACTTTGTCTAAAGGCAATTTAGCAAGGCAAAACTTTGATAAATTTCAAGAATATAAAGACAGTGGAAGATTTAAAAATATTATACCGTATTTAATATCTAGTGAAATTAGTGGTGAAGAATCATTATTCGTTCCAACTGATTATAATGTCTATGTTTTACCTCGTGATTTGTACAAAAATGGCGGTCGTTTAATGCAGGGTTCTATGGATAATTTTTTACAAACTATGACTTTAAATAAATGGTTAGGTGGTAAAGAAAAGAAAATCTATTTAATTAAAGATGAGTGCCATGTTGCTACTAATAATTTGGATACTCTATCTTCTTCATATTTTGATAAAGTACTAAACTTTTCTGCTACTCCTAAACTAAGCAGAAGACAAGTACCAGATGTAGAAATAACCGATACTGAAGCCGTTAATGCAAAACTTATTAAATATGTTGAACTAAGTGATGAAGAAGATATTAGCGTTGCTATTAATAAGTTTGAGGAAATTAAAGAACAATATAGAAATTTGCTAGGTGTCAATCCGTGCTTAATCATTCAGATATCTAACAAAGAAAAAGCTGATGAAGAACTAAATAATATCATATTTCCTGAATTAAACAAAGCTGAACACCAAGACTTGAAGTGGATGTTGATAGTTGATAAAGAAGATAAATGTAATACCAATGATACTTTTAAGGCTAAGAAACTACCTGTGTCAAAATGGAAAGATTATGCTAAAGAAAACTCTTCTACTATTGATATAATAATTTTTAAAATGGTTATATCTGAAGGATGGGATATTCCTAGAGCTTGTATGTTATTTCAAATAAGAGATAGTAAAAGTAAGCAATTAGATGAACAAGTAATAGGCAGAGTTAGAAGAAATCCAAGATTATTAGATTTTGAAAATTTATCTGATGAAGCACAAAAACTAGCTATGACTTCTTGGGTATGGGGAATTATTCCTGAAGATGGAAAAAAAGTAAGAAATGTTAAATTATTTGATGAACAGCAGGACTTTATTAATAATATTCAAATTAAAACTACTATTCTAAAAAATTTAAGTGATAAAATAGATTTTAATGTAGAAGAGTTTTTAAAAACTAACGAAGGGCATGATCATTACATGAGTATTTTTGAAATGTTCAAGAAATTAAATAAAGCCGACAATGAGATAAAAAAGATATGTTATGACTATTCTGATAGCTATCAAAAATGGTGGAAATTTAATGAAAATATAGATAAAATCTTAACTGAAAATAATAAATATGAATGTGATTATCTTACTAGTATGACAATTAAACAAAATGATAATGGCGACGATAACATTGTTTCCTTTCCAATTGAGAGTATGTATGTGGATAACGGTAATTATGTTAATATAAATGACTGGGTTTGGAGAAGAAATGATGGTGCCGACAAGTTTTCATTTGATAGCGAAGCAGAAAGAGAATGGGCAAGTATTTTGCAAAGACTGTCCACTTCACATATTAAAAAAATAACAACGGGAAAGTTAAATTCTAACAGGATATATGCTACTAATGTATTTGGTGAAGAGGAACAAGAAAGATTGGAAAAATATGATAAATACTTATGGGGTAAAAACTATATTTCAAATTCAGATATTAAGTTTGAATACTACCTTAATGGTAAACATTCATCATATCCTGATTTTGTGTTAGTAGATAATAATAATAAATTACATTTATTTGAAGTTAAAAGTGTTAACTTTTCTAATACACAGAATGCTAATTTTGATTCTGAATCATATAAAAAGAAAGTTGATGAACTTAAAAAATGTTATTTGGTAGCATCTAGTTTAACAAATCAAATATTCTATTTACCAGTATTGAGAAATGATGTTTGGAATATCACTAAACTGGAAAATGGAACTGTATCAACAATTACATTAGATATGTTTGAAGAATCGTTTAATTAGCAAAAAAATAAGTATTTTAATTATATGATATTTATATATTTATAGTGATTAAAAATGTGCAGATATCATTATATTATCTTTTTGGCCTACTTTATAAAGTCATTATAAATTATATTATAACTTACATTTTAACACTCTCTTTTTTGACATTGACTTCTAATTTATTTACGATATAATTATTATAATATAGCAATAGTTCTAGGATATGAACTATTAGATGCTAAAATACTATATTCAGTTTATGAGTATAGTATTTTTTTGTAAGGAGGAATTGTTATCTAAAATTATATAAACAAAAAGTATGTACCAAGAAATTATAAAAAAATAAATAATTAAGGTACCTAAAAAAGTTGGTTTATGTGTGAAAAGAGGTTCATAATTAGCAATTTTGTTAATCCAAAAGTATGTCATTTGTATAACCGTTTGTGTGTCTAACTGCTATTTTTGATACAAAATTTGCTATTTTTAGTTAACCCAATAGTATGACATTTATTTTAATGTATGACAAAGTAGTCTTTCGCAATCCCTTTAAAATAGGGCTAAACTCCCCACTGGGAAGTTGTTTGTCAGCCATCCTTATCCTGCTAAAAATAAACACGCGGAATATTTAGAAAATTAGAGAATTAAAGTCAAAAGTTATGTACCCAATTTTATATAAAAACAATAAAAAAATTTATTAAGGAGGAGTGATTTATAAGATGTAAAAATAAAATAATTTTAGGTATTAGGAATATATTTAAGTATGAAAACAAAAGAGGTAGATTGGTATGAAAATAATTGAAACTTTTAAAAATGGTGGTAAAGATATATCAACTTTATTACAAGAATGTGTATGTTTAATACTTAAATATAAAGATGAAAATAATAAAATAAATGACACAAATGATGGTAAGAGAGTTATAATGGAATCGGCAAACAAGATGCTATGCAAAAGAAAGGAGAATAATGTATAGCACAGTAAAACCACCATCATTTTATAATGTAGGAATATACATAAGATTATCGCAAGAAGATGAGGATAAAGCACATAAAAGAGAGTCTGAAAGCGAAAGTGTATTAAATCAAAGAAGTTTACTTATGAACTTTTTGAGGGATAATGGATTTGTTTTAACTGATGAGTATGTTGATGATGGATATTCAGGTACTAACTTTGATAGACCGGCATTTAAAAGATTACTTGAAGACATAGAAAAAGGAAAAATAAATTGTGTCATAACTAAAGACTTATCAAGATTAGGTAGAGATTATATCAAATGTGGTTATTATATAGAACAATATTTTCCATTAAAGAAAGTTAGATATATATCTATACTAGATAATGTAGATACTTTTCTAGATTCTGCAAATAATGATATAGCACCTTTTAAAGCTTTATTTAATGATATGACTAGTAAAGATACATCAAAGAAAATAAAATCAATATTAAGAGATAAAAAAGTAAAAGGTAAATTTATAGGTAGTAAACCAAGTTTTGGGTATATGAGAGATCCACTTGATAAAGGACATTTAATACCAAACCCAGATACAGCATGGATAGTAAAAAGAATATTTAATGAAGTATCAAGAGGAGATAAAATATCAGATATAATTGAAAGATTAAATAATGAGAATATTCCAACACCAAGTGCATATAAACAAATAAAAAAATCAAAAAGACAAATAAATGGATATATTTGGACTTGTAGTACGATTAACAAAATATTAAAAAATAGAATGTATACTGGTGATATGATTCAAAATGTTCAGACAAAATTAAACTATAAATCACAAAAGAGAATATGTCTTTCTAGTGAATATTGGATAATTGTAGAAAATACTCATGAACCATTAGTAGATAGGGTAATATTTAATCAAATACAGACAAGTGCTAATAGAACTAGAACAGTAAAATTAAATCGTCCACAGAGGCTATTAGAGGGCTTACTTTATTGCAAAGAGTGTGGTAATAAGCTAACGGTTAGTTATAGAGAAAAACGCAATTACTGGTCTATAAATTGCAACAAATATTCTAGAAGTCCAAGACAAAGATTATGTGAACCACACTTTTCAGAGTATAATAGTTTTGAAAAAGTAGTTTTAAATCAAATCAAAAAAACTTGTAAAAAGTATATAGAAAAAGTTGATATTGATAGTTTAGTATCTAATGTGAAAAGTGAGAAGAATAACAATGAAAATTTGATTATAGAAAAACAAAAACTAGAAAATAATATCAAAGAACTACAACTAAAAATAGATGCATTATATGAAGACAAATATATTGGGATAATCTCAGTTGATACTTATACAAGACTATCCTCTAACACAGAAAATTTAATAAGAACATATAATTCTAGAATAAAAGAATTAGAAAAATCCATTAATGAAGTTCCTAAAAAATATAATGATGAAGAAACAAAACAAAAAATCAAAGAACTAATTAGTATGAAAAAACCTACTAGAGAATTATTATTCATACTAGTAGACAAAATAATTGTTGATAAAGACAAAAATGTAGAAATAATCTATAAGTTTAGTGTATAAAATTATGATTTAGACTTAATACTATCATAAATAAATGGAATTAATATAACAGTTGATAAGAAATCATAAATTTGTGTAATTTCATCAGAAAATAATGCTGAATTTATAATTATTATGATATGTACAATGGAAAATGCAATAATGATTGAAATATTAGTAATTTTTCTAATTATTTTATTACTATTGTTATTAATATTACATATAGTATTAATTAAGTTATTTTTAAATAATAGTAAGAACTTGTAAACTTTTAATCTAATAATACAGACTAAATTATAAATAATAGTTGGAATACTTAATAAAAAATATAAAATGGTATCAATGTATAAAGTAAGTTTAGAATTATATTTTCTATAAAAGTGAAAACTATAATCTTTAAGTTTATAAAATTTATCATCCATTCTATTATCTTTAATTTTAAATGGTTTTAAAATGCTAATGTTGGATAATAATATTGTTATATTATTTAGAAATAAGAAAACAAATAGAATAATTCTCATTATTAAGTAAATTATTAATAATATTTCTTTTAAATTATGGTTTAGTGAGGCCAAAGATTTATAGTAAACTGGAACAGCAGCAGAAGAAAAGAATATAACAAAAATATTCATTGATAGTAGTTTAGAAAATTTATTATCTATTGATAAAGGTTGCTCTTTCTTATAAATATCAAATATATTTTTTATTAAAAGAATTGCAGGGATAATTAAATATATGATTATATTAATAAAATTGTTAAACTTTATATATAATGTAATTACAGTAAATATCACTGCTATAATCACTGCTTTCATTTTTATTTTATTAATTTTGTCTGATAACAATATATTTTTAGATTCATTCTTTTGCTCCTTTAAGTCTATTATTATTGTTAATACAAAATTTATAAGAAGCAAAAAGATAATAGAATAGTCAAAAATAGTGTTATTTAAAATAAATTTTAACATAAAACACCTCCGTAAATTAGTTATATATTTTACCATTTATTGTAAATATAAGCAATAATTATAAAGTAATTTATAATGCCTACATTCTATGACTTCGGGGGTGGAGATGGTGCAGAAGTAATATATGCACTTAGAAATAATTCTACTTTTTCAAATAAAATCTTAGAAGAATTAGAGGCTTCTGGTCAAAACATAAGGAAAAACTATCAACAAAGGCTTCCGTCAAATCCTATAAAAGATTATTATTTTATACATAGAAATACTCCAGATACAGAAGCAGTTATTGTTGAATATGGATTTTTAGACTCAAAAGGTGATGATGTAGAGCAACTAAAAAATAATTATAAAGATTATGCAGAAGCTGTAGTAAGAGCAATTACTGAATATAAAGGTTTGCCTTATGTCGCACCTACTGAAAGTTATTTTTATACAGTACAAAAAGGTGATTCTTTATGGAAAATTGCAACAAAATTTGGTATAACTGTTGATGAACTAAAAGAACTTAATAACTTAAAAAATAATACTATAACAGTTGGGCAAAATTTAAAAGTTAAATTAACTGAAGAGAAACCAATTGAGGACTACTTATTGTACACCGTTAAAAGTGGAGACTCTTTATGGAAAATTGCAAGTATATATGATACAACTGTAGATACATTAATGAGTATTAATAATTTAAAAGGTACTAAATTAACAATTAATCAACAAATACTTGTTCCTAAGAAAAAAGATATTGATATAGATATTAATAAAAATGATAAGGGAATATACTATACTGTTAAAAGTGGAGACACATTATATAAAATTGCATCTTCTTATAATGTTGGTGTGGATAAAATAAAAAGTGCTAATAAGCTAAATAGTAACATTTTACAAATAGGGCAAGTACTTTTAATTCCGGTTGAAACAACAGATGTAACGGAAACTACTCCATCTACTTCGAATGGTATTAGTTATGTAGTAGTTAAAGGAGATAATTTATATAACATAGCAAATAAGTATAAAGTTAGTGTAAGTGATATAAAATCATTAAATAATTTAAAATCAAATACTTTACAAATTGGTCAGATATTAAAGATACCTGGTACAGAAGCATATGCTAATTATACAGTTAAAAAAGGTGACTCTTTATGGAAAATTGCAAATAAATATGGTGTTACAGTAAATGAATTAAAACAAGTTAATAATTTATCAGGTACTACTTTACAAATAGGAGATGTTTTATTAATACCTACAAAGTAAGTAATATAAATTAAAGAATTGTTGACTAAAATTATGGTTAATGGTTCTTTTTTAATGGTCTTTTTATTTATTATTTATTTTGGTGAATAAGTAGTGTGTAGTAATGAATTTATTCGTTGTTTATTTAAATAATTATTATAAAGCTTATTAACTTCTGTATTTTCAAAACATGTTTTAATTTTTGAATTTTCATCTATTTTATTTAATACTTCAATTCTTTTGGCTCTTACTTCTTCTAATTTATAGATATTAGGAAGTGGGTTACCTGCACCACCTATACATCCAGATGGGCATGCCATTACTTCTATAAAGTCAAAGTGTTCTTTGTTGTCTTTTATTTCTTTTAATACTTTTTCTATGTTTGTTAAACCAAATATAACTGCAATGTTTAAATCTTGATTTGCAATTTTAATGTTCATTTTTTTAATACTTTCGGTACTTCTAATGTTAGTAAATGTTAAGTTATTAACATTTTTATTTGATAATTTATAGTTAAGAGCACGTAAAGTTGAAATCATTACGCCACCAGTACTACCAAATATAACTCCACTTGAGGAAGTTTTTCCCATTAGGTTATCAAAATTACTATCTTTTAAAGTTTTAAAATCTATATTTTTTTCTCTTATCATCATTGCTAATTCAGTGGTTGTTAACATATAGTCTACATTTTTTAAATTATCGTTAGTTAGTTCTTTACGGTTTGATTCATATTTTTTTGCTGTACATGGAACTATTCCAACAGTTATTATTTTTTCTTTAGGAATATTTTTAATTTCGCTAAAGTAAGATTTTACTAGGGCACCCATTATGCTATTTGGACTTTTTGTTGATGATAAGTTCTTTATTAATTCAGGATGTTTCATTTCTACATATTTTACCCATGCTGGACAGCAACTTGTAAACATTGGTAAATTTTTCTTTGTTTTTAATCTGTTCATTAGCTCTTTAGATTCTTCCATTATGGTAACATCTGATGCAAAGGCTGTATCTAAAATATAGTTAAATCCAATATTTTTTAATGCTGTAACCATTTTTCCTTCAGTGTTTTGTCCGGCATCCATGTTAAAACATTCACCTAAACTTGTTCTTACTGCAGGAGCGGTAAATGCAACTAACACGTTTTCTTTTTTGTTTATGATATTCATTACTTTTCTGTAGTTATATACTGGACACAAGGCACCAGTTGGACACATGGTTAAGCAGTTACCACAATTAACGCATTCGTGTATGTTTTTATCTAAATTAAGCCCGGTTACTTTGTTACATGTTTTTGTACATATTCCACAATTTATACATTTTTCAATAATTCTATTTATACTAGGGTTTTTACTACTTATAAATACTTTCTTATTAGTACTTTCTAATTCTATATAGTTTTTGAAGTGACTTTTGTCTACCCCGCATTTAGGACAAAAATATACTGGGTTAGAGTATTCACTCTCTTCTACTATTGTATGACATAAATTACATATGTATTTCATATTACCACCTAGTATAATTTTATCATAAAGAGTAGTTAATTATCAATGTAGTTCTTTACAAATTCCTTTCTTTGGTTCGTAAAAGCAATGATTTTTATATCTTCCAGCATAGTTTTGGTTAAACCAAGTATTTTTACATTTTTCGTTTGTTTTAGGTGCATAAAAGTATAGTGCATTAGTAGCAGGATGGTAGTATTCACCTTTTAATACACGGCGGGCTAAATCTTTTTCTCTTGTTGTACTAGAACTTTGAAAAAGACTTGATTTAGTTCCACTAAATTGATTTTTTTGATAAATAACATCTGTTATAGTTCTTGTATCTTTAAAGTCTAAACAGTTGGCAATAGCACGATTTACAACAACATTACCGACCATTAGCATTCCTAGGTCTCCTTCTGCAAGAGCTTCGGCACGCATAATTCTTGCACATAAATCAAGTTCTTTTTTTGAATAATTTATTAACATATATATTTCACCACAAATATTTTATTCTTAAAAACAATATTTATGTAATGTAATAATTGATTTGTTAATAAATAGTAGAATAGTTTGACAAACTAAAGAACGTATTATATAATTATAATAGATAGGTGAATGGTATGGGATATAAAGATGATTTAATTAGGGCAAGGGATATAACAGCTAGTAATTATCGTCAGGGTAAAATGAGCCCTTATGATGATCCTTTTAATGATACTTATTATGATCAAGAAGGATGGAATAAAGAGTTAAGTGAAGCTGCATCAAAAGATGATAAGATTAAATATGAAGAATATTTAAAAAGACAAAGAGAAGAAAGAGAAGCTTTATTAAAAGATATGACTCCACAAGGAAGAAAAGAATTTCTTGAAAATGAAAAGCGTATACATGAAAGAGAAGATTATTATCGTGGTATGAGAACAGAACAAAGAGTTGATGCACTTGAGCGTGAATATGAAAATATGGATATTAATGAAAAAATTGAAGCAAGAAAAAAGGCAGAATATGAAAGATCTTTAAATAGACAGGAAGCTATTAAGAAGGCAAGACAAAGGTATAAACAATTATCTAGTTTTCAAAGAGTTGTTACTGATGTATTCGGTAAAAATCCTGATAAGATTAATATAGACCATATGAGTGTAGAAAGTATTGATAATTTGTATGGAGGAAGAAACAAATAATGGAAGATGCAAGTACTCTTTTTACTGAATATATGGATGCATTTAAAGAACTAGATATTTCTGAAAAAAGAATTGAGATAATTAATTCTATAAAAGAAGTTAGTGCTTTACTGGTTAAATTAGCTGATGATGATGGAATAAGTTTGAAATGTTTAAATAGTAAAGAAATACTTAATTTTAAAAATGGTAGAGAGACTGAAGAAGAGTTTTTAGAGGCTTTGCTTGTTTATATCGAGAATTTTAAAGAAATGTTAGGACAATACTTGTTAAATAAGATATAGAGAAATGTTATAATTTCTCTTTTTTGATAAAAAAGTCTTTTTTTTTAAATAAAAGTGTGGTACAATTATAGGCATGTAGGGGCATCATATAGTGGTAGTATGTCAGTCTCCAAAACTGATCGCGAGGGTTCGAGTCCTTCTGCCCCTGCCATATAAATTGATGATTAAGAGGAGTAATATATTTTAGTTTAAAGAGAGTTAGTGTATGGTGTAAACTAATAATGAAAGTATATGAAGGTAGCTTATGAGTGTTTATTTGAAATAAAAGTAGAATAAAACGTGTTGTGCGCGTTAAGCATATAAGATAAAATTAAGGTGGTACCGCGAGTTATAATCGCCCTTTGGTAGCCACTTTTATTTTGGAGGTAAATTATGTTGGAAAAGAAATATGACCATAAGATGGTTGAAGAAGGAAAATATGAGAATTGGTTAAATCATAAGTATTTTGAAAGTGGGGATTTAAGTAAAAAACCTTATGCAATTGTTATTCCACCACCTAATGTTACAGGGAAACTTCATTTAGGTCATGCTTGGGATACTACATTACAAGACATTATTATAAGGTTTAAGAGAATGCAAGGATATGATGCACTTTGGGTTCCTGGGATGGATCATGCTGGTATTGCCACTCAAGCAAAGGTTGATGCTAAATTAAAAGATATGGGAATTAATCCAAGAAGTTTAGAGAGGACTGAGTGGTTAAAGTATGCTTGGGACTGGAAGAATGAGTATGCAGAAAATATTCATAAGCAGTGGGCTAAGATGGGCTTAAGTCTAGACTATACGAAGGAAAGATTTACACTTGATAGTGGATTAAGTGATGCTGTTAAATACGTTTTTGTAACTCTTTATAATGAAGGCTTAATTTATAGGGGAGAAAGAATTATAAATTGGGACCCACAGGCAATGACTGCTTTATCTAATGAAGAAGTTATTTATAAGGATGTTCCTGGGGCATTTTATCATATCAAGTATTTTATTGAAGGGACAAATGATTACTTAGAGGTTGCAACTACTAGACCTGAGACACTCTTTGGTGACACTGCTGTCGCTGTTAATCCTAATGATGAAAGATACAAGGATTTGATAGGAAAAAATGTAGTACTTCCTATAGTTAATAAACTTATTCCAATAATAGGAGATGAGCATGCTGACCCTGAGTTTGGGACAGGTATTGTTAAAATCACACCAGCACATGACCCTAATGACTTTGAAGTAGGTAATAGACATAATTTAGAGAGAATTATTGTAATTAATCCAGATGGTACAATGAATGAGAATGCTCTTGTTTATAATGGTCTTGATAGATTTCTTTGTAGAAAGAAACTAGTAGAAGACTTAAAAAATAGTGGTTTACTAATTAGCGTAGAAGAGATTACTCACTCAGTTGGGCATTCTGAAAGAACTGGTGTCATGGTTGAACCATATTTATCTAAGCAATGGTTTGTTAAAATGAGACCATTAGCTGATAGAGTTCTTGAAAATCAAAAGGATAAAGATAGTAAAGTTAATTTTGTTCCTGAAAGATTTGAAAAAATTATGAATCATTGGATGGAGATTACTTATGATTGGTGTATTTCTAGACAACTTTGGTGGGGACATAGAATTCCTGCTTGGTATAAAGGGGATGAGGTTTACGTTGGAATGGAAGCGCCTACTGAAGATGGTTGGATACAAGATGAAGACGTACTTGATACATGGTTTAGTAGTGCACTTTGGCCATTTAGTACTTTAGGTTGGCCTGAAGAAACAGACTTGCTTAAGAGATATTACCCTAATAATGTGTTAGTAACAGGATATGATATTATACCTTTCTGGGTAAATAGAATGACTTTCCAAGGACTTCATTTTACAGGCAAAAGACCTTTTAAAGATTGTTTGATTCATGGACTTATTCGTGATAAAGAAGGAAGAAAAATGAGTAAAAGCTTGGGTAATGGGGTTGACCCAATGGATGTAATTGATGAGTATGGATGTGATGCGTTAAGGTATTTCTTATCAACAAGTAGTGCTCTAGGACAGGATTTAAGGTATGATGAAGAAAAGGTTAAGTCAACTTGGAACTTTATAAATAAGTTATGGAATGCTAGTAGGTTCTGTCTAATGAATATTGAAGGCTTAAAGGGTTATGATTTTAGTGATTTAGATGTTCAAGATAAATGGATTCTAAGTAAATTAAATAAGGTAATTAGTAAGGTTACTAAGAATATGGAAAGTTATGAATTTAATAATGCTGGTGGGGAATTGTACAACTTTATATGGAGTGATTTTTGTGACTCTTATATAGAGATGAGTAAGTTTAGTTTAGATAGTGTTAGTACAAAGAGTACTTTGTGTTATGTTATTAGTGCAATTTTAAAAATGCTTCATCCATTTATGCCTTATGTAACTGATGAAATTTATAGCATGTTACCTATTAAGGATGCTGAAAATATTATGGTTAGTAGTTATCCTTTAGTAAATGAAGAATTTAATTTTGATAATGAAGAAAAGGAAACTGAAGAAATTATAGGTTTTATTGCTGCATTTAGAAATGTTAAACAGGAAAATGCTATAAGTAAAGATGCTAAAGTAATGGTTAATTTTGATAATTCTTTAATAAATAAAATGTTAAAATTAGATGGTAATTTGGTTAATGATAAACTTAGTATTAAAGAGTATAAAGTTAGTTATGGTAAGTTAGAAGCATTAATTTATTACGAAAAAGAAGTAACAGAAGAAGATATTTTGGCTAAAGAAAAACAAATTGAAAGTTTGAAGGCTTCAATTTTAAAGAGAGAGAATCTTTTAAGTAATGTAGGTTTTGTTAGTAAGGCACCAGAACAATTAGTAAATGACGAGAAGAGAAAGCTTGAAGAGGAGAAAAAGTTACTTAGTACTTTAGAATAGAAAAAGTCTACCTAGTTGTGGACTTTTTACTTTTTGTTAATTAGTTAATGTCAACTTTTTGTTATGTAGATATTGAGATTGGTTGATTAAAAATATAGTATGTAGTAAAATTATGGTATAAGTGTTTATGGGAGAGAGAATTTATGTATACAATTGTTGATTATTTAAAATATTATAAAGATAGTAACTTTGATGAAGTAGGTTTTAATGTAATGGATAATTTACTTTTTAGTATTTTAGTATATTTACCTATCGAGAGTTTTGATAAAGTTAAAAGTTTTGATGAATTTTGTAATTATTCTATGCAGTACAAAGGTATTAAAACTAATAGTAGTTTAGCACATATTGCATTTGATTTACTTAAAGAAATAAATGGAAGTAAGAGGTATAAAAGTATTACTGTATCTAATTTTGTGAATTATAGGGATAATAATACTCAGTTTGGTGCTTCTAAATTTAAAATAGGAGATAAAACTATAATTGCTTATAAGGGAACTGATCATTCTAGTATAGGATGGTATGAAAACTTTAGATTACTTTATTTGTTTCCAACTTATACACAGAGTGTTGCTTATGATTATTTAAAGAAAAATATTTTAAAGAGTGATAAGAATATTTATCTTTGTGGACATAGTAAGGGTGGTAATTTAAGTATTAGTAGTGCACTTTTGTGTGATAAAACTTTGTTAAAGAAAATTGTTAAAATATATAATTTTGATGGACCTGGAGTATTAAGTAAAGAATTTAATAGTGAGAGATTTAATATAATTAGTAAAAAATTAGTTAATATTATTCCAACTGGTTCAGTAATAGGAGCATTTCTTTATAATCAAGGGTATGATGTAGTGGAAAGTGTAAGTTCTTTATTCAATGAACATTATCCTAATTCCTGGTGTGTTTTTGGTACTAAGTTTGTTCATGGAAAACTTTCTAAAGTTAGTCAAAAATTACATGTTAGTACTACTAAAGGAGTAAGTGAATTAAATCAAAGTGATATAAGAGATGCTATTGAGAGTATTATTAATGTCTTAGGTAAAGAGGGTAAGTCTGACTTTGATTTTAGTTTTAATGATGTTAAAGAAATTATTAAGAATATGAAGGGTATTGATAAAAATGTATCACGTTTATTGATTACTATTTTGTCTAATATGTTAAATTTGGGAAATTAAAAAGCCACACTTTTTGTGTGGTTTTAGTTTGAGTTAATTAGTTCATAATATTCACATTATAGATTTTTCTTCTTTAATTATATTTATAAACTTAGTTTAACTAAAAATCTTTTATATTAATCTTATATTAGATGTTATTTATTTCAATTTTGTTAATGTTAATGTTTTAGTTGATTAATATGTAATTTAGTTAAAACTTTAAGTTAGGTTAAGAATGAACTTTTTTATTGAATACATTGATGTATATTTTACATGTAAAGTGTTTTTCTCTTGCTTTTCTTTTAAATGTTGTGTATACTTAGGTAAAGGTATGAGAAGTGAAAGGAAAAGGTTATACTCATATTTAGCGCCAGAACCATAAGTGGTTGACGAGGTTAACAGTTATCGATTTTTCGGCGGGTGCTGTTACGGATAAGTAGTCGTTAGAAGTATTACAAAAAGTAAAATCAATATTACAACAAAATATACTTCATGCTAAATTTTTTAGTATGGAGGAATTTTTATGTGTGGTATCATTGGATACATAGGAGAAAAGAGATTTAGTATAGATGTAATTATAGATGGGCTTAAGCACCTAGAATATAGGGGATATGACAGTGCTGGTATAGCTTATGTTAAAGATAATAATGTTGTAATAGAAAGGGAAGTAGGAAGAATATCTAACCTAGAGAGTGTTCTTAAAAAAGACATTTCTCATATAGGAATCGGGCATACTAGATGGGCAACTCATGGTAAACCAACAAAAGAAAATGCTCATCCTCATAAGGTAGGCAATATCACTTTAGTACATAATGGAATTATTGATAATTTTATGGAGTTAAAAAGTGTTCTAATGAGTGAAGGCTACACTTTTAAAAGTGACACAGATACAGAAGTAGCTGCAGCTTATATTGATTCTTTATATAAAGAAAATAATGATATGATTAAGAGTTTAAGTATATGTGTTAATAAGTTTCTAGGTAGTTATGCTTTTGGTATTATTAATGAGTTAGAACCTGATGTATTATATGCTTTAAGAAAAGATAGTCCATTAATTATTGGAGTAGGAGAAAATGAAAACTTTATTGCAAGTGATGTGCCTTCTATTTTAAAGTATACTAATAAGTATATTGATATAGAGAATGACGAAATAGTTAAAATAACAAAAGATAAAGTTACTGTATATGATAAGAACTATAATATCATTAATAAAGAAATAAGCGTGTTTGAAGGGGATGCTAATTTAGTAGAGAAGAATGGTTATGAGACATACATGCTTAAAGAAATACATGAAGAAGCAGAAGTTATAAAGAAGACTAGTGAAGCAAGTATTGACTTTGATATAACAAAGTATGATGAAATAGATATAGTCGCTTGTGGAAGTGCTTATCATGCAGGACTAGTTGGTAAATACATGATAGAAAAACTATGCAATATAAAAGTGAATGTATGTATTGCAAGCGAATACCAATACGATAAACATTTTTATAAAGGTAAAACTTTAGTTATAGCAATTAGTCAAAGTGGTGAAACTGCAGACACTAAAAAATGTGTTAATATTGCAAATGATATGGGGGTAGATACTTTAGGAATTGTTAACGTTAAGGGAAGTAGTATTGCTAGAATTTGTAAGCATGTTATATATACTTTGGCTGGTCCTGAAATAGCAGTGGCAACAACAAAAGCTTATCTAGCACAAATTACAACACTTATACTACTTGCAGTTAAAAATAGTAAGGAAAAAATAAATATTGAAGATTTACAAAAACTACCTTATTATATAGAAAATCTAATTAACAAAGATTATACTTCTCTTGCAAATATGCTTTATACAAAGGACGACATTTACTTTATTGGTAGAGGAATAGATTATGCACTTTGTATGGAAGGAAGTTTAAAACTAAAAGAAATTAGTTATATTCATAGTGAAGCGTATGCAGCTGGAGAGTTAAAACACGGGACAATTTCATTAATTAGTGAAGGAACACCTGTTATAGTGGTTGTAACAAGTGATGAGTTATACTTAAAAACTATTAGTAATGCTAAAGAAGTTAAAGCAAGAGGTGCTTATGTAATACTAGTAACTGATAAAGAAGTTATTAATGAAGGGGTGTATGACGAGTTAATAAGTATTCCTAAAGTAACTGAAGAATTAAGACCTATCTTAACAATTATACCTTTACAATTAATAAGTTATGAAGTTGCTAAGTTAAGAGGTAATGATATTGATAAACCTAAGAATTTAGCTAAGAGTGTTACAGTGGAGTAGGTTATTGAAAGTCTCTATTATTAGAGACTTTTTTAATTTATTATATGATTTTTCAGAAAAGTATAGTGTAATGTTAAATAAGAGAAGGTGGTTTCCATGTTTAAAATTATTATTATTTTTACAGGGTTTCTAATATTTTGTTATATTAATAAAGATAAAACTTTAAAAGATTTTAAAGAACACATATTTAAAAACGAAAATCAATTATAAAATAAAGAAGACCTAACAACAATTTGTTAGGCTTTTTCTTTATCTTCTATCATTTAAAGTAATACCAATTTTCTTTAATTCATCTCTAATCTTGTCAGATTCAGCATAATTTTTTTCTTCTCTAAACTTATTTCTAATACTTTGTATAATGTTAATTAACTCAGCTTCCTTATTAGAACTTGTCTCTGTAAAAGATAGACCTAGAATATTTTCAACATATTCAATAATGAAGTTATTATAACTTATTAGTTTATCAATATTCTTAGATGTTTGAAGTTCAGTATTTGCAAGTTTAATTATCTCATACAAGTAAGTAATTGCAAGTCCTGTATTAAAATCATCATCCATTGCTTCAGTAAACTTCTTTTTTAAGTTATTAACAGTTTCATCATCAGTTACATATTCATCAACATTTTTAATAGCATTTCTTAAATTATTAACAGTTTCACTAACTTTCTTAAATTGTTTTTCAGTATCAAGTAGTTGTTCATCATTAAAATCTGTTGGTTTTCTATAATGATTTTGTAGTATATAGAAACGTATTACCATTGGATTATATTTTTTAAATAAGTCATCAAGTGTTATAAAGTTTCCTAAACTCTTTCCCATCTTTTGTCCGTTAACTGTTACTAAATTATTATGTATAAAGTAGTTAACAAAAGTTTTTCCAGTTAATGCTTCACTCTGCGCGATTTCACACTCGTGATGAGGAAATATGTTGTCCATTCCTCCACCATGAATATCAAAAGTATCTCCTAAATATTTTCTACTCATTACTGAACATTCAATATGCCATCCAGGGTATCCTTCTCCCCATGGACTAGGCCACTTCATAATATGCCCATTTTCAGCCTTTTTCCAAAGTGCAAAGTCAGCAGGATTTTCTTTGTCAGTTGCTACTTCAATTCTCTCTCCACTTAAAGTATTATCAAGTGTTCTATTAGATAAACTTCCATACTTAGTAAACTTGTTTATTCTGTAATACACATTTCCTAGAGTAGTCGCGTAAGCATATCCTTTATCAATAAGTTTTTGAACATCTTCTATAATTTCAATAATATGTCCAGTAGCTCTACAACTTATGCTAGGCTTTAAAACATTTAACTTTCTCATATCTTCAAAGTAAATATTTTCAAACTTGTAAGCAATTTCAACTGGATCAATGCTCTCAAGTTTTGCAATTCTCTCAATTTTATCTTCTCCACTTTCAGCATCTCCAACTAAATGTCCTACATCTGTTATATTTTGTACATACTTAACCTTATATCCTAAGTGCATTAAATATCTATAAATAATATCAAAACTAACATAACTTTTAGCATGTCCTAAATGTGGATAACCATATACAGTAGGCCCACATACATACATTCCAACTAGCCCTTCATGAATACTTTTAAATTCTTCTTTTCTTCTAGTAATAGTGTTGTAAACTACTAAACTCATAAATCCACCTCTTTCATATAAAGTATTATATCATAAAAGAGTTTGTAATAGTACAAAATTATAAAAAAATGTGATATAATTAATTCAGTATGGGGGAAATTTTTATGTATAGTGTTAGTCATGTATTGTTTTCTTATAGAAACGCTTATTTAAATAAGGAAACGTTTAATAATGTAATTAAAACAAGTGAGGAGTTTAAGATGGTTATAAATAAATATCTTGCTGTTTTTAGTATTAGTAGTAAAAATATTACTTATTATTTAAAGTATGAATTTGCTACTGATAAGGTTAGTATTTATAAGTTTAAGGAAGGTTTTTTTAATAAAATAAGTGCTTTAGAACTACAATATGTTTTATTTCATAGAATTAATTATATGTTGTTAGATAGGGATATTCTCAAGGTGTTATTTAAATATAATAGAAATAAGAGTATATATTTAGTTGATGGTTTAAGTAAGAATGATGATGATTATTCATTTGATTTAGTTGATGAAGAATGTAGGTATGTTTTAAGGAGATAGAATGAAGAAAAAGTTACCTTTGGTTATTTATTTTAGTTTTTTAATTATTTATTTAGAATTAGTATATAAAGTATTTGTTTTAAATAATGTTTTTAGTATTAACTCATTAACTATTATTTTATTTAGTATTCCTTTTATTATGATTAATACTATATTATGTAGTTTATTTAGTAATAAAGTTAATAGGGGAATATCTATAATATTAAGTTTATTTTTAACATTTATTTTTATTAGTCAATATGTTTATTATTTGTTTTATGATTCCATATTTTCTGTTTATAGTGTTAAAGAAGGAACCGGGCAAGTGTTTGGAGAGTTTTTTAATGCAATTGTTAAAATGGTGAGTGATAATATACTTAGTATTATTCTTTTATTGATGCCTTTCATATTATTTTTGATTTTTGGTAAGAAGATATTTAGTTTTAATAAAGGTAAAAAAAGTTTGGTAATAGAAAGTATTTCATTACTTGTATTTATTATAGTATCTATTATTACAGTAATGTTTAATGATAAGGGAATGTATTCGTTAAAAAATGTGTATACAAAAACACATGCTCCGATGATTACTATTAATAAAGTAGGACTTCTTTCTATGGAGTGTTTGGATTTAGAGAGGTATTTGTTTGGTTTTGAAGAAAAATTATATAATTTTAAACCTAGTGAATCTAATAAAGGTGATGATATAGAAGAAGTAAAATATAATGTACTTGATATAGATTTTGATAAACTTATTAGTGAAGAAAAAGATGACATGGTTAAATCTATGCATGAATACTTTAAAAGTGTGATGCCTACTAAACAAAATGAGTATACTGGAATATTTAAGGGTAAAAATTTGATATATATTACTGCTGAAGGATTTGATAAGATAGCAGTTAATAAAGAACTTACTCCAACTTTGTATAAACTTGTTAATAATGGATTTGTTTTTGAAAATTATTATCAACCTTTATTTTCTGTTAGTACTAGTGATGGAGAATATATGGTTATGAATAGTTTAATCCCTAAAGAAGGTGTTTGGTCTTTTTATAGAAGTAGTAATATTTATATGCCTTTTGGACTTGGAAATGTGTTTAAAAGAGAAGGGTATAGTCCTGTAAATGCTTATCATGATCACACATATACTTATTATAGTAGGGATGAGTCTCATCCAAATTTGGGATTCGATAAGTATGTTGGATGTGGTAATGGACTAGAAAAATTAATGAACTGTAAAGTTTGGCCAGAAAGTGATATTGAAATGATAGATGCTACTATAAATGATTATATAGATAGTGATAAATTTATGACATATTATATGACAGTTAGTGGACATTTAAATTACACTTTTACTGGTAATTCTATGTCTTATAAAAATAGGGAGTTAGTTAAAGATTTATCTTATTCAGAACATATTAAGGCTTATTTAGCAGCAAATATTGAGTTAGATCGTGCCTTAGAAAAACTTCTTATTTATTTAGAGGATAATAAAAAACTTGATGATACTGTTATAGTAATTAGTCCCGATCATTATCCTTATGGACTTAAAACTAGTGAATTAAATGAAATAAGTGATACAGATAGAAGTGATAAGTTTGAGATGTTTCATACTAGTTTAATAATTTATAATAGTGAAATGAAAGAAAATGTTAAAGTTAGTAAATATGTTAGTAGCATTGATGTTTTACCTACAGTGTATAATTTGTTTGGAATAGAGTATGATTCAAGACTTATGATGGGAAGAGATGCATTAAGTGACTCTGAAGGACTTGTTATGTTAAGTGATAGAAGTTTTATTAATGAAAACGGAAGTTATAATTCTATAACTGGCGAATATAAAAGTTTTAAAAGTGATGTGAGTAATGAATATGTTGATAATATGAATTATGAAGTTTATCAAAAGTTTACAATGAGTAGTTTACTTTTGTATGAAAAGAATGGGGTTTATTTAGATTATTATAGGAAGTTAGGTCTATATGAAGATAGAGAAGAATGATATTAATTTATATGATACTTTAATGAGTGGGCAGGCTTTTAGGATTACTTTAGAGAGTGATAAATCGTTTACTTGTATTTTATCTGATAGGGTAGTTAATATTAAGGAAGATGGTAATTATTTGATAGTGAATTCTAATAAGATGGATGATTTAGAGATGGTTATTAAGTACTATTTAGATTATGTAAGAGATTATAAAGTACTTAATGATGAA
>ERZ857480.1375-NODE-2118-length-31201-cov-35.4490_pt1 | contig 31201 bp, 25 predicted proteins | sample MGYA00519767_ERZ857480 | MGnify/ENA primary metagenome ERZ857480 (study PRJEB31778, sample SAMEA3449210) | human gut metagenome | biome: human gut; feature: human-associated habitat; material: faeces | place: United Kingdom | collected 2010/2012 ...
CGCAAACGGTTTTGACAAACCGTTTGCCGCCAGCAAGTTTGAAGATTAGACATAAACAAATCCTCCGCATGGTCTAAGCCATACGGAGGATTAACTGTTTTACGGACACCCGTCTATGCTGCACGCTTTTTTACTGAAATGAGGTATAGACGCCGCTGGGCCGGGTATACTACTTTACGATCTTTCAAGGGAAAGACGAATTGGGAGCGGGGAGGCCCGCTCCGAAGGATCTTGCAGAAAGGAGAAAGAAGAATGGACAATCAGAACGGAAAGCAGACCATTGGCTGCGAAGTAACCAGCTGCCGTCACAACCGGCAGGGCTGTGGATGCGAGCTCAGCCGCATCGAGGTAAAGCCCGCCTGCAACTGTCACTCCGGCCGGGAGAACGAGAGCCTTTGCGGTTCTTACTGCGAAAAGTCGGAAAGAACTTTCTGAACCTAACCCCTCTGCAAACCGCCCGTTGGGCGGTTTTTTGTGTTGGTTGTTTGAATCTGCAGGTGCTTCACAGGAGGATGCGGCGCAAACAGAGCTGCAGCTTTATGGCGGGGTACGAATATTACAGGATCCGCAGGAAAACAAAAAAGGACCTGTAGAAACCGCAGTTCAAGAATGAGGCTCCATCCGCTTCTTATTTATATATTACATCCTTTACAAAACCCCTGTTTTATGATATACTGTGCAGTAAATTGAGGGGGTCTGTACCATTGCGCATCACCGGCCTGAAACTGCATAATTTCCGCAACTATGCGAGTCTGGAACTGGTCCCGGAACCGGGGATCAATGTGTTTACAGGGCTCAACGGAGTGGGAAAAACCAACGTGCTGGAGGCCTTTTTCCTGTGCGCTTTGGGTCGGAGCCACCGTACCGGCCGGGATGGCGAACTTATCCGACTGGGTGAGCAGGAAGGCATGGTGCTGGTACGGCTGGATACACGGGGCGGTACTCGGAGCATCCGCTGTGAGCTTCGTTCAGGTGAACGAAAAAAAGTAAGTCTGGACGGATCGCCTCTGCAGCGTTCGGGAGAATTGATGGGCTGCCTGAATGTGGTCATGTTTTCTCCGGAGGATCTGGTGCTTATTAAGGGCGGCCCTCAGGAGCGGCGCAGGTTTCTGGACATGGAACTCAGCCAGCTCAAGCCCGCATATTATTACACCCTGCAGCAGTACAATATCGCCCTGAAGCAACGAAACAACCTGTTGAAAGAGCCGGATTGCCTGCAAAATGACATGTTGGAACTGTGGGACGAGCAACTGAGTAAATTGGGCGCCCGGATTATGGCGGACAGGGCGCAGTTCTGCCGGGCGCTTTCCCGGGAAGCGGGAAGCCTTCATGATCACATGAGCGGCGGAAAGGAAACGCTGGAGGTCTTTTATGACCCGGATGTACGCTGCGCCGATGAAGGGCTTTTGCGGGAATCCATTGCCGAAGCGCTGATAAACGGTCTGGAACGGGACATGTACCGGGGCTTTACCGGAGCCGGCCCCCACAGGGACGATCTGGGGCTGCGGCTCAATGACCTGGATGTGCGCACCTTTGGCTCTCAGGGGCAGCAGCGGACTGCAGCCTTGAGTCTGAAACTTTCGGAGATCGCACTGATCCGCCGCATCCGGGGAGAAAATCCGGTACTGCTGCTGGACGATGTATTCTCGGAACTGGATGGCCGCCGGCAAAAGCTTCTGCTCAGCGCTGTGGAGGGGTGTCAGTGCTTTATCACCTGCACGGGGTTGGAGGAACTGGGAGAACTGGGGGATGTGCCTCTGCAGGTCTATGCCGTATCCGGCGGAGAGCTGAGCGAGATATAAACGGGGTGCATTGCCCCCTGAAGGTTTGAAAACAGCTGAAAATGGAGTAAGAAAATGCATAACACGGAAGATATTCGCAACGAAGTAACAGGAAGCTATGACGCTTCTCAGATCCAGGTGCTGGAGGGACTGGAAGCGGTTCGCCGCCGCCCGGGCATGTACATTGGTTCCACGGACGAACGGGGGCTGCATCACCTGGTCACGGAGCTGGTAGACAACAGCATTGACGAAGCGCTGGCGGGCTTCTGCACCCACATCGAAATCAATATTCATCCGGATAATTCCGTCACCGTCCGGGACAATGGCCGGGGCATTCCCGTAGGCTATCACGCCAAGACCGGAAAGGATGCGCTGGAAGTGGCGCTGACCATTCTTCATGCCGGGGGGAAATTTGGCGGCGGGGGCTACAAGGTTTCCGGCGGACTTCATGGGGTAGGTCTTTCCTGCGTCAATGCGCTGTCTGAAAAACTGTATGTGGAGGTGCGCCGGGACGGCCACATACATGCCCAGACCTATACCCGGGGCATCCCCCTGGATAAAGTGCATATCATCGGGGAATCCGGGGAGGAGACGGGGACTTCCGTCACTTTCTGGCCGGATCCGGATATTTTTGATGCAGTGGTGTTCAACTTCGATACCATGACCAAGCGTTTCCGGGAGCTGGCTTTTCTCAACGCGGGTATTCGTATCACCGCTACGGACGAGCGGCAGGAGCCGGCAGTAGTACACAGCTATCACTATGAGGGCGGCATCCGGGCATACGTTACCTATCTGAATAAGAATAAAGAGGTTTTGCAGCCGGAGCCTTTGTATTTCTCCGGGGCCAGAATGGAAGGGGATATCGAAACCGCTTCTGTGGAAGTGGCCATGCAGTATAACGATGGCTATAACGAGCTGATTTTGACCTTTGCCAACAACATTGCCACGCACGAAGGCGGCAGCCATCTGGTGGGCTTCAAATCCGCTCTGACCCGGGTAGTCAATGACTACGCCAAGCGCCACGGAATGCTCAAAGCCAGCGACCAGCCGCTTTCGGGTGACGATATCCGGGAGGGTCTTACCGCTGTGGTCTCCGTAAAGCTTACGGAGCCTCAGTTTGAGGGGCAGACCAAGACCAAGCTGGGCAATGCAGATATCCGTCCCATGGTAGACGGCGCCGTGGCGGACAAGCTTACGGAATATATGGAGGAGAACCCCGCTCAGGCAAAGCTCATTGTGGAGAAGTGCATCACGGCCTCCCGGGCCAGGGATGCTGCCAGAAAAGCCAGGGAGCTTACCCGGCGAAAGTCTGTGCTGGATTCTGCCGCTCTCCCCGGAAAGCTGGCGGACTGCCAGGAGAAGGATCCTTCCCTGTGCGAGATATTCATTGTAGAGGGAGATTCCGCAGGCGGCAGCGCCAAAATGGGCCGCGACAGAACTATTCAGGCCATTCTTCCGCTGCGGGGCAAGATCCTCAATGTGGAAAAGGCTCGCATGGATCGTATGCTGGCCAATAACGAGATCAAGTCCATGATCACCGCCTTTGGGGCCGGCATGGATAACGACTTCGACGAAAGCAAGCTCCGCTACCACAAGATTATTTGCATGACCGATGCGGATGTAGACGGGAGCCATATCCGCCTGCTGCTGCTGACCTTCTTCTTCCGGCACATGCGGCCGCTGATCGAGCACGGGTATGTGTACATTGCGCAGCCGCCTCTGTATCTGGTCAAGAAGGGAAAGTTTGAACGGTATGTCTATTCCGACGAAGAGCTTTCCGCTACGCTGGATGAGATTGGCCGGGACGGCAAGCCGGAAGTGCAGCGTTATAAAGGCCTGGGCGAAATGAATCCGGAGCAGCTGTGGGAGACCACCATGAACCCTGCCACACGGATCATGCTCCAGGTGCATATGGACGATGCGGTGCAGGCCGACGAACTGTTTACCCTTCTTATGGGAGACAAGGTGGAGCCCCGGCGGGATTTCATCACCGAGAACAGCAAGCTGGTAGAGTATCTGGACGTATAAGAGGAAAGCAGCATGAGCAATCAGATATTACCCATTCATCTGGAAAAGGAGATGCAGAAGAGCTTTATCTCCTATGCCATGGCGGTCATCGTGGATCGGGCGCTGCCCGATGTGCGGGACGGCCTGAAGCCCGTACACCGGCGGATATTGTATTCCATGAGTGAACTGGGCCTTTCCGCCGATAAGCCCTTCCGTAAGAGTGCCCGTATCGTAGGCGATGTACTGGGCAAATACCATCCCCATGGAGATTCCTCCGTATACGACGCCATGGTGCGTCTGGCACAGCCCTTCAATACCAGATATCTGCTGGTGGAGGGCCATGGAAACTTCGGTTCGGTAGACGGAGACGGGGCCGCTGCCATGCGGTATACCGAGGCACGCATGTCTAAAATGGCCATGGAGATGATGGCCGATATCGATAAGGACACCGTGGACTTTGGCCCAAACTTTGATGAAACGCTTCAGCAGCCATTGGTGCTGCCCAGCCGTTTCCCCAATCTGCTGGTCAATGGCTCCGGTGGTATTGCCGTGGGCATGGCCACCAATATTCCGCCCCACAATCTGGGTGAGGTCACGGATGCTCTGTGCGCCATGATCGATAACCCGGATATTACTGTAGACGACCTGATGCAATATATCCCCGGGCCGGATTTCCCTACAGGAGGGATCATTATGGGCCGCCTGGGGGTAGCGGAAGCGTACCGCACGGGGCGGGGACGCATCGTAGTGCGGGCCAAGACGGAGATCGAGCAGATGAGTGCCAACCGCAGCCGCATCATCGTCACGGAGATCCCCTATCAGGTAAACAAAGCACGGCTGGTGGAGCGCATTGCCGAGCTGGTTCGGGAAAAGAAGCTGGAGGGAATCTCTGACCTGCGGGATGAGACGGACCGTACAGGCACGCGCATCGTCATTGAGCTCAAACGGGATGTGAACGCCCAGGTGGTGCTCAACAATTTGTATAAGCATACGGCCATGCAGGATACCTTCGGAGCCATTATGCTGGCGCTGGTGGACGGCACTCCCCGGGTGCTGAACCTGCGGGATATGCTCTATTACTACCTGCAGCATCAGAAGGACGTGGTCACCAGAAGGACACGCTTCGATCTGAACCGGGCGCAGGAACGGCTGCATATTCTGGAAGGCCTGCTCATTGCTCTGGATAATATCGATGAGGTGGTGGATATTGTCAAGACTTCCCGAAATGCGCAGGAAGCAAAAGAACGACTGGGTGCCCGTTTTGGCCTTTCCGAACGGCAGGCGCAGGCCATTCTGGATATGCGTCTGCAGCGTCTGGTGGGATTGGAACGGGACAAGCTCCGGGATGAGGAAGCGGCTCTGAAGATTCGTGTGCAGGAACTGCGGGACATTCTGGGAGATGAGCACAAGCTTATGGATATCATCAAGACGGAAGCCATTGTGCTGAAGGAAAAATACGCCGATCCCCGGCGGACGGAGATCACCCAGGTGCTGGACGATATCGATCTGGACGATGTGATCCAGGAGGAGGACATGGTGGTGACCATGACCCATTTCGGTTATGTAAAGCGCCTGTCTCCGGATGTATATCGCACCCAGAATCGGGGCGGCAGGGGCGTTGTGGGTCATGTGACCAAGGAAGAGGACTTTGTGGAGCGGATGTTCGTTACCTCCACCCACAGCGATATCTTCTTTTATACCAACCGGGGACGGGTATTCCGCACCCGCTGCTATGCTATCCCCGAGACCAGCCGCACCAGCAAAGGGGTGCCCGTGGTGAACCTGGTACAGCTGCAGGATGGCGAAAAGGTAACGGCCATGTTCCCTGCGGACAGGGCTTTGATGGAAAGCCCCACCTATCTGGTCACCGCTACCCGGCAGGGACTTATCAAACGGACCCGCCTTTCCGAATGCAGCAATATCCGCAAGGGCGGCCTGCTGGTACAGACCATTCGGGAAGGAGATGAACTGATCTCCGTAGAGGTTTCCGGCGGGCAGGATGATTTTATCATTGCCAGTCGGGAGGGTAAGTGCATCCGCTTCTCTGAGGAGGATGTGCGGCCTACGGGTCGGGGCGGCATGGGTGTGCGATCCATCCGTCTGGACGGTCAGGATGTGGTAGTAGATATGGTCAAGGTCATTTCCGGTGGCAGTGTGCTCACCGTAACGGAAAAAGGCATGGGCAAGCGCACTGAGGAAGAACAGTACCGGCAGCAGGGTCGGGGCGGCAAAGGCATTCTTGCCATGACGCTGACGGAGCGTACCGGCTCGCTGGCCTGCCTGAAAATGGTTACTGACGAGCAGGATGTCATGCTGGTTCGGGACGACGGCACCGTGATCCGGACGCCGGCCAGCCAGATACCCGTTATCGGCCGGGCTACACAGGGTGTCCGCCTGATGCGGGTGGATGAAGGAACCCGCATCGCCTGCGTGGCGCTGGCGCCTCATGCAGAAGAAGAGGAGCAGGAGCCTGCGGCCGCAGCCGATACCCCTGAAGAATAAACGGAATACGGCGGGGCCGAAGGTTCAGCTCCGCCGTTTGCAAATTCGTCTTTTATGTGGAAAGAGTGTTAACTCTGCTTCCCGGTTATGGCACAGAAAGGGAAAAAATGCTACTATAAGCTGAATTTTCCCGCAAAAGAAAGGAAACTACATGAGCAAACGAACCGTTTACGGCATACCTAGGAAGAAGCTGCTGCTGATCATTGTCCTGGGAATAGCGCTGGTGCTATCTATCGTACTGGCCAGCTGCCTGAACCGGAAACACTCCCAAGGCGCGGGGACACAGCAGATCAACGCTCCGGTCATGGTCAGCGAAGTCATGATCAGCAACACCGGCAGCGTTACGGATCCCAACGGCAAGCATCCGGACTATGTTGAGTTGTATAACAACTCCGATGAAGTGCAGGACATTTCCGGGTGGACCCTTTCCGACCGGGAGGATAGAGCCTGGCTTTTCCCCAACGGTACGCTTATTCAGCCCAGAAGCTATCTGGTAGTCTGGTGCACCGGGGAGAAGGTGAATGATGCCCTGATCGCAGATTTCAAGCTGGGTTCCGGGGATGTGCTGCGCTTTACTGATGGCTCCGGCAATCTGATCCTTTCCATGGAACTGAAGGATCTGTATGCGGGCTATGTGATGGCCTACAATATAGCTACGGGCCAGTGGGAGCAGCAGCTGCCCAGCCCGGGGTATCCCAATACCGCCGAAGGCATTGCTGCTTTTGAACAGAGCAAGGAGCTAAAGAGCAGCGAAAACCAGATCCAGCAGGGCAACGTCACCGCCGCACACAATGGGGTATACATCAGCGAATTCATGCCCAGCAACGGCCTGACCACTGCCGGCCCCGACGGCAGCTATCCGGACTGGATAGAACTGCATAACGTTAACTCCACTGCGGTGGATCTTTCCGGCTGCGGCATCAGCGATGATGAAGCCAAGCCTTACAAGTTTACCTTCCCGGAAGGCACCGTCATCGAAGGGGGAGCGTATCTGGTGCTGTGGAGCTGCAAGGAGCAGGTGGACGGCTATATCTGCCTGAACTTCTCGCTTTCCTCCAGAGGAGAGACTATTGTTCTTTCCGATAAGAATGGCGGCATTCTGGATAAGGTTTCCTATGAGAATGCCCAGAAAGACTGTGCCTTTGCCCGGGCCTATAACGATCTGGGGGAATTTGACTCAAGCTCTTCCTTCGGCGTAACGGATAAGCCCACTCCCGGATATCCCAACACAGTGGCAGGCTTTAATGCCTTTGACAGCCAGAGAAACCCGGAAATCGGCGTACACGATATCTCTCTCAACGAGATCCTCTCCAGCGGCTATCGCTGGGTGATGAAGGGGACCACTCCCTGGGACGAGGATCTGGGAAAGTGGGTGGAACTGTACAACGCCTCTGACGAGCCGGTAAACCTGACCGGCTGGTCCCTTTCCGACAGTGCCAACAAGCCGGATAAATGGGTTTTTCCCGATGGAACGAGTATCGCCGGGAAAGGATATCTCATCCTGAATATGAAGGACAGCCTACCCAGGGAGGGGTTGAAGGAGGACAGCGTTACTTCTGAAATGAAAGCCCTGACCCTGAACTTTTCCATAGCCGGGGAGGGGGAAACTCTGTATCTGTATGACCGGGATAAAAACCTGGCTGACCGGGTCACGGTGCCTGCGGCAAGAGCCTGTGTGAGTTATGCCCGGGGCAGCGATGGGGAATGGGGTTTTTCTGAAACGCCTACAGAAGGAGCGGTCAACACCGGCGTTACCAAGGCCAAGACCTATTGCGAAGAGCCGGTGTTTTCGCTGGGTAGCGGGCTGTATCATGGGGCGCAGGCAGTCACCATCTCGGTGCCCGCCGGGTGCTATGTGACCTATACCACCGATTGCACCACGCCGACGGAGAATTCTCCCCGGTATCAGTCAGGGCAGAGTCTGCAGATCAGCGAAAACTCTGTGCTGCGGGCCAGGAGTTTCGTCAACGACGGCAGCGCCTATAAGAGCGAGGCCGTCTCTGCCACCTATGTGATTATTGGGGATACGCCCACACAGGAGGCCCATGATACCAACCTGAACGTGGTATTTCTGGTAACGGACCCGGATAATCTGTTCAATGTGGATTCCGGCATCTATGTGATCGGCAGCCATTATAAAGGCACACAGGATGCCAACGACTGGTATGAAAAGACCCATTATATGGGCGCCAACTTCAACCAGCGGGGTCGGGAATGGGAGCGGGAAGCTTACATGACCTATACCAGCCCCGGGGGCGGCCAGGTGGAATATGAGCAGAATCTCATGATCCGCATCTTTGGTTCCTTTTCCCGGTATGATTCCATGAAGGGCATTGCCCTTATCGCCCGGAAGGGCTATGGAAGCAGCCGGATTCAGTATCCGTTTTTTGCTGACCGGCCTTTTACGGAGTATAAATCTCTGGTGCTGCGGGCTTCGGCCAAGGACTGGAACAGATCCCGCATCCGGGATGTGCTGATCCTGGGATTGGCGAATGATGCAAATTTGGACATGGCCGTACAGGCTTATGTACAGACGCTGGTATACATAAACGGACAGTACTGGGGCGTCTATAACCTGCGGGAAAAGGTCAGCCGGAACTACCTGGCCCAGCATTATTCCATAAAGGATGTAAACTCCATCGATATCCTGCGGGGCAACGGCACATTTGTTTCCGGCAGCGATGAAAAAAAGGCTGAGAATGATTACAAGGCTTTGATTCAGTATTGCAAGGATCATAACTGCGACCTTTCCGATAAGAGCGCCTATGACTATGTGTGTTCCCAGGTAGATGTGGAGAATTACGCCATGTATATTGCCCTGGAGATCATTGTGGGCAATACGGATACGGGGAACATCAAGTTCTGGCGGTCTTCGGAAAAGGATAACCGCTGGCGGTGGCTGCCCTATGATTTTGACTGGGCCATGAACCCCAACGATGACAAGGCGGTGGAAGTGACCAGCGGTTACCGGCGAGACTTCTTTTACCGGTACTTTAAGGAAAAAGGACATGGCGCCAATGCAGGTTTCTCTACGGTGCTTTCCCGCAGCTTGCTGCAGAACAACGAGTTTGTGGAAATATTCCTGAAGTATTGCGCCATCATGTTCAATGATGTATACTCCACGGAGAAGCTTAATGCCAAGATAGACGAACTGGCGGATAATATTGATGCCGAGATGCAGTGGGATTTCCCTCGCTGGAAGCAGACACTGAAGAACTGGCGGACGCATATCAACAACCTGAAGAGTTATGCAAAGAACTACCCGCCGTATTTCTTGAAATACTGCAAGGAATACATCAACAAATACACCAACTACCGCCTGACGGACGAAAAGATGATAGAGCTTTTCGGCCGGGCAGAATAAGGAGGAAAGGAGCGCCTATGGGATATCGCCATGAACTGAAATTTCTAATGAGTCCCGGCGAAGCGGAGTTTCTTGCCACCCGCCTGCGGCTGACACTTTCGCAGGATCCTTATGCGGCCAGAAACGGCGGAAAATATCTGATCCGAAGCCTGTATTTTGACACTCCCTATGAGCGGGCGGTGGAAGAGAAGGTAAGCGGCGTGGAATTCCGGGATAAATATCGGATCCGCATCTACAACTTCTCGGATAAGACCATCAAGTTCGAGCGCAAGCACAAGAACAGCCAGTTTATAAAGAAAGACAGTCTGGGGCTGACCAGAGCCCAGTGCGATGCGGTTTTGAACGGGGAAACGGAATTCCTGCTGCACAGGAAAGAGCCCTTCGCCCGGGAACTGTATGTCGCTATCCGGACGGAATATCTGCGGCCCAGAGTGCTGGTGGATTATGAGCGGGAGCCCTTTGTGTTCCCGTTGGAGGATGTGCGTATTACCTTTGACCGGAATGTGCGCACCAGTATGCGTTGCACCGAGCTTTTTAACCCGCATGTGCCCACCTACCCAGCCACAGAATATGGAGACTGCTGCATTCTGGAGGTGAAGTTCAACAAATACCTGCCGGGATATGTGCGGGATCTGATTCAGGTAGGTGCCGCCAGTCATGTGGCCGCCAGTAAATATCTGGTGTGCCGTCAGTTCGATTTCTGATTCACGAAAAAATAAAGGAGAGAAAAAATGTCCGAAACCTTCAGCTACATGTTCCAGCTTCAGAACTATCAGCCCTGGCTGACCATTTTCACGGTGGTAGCGGCTTTTTTGGTGGGCCTGTATGTATTCTTCATCTACCGGGTGACCTTTTCCGGTGTCATCTATTCCCGGACCTTTAACCTGAGCCTGGTAATGCTCAGCATGGTCAGCGCCATGGTCATCATGTTTATGTCCAACAACGTGAAGCTGTCTTTGGGTATGGTAGGCGCATTGTCCATCGTCCGTTTCCGCACAGCCATCAAAGACCCCATCGATACGGTATTTATGTTCTGGGCCATTGCAGAGGGGATCGCACTGGGGGCAGGTTACTTTATCGAAGGCGTGGTAGGCGCAATTTTTGTGGGCCTGCTCATGGTGATCCTGACCATGGTCAAGGGTCGTTCTTCTGCGCCTTATCTGCTGATCCTCCACTATGACGAGAGCGCCAGCCGCCAGATCAAGCAGATGGTGGCCCAGCTGCCCCAGGGGCGCATCAAGTCCAAAACCGTGCAGCGGGACGGCATTGAGATGACCGTGGAGCTGCGCATTCGCCAGAGCGAGACCGGATTTGTAGATAAGTTCCTGCGGGTGGAGGGCGTGTATGACGCTACCCTCATTGCCCATCAGGGGGATATGATCTCCTGAGGAAGCCTTTGCCGCCAGAGCCCCCGTAAGGGGGCTTTTTGTATAAGCGCAGTTCTTTTCAAAAAGCGAACTTGACAAATTTTGAATGGATGAGTACAATGAAAAAGCATTTTATGCCTCCTTAGCTCAGCTGGCTAGAGCACCTGACTCTTAATCAGGGTGTCCAGGGTTCGAATCCCTGAGGGGGTACCAAGTGCAACGGGCTGTAAGTCTTCTCTTATAGCCCGTTATTTTTATAACGGTACGGCTTATTGAAAAATCCAGACAGCATATTAGCATGAAAACAGAAACGAATCGGAACTTACGGAGAAATCGTATGAATATAATCATAAAAAGAATGGAAACAGATGAGGAAATCAGAGGAAAAGCATTTGTTCACTGGAAAGCCTGGCATGAGGCTTATCCTGGGCTCATCAGTCAAGAATACCTCGACAATTTAACATATGAAAAATGTGAAAGCATCGCTTTCAATTGGCAGGATAATCTGATCGTTGCAAAAGACGGAAATACCGTAATTGGCTTTGTCGGATATGGCGACCGCGGGGAAGAAGCTCCTTGTGTTGGGGAAATATTTGCATTATATATTCTGTCAGAGTACTATGGAACAGGCGTAGGGTTAAAACTGATGCAAGCAGGTTTGAAGGAGTTGTCTGCTTATCCAGAAGTGTGTCTATGGGTTTTGAAAGCCAATAAGCGAGCAATACGATTTTATGAAAAATGTGGATTCGTCCCTACGGGAGAAGAATGGATAAGTTCAAGAATCAATGCAGCAGAAATCAAAATGAAATTGACTCGATAAATAACGATCCGCAAGGGTGATTTAATGAGAGCATTATTTTGCAAGTGGATATACGGGCCCCAAAAATGCTTTTCGTCCGAAATACACATGAAATTTGTTCCCAAAACGAGGTTTTGATGTACACACGGGCAGAACTGCCCATAAGGTTTGGCTTAACAGTGATAAGGAACTAATCACTTATCAACTGTTAGCTGACGGTTTCCGGGGTGCATACGGACAAATCCCGTCTGATTTCTAACAGGAAGTCAGACGGGATTTTCGCTTTATATCACGAATTATGGAGGACATACCATGAAAAACTTAATATCTTGTGCTTACAATATGGACAACTGCTGCGTAGAATTGAAATTCACCGATGGCAGCATGATTGCGATTGACACTAACGCAGTGGAGAACGAGGTTGCCGACGATATGTACCAGCGGTCAGAGTTGGGCTATCTAATCTACAATGCACCGTTGGAATATGCAAATCTCATTTTGAACGGCGATCCCGAAACCTATCTAAAGACGGTTACAGAATACAAGTGTCTTGATTAAACGATTTAAGCCCTGCTGTTGGTCGATTAAGTGACTGACAGCAGGGCTTATTTTATTTTGCATAGGTTATTTTAATTTGCAGTTTGTCGCTGTTGTAGATTGCTTCAATATTCCCACCCTGTAAATGGTAAGATAAAGTATACCAATTTCGGCCAAGAGAAGTATACCACCCTTCGCCACGGAAACTGGGCCACTTTCGCCACAAAAGGGGCCACCTGCGCCACAAAGTATACCACTTAAATTCAGGTCATTTTTCTGGTACAATGGCTGTATTCCAGAGAAAGACTGTGACGAAATGAAGGGGTATCAAGTGTACAGCAAGGTTCATCAAATGCGGGAGGCTGGCTTTTCCCAGCGCGCCGCAGCAAAAGCTTTGGGTATCAACCGCAAGACCGTGAAACGATATTGGGATATGGATGTGGACGAGTATGAGCATAACGCCCGGAAGATCGTTCGCATCCGCAATCTGGATTCCCGCCGGGATAGATCGTTACCTGGCTCCGGGAGTATCCTTCTTTGACAGCAGCCCAGGTCTGTGACTGGCTGAAAGAGCATTACGAAGAAGCTCACGCTGAGAGAACGGTGTCCCGGTATGTGAAAGAACTCCGGGAGGAATACCGCCTTCCCCGGCATCCGAATCCACGAAGCTATGAGACCGTGGCGGAGCTTCCCATGGGGCAGCAGATGCAGGTAGACTTCGGTCAGACCACGCTCAAGAATGTGGAAGGAGGCTGGACGACGGTGCATGTAGCCGCCTTCCTGCTTTCCCATTCCAGATACAAATACGCTCAGTGCCAGAGCAGGCCCTTTACGGCGGCAGATTTGGTGGCTGCCTGCCATAACTGTTTCCGTTACTGGGGCGGGATGCCCCGGGAGATGGTATTTGACCAGGACAGCATCGTCTGTGTCAGCGAGAACAGCGGCGATATCGTCTACACCTACGAATTTGAGAAGTTCCGCCAGAACTGCAAGGTGGAGATCTACCTCTGCCGGGGAGCAGACCCCGAAAGCAAGGGTAAGATTGAAAATACCGTCAAATTCATAAAAGGCAATTTCCTCAATAACCGTCTTTATGTGGACGATGAGATTCTGAATCGAAGCTGTGTGGAGTGGCTGGAACGGACGGGCAACGCCAAAATCCACGGAACCACCAGGAAGATCCCGGCGGAAGTATTTCAGGAAGAACGGGAGCAGCTTCGTCCTCTCTTTGCGTTGATATTGGCAGTCCGTCATATCCATAGATGGTTCGGCGGAAACAGGTAGAAAAAGCCCCACGGGAGTGATTTCCCGTGGGGATTGCGGTTCTATTCTGTTTTACTGCTCCCACTCGGCTTTGTGGGCTTCCCACCATGCGGGGAAGTTGGGGTCTTTCTTTAGCTGGCCTAACAAGTAGGAAATATTACGGCTATTATCTATGATGTGCTGGTCATCAAAGACAATTATCTCATTGAGAAGGAAAATGTCACCCATTTTATTTCCGGCATGGCAATCGGCATTGATATGTATGCCGCAGAAATCGTTCTTGACTTGAAAAAAAGTTATCCTGGCATTACACTGGAACTCAGCTATGAACAACTAAATACCCCTTTTGCTTTATCTTCTTTGGTGTTAAATGTTGAGATTTCCTGCAATCGTTTTCACGACTTCATAATGTCTTTGCATTTTTTATAGCCTTGGGAATAGGTTACATCCAAACCAAGCTTAACGAATTCATCATACGCATTATCAAGCTTGGTTGGATTAACAACGAATGTACCGGCACCTTGGAAGCGAGGGGCTTTTGCCTTTCCCTTCATTTTACTGCCCTGTACCACTCATTTTAACGGCGTCGTCACCTTGGTTTCCAGCTCGCAATGTGTTACATCACTCCAATGGCGGCGGATGGCAATATCAGCAGAAAGGTCAGTATTGTTATAGGAAATAGACCATTGTGTGTTGCTTGTGATGTTATCGGGGTTTGGGTCTTGTGCCGCCGCTTTCATTGCGTTCCACACGGTATCGTCGGTGTAATTGCCTTTTTCCGTTTCCAGCACCTCCAGCACAGCGTCATAGCGTTCCCTGCCGTGACCGTAGATACCGTTTTTCTGATTTGGAAGCACCTCATCCTTATGACGAATGAAGAAATTCGTAACCGCCTCTGACGGAGTATCTATCAGCTCTCTCGGTTCGCCGTTAATGTCATACTCTATTACTCTGCCATCGCCTGACGCATCGGTGATGTAGAAATGGTAATCTCTACCGGATGATGCGAACATATCATAGCCGCGTAAAAGCTCCACGGCTTCCTCTGTGGTCGCCGCCCTGTCAAGAACAAGGCGTATTGCAAGCGTAGTTGAAATGACAGGCTTGCCTGTGCTTTGATGTACAGGCTCGCTGTCAAGTGTCAACACAGCGATAGACACACCCTTCTCATTCATGCCATCCAGGCAAATAAACGGAGCTGTCAGACTCGCCAGCTTCTTTTTGATGTTCTCATCCGGCACATTTGCCGCAACATTATCAAGCGCGGCAAAGGCAATCGACTTATATCCGTCCTTTGGCTCACAGTAAACCAGCATGGCAGAGGTATCTTTTCTAAAATCGTAATTACGTCCCATATGAACGCCGCCGTCCGTATCGGTCAGAGTAAACGCCGTACAGCCGAAACTGGGCGCTTTGATCTTCACCGGCAGCAGCGGAAGAGCCTCCTTCAGGATCGCGTCGATCATCGTCTGATCGTCCTGAATGCCGTAATCGATGATATCGTCAAGGCTGTAATCGTATTTGACATCCATGCGATAGAGATTGTATCCATCCGCGTAATCCGTAAGCTGCTCCATGCTGCCGATGGTCTGGAGTCTTGTGAAATACACTCCAAAAAACGCAAGCAGGGCAACTAAAATGACCGCCAGAATCGCCAACAAAACGATCGGAATACGCTTCTTCACTTTATTCATGTCTTATTCTCCTTTTTGGTTCGGTATTATTCTGTAATAGAACCCGACCTTGCTTTCGGGTTGTATTACAGAATAAAGAGTTCAAGGGTTTCTTTGAGCGTTTTTATTTGTGCTATCCTTTTATTCGTTAATCTATATGATATGCAATATTAATGGGTACTTCCTGTTTTGAATTTAAATACGAAACCTTAATTCCAATACGTTTTGATTCTCCCTCTAAATTATCGTGCCAACGCAAGATAAATTCTTCTTCTGTAAGATATGTGTAACTGCCGGAAGTCGATGGATCCATAAAATAATAGATATATGTATCTTTTTGCGCATCCTTCTTATATCCGATTAACACAACATAATGACCATCGTCTTCTGTTTCAGTCTTATAATCACCGTCATCTTTCCATGCCTGAATCGCACAAATAACAGGAGAATCATCATCAAGAGCTGTCCTTAATTGTATTAGCGAGCTATCCGTATGATCCGAATCGTATTCATTTGAAGCATAATCTACACACACAACCTCTGTTGCAATCACCGGTGTATTCGGAAAACCTTCTGTACGAACGGATTCTAAATATTCTGCTATATTCATATAGTTAGTCCCATTTTCCGGAGTTGCTTCAAGCTCCAAAAGTAATCGATCTTCTCTGGTGTCAAAATCGTATCCCGCATAGCGTAAAACAGATGCAACGCAAGCCACTCCACAGGTAAAATTATGACTTTGTCTATATAACGGTAATTTTATAAGTTTACATATTCCTTTTTCATCCGTTTCAGGCAACGACGTTGATGAAACATTATAATCATAAAATGTATTTCCTTCCGGTTCAGTATCGTTCAAGTAATACTCCTTCATCTGATTGGCAATACCTTCAGATTTCGGTTCTTTGTTTGCTGTAATTATCATAAACAAAGACACAACAAATAAAAGAATTAAAAGCACAGGGATAATCTTCTTGATTGCTTTCATTTTGAAATTCCTCCGATTACAAAGCAAACACTTATTTATATTATCCTGCTTTTGCTTTGCTGTGTCAAGTGGTACAGAAAAATCATAGGTCTTTTCTCTTCATATTTACCACAATTGCGGTGAAATATGACTGCAATCGCATAGCAAGTACATTCTGTAATTGCTGTAAATTCATTTGATGTGTTTTACGCTCCAATCAATTCCATTTCCCCAATGAAACAAGGGGCATTTATGAAATTGATTAGGGAAATGAGTTTATGCTCCCTGAGTTTATGCTTCCTGAACTCAATCTTACAGAAACTGCTGTCACTGTGGTAAACGCATGGATCAGTGCTCACCCTTCATATGACTTGGAGGTTGTGTTCAGCTGTCTGAACCAGAAAAACTATAATTTGGTAAAAGAAAGAATGGGGCGTTTGGCAAAAGGAAATACAGTCGATGATCATGGTGAATTTTGAAGATGAGAAAAAGAACTCAAAAACTTTAATGAATAATTTCTTTTGTTGCATGCAGAGAGACATTTTTAAACTCTCTGCATATTATACCTACCTCATCAAAAGAAAAAGGTATTAAGAAGGAGTGGAATCAGGATGATTGATAATGCGGACATTATTGAACAAACCGGTGCACTGCAGAAACTCAGCGATGCTGACAGGGTTATGCTTGTGTTTAATACATATGTATGCCCAAGTAAATGCTACCAATAGCAATTCTTACATTGAACGATATAAGGCAATATTGCTACAACATCCTGAATTTACCCCGGTTTCTTGGGGTTCCAACACAATTTATATTGATACTGAATATACGCTCTATGATGTAGACAAAAACGGAATTCCTGAACTTATAGTGAAGGAGGATAGCCGTGATTCCCATTCCCGTTAAGTACCCGTCATTGATTTTCTGCGTAATTCCTTTCCAGTCTCCGCCATGATATTTCCGAGGATTTGTTATATCAAAAATATCTCCTGTAGGATTATTACTTGAGTCGCCATCAAAAAACCGATCCGTTACGATCTGATATATTGTATCTGTGGAAAAACTTGCGCTGTTTGATACATCCGTGTCTTGCACGCCAATTGTAACTGCAGCGGCATTGCTTGGAATTAGTAAAGTCACAAGCAAAACAAAAGCGCAAAGCAGTGCGGTTAGTTTTGATCTTCTACACAACATAGATACTCCTCCTTTGAATTTGATGGTTTCATGATTACATAATTTGGGTTGTTGTATTATACACCTCCCTTGGGATTATTCTTTCACTGCGCCGGAGACCATGCCGTTGATCAGATACTTGGCAAGGAACAGGTACAAGATCACGATTGGCACAGCGATGAAGATGGAGCCAGCGGCAAAACGGGAAAACTCTGTTTCTCCCAGACTCATCAGTCCCACAGCTACCGTCCACTTGTCCTTGGTTTTCAGCAGGAGCTTGGGCAGAATGTAGTCGCTCCAGGGCCAGGTAAAGGAGGTCAGTGCCGTATAAACGATGATGGGCATGGACAGCGGCATATGGATCTTGCAGAACACCTGGAAATTGGTGGCGCCATCCAGGCGGGCCGCTTCGTCAATGGAATTAGGAATGGAATCGAAGAAGCCCTTCTGCACCATATAGCCCAGCGGAGCCCCGGCGGTGTAAATCAAAATCAAGCCCCAGTGATTGTTGATGAAGCCAAACTGGGTCATCAGGATATAAACCGCAGTCATGCCCATGAAGGACGGGAACATCCCCAGAACCAACGTGGTTTTCATCAGGGCTTTCCGGCTCTTGAACTGGAACCGGGAGATACAGTAGGCCGTCAGGATGGTCAAGAGGGTACCCAGGATGCAGCTCATGGTGGCGATAAACAGGGAGTTAAAAAACCACCGGGGATAATCATACATGGCGGTATCCGTAAACAGTTTCCGGAAGCTCTCCAGCGAGTACCCTGCGGGGAAGAATCCCTCAAAGGAGTAAATGGAGCCGGAGGAAGAAAAGGAGGCCAGAATCAGCCACAGGCATGGGAAGAAGAAAATAAACGCTACGATCAGCAGAAGCAGATATGTAATCGCATGATCTGTCACGGCTGCCCAACGAATGGGCTTATTCTTTTTCATCGATAAGTCCCCTCCTGTCTGTAAGCTGGCGAGAACACATACACCGCCAGAGAGATCGCCGAAGTGATAATGAAGATAATCAGGCTGATGGCCGCACCGATGGCATAGTAGTTGTTGTCAATGGACAGATTATACAGCCAGTTAATCAGCAGGTCGGTGTCGCTGGCAAGAAAATATCCGTCGATGTACAGCCCGCCCCGGAGGAAATAGAAGATACCGAAATTATTGAAGTTTCCGGTGAACTGGGAAATCAAAACCGGGGTGGTGGAGAAAACCACAAAGGGCAGCGTGAGATACCGGAACTGCTGGAAGGAGCTGGCACCGTCCAATGTTGCCGCCTCATACTGATCCTGTCCGGCGTTGGACAGAATACCGGTGGCCAGCAGCATGGAGGATGGAATGCTGATCCACGCATTTACCAGCAGGCCAATGATTCTTGCCGACCATTTGGCATCCAAATCCAGGAAACCGATCGCCTTTCGTCCCATTTCCGTAATGTAGTAGTTGATGGGGCCGCCGTAGGAGAACATGAATTTGAATCCCAGCAGGGTGATAAATCCGGGAATGGCATAGGCGAGGATCGGAAACGCCCGCCAGAATACCTTGCCCTTGACGCACTTTTTGTTCAGCAGAAGCGCAAGACCCAAACCTCCAAAATAGTTGATGGCTGTGGAGAGAATTGCCCACACCGTATTCCAGCCAAGGATTTTGAAAAAGGTGGGAGAAAACTCGCCCAATGCCAAAATCTTTTTGAAGTTGGCAAGGCCCACCCAGTCCACCAGCACCGGGGGAACAATGTCGCCGCCGTAGTTGGTGAATGCCACCAGGATCATAAATACGATGGGCAGAACATTGAATATGCACACACCCACGATGGGAAGAAACAGCACCGTCCGGTAAAACCTGGAATCCAGCAGCTCTGCCAGTTCTTCCTTGAACCGCTTGGGCGCACCGCCCGCTTCCACCCGCTTTTGGGTGGCATATACATCCTTGATATTGGAAATATACACCGCAATGTACAAAATGGTGACGATCCAGGCAAAAACGCCCATGATAAGCATGACCACAGAGTTGTCGCCCTCGATGCCATACCAGGGATTGGTGGCCACACTCCCCAGCGTAAAGAACCCGAACAGATCCCTTGCGCCGATGGTGACGAGGTAATAAAGGTATCCGATCTGAACCGCAAGAAACAAAAGTCCCTTGCCCCACTGCTTATAAAGAAGCTGTCCCAAGCCCATCACCAGCATGGATGCCGTGACTCGGCGGTTTCCTTTGCGTAACAGTTCCCGCATACATTCACCCCCTAATTCAGCGTGTGGATGGCAGCGTAAATCTGCGAATCCACCTTTTCAAGGCCTTCCCGCAGCGCCGCATCCGTCAAGTATTTCTGCTCTTCCGGCAGGCGGAAGGGATCTTTTGCCAGGTCAGAGAAAAAGGTCTGTGCCGGTGTCCAGATCTGGGCAACCGCCTTCGTGCTGGGCATGACCGCAATTCTTCCTTCCATCAGATTGCTGTTGATGGTTTCGGAAAGGCCGCCGACACGCTCCGCCACATCCGCCCGTGCCGGGGCAATGCCCAAAAGTTCATTCCGGCGGGAGATCATTTCGTAACTGGTTGCGAAATTCACAAAGGCCAGCGCCGCATTGGGCGCTTTGGTATAGGCGCTGATGGCATAGCCGTTGATGCCGCCCATCATCACACTGTCCACCATTTCCCCGTCCCGATCCGTTAGATCCCCGCTGGCAGGCAGCTTGGGAATATCCGCAACCACTAAGTTTTCTGTTGCTTTGGCATAAGCATCGGCCTGCGTCAGCTTTTCCGTCCGCATATATTCCTTTGCCAGTTCATCCAGGAACAGGGTATAAACATCCGGGGTGGTCATGGTGGCAAAATACGTGCCGTTCCCAAGCATACTGTAAGCGTTGACGGTGATGGTGTCATCGATACAGTCCTGATTCATGACGGATGCCAGCTGCCGCAGAATGTAGGCACCCTTATAGGCATCTCCGGCGGCGAAACCGATGTCCGTGGTATCCGTTCCGCCGTTCCCAAACACATAGCCGCCGTAGGTAAAGAGAAAACCGGAAGAAAAATAGGTATCAAACAGGGATTTCATATAGCCGAATTTCGTCCCGCCGCTTTCTTCCTTGACCTGCTTGGAGTAAGCGTACAGCTCCGTCCAGTATTCGGCCATATCCGGTACCCCGTTTTGATCTTTGTCCCATTCTGTCTGCCAGTCATCCGGAAGCAGATCCTTGCGGTAGTACAGCAGCGGCCCCTGAATGTTGACGGGAACGCCGAATACATATGTTTCACCGCCGTACTCGGCCGTGTAAGCATCCCAGGCTTCCTGAGAGATCTGGTCATAGCAGTCCAACTGCTCCACCGGAAGGGGCTGGATATGCTTGCCGTCGGTGTATTTCATCAGGGCGTCATTGGCCTGATAGAGCACATCCGGCCCATATCCGTAGGGACCGTCCTGCTCTAAGTCCGTGTACTGATCCATGTTGGCATCCACCGTCACAATGCCATACTCTGCGTAAGCGGCGTTGAACGCATCCAGCAATTCCTGAAAATAGCCTTTCTCCTTGGCTGTGTCATTTTCCAGAATCCGCAGTGTCACATTGCGCTCCAGCTCCCCGTTGAATTTCTCCTGGGAAGCCGAATCGTCCCGCCGCAGGCTGATGCAGCCGAAGGTCGTCAGCAAAATCGCCAGAACCAGGATATGGGAAACCAAAGCGATGATATTTCGTTTCATGTCATCCCAACCTTTCTATGGTGTGGGTAAAGGTCGTGCCATCGATTTGCAGAAGAAGATCCCTGCGCTCCATGCAGAACACGTTGTTCCTGGCATAGAGCTTGATGTCCGGCACATGGAGCGCAGGCTCTTCCTTTTTCAGCTTGGTCAGCTTCTGGATCAGCTTCCATGTACTCCCCTCAGCTTCTGCCTGCTCCCAGTCCATGGTGCGGCGACAGTCCGGGTCATACCCACCGGGCATGGCGATTTCCGTTCCGTAATAGATACAGGGAGCGCCCACGAACAGATACAGCACAGCGAGTGCGCTTTCCAGCTTGGTCTTGTTTTCCCCAACCTGGGTAAAGAAACGGTGGGTGTCATGGCTGTCCAGAAGGTTCATCATCATGTTGTTGACCGTGTCGGTATTGCGCATCAGCAGCTCGCTGAGCTTCTCCGCAAACCCCTGGGAATCCAGCGCATCGAAGGCAAAAAAGTCAAGGCAGGCCTTGGTGAAGGCGTAATTCATAATGGAGTCATACTGGTCGCCCTGTAAATAAGCGTTGGCATTGTGCCAGTTTTCCCCTATAATAGCGCAATCCGGGTTTGCCGCTTTCACAGCCTGCCGGAACCGCCGCCAGAAATGGTGGGACACCTCGTCGGAAACATCCAACCGCCATCCGTCGATATGGTACTGCCTGATCCAATGCACGGCAATGCTGATAAGGAAATCCTGTACCTCCGGGTTGGAGGTGTTCCACTTGGGCATATAATTGCAGATGGAAAAACACTCGTAGTTGACTTCCTTCTGGTCTACCGTATCCCCGTGGATGATGAACCAGTCAAAGTATTTTGACTTTTTTCCGTTTTTCAGAACATCCTGAAACTGGCTGCATTGGTCGCTGACATGGTTGAACACCGCATCGATCACCACACGGATTTTTCTGGAATGGGCATCGGCAACCAATCCGGCAAAATCGGCGTTGCTGCCGAACATGGCATCCACAGTGAAATAGTCCTGAATGTCATATTTGTGATTGCTGATGGACTTAAAAATCGGGGTCAGATACAGGGCATTGATGCCCAAGTCCTGTAAATAAGGCAGCTTCTTTTGAATGCCTTTCAGATCCCCTCCGGCAAAGCTTTTTGGGTTGGGAATCTCCCCCCAGGGAAGATTGATGTAGGAATCGTCCTTGGCATCGTCTCCCCGGAAGAAGCGATCCACAAAGATCTGATAAAAGCAGGCATCCGCCATCCAGGAAACCGGCTTGTGCAGATCACTCTCATTGATATAGGCGATCTGGAAGGCGTTATAATAATTCAAGGTAAAGTCATAGTGGTCGCTGAGGCCATCCTCGGAGTAGTAATAGATTTCTTTTCCCTGATGAATTTCAAATACATACACGAAACGAATGTCTTTGGGCCTTACTTCCACCGTGTAGTAATTATACAGTCGGTCCCGGTAGGAAAGCGCCATTTCCGTTCGGAACTGCGTTCCCCAAAAATCGTATTTCCCACCGTAAACAACGAAGATGTTTGGTTCATCCTCTCTGGCAGTCCGAATTCGCAGGCAGAAGGTTTTGCTGTCCCTGGCATAGCCGTACTCGGTCTCCGGCTTGTGGTACATTGCCTGTTCGATCATCTGCTCACCTCCAAATTTGATTGACAAAAGGTTTGATTTTCCCTATAATGATCTTGCTATGAATAAAAAAGTTACGATGCAGGATGTGGCCGACGCTGCCGGTGTGAGCAAAAGCACCGTGTCCTTCATTCTGAACGGACGGGATGACCTTCGCATCAGCGAGGAGACCAAGAAAAAGGTCTGGCAGGTCATCAATTTGCTGAACTATCGGCCCAATCTCTATGCCAAGAACCTGCGTGGCACACAAATGAATAAAGTGGTCGCATTTTACATGGGCAGTGGCCTTTCTGATTTGGAAAAGCAGCGCTTTTATGCGTTCTTTGACACGGCGGCAAATATCCTGTCGGAGTCCGCTCAGCGGGCTCAACTGCTGCTGAATCGGGAAAGGCTGGACAATGTGGATGCGATCGTCGCATGGGATGTGTCCAGGCAGGACTTTGCTGCTTTAGCGCAGTGCAACTTCATTCCCCTGATCGCCGGGGACTGTGTGGTCAATGACCCGATTTTCTACGAGGTCAATCTGAACTATCCGGCGCTGAAAGAAGCGGCAGATGCTGCCCTCCCGATGGGGTACACCTATGTATGTTTCGCTCCAAAGGATGCACAGTTGCGGCAGAAGCTATTGGATGTTTTCCCGGATGCCCGGTTCGTGCATTCTTACGAGGATTTGAAATCCCTGAATGTAGAAACCGCATTCGTAACGGAACCGCTTCTGCAAAAGCTGCTCATGGATCGGGGAAGCACAGTGTTTTACCCGGAGGGACTTCTGCAGCGGCAGCTTCGTCAGATCTTCGCCTGTGTGTCCATGGCAGTCAGCCACGAAAACTCGGAACAGCACTGCTTCTTCCTATCCTGATTATAACGATGCGGACGGCTTTTTCAAGCCGTCCGCTTGTTTGTGCTGCGGCTTTACGCCTGATAGATGTTGATAGTCTTGGTTGCCAGGTCGAAGGTGATGCGGTAGGTGCCTGCGGTGGTGCAGGTCAGATTATTGCCGCTTTCCGGGCGGAACAGGGCATTCACATTGTCCGCAGCATCCGCACCCAGGCTGGAAGCGCCGATCCATTCCCCGTCCGTGCCGGTTGTGGTATTAACCATCAGACCTGCCTGCCAGTTGGCACCATTTGCCACCATATCCTCCGTAATGGTCATGGCGATCTCATAGACACCGCCATTATTCGTCAGCTTGTAATCATCAGAAGGCAGGTTGGTATCGGGATCGATGATGTTCCAGGAGGGAACGAAGCTGCCCTTGATATGGACGGTATCTTCCTGTCCGGCAGAGGCGATCTCGATGACCTTGGCATAGGCGTTAAAGGTGATGTTATAAACGCCGGTCTTGGCGACTTTCAGGTTGTAGTTGGAATTATCGGGGTTTGCCGCCACAAAGCTGCCATCGCCACGGTAGTATTTGAAGTTATAGGCACCCAGCTTTCCGCCGGAGGTAGCACCCTTCTCGAAGGACTGGATAATGAACTCCGAACCTTCATCCAGTGTAACGCCCTGCAGTTCGTACAGATCATTGCCCAGGTCGGTGAACTGATAGTCGGGGTTGTAATAGGTGTCATTCCAGCTGTGTCCATCGAAGTTGCCATCAATGTAGAAGTCGCAAGATTGCATGGGCTCTTCGCTGTCCAGCGTTGCAGACAGCACCTTGGTGGTTTCGTTGTAAGTAAAGGTATAGGTGCCGGACTTGGATGCGATGATATTGCCGGAGCCGGTGAACAGTGCCTGACTGTCCGCATCCAGATTTTCGAAGCGAATGTACTCGGAGCCAACGGAGGCTACGCCATTTTCCGTGACCTGGCTGGTGAACATGAATTCCTCGCCCTCACGCAGGTAGATGGTCAGCGTATGGGTATCGCCCACCTTGGCAAACCCGGTAGCGTCGTTATACAGGTCTGCCCACAGGGTAATGTTGGCGCCCTTGATATAGTAATTGGTGATTGAAGCGCTGAGCTGGGCAGCATCGCCGTTGCGGACCCAGGTGATCTGATCGTAGTCGCTGAGGTTGAAAACTTCCTTATTGGCTTCGGAGTAATTGGCGTTAGACTCGTCATAATAGTCGTCGCCGGGATGGGTATGCAGGGTGAAGGTATAGTTGCCAGACTGAACAACCTTGATGTTCTGACCCTTGGCTGCGGTTTCGCCAATGCCGCCGGAGCCGCTGAATACTTCGTTGCCGGAAGCATCCGTTGCAGTTTCCAGATAGCCGAAGCCACGCTTGTGATGCCATTCGGTGTTGATGGCGAACTGGAACTCGTCGCCTTCGTAAAGGTCAACAGTGATGGAGAATTCGTTGTCGCCGGTCTTTTCCAACTTGTGGGCATCGGAGATCACCTTGCCCCAGTTGGAGGAAAGAAGCAAATCTCCCTTTCCGGAGCCAACGATTGCCCAAGTGCGGGTGTCCTCCTCATAGGCAGAGAATCCGGCAAACACCTTGGTATTCTCGGTAATGGGTTTGCTGAAATCAAATTCCACGCTCTTGGTGGGAGTTGCAAACCAGCCCACAAAGGTCTGACCTTCTTTTTCGGGTGTCCACGCAGTGGCTGTGCCGCCCTCGGCAACTTCCTCTGTTTTCAGGACGGTGTCACCGTCCATGTACTCCACGGTAAGCTTCGCTTCCTCCGCAGTGTTGGAGCAGCCTGCAAACAGGGATAATGCCATTGTGATGGCCAGCAAAAGTGCGATCCATCTTGTCTTTTTCATGTTCGATTCCTCCGTTCTGAATTTTGCTAAACCGATTTAGCACTTTTAGTATAAAAACGGAATCCGCAAAAGTCAATACCCATCCCTGCCCCAAAATGATTTTTGGCGATGTCACTATTTGCGGTGTTTTGAATTTAGATATTTCGCCGAATGCTTTGCGTTAACCTCCCCCACAGCATCGCAATGCTCACCAATTCCATTTCCTCCATACGGCAAACCTTAATCCCGGCCGCCAACAACGAACAAAATGAAAGAACAAATATCCGTCCTTTCAAAAATAGGATGGACACTCTAAGTAAGAGCTTGATTGAGCAGTCGGTCAGCACTGTTCCTACCACAGTTTCTGTTTCGGAGGAAGAAATCACAAAAGTAACAGAACCATCATTGATGATTGATTTTTCTCCTACTATCTGATGATTTTGAGACACTAGAAACAGAATGAGGATATTATTGCCTACATTATACTTATATTCTACTTTATAAAAGCAGAAACATCAACTACATATAGAAACAGTGTTTTATGCATAAATTATCCTTGACAAATCTACTCTCAGAAAGCAATCTTAACGAAATACGCAAAGGAACACGGGTTCATCAACATCCGGATTTTCGTGGATGATGGTTATACCGGGACGAACTTCAATCGTCCCGGCATCCAGGAAGCACTTTCCCTTGTGGAGCAGGGATTGGTCGAAAATTTCATCGTCAAGGATATGAGCCGCTTCGGTCGAGACTATTTACAAGTCGGACAGTACACGGAGCTGGTTTTCCCAAGCTATGATGTTCGTTTTATCGCCATTCATGATGGTGTGGACAGTGCCAAGGGTGACAATGATTTCACACCTTTCCGTAATCTGTTCAATGACTTCTATGCCAAAGATACCAGTAAAAAAGTGCGCTCTGTCATGCGAGCGAAAGGTAACAGCGGAAAGCATCTGGGCAGCCCGCCCTACGGATACCGCAACGATCCGGATGACAAGCATCACTGGCTCATCGATGAAGAAGCAGCTCCTGTTATCAGGAGGATTTTCGATTTGACCATTGATGGCAAGGGACCGACCAAAATCGCAAGAATTCTGGAACAGGAGCAGGTGCTTACAACCAAGGCGCTGTATGCCAAGCAGAAAGGCAAACCACTTCCGGATAAACCGTATCGCTGGAATGAAAATTCTGTTGTCGGTATTCTGGAAAGAATCGAGTACACCGGATGTACCTGTAACTTCAAGACTTATTCCAAGTCCTACAAGCTGAAAAAGCGGATAGCGAATGATCCGGAAAATATGGCAATTTTCCCGAATACGCAGGAAGCTATCATCACGCAGGCTCAGTTTGATCGAGTACAGGAACTGCGAAAAAATAAACGCCGACCTACAAAAGCAGATCGGCAGGGGTTATTCTCTGGACTGCTGTTCTGCCCGGATTGTGGAAACAAGCTGCACTTCGCAACCTGTAAGAGTTTTGAGGGCAAGCAGGATCACTATGTTTGCTCCAGCTACAAGAGCAATCGTGGCACCTGTACTGCACACTATATACGGGAAGAAACGCTCCGTGATCTTGTTCTGGAACGCATCCGGGCTGTCTGCGATTATATTCGCAGTGATGTAGATGGTTTTCAGGAAGAATGGCTGCAATGCCGTCGTACAGATCAGGAGAAAAGCATTCTGGAGGATCAGCGGAAAATTGCCAAAGCAAAGAAGCGTCTTGCTGACCTGGATGTTCTGATTACACGTATTTATGAGGACGCTGTTCTGGGAAATCTCAGTCAGGAGCGGTATCAGAAGATGTCGCAGAGCTACGAGGAAGAACAGGAGCGTCTGAAGCTTGAGATTGAAGTAACAGAAGAATGGGTTGACCAGCAGATGGAACTGGAGGACAATCTGGATGCTTTCCTTGCTCTGACAGAAAAGTATGTGGATGTCCGAGAACTGACACCGACGATTGTAAACGAGTTCATCAAGAAGATTCTTGTTTACGCACCGGACAAGTCCAGTGGAAAGCGTCAGCAGCGTGTCCGCATCTTCTTTAACTTCCTTGATGAAGTGGAGATTCCCACTGTATTTGAACCCATTATCTATGAAAGACCTACGAAAAACAGAAAAACGGCGTGACCTTTCGGTCACACCGTTCTTCTGCAACTTAAATAGTTACTTATCCCTATTAAGCCTTGGCTTAACAGTGATAAGGAAGTAATTCAACTTTCTACTGTTGGCTGACAGATTCGGGTGTGCAGGGCAACCGTAAGGTTGCAAAAGCTGTCTGTTTCCAACAGAAACAGACAGCTTTTGATTTGCGTTGAAAGCATCTTGCTGTTTTCTCTCGAGCGGGGCGGTCTTCCCACGGACCGCCCCGCGAAGCCGTTACGGCTCGATGATGTTGAAGGGGTTGGCCCCGGTGATCGGGAACTGGTTCATATTCTCCATCATCAGCGTCAGCAGCTCTGCGCTGCCCTCGACCTTGACGGCCTTTGCAACCGTTTCCTGATTGTTGGTCAGGATCGCAAAGAGCGCGTTTTTCGGGCAGGTGATGGACACGTCCGCATCATCAGACAGGGTATCTGCATAGACCAGCAGCACACCATTCTTCACGCGGAGCATGTGCTGTTCGCCCACGTCAGGCAGGATCACGTTCATGGTGAAGTCGCGGTCAGCCAGCGCCTGCTTGTCCATGACAATGGCCATATAGTCAAACAGCATGGGCGCGGAGAGGGCCTTGACCATGTCGCCGGTAGATTTGGTGGAAGCGGTGAAATTGGCGTTTCCATGGCGCAGCTCCTGTGCAGCGGTCAGATATTCGTTGCGCCACGGGCCGGACTCCGCCTGATACCCCAGCTGCTCCAGTGCATCGGCGCACAGAAGCCGCGCATCGGTGTTCGTCGGATCGGCAAAGACGATGGTGTTTGTGACCTCGGCGACCCACTGATATTCACCCTTGTCAAAATCCGCCTTTGCCATTTGCAGGACCTTGTCAACATCCCCCAGGTACTCCATCCATTTTTTTGCGCTGTCGCTGGGCATGAGGGGGTTCAGGTTGACAGGGTTGCTGTCATACCAGCCCATGAACTTCTGGTAGACCGCCTTGGCGTTGTGGGCGACGGTCCCGTAGTACTGGCGGGTGTACCAGATCTTGTTGAGTGCTTCCGGCAACTCGATCATGTTGGAGATCTCGTCGCTGGTGTAGCCCTGATTGATATAGGTCAGGGTCTGGTCGTTGATGTACTTATACACGGCAGCTGTGTTGACCATGTAGTCGTTTACCACGTCATTGCCCCAGTGCGGCCAGTTGTGGGACTGGAAGGTGACCTCCGCGTCCTTGCCGTAAAGGGAGATGGCCTCGGTGATATAGCTTGCCCATGCCGCGCCGTCGCGCACCTCCGCGCCGCGCAGCGTGTAGAGATTGTGGAGCGTGCCAGTGCAGTTTTCCGCCATCCAAAGCGCCTTGTACTGGGGCAGCCATGTGTTCATTTCGGCGGGCGCTTCCGTACCCGGCGTGAGCTGGAACTCCAGCTCCACACCGTCGATCGTCAGCTTTTCGCCAGACTGCGTGATCTCGTAGCTGGGCGTCATGAAGGAGACCGTTCCGGTGGACTGCCCCATGCCGATGCCCTGCGCCAGCTTGCCGGTCACGCCGGGGGTCAGCAGGATACCGTACTGATAATTGCTGCGGCGGCCCATACCCTTACCGGCGTAGACATTTTCCTTCACGGAATGCTCTGTGAAGCCCACAGGTGTGATCACGGGGATCTTGCCGCTGGTGAGCTGATCTTCGATAGAAAGCGTCTCGTCCGCCTTATCCTCTTTCGCCATCACGCCGGCGATGCCGCCAAAATGGTCGGCGTGGGAATGAGAGATGATGACGGCCTTGACCGGGAATTTACCAAGATTCTTTTCGATCAGCTGCATGGCAGCCTGGCTGCACTCCACGCTCATCAGCGTGTCAAAGACGATCCAGCCTGTATCGCCCTTGACAACGGTGAGGTTTGCCATGTCATAGCCGCGGACCTGATAGATGCCATCCGTCACTTCAAAAAGGCCATAGGCATGGTTGTTCTTTGTGTTCTCCCAGAGGCTGGGATTTACGCTGTCAGGCGCTTTTTCATAATCGTCCAGGAACGCATAGGCTTCTTGGCTCCAGAGGATCGTCCCATCCTCGTCCTTCAGTTCCAGTGTTTCCGGCGCGTCGATCAGTCCACGGGTGGCGAATTCATATTCCTGCTTATCATCGAAGTCAAGTTCATCGTAGACGGCGGCATTTGCCTTTGCCGTAAAGTCTGTGGCGGGCTTGACCTCGGCGGTCAGACCCAGGTCTGTCTTTTCCGCGCCCGGCTCTTTGCGCCCATCCTGCGCACAGCCGATGCAGGACAGCAACAGTACCGATGTAAGAAGCATTGCTGCAATACGTTTAATAGCCATTCTTTCTCCTTTTCCTTATTGCGCGCGGATAACAGGCGGCTGCCAGCTATCCAGTGCTGTCATGTCCGGTACATAGATCCGCATGAACAGATGAAATTCCCCGTCGGAAACAGGCAGCCAGTTAGAGGTGCCTTCCGGTGCATCCTTGGACAGGATAATATCCAGCGTGCCGTCCGCATTCAGCTTGAAGTCGGAGCGGTCGTTGATGCAGTAGCGGTCGATGGAATTGTCAATGAGGAAATCATCCTCTCCGTAGGCGGTCACGGACCAGAAGCCGCCCTCCAGCGTGGGAGGAAGGGTTTCAAAATGGAGCGTATACGTCTTTTTTCCGGTCAGCGCTGCGCCGTTCTCATCCACCGTGGTCTTGGGATAGATCGCCACGTCCACGGTGTTGGCGCCAAGCCCCACCAGCGCCACCATCGCGCGGTAGGTGTACTCCGTGCCGAAGTCGCCGATGGGCTTGCCGTAATAGATCCACTGACCGAGTTTCTTCGCATACTTCGCGCCGTCGGCGGCAAGCGTGGCGCGAAGCCCCTGAAGCATCTGCGTCCAGCGCTCGGCAGCTCCTTCGCCCAGGAGGGCGGCGTCGAAGGTCTTACCCGCGCCCACGTTGATGGCGGAGAGTTTCTTCAGCAGTTCCTCATCCGCATCGGCGGGCGGGTTGGCCTGCATCAGAGCGTTAGCCGTATTGAAAAACTCTGCTGGCGTCATGGAAAGCACTTTGTTCACGGGAACAAAGTCATTTTCCTTTGTGTATGTCCCAGCCGGTGCGGGATAGGTTCCACCCTGCGCATAAGCCGAAAGCGGAAGCAGCTGCATCTGCTCCTGAATGGCATAGACATTGGGCAGATCCTCGTTCCCGGACAGCACCGTGCGGGTGATCGACCACATCGTTGCGGTGGGCACGTCCACGCGCGTCACACCGTCGGGCAGCTCGCCCTCCCAAGTGGGAAGCGCGATGGCATAAGCGCCCGCCTTGTCCAGCACGGCGGCGGTGTTCGTCCACGCATCCAGAAGCTGCACATTGCAGAAGCGATCCGTTTCCGGCAGGACGTAGACCATAGGCTCTGTGCTGATGTCAAGCCATGCCTGCGAATAGACGGTATCGACGTTCGGCGTCACGACGGTGCGGAAAGAGGCGTCCGCCAGCTTTTTTGCATGGTTGAACTGATTGATGGGCGCACGGCCAGTCATGGTCCCGTCCGTATTGGTCGATAATGTTTTGGTTGCGTCGGTCAGCACCAGCGGGAACGCATAGATGTATGCCTCGCTGACCGTTTCCCACACGGTTTCAGTATCCGGTGTATCCGGCTGCGTTTTTTCGGCAGA
>ERZ857480.70774-NODE-109621-length-31161-cov-12.4198_pt1 | contig 31161 bp, 30 predicted proteins | sample MGYA00519767_ERZ857480 | MGnify/ENA primary metagenome ERZ857480 (study PRJEB31778, sample SAMEA3449210) | human gut metagenome | biome: human gut; feature: human-associated habitat; material: faeces | place: United Kingdom | collected 2010/2012 ...
CAACGACTCACTGCTGGCGCACCTGCTGGGTGCGACGCCGGTGAACCCGCTGCCGCCCCACTACCACTGCCCCAACTGTCACCGCCTGATCTTCGATGCCCACGCGGATGACGGATGGGATCTGCCCGACCTTGCCTGCCCCGAATGCGGCACATCGATGGCGGCGGACGGTCATAACCTGCGAAGCCGGTCGCTGATCGGCGAAAGCGTTGTGCCCCTGCAAGTGCCGCAGGAGCAGTTCGCGCCGGTATGCGCGTGGCTGCGGGACTACTGGGCACAGCGGGACTGCCAAACCGTTACCGAGCCGTACAGTGACGCGGAGGTCATGGGGCTGCGGCTCACGCTGCCGGAGGGCGTACAGGGCGTGTTCGAGGTGCGCGTTCTGTACCCCACCGACCGGCTCGACCCGCTGCCCGCCGATGTGCCGCCGCTGCACACGGCGCACCGGCGTATCAAGGGCATGGGACTGCGGCTGGCCACCGACGCATGGACGGGGGCGGAGCGGGACGCCGTGGAGCGGGGGCGCATGGCGTTTGAGGATGTCCTCACGTTCCGGGAGGACGTGTACGACCTGCTGCGGCAGCACACGCCGCCCAAGCAGCGCAGGGAGAACGGCCTGCCGTGGGCGATTTCAGAGGAGGTGCGGAAGGGGAAGTACGCCGCGCAGGGGATGCCGAAGCTGATCGAGAACTACCTGCGCAAGCAGCTGCGCGTACCGGCGCACTACATTGAGAGCATGAAGCACATCCAGTACCTGCCGCGCAAGGGGGATTGCGTGGCGAGGATGATGTTTGAGGGGGAGAGGTGAAAGCGAAAGAGCGGAGCTGCAAAGCAGCTCCGCTCTTTCGTTCTAATGAAAATAGGTATCCCTCACGGGAGCCGCTCCACATACTCCCCCTGGCTTCTCAGCCACATATCTATCCCTTTGCCGAACACCTCGGCGGAGATGAGCCAGCCGGTTTCGTCCTGCGACAGTACCTGCGCCGTGGGGAGCCTGTCCAGCACCGCCTCCAGCGACGGGCCGGTATAGCGGAAGCGGATGTGCTCCAGCCGCCCGCCGTACATAAACTGGACGCGCTTGCGGAACTCGCCCTCCTCGAACCGCTTGGCATACGGCACGCGGAAGTGCTCGTTCAGCACCTTCACCGACCGGATGCGGTCGATGCGGTAGATCGTCGGGAACAGGTCGTCGGGGTTGTCGAAGTCCGTCTTGTCCTCCAAAAACGCCGTCAGATAGAAGTAATACTCCGAGAACATGATGCCCACCGGCTGCACCCGGCGCTGCACCAGCTTCGGCTCCTTCATGCGCTCGTACCCGATCTCAATGACCTGCTGATTGCGGATGGCCTGTCCCAGCTCCCACAGGTCGCCCAGCACGCTCTGGCCGTGGTGGGGCGGGATGTAGTGCAGCTTCTCGTTGGCCACCAGCTCCCGCACGGCCTTCTGGCTCTCCTGCGGCACGGCGCAGTCGATGAGCTTGTCCAGTATGCCGCCCATGTCCCTGGCGGGCAGGGAGCGGCTCTCCAACAAAATTTTGCATACCGCCAGTATCTCGCTGTTGGTCAGCCCCCGCGGGTTGCCGGACACCATGCGGTAGCCCCGCTGCTTGCCGTCGTAGATGACCTCTCGCTCCAGGTGGCGCTCGGCGAGAAAACAGCGCAAGTCCTCCACGTCACGCTGAATGCTCCGCTGCGTGACGTGAAATTCCTGCGCCAGATCTGCTTTTTTCAGGGTGCGCCCCTGCTCCAGGCGGGTGTATATCTCCAACAGACGCGCCGATTTCAGCTCGGATCGCTGTTCCATATTTCCTCCGTTTCTCATGCGCCGTCAAACACATATTTATATCTATTAAATATAATACTATGTCCGTTGGCTCATGTCAATTATTGTCTTTTTTCGCTACCATAGAGGTGGGAGATGATGTGCATGAAAGATGTCTACGCGGACAAATACCGTCAGATCGGGCTGAAGATCGCCTACTACCGCAAGCTGCGGGGTCTGACGCAGGAGCAGCTGGCAGAGCGGCTGGAGCTGAGTCCGGCCTTCATCGGCCATGTGGAAGCGCCCAACATCAACAAGGCGGTGTCGCTGGACACGCTGTTCGACGTGGCCGCCGCATTGGATGTGCCGCCCTACAAGTTCCTGCAATTCGACGAGTGACGCGGTCAACCGCCCACAGTATACCATAAAGCCCGCGTTGTGTCAGCAAATTTTACCAAATTCTGCGCGCTGCACCGCTGCGGATATGGCGTTTTCCATAAAATGGTATATGATGCCTACGCCTCGTCCTCCTCGTCCTCGTCGGGGTATCGCGCCGCGATCTCGCACAGGCCGTCCAGCAGCTGCTTCGCGCCGGTTTTATACAGCGAGTAACCGCCCCAGCGCACCCAGCGGCCATTTTGGAATCTGATCTCCAGTGTGCTTTCGTTGTCCTTGGGCTTCGGCAGGATGATTTCGGTCTTTGCCACGTCGTTGTAGCGGAAGTGTCCCGGCTTTTCCAGAAACTCCTTGTAGTACACGCCGTCCACGGTGAACAGATACCCCTCCCTGCCAGTCTTGAGAAGCGTGGTATCCAGAAGGCCGACGATGTCGAAGCTGTATATCCCCGGCACAAAATACTTGCGGATGTTCTTCATCTGCAAGCTGCTGATGGCCTGTATCTGTGTTGTGCCGGAGTCCGCCAGCTGCCCATCGCAGAAGCGGTCGAACCGCGCCCGCATTTCCTCGCATTTATCCATGAGTTTGCCCTCCTTGTCGTTTCTGCTGTCGAGTATACCGCAGAGGGTGGACAGCCCGTGTCACTCTGCTGATATTGATAAAAGTTCCGCCGGTGCGACTGCACCGGCGGAGTTTTTTGTTGGAAAGGACAATACCTGTCCAGCCGCTGCGCTATACTGCGGGTATCAAGATACGGAGAGGAGCATTTTCATGGAGACTATCTTAGCGATTTTGTACAGCATCGTGGGCTACTGGGCGGTGAACCGCACCATCTACGCCCACTACGTCATGGTGGGTGATATCGGCAGCATCATTCTGCGCAAGTGGATGGTGGGGCTTATCGCCGGGCCGGTCTGCATCCCGTGGGCCATCATCAAGCTGGTGGTGGCGAGCAAAAACGACTGAGAGAGGAGAGACGAATATGAAACGTTGGATAACCGGGATTTTGGCCTTGTTGATGGCAACCGTATTTACCGCCTGCGGCAATGCAGGCGCAGAAACGCCCGACACAAAAGACCCCGCCGACATTGCGCGGGATATTGCAACAGCGGAGGTGCTGGGCGACACGCTGGCCACAGCCTACGAGAATGGGCTGCCCATGGCAGAGGACTGGCTGGATCTGTACTTCATGGGGTCGTCCGATCCGGGCCCAGAACGCCGCACCGAGATCGAAGCGCAGTATCCCACCAATGAGGAACTGCTGTACGGCATCAGTGCGGCCGATGCGGATGCCGCAGGCTGGTACGATATATGGTATGCGGTGCATTTCCATCTGTGGTACGCTGGCAGCAGAGGTTATGAAGAATACGATGATTACGGTAACTACATAGGCAATGGGCAAGCCAATTATGGCAATCATTCAGGCAGTGAAATGATCAGCGAGTCCCGCGTGCAGAAGATCAATGAAGTGACGGTCACGCAGATGGCCACCCAGTGGAAGAACGAGAACAACTATTCACGACCCGTCAGCTCGAAGATCACCACCGTAAATGTTCGGATATTTCTGGCAGATTACCGTTACAGCGGCAGCGTTGTTACCGCTACCACTGAGGTGGAGTATTGGATCGGCGGCGGCAGCCCGACCGGCTCTGTGTACGCTACCGTGACCATCGACCTGTACACCGGCGATGTGTTATCGGCATCGATCGGGTGAGGCTTGTGTGCAGTTTCAACCGTGGTCGGCGATGAGTTAATTGCTTTGGCTGCGTATGAAATCTTCGAAAGTTCTCTCGTCGTCCACATTGTATACTTGTATACATGGAGGCTCAGCCAGGGTCAAATCCTGCTCTCGTCGATAGTACTCCAAAATACACGGAAATCGGCAGTATGATGATCGCCTACGGCATCATGCTCTCTATCGACAACGGTTTTACCGGGGACGTGGTGCTTGAGGCAAAGACAACGCAGCTCGCGCAGCACTATGAACGGGATTTTGATGCAGTACCGCTTCCTGCATTTCACTCCACCGCTCCAAGATATCTAATTGCAGACGAAGCTGCAAAACGGATAGTCTTCACATACCTTGCCTGACTCTCGAGAAAGAGGTGTCGCATATGAATGACAGCAAATTCCGCCCGACATCCAACGCAGAGTGGTATTGCCGCAAAGATCCCGAAAGTGAACGTTTTTATGAAATGTTTTTCCGTCTATGCCAGAAGTATAATGTACGCTGGGCCAGCGTAACACCGCGAGAAAAGGCATTCATTGAAGAGGTCACCCGCGTAACCTATGAGATGGACAGGGCGCAGCGGCTTGGACTGCCTCTGTCAGAAGTCTGCCCTTCCTTTGCGTCATAAACGCTTGACCCACACGGAAAACAACCAAAAGCCTGCAGAGCCACCTGGCGGGAGCATTGCGCTCCGCCCGGTGGCTCTATGCCTTCGTTTTGATATCTTTTTATTGTTTCCAGCAGCGCAAGATGTGGGCATCGTAAGCACTTGTGAAATCCCCATGTTTGTGGTATACTGCATGGTAGGGAACATTCAAATTCATCGAAGGAGGTGCGAAGCAAATGTCTGACAGGGTCTATACACAGGACGAAATTTTTGCCGCTGTGCGTCGGCTGCTGAAAAAATATCATGCCGAGCGTGCAATCTTGTTCGGCTCTTATGCACGGCAGGAAGCGAATGCCGCTTCCGACATTGACCTCATCGTGGTTGGCGGAAGCAGATTCGACCCTACCGATGTTTTCTGTATCGCGGAGGAGCTGCATCGCACCTTAGGAAAGCCCGTGGACGTGTACGAACTGCGGGAGCTTAACGCCGGCTCCGCTTTTTATGACACCGTGATGGCGGAGGGGGTGCAGATCGCATGAAGTACAGCGACCAGCAGAGAATTGCGAAAATGCGAGAGACTGCGGAAAAGCTCCTGCGTTATGTGTCAGAAGAAAACATCACGCCGGATAGGATCTTCGCGGAGGAGACCGTCCAATGGACTGTCACAACGCCGCTTTATAACATCGGTGAGCACGCCGCTAACTTGACGGAGGACTTTAAGTCGCAGCATCCCGATATTCCGTGGGTGAAAATTGCGGGCTTGCGGCACAGGTTGGTGCATCATTACGAGGATACCAACTGGACTGTCATATGTGCGATCATCTACGATGTTCTGCCGCCGTTTCTTGATGCGCTGAAAACGCTTTGACCCACATTTTGACCCATACCGAAAACCTGCAGAGCCGCCCGACGGGAACGCAGTTCTCCGCTGGTGGCTCTATGCTTTTTCCAAGGTGCTCTTTTACTGCTTCCAGTAGTGCAAAACGCAACGATTCTCACACCATCGCAAGTTGACCCACACCGTGACCCACACGGGGAAATGAGCGAACGGAAACAATGGAACAAACAGGCTGTGCGACCTCATCCTTTTTGGACAAAAAACCGCCGAAAAGCCTTGTACAGCAGGGGCTGGAAGGCTCTACGGCAGTTGGTAAGGATGAGGTCGGCGGTTCGAATCCGCCCAGCAGCTCCAAAGAGTCCTGTTTTCGAGAGAAAATAGGACTCTTTCTTTACTTTTTGACCAATTTAAAGGGATTTTTTATGCGCAAGATTCAATGCTGGTGCCGTACTAATGCTATGCTGGCCATTTCACTGCTGGCTGCGGCTGCAACGGCGTTCTTTGTCCCTCCCGACAGGGACTACTTAGGCTATTACGACCTCAAAACGCTTTCCTGTCTGTTTAGTGTTTTGGCGGTGGTAGGTGCTCTGCGAGACCTGCAGATCTTTTCTGCTCTTTCGCAGCGGATGGTGCGCACCTTTTCCACGGTTCGGGGCGTATGTACAGCACTGGTGGTCATCACCATGTTCGGATCTATGCTTCTGACCAATGATACCGCCTTGCTGACATTTCTGCCGCTCGGCTGGTTTGTTCTTTCCTCTACCGGTCAGGAAAAGCACGCCGCACTCTTGTTCATTCTGCAAAACTGCGCCGCCAATCTCTGCGGAATGATCACGCCCTTCGGAAATCCGCAGAATCTTTATCTTTTCAGCTATTACGATCTTTCCGCAAGGATGTTCTTTTCGGCAATGCTGCCGCCCTTCATTCTGTCTACCGTTCTCATTCTCTTGTGTTGCCTGGCATTTCCTAAAGACCGTCTTTCCGTGCCGGAAGTGCAGGTCACAGTAGACTCCCGCCAGGCTGCCGTCTATGGCGGACTGTTCTGTTTAGCCGTTGCCATGGTGCTGCGGCTGGTACCCTATGTTCTTGGCCTGACTGTCATTGTTCTGGCACTCTGGTTTCTGGATCGGCACGCATTGAAGACCGTAGACTGGGGACTGCTGGCTACCTTCGCCGCTTTCTTCACCTTTTCCGGCAATCTTGCCCGGATGGAATCGGTCCGGGCGCTGTTCGCCCGCCTTTTGTCCCACGGAACAATGCTGATCTCCGCGCTCACCTGCCAGATCATCAGCAATGTCCCTGCCGCCATTCTGCTCAGTCGCTTCACGCAGGATGCCCGCGCTCTTCTGGTTGGCGTCAATGTGGGCGGTGCAGGGACGCTGGTGGCTTCTCTTGCGAGCCTCATTACGTTTCGGGAATATACGCGCCGTGTTCCCAATGGCGGAAAGAGTTTTCTTCTTCTGTTTTCCGGGATCAGCTTTGCATTTCTGGCGATTCTTTTGACTGTCATGTCCATTCCGATGTAATAAGCCGCTTCCAACAGAATGCGCTTTGGGAAAAGCTATGGGTGACGCCTGCCCCATTCCCGTTGTCAAGACGCTGCGCGCCCTGAAGGAGCTGAACGGCGCAGGTACGGTACAGACGCTGGTGGACAACAGGGCGGCTGTGGAGAATCTGACCCGGCTGGCTGAGAGCAAGGGCTATGCCGTAGAAACGGAGCAGCTGGGCGAAAAGGAGTACCGCGTGACCATCACCGCGGGGGAGGACGCGGAGCTGCCGGAAAGTGCCGATGGCATCTGCACTGTTCCCGCCGCGGCGGACAACACCGTGGTGGCCGTATCTGCCGGCCACCACATGGGCGAGGGCGACGAGGTGCTGTTCCGGCGTGCCGGTCTGCCGGGGCGGATGATCCCTGTTCCCTCTCAGATCGCGGCGGGCTGCGGTCTGGCGTGGAAGGCGCTGCCGCAGGAGCGGGACGCGCTCTGCACCGCATTGGACACAGCAGCCGTCGGTCATAGCGGCTGCTTCCTATTGGAGATGTACTGATGGAAAAGCTCATCTATCTGGACAACGCGGCCACCACGCTCCGCAAGCCGCCCGGAGTGGCGGAAGCGGTGGCGCAGGCCATTCTGACGGCGGGCAACGCCGCCCGGGGCGCTCACGGTGCGTCCATGCAGGCGTCCCGCACGGTGTACGAGACGCGGCAAAAGCTGGCGCAGCTGCTGGGCTGCCCGCGCCCGGATCATGTGGTATTTATTTCCAACTCCACCACGGCGCTGAACATCGCCATTTACGGCCTTCTGTCCCCGTCGGATCACGCCATTACCACCGATCTGGAGCATAACTCCGTGCTGCGTCCCCTATATGCACTGCAAGCCCTGGGTATGGGGCTGGACTTCGTCCGGGCTGACCGTCAGGGCTGCATTCGGTTTGAGGATCTCGCGCCGCTTTTCCGCCCCAACACCAGAGCCGTGGTCTGCACCCACGCCTCCAACCTGACGGGGGATATGCCGGATGTGGCGCGTATCGCGGAGATCGCCCATGCCCACGGCGCGCTGCTGATTTTGGATGCATCCCAGACGGCGGGCGCGATACCTGTCGACATGACCGCGCTGGGTGTGGACGTATTGTGCTTCACCGGCCACAAGGGGCTCATGGGGCCGCAGGGCACCGGCGGGCTGTGTATCCGTCCCGGGGTGGACATCCGTCCGCTGCTGCGGGGCGGCAGCGGCGTTCATTCCTTCGAGCGGGAGCAACCGCGGGATTACCCCACACGGCTGGAGGCCGGTACGCTGAACAGCCACGGCATTGCCGGACTGGATGCAGCGGCGGACTACCTGCTGGAGGCAGGCGTGGAAGCCATCTGCCAGAAAGAGCAGGCCCTGATGCGGCGGTTTTACGAGGGTGTGCGGCATGTAGATGGCGTAACGGTTTACGGTGACTTCACCGCGAAGCATCGAGCGGCCATTGTTTCGCTGAACATCTGTGATCGGGACTCCGCCGAGGTGTCGGACGTGCTTTATGCCGACTATGGTATTGCCACCCGCCCCGGCGCACACTGTGCGCCCCGGCTGCACGAAGCCCTCGGCACGGTGCGGCAGGGCGCGGCGCGGTTCAGCTTCTCCGTGTTCAACTCGGAGGACGAGGCGGACATGGCCATTCAGGCGGTAAAGGAACTGGCACAGAGCAAATAGGGAAAAGGCATCCCCGGTCGGGGATGCCTTTTCCCTACTCCTGCCGCCCCCGCTCCGTCACAACAGCGGGGACGCGGATGTCGTGTGTTTCCTGCGGAATATCCGGACACAAAAGCCTTTCCCGGCACAGCAGCAGCGCGCCGCCGGTATACCGGGCCAGAAATCGATCGTAGTAACCGCCGCCGCGCCCAAGCCGGCGGCCATCCGCAGCCGCGCCTGCGCAGGGGATGATGGCCAGATCGACGCATTCCGGCGGTACTGCCGGTGCATTGTCCGGCGGCTCTGAAATACCGTAAGCGCCTGGGCGAAGCACGGCCAAGTCAGGCACCTCACGACACTCCATGACGCCGGGAGAGGTACACAGCGGCACGCACAGCCGTTTACCATCCGCCAATATCTGCTCCAGTAACGGCCGCGTGTCGATCTCATCGGCCCGTCCCACAAAGGCAAATACCGTGCGGGCGAGGCGGTATTCCTGCGTATTCAGTACATGGCGGAGAATAGCGCCGTCGGACAAGCGTTTTTCCTCCGGCATCATAGCCCGCTCTGCCGCTTCCAGCTCCCGGCGCAGCGCCGCCTTTTGCCGCTGTATCGTATCCATAAATGCCTCCTGCAAAGCAGGCAGAGAAGCGCGGTGCGTTCCTCTGCCTGCTGTGCTTTACGCTAATTTGGACGCCAAATTCTCCACGGCCTCGCCCAGCGCCTCCTCGAAGGAGGGGTGAGGACGCATGACAGTCAGCAGCTGCTCCACCGTCAGGCGGTTCACCATGGCGGTACTCAGCTGGGAGATCATGTCGCTGGCGTGCTGGCACATGAGCTGTGCGCCGATAAGCTCGTGCGTGTCCGTGCGCGCCACCAGCTTCATGAAGCAGCGTCCCGGGTCTTCTATGATGGTGCGGGCGTTGCTGAACAGGGTACACTTGCCGGACACGGCGGGAATGCCCTGCTCCCTGGCCTCGGCCTCGGCGAGCCCCACTGCGGCGATTTCCGGGGCACTGTAAATGCAGCTGGGGATCACGTTCAGATCGATGCTGCCCTTACCGCCGCACATCCGCTCCACGCAGTCCGTGCCCTGCGCCGCAGCCACATGGGCCAGCTGCACAGCGGCGGATGCGTCGCCGATGGCGTACACGCCGGGGATACTGGTCTGATAGCTTTCGTCCACCAACAGCCGTTTCCCGTTCAGCGCCGGGGTCAGCCCCGCGGCAAACAGGCCGTCGAAATACGCCCGGCGGCCAATGGCGCACAGCACCTTCTCGCCGGTGACGGTCAGCTCCTTGCCCTTCCGCTCCAAATGGACGCAAAGTCCGCCCGCCGTCTGCTCCACAGACTGCACCATGGCGGAGGTCAGCACCTCCACGCCCTGCTTTTTCAGGATCTGCGCCAGATTCTGTCCCAGCTCACGATCCAGCTGGGGCAGCAGATTGGCCATGCCCTCCACCAGCGTTACCTGACAGCCAAGATGACTGTAAAACGTGGCGAATTCCACACCGATAACGCCGCCGCCGATGATGACGATGGACTGATACGGCGTGTCTGTGCCCTCCAGCAGCTCGTCGGAGGTCATAACGCCCGGCAGCTCCAGTCCGGGAATGGGCGGGCGGACGTTCACCGAGCCGGTGGCGGCCAGGATGCGTTCCGCGGTATACCGTGTCACGGCGCCGTCCGCGCCGGTGACATCCACCTGACCGGGAGCGGCGATCTGCGCCGTACCCTCGATGACGTCCACCTTTGCGCCCTTCAGCAGCGCGCGGATGCCGGAGCGCAGCTTCTCGCTGACGCTGCGCTTGAAAGCGAACATCTCGCCGATGTCGTAGGAAAGGCTGCCGTGAACGCCCACACCCGCGCCATTCACGGCGTCGTAGTAGACCTGAGAGGCGTGAAGCAGCGTCTTGGTAGGGATGCAGCCCCGGTTCAGGCAGGTGCCGCCCACCTCCCGGCGCTCCACGATGGCGGTATGCAGTCCCAGCTTGGCGGCGCGCAGCGCGGCGGTGTACCCGCCGGGGCCCGCGCCGATGACGATCAGCTGATAGTCAGACATAGGAGTTCCTCCTGTGTTTTCAGATGTTTTGTGCGCGGATAAGGCGGCACAGGTCGTCTCTGATCTCCTCCGGCACCGCCGCGCCCTCTAAGGCGCGGCACAGAGCCCCGGCGGAGAACGCACAGCCGTTGAGAGCGCCCTCCAGCACGGCGGACACTCCCGCATCCATGGCGTCGGTATACACCGCCGCATCGCGGCAGGTGCCGCGCTCCACCCGCAGGTGCAGGCTCACCTCGCCCCAGGGGAACTTATCCCCGCAGGCAAAGTCCAGCGGCGCACTGCGGCCGTAGACCCAATCCCGGCTGCTGAACTGCGCATACAGCGCGTCCAGCGCATGATGGTCGAAGTCCTGTTCCTGCAGGGGCGCAGCCGTCAGGCCGTAGACCTGCTCAAATGCCCGGTTCATGGCCTCCGCCATCTTTTCAATGGTCAGACCGGGGCACAGCTCCCGCAGGTTCACCACGCGGGAACGCACAGAATCCACGCCCTTGCTGGTGATCTTGGCGGTGGAGGGGCTGAGATACCGCCCCATCTTCGTCATGTCGGCATCCACCAGCAGTGTGCCGTTGTGGAACGCCCTGCCGTTGTGGGCGTAAAAGGAGTTGCCGGAGAACTTCCGCCCCTCGGCCAGCAGATCGTTGCGCCCGGACAGCTCCGCTCTGAGTCCCAGCAGACGGCAGGCCGCGAGAATGACCTGCTGCTGCCGGTGAAGATCGTAGTTTTCCTCTGTGACGCTGAAGGTGAAGTTCAGGTTGCCCAAATCGTGAAACACCGCGCCGCCGCCGGAGAGCCGCCGCGCCAGCACACCGCCCTCCTGCTCCAGAAGGCCGGTGCGGCACTCCTTCCAGGCGTTCTGGTTGCGGCCAATGACCACCGTGTTCTGATTCTGCCACAGGTAGAGAACGCAGGCGTCCTCCGGCACAGTCTCCGTGAGATACCGCTCCAGCGCCAGATTGCGATAAGGGTCTGTGCCGCTGCCGGAGCAGGTGAAAAGTCTCCGTATCATGCGTTTCTCCAGCGCAGCACGGGCCTGCGCGCCGCCTGCACCTCGTCGGGCCGTCCGATGGGCATATTGTGGGGCGCGGTGTGCATGGACTCCGCATCCTCAAAGGCCTTGTGATACAGCTTGCGCAGCACCTCCGCCGCGTGATCCAGTGTCTCGGGGCCCTCCGTTTCCGTGGGTTCCAGCATCAGCGCCTCGTGGACGATCAGCGGGAAGTACATGGTGGGCGGATGGATGCCCTCGTCGATAAGGGATTTGGCCACATCCAGTGCGGATACGCCCGTTTCCTTCTTCAGGCCGCTGAGATCCAGCACGAACTCGTGCATACACAGCCGGTCATAGGCCGGGGTATACGTCCCCTTCAGCTTTGCCAGCAGATAGTTGGCGTTCAGCACGGCGTTCTCCGCCGCCTCGGGGATGCCCTCCCTGCCCAATGCCAGCAGGTAGGCCAGCGCCCGCACCACCACCAGGAAGTTGCCCTGGAAGCTGCGTACCTGGATATGTCCCGGCTCCTCCGCCAGCGCGCTGTGGGGCAGGTATTCCTTCAGAAATGCCTTGCAGCCCACTGCGCCCGCGCCGGGACCGCCGCCGCCGTGAGGGGTGGCGAACGTCTTGTGCAGGTTCATGTGGATGCAGTCAAAGCCCATGTCGCCGGGACGAACCACACCCATGACGGCGTTGAGGTTGGCGCCGTCATAATAGCACAGGCCGCCGGCCTCGTGGACAAGGCGCGTGATCTCCAGAATGTTCTTGTCGAAGATGCCCACGGTGTTGGGATTGGTGAGCATCAGCCCTGCGGTGTCCTCGCCCAGCGCGGCACGGAGGGCGTCCAGATCCACGCAGCCGTCCTCGCCGGAGGCGATGTTCACCACATCGTAGCCGCACATGGCAGCGGTGGCAGGGTTGGTGCCGTGGGCGCTGTCGGGTACGATGATCTTCGTGCGCTTTTTGTCGCCCCGCGCATCGTGGTACTGCTTGATGAGCAGCACGCCGGTGAACTCACCGTGTGCGCCGGCGGCGGGCTGGAAGGTCATGGCGTCCATGCCCGTGATCTCACAGAGGTACTGCGCCGCGGTGTCCAGCACCTGCCGCATGCCCCGTCGATCCTCCGCCGGAGACAGGGGGTGTACGCCCGTGAAGCCGGGCAGCGCCGCCATCTCCTCGTCGATGCGGGGATTGTACTTCATGGTACAGGAGCCAAGAGGATAGAAGCCGCAGTTCACGCCGTGTACCTGCTTGCAAAGCTCCGTATAGTGGCGGGAGATGTCTGTTTCGCTCATCTCCGGCAGGGTGGGCTTCGTCTCCCGCCGCAGGGATGCGGGCAGGGAAACGCTCTCCACATCGCAGGCGGGCAGAATGGTGCAGCGGCGTCCGGGGACGCTCTTTTCAAAGATCAGCTTCATTTCGCCAGCACCTCCTTTGCGATGGAAACGGCCTTGTCCAGCTGGGCGCGGGAGACCTTCTCCGTGGCGCACCACAGCACGCCGTCCTCACCGATGGGCAGACCGCCCAGAATATCGCCCTCCGCCAGCGCGGCCAGTACGTTTTCCCGCTCCGGCAGACGGGTGACGAACTCGTGGAAGAACGGCCCGTCATATACCAGCTCCACGCCGTCGACGGCGCACAGTGCCCCGGCCAGATAGTGGGCCTTGGCCATGGACTGCTCCGCCGCCTGTGCCATGCCGTCCGGCCCCATGGCGGCCATATACAGTCCCGCCGTCAGGGCGCACAGCGCCTCGTTGGAGCAGATGTTGCTGCTGGCCTTCTCCCGGCGGATGTGCTGCTCCCGGGCCTGCAGGCTCAGCACATAGGCGCGGCGTCCCTGAGCGTCTGCCGTCTCGCCCACGATACGGCCGGGCAGCTTGCGCATCAGCTTATCCGTAGTGGCCATGTAGCCCAGATACGGGCCGCCGCAGCCCATAGGCAGGCCCAGGGGCTGTCCCTCGCCTACGGCGATGTCCGCCCCACAGTCCCGAGGCGTTTTCATAACAGCCAGCGCGATGGGGTTGCAGCCCATGATATACAGCGCGCCGGCTTCGTGGGTCAGCGCACCCAGCGCTTCCGCGTCCTCCAGCTGGCCGAAGAAGTTGGGCTGCTGCACATAAAAGCTGGCCACATCCGCTGTCAGCATCTCACGCAGGGCGTCCATATCGGTCTTGCCGTCTCTGGTGGGTACGATCCGCAGCTCATCGCCCGTACCGTAGCAGTAGGTATAGACGGTGTTGATGGTGTCGGGGTGCGCCGCACCGGAGATCAGCGTCACCCTGCGCTTGCGGTCGCGGCACATGGCGGCGGCTTCTGCCGCGGCGGTGGCGCCGTCGTATACGGAGGCATTGGACACATCCATCCCCGTCAGCTCGCAGATCATGGTCTGGTACTCGAAAATAGACTGCAGAAGGCCCTGACTCATCTCCGCCTGATAGGGGGTATACGCCGTCAGGAACTCCTCCTTGGCGGGAATATATTTCACGATGGAGGGGATGTAGTGGTCATAGGCTCCCGCGCCCCGGAGGACCGTGCCGTATACGCGGTTCTCCGCCGCCATAGCGGTCATGGCGCGGCTGACCTCCAGCTCACTCATCCCGGCAGGGATATGCAGCGGCTCGGTGAGGAGCATCTGCTCCGGCACGTCCCGGAACAGGTCGCGGGTGCTGCTCACACCCACGGCACGGAGCATTTCCTCCCGCTGCGTCCCGGTAGAGGGAACGTAGCTGCCCATCGCTCAGCCCTCCTCGGTGCAGAAGGCTTCGTAGGCGGCGGCGTCCAGCAGCTCTTCACTGCCCTCCACGTTCTCCACCTTGATGAGCCATGCGCCGTAGGGATTGCTGTTCAGCTTCTCCGGCGCGTCCAGCAGCTCCTCGTTGACGGCGCACACCGTGCCGGTGACGGGGGACACCAGATCGGACACGGCCTTCACGGACTCCACGTCGCCAAAGGCATCGCCGGCGGTGACACCGTCGCCCTCAGCGGGCAGGTTCACGAACACCACGTCGCCCAGCGCGTTCTGCGCGAAATCGGAGATACCCACGACGGTGACGCCGTCCTCCACCTTCACCCACTCATGGGATTTGGAATACTGCAGTTCAACAGGATACAACATGATACTTTACCTCCATCAAAATATAAGTCGGGTCGTATTTTTTCCTGCCCCGCTCCGTCAGGGGCGGGGTATATTTCCGTTATGGCTCGCGAGGCAGACGCCTTACACCAGCTTGGCGGCCAGCTGCTCCAGCGCCTCGTCGATCTCGGCATCATCGAAGCAGTAACGCATCTCCAGATGCTCGCTCCGCAGCTTCTTTACGTCCTCCTTCACATCCTTGCCCCGAAGGATGCAGTCCGCCATCAGCCCGGCCAGCCTGTCAAAGTCCGCCGCCTCAAAGCCGAAGCGGGTCATCTCGCTGACGCCCATACGCAGCGCGCCGGAGGCGGTGAAGCCCTCCTCGTCGGGGGTGGCCTGATAGTTCACCACGATGTTGTTCCGCTCCAGCCGCTCGGCGATGTCCGGGCCCTCGCCGTAGCCCACGGACACGATGACCTGATGTGTCTCGGTGTAGCCGATGGCCGGGTCGCCGGCCACGTCCAGGCCGTGGGCCTTCAGGCTGCGGGCGAAGGACTTGGCATTGTCGATGACCGCCTTCTGATACACGTCACGGAACTGGTTCATCTCGTAGGCGGCCATCAGCATGCCCAGTTGGGTACCCAGATGGTGATTGGACACGCTGCCGGGGAACGTGCGGCTCTCGATGGTCTTCCACATGCCGTACTTCAGGTCATCCTCCTGATAGTTCACGCCGATGACGCCGCGCTGGGGGCCGAAGAACGTCTTATGGGTGGAGCCGGTGACGATCTCTGCTCCCTCGGCAAAGGGATTCTGGAAATGGTCGCCAATGAGTCCCAGCACATGCGCCATGTCGTACATGATGGTGGTGTGGATGTTCTGCTCATCCACGAACTTCCGGATCTCGGACACCGGCTCCTTGTGCAGCACCATGCTCTTGCCGAATACGATCAGCTCCGGACGGTAGCGGTCGAGGAGCCTCTTCGTCTCCTCCACATCCATCTTGTAGGGGTTGTCGGCGCAGACGGGGAAGTTCACCACGGCAGGCTTCTCCGTCACCGGGTCGATGGCGATATAGTCGTGGAGCGCACCCATGGGCTGGGCGGACAGATGGCCGCCCTTAATGATGTGATTGTTCATCACGTAGCCCAGACGTTTGGCCTCGGATTTGCGGTCAACGCGGTTCTTCCAGTCCATCAGTGCGGAGAATACCGCCATGTTGGACATCTGACCGCTGAGGGTACGCGTTTCCACCTCGGTGCAGCCGAAGTAGGCACGCATTTCCTCCACCAGCAGCCGCTCCACCTCGTCGATGAATTTCGTACCCTGGTAATAGAATACCTCCTTGTCGTAGAAGGCCAGCACCTTCTTGTGCTCGGCGTACCGGCAGGCAGGGTCGCTGCCGCTGAGCAGCCGCACGGCGCGGCTGGGGGTGTTCTCGGAGGGGATGAGGTTCACGCACCGCTCCTGCCGCCACTGGTGGTTCTCCAGTGCTTTTTTCAGCAGCTCCAGCGCCTTGGGTGCGCGATCGCCGCCGCCCACGCCGTGTGCGTCCTCCTTCACACCGTACAGCAGCGGGCGGGCAAAGGGAGGTGCGCCCACGCTCATGTGGCGGGCGGGGATGACGGCCTTCAGCCGCTTGCCCCGGACATCCACCTCCACGGTGTCGTCCTCCAGAATGTCGTTGTCGATATAGCACAGGCCGATGGCGCGCTTGCCGCTGGCCTCCAGAATGACGGTGGACAGGCCCTCACCCTCGGTCTTGAAGTAGGGCACCATGGTGCCGCTGGTGACCCATCCCACCAGCCTGCCGCCCCGATAGATCTCCATGCCCGCCCGCATGACGCCGCGATCCAGCAGCGCGATGGGAGCGATCTTCCGGGGCAGGCCGGACATATCGGAGAAGTCACGATCCATGTACTTTACAAAGCAGCTATGCTGCTTTTCCAGCGCGGCACGTCCGATGTAATCACCCTTCTGCTCGGAGAAGCTGACGGCGAACTTGGCCAACGGCACGGCAAAGACGGGGATCTCGCTGCCGTCGGGGGCGGTGCCCATCTCATGACCGTACAGAGGCAGAGAAGCCTCCATGCGCAGCGTGTCCCGGGCGCCCAGACCGGCGGGACGTGCGCCCAGCTCCACCAGACGGTTCCACAGCCACTCCGCGTCCTCGCTGTGGACATAGACCTCGTAGCCCAGAGGTTCGCCGGTGTAGCCGGTCTTGGCGACGTGGGCGTAATGGCCCTCCAGCGATACTGAGCCCAGCGCGTTCTTCATAGGCTCTGTCAGCTGTGCGCCGCCGTTGAGCGCCGTCAGCATTTCCTTGCTCTTAGGCCCCTGCACGGCGATGGCCGCCCAGCCCTTCGATATGTCGGTGATGGTGCAGTCAAAGCCCTCCAAAGCCTTTCGCAGATGCACCAAGTCTTTTTCTGTATTGGCGGCGTTCACCACCAGCAGATAGTTGTCCTCCTCGAACATGTACAGGTACGCATCGTCCACAGCCCCGCCGTTCTCATTGGGGATGATGCAGTACTGCGCCAGATTCACGTCCAGCGCCGCCACGTTGCTGGTCAGCACGTGCTGCAGGAATTTCCTGCGATCCGGCCCTTCGATCAGCAGACGGCCCATGTGGGACACATCAAACAGGCTGCATACCTGCCGGGTGTAGAGGTGCTCGGCAATAATGCCGCTGGGGTACTGGATGGGCATTTCCCATCCGCCGAAGTCCACCATTTCCGCGCCGGCGGCCACATGGACGTCGTATAGCTGGGTACGCTTCAGTTCGCTCATACGCTTTCCCTCCTTAAAGATCGTTTCTTTTTGGCAGCAAAAAAGGACACAAAGCCGCTCTTTACGGCTTTGTGCCCCCGTTGAGTTACCTGAGAGATTCCCTCCGCTATGGGAGGTTGCACCTTCGGTGGTCGGGCGTTTCCGTCCGGCCTTTTCGGAGTATCGTCCGGAATCGGTCCTTTTGCCTGAGAGCTTCTGCGTTCCCCTTCGGCGCCGCCTAAGCGATCTCTCCCGATCCCATCGTCCGATCGATATGAAATTTCGGCAGGGGAAACTGTTTCCCCTGCCGTAATTGTATCATTCGAAAAACAAATTTGTCAAGACTGAATTCCCGCGGCGTGTCAGTCAGGCTGCTGTCTGCCGCAGAGGCTGAAGCGGCATTTTTATCGCCGCGCGGGAGCTTCGTGCTATTTATACGTCCTGATTACGGATTCCGCCACCTCCCGCTTGGATATGCGCTGATCCATGGACTGCTTTTCGATATAGCGGTGCGCCTCCGGCTCTGTCATGCCAAGGCACTCGATCAGCAGCCATTTGGCGCGGTTGACCAGCCGGATCTCCTCGATCCTTTCCTCTACCGTGGCCTGCTTTGCCTCCATCTGGCGCATCCGCTCGCGGGTGGCGCAGAGGACCCGCAGGTTCTGCGCCACCATCTGCATACCGGTAGGCTTGGCCAGTGTGAGCACGCCATAGCTGACAACTTTGGCGTAGATGTCGTCGAACTGATCGCTCCGCACCAGCAGGAGGACTCCCGCACCGCTTCCGGTGCAAATGTCCACCGCCAGATGCAGCCCGAAGTCATCCGGCAGCGGCGCGTTGATCAGCACAATATCAAATGACGTCTCCGCGATCTTGCGGCGCGCTTCTCCCACGCTGTGTACCGTCGTCACCGGCCAGTAATCCGTCACGGGGAGCAGCGGCATGATCTTTGCGGTAAAGCTGTCCGAGGCTGTGACGAGCAGCACACTGTACGTCCGTTCCTGAAAGACCATGTTCTCCCCTCCTTTCATCTGCTTCCGGCAGATCGCTTATGAACGGCAATAGGCGGAGATCACGGCCTCCGGGAGATGCTGGCGGATAAATGCGCTCGCCTCTGCCAGCGCGGCAGCCTCCGGCAGAGAGGCGGGCAGCTTTTCCAGCCCGTCCAGCACCTCGGCCGGTGCAGTGTAAACGTTGAAATCAGAGGCGGGGCAGAGCTGCAGGTCGTGCTCAAGCCCATACATCCCGGCATAAATCAGGAGCGTGTAGGCAATATACGGGTTTGTCATCGGGTCGGCAGAGCGCAGCTCGGCGCGGCGGTATTCGCCCACCGCCGCCGGGATGCGGATCAGCTGGGAGCGGTTTTCCGCCGACCATGTCACGTAGAGCGGGGCTTTGTCGCTGCTAAGGCGGCAGTAGGACTCCTCGCAGGGGTTCAGAAACAGCGTCATCTCCCGGATGTTCTCCAGGATCCCCGCAATGACGCTGGGCAGCGGCTGGGTGTTCCCGTCGCATTTGACCGAGACGTTGATGTGCATCCCGTTCCCGTCACAGTCCGCCAGCGGCTTGGGGGAAAAGCTGGCGCAGAGCCCGTTCTGCGCCGCCACGGTGCGAACCATCGCGTGGAAGGTGACGGCGTTGTCGGCAGCCGCGAGGGGGTCCGAATACCGGAAGTCGATCTCGTTTTGTCCCGGGCCGCTCTCGTGGTGGGAGCTCTCCGGACAAATGCCCATCCGCTCCAGCATCAGGCAGATCTCCCGGCGGATCGTTTCCCCCCTGTCATCCGGCGCGATGTCCATGTAGCCCGCCCGATCATAGGGGATCCTGGTGGGCTCGCCGTATTCGTCCAGACGGAACAGATAGAACTCCATCTCCGCGCCAAATGCAAAGCGGAAGCCCTTGGCCTCGGCGGTCGCCACCGCCCGCTTCAGGATGCTCCGCGTATCCCGTTCAAAGGGCCTGCCGTCCGGATAGGAGATGTCGCAGAACATCCGCACCACCTTGCCCTGCTCCGGCCGCCACGGAAGCTGGATCAGCGTGGAGGGGTCCGGGTGGAGCAGCAGATCGGAGCGGATCTCGCCGCCGAAGCCCTCCACCGCCGAGGCGTCGAAGGCGATCCCGTAGGTGAAGGCCCGCTTGAGCTCGGCGGGCATGATCGCCACATTGTGCTGCTTTCCATAGACGTTGCAGAAGGCCAGACGGATAAACTTGACGTCCTCCTCCTGCACGAACTGCATTACTTCTTCCGGCGTGTACTTCATGTTCTCACCTGCTTTCCTCAATTCAAAACATACATCTGACGATAGGGATTTTTCGTGTCTGGCGTGATCACCGTAAAGGGCGCAGCCATGACGGCGTCCCGATCCCCTCCGAAAAATGCGCAGTAGTTCTCCACATATTTCCCGATCTCGGTGAGGTCGTCCTCTCCGGCAGGGCGCGCATCGACCTGCTCGGGCAGGCGCAAGCCCCTGCCGTCTGAGCGCAGATAGAGCTTCCCGCCGTACATGCCGGTGCAGGGGAAATTGCTCACGATGGGGCGGCGCGTTTGGGACAGTCCCAGAACAAGGATGATCCCGCCCGCCTGATATTCTCCTAAAAAGCTTCCCGCCTTACCGCCGATGACCAGCGCCGGCACTTTATCGCCGTAAGCCTTCATGTGGATGCCCGCGCGGTAGCCGGCATCCCCCTGCACGTAGATCTCACCGCCCCGCATGGCGTATCCGGCGGCGTCGCCGATGCTGCCGTGGACGATGATCCGCCCGTCGTTCATCGTATCGCCGACGGCGTCCTGGGCGTTGCCGCGCACCTCGATGCAGGCGCCGTCCAGATAGGCGCCCAGTGCATTTCCCGGCGTCCCCGTGATCTCCAGCCGTCCTCGCTCCGCCCCTGCGCCGATGAATCTCTGCCCAAGGCATCCGGTGATACGCAGCGTGCCGGGGCTGTGCCGGATCTGCTCATTCAGCCGGCGATGATCCAGCTGTGACGCATCGATGTGAATCATGATATCACGCCTCCCGTCGATTTTCTATCCTAAATTATTCTCCGGCATGAGAAATTCCGAGAATTTTCAGCTCTCTGTCGGTCAAGCCGATGCCCCGCAGCATCAGGCGGTTTCCCCGCAGCGCCTCCACGGAGTTGATGCCCATGCCGCCCATCATCTCCTTGATCTCGTGCCGCCATGCGGTCATCAGGTTGACGAGCCGGCGGCTTCCCTCGTCAATGTCGAGACGCTTGACCAGCTCCGGTCTCTGGGTAGTGATCCCCCAGCTGCACAGCCCCGTCTGGCAGCTCCTGCACAGATGGCATCCCAGCGCCAGCAGGGCGGCGGTGCCGATGTAGCAGGCGTCCGCCCCCAGCGCGATGGCCTTGACCACATCGGCGGAGGAGCGGATGCTGCCGCCGGCGATCAGGGACACATGGTTGCGTATCCCCTCCTCCCGCAGCCGTTGATCCACCGCGGCCAGCGCCAGTTCAATGGGTATTCCCACATTATCCCGGATGCGGGTGGGAGCCGCGCCGGTGCCGCCACGGAAGCCGTCGATGGCGATGATATCCGCGCCGCTGCGGGCAATACCGCTGGCGATGGCCGCAATGTTGTGGACGGCTGCCACCTTGACGATGACAGGCTTTTGGTAAGCCGTCGTCTCCTTCAGGGAATAGACCAGCTGCCGCAGATCCTCAATGGAGTAAATATCATGGTGGGGCGCGGGAGAGATGGCGTCCGTCCCCTCCGGCACCATTCTGGTGCGGGAAATGTCGCCGACGATCTTGGCTCCCGGCAGATGTCCGCCAATACCGGGCTTTGCGCCCTGACCCATTTTGATCTCGATGGCGGCGCCGGCATTCAGATACCGCTTATGTACGCCGAACCGTCCGGAGGCGACCTGTACGATGGTGTTCTCGCCGTAGGCGTAAAAATCCTCGTGGAGCCCGCCCTCGCCGGTATTGTAGCAGATGCCAAGCTCCTGCGCCGCTCTGGCAAGGCAGGCATGGGCGTTGTAGCTGATGGAGCCGTAGCTCATGGCGGAGAACAAAACCGGCATGGACAGTGAGAGCTGCGGCGGCAGGTCGCAGTTCAGCCGCCCGTCCGCCTCTCTCTGCATACGCTCCGGCTTCCTGCCCAGAAACACCCGCGTCTCCATAGGCTCCCGCAGGGGGTCAATGGATGGGTTCGTCACCTGCGAGGCGTTGATCAGTATTTTGTCCCAGTAGACCGGAAAATGCCTGGGATTCCCCATGGAGGACAGCAGCACGCCGCCGCTCCCCGCCTGCCGGTAAAGCTCCTTGACGGTATCCTCGTCCCAGTTGTCGTTTTCCCGGAGGGCGCAGCTGCTCTTTTGTATCTTCAGCGCATGAGTGGGACAGAAGCAGACGCACCGCTGGCAATTGACGCATTTGCTCTCGTCGCTGACCATGATCTGCCTCTCCGCATCGAACCGGTGGACCCCGTTGGCGCACTGCCTCTCGCAGATACGGCAGTTGGTACACCGCTCCTCGCGGCGGATGACCTCAAATTGCGGGTAGATATAGTCGATCCCCATCAGTATCGTCCCTCCTTCACCCGAACGATCACCGGCTCGCCGCCGGCGGGGGCAAACAGGTTTTCCGCGTCCGGCTCCATAGCCCGGATCGCCGCCTCCTCGCTGGCGATCAGCACCTTGTCGTCCTTTTCCGCCACCACCAGACTGCGCAGCTTCAGCCGGTCGTTCAGTGCCATCAAGCCGCCTGTAAAGCCCAGAATGATGGAAAAGGGTCCCGTGATCAGAAGACTGGAGAATACGGTGCGGAGATACCGGAGCTTCGTCTGCTCCGCCTCGCCCTTCGTCTCGATGGTGAACCAGAAGGGAGCCGCGATCACGGCGGACAGCTCCTCCAGCGAAAGCTCCTGCCTGCGGAGAAGATAATCCGCGATATAGGTGATGACCTCGGTATCCGTCTGCAAGGTGCAGCGGTAGCCGAACATTTCCATGAAGCGGCGATTGGCGTCGTAGGAGGATATTTCCCCGTTGTGGACGATGGAACGATCCAGCAGGGCGAACGGATGCGCGCCGCCCCACCAGCCCGGCGTATTGGTGGGATACCGGCCATGCGCCGTCCAGCTGTAAGCCGCATAGTCCTCCAAACGGTAGAAGTGTCCCACATCCTCTGGGAATCCCACCGCCTTGAACACCCCCATATTCTTCCCGCTGGAAAAAACGTACACGCCCTTCATCTGCGTGTTGATCGCCATGACGGTGCGCGCCACGCACTCCTCCTCGTCTATCTGCATGGAGGCCAGCACGCTGCGAAGCGGCGTCACAAAGAACCGCCAGATCAGCGGCTCATCCGTAATGGCAGGCGTTTTCCGCGTGGGGATACGCTCCTCGCGGACGATCTCCATCGTCTCCCGCAGGAATGCCTCACAGTTCTTTCTGGCGGCGCGATCCTCCAGAAACAGGTGCAGCGCAAAAAAGTCCCGATACTCCGGATAGATCCCGTAGGCGGCAAAGCCGCCGCCCAATCCGTTGGAGCGGTCGTGCATGGGCTTCATGCTTTCGATGATGGTTTCGCCGGTCATAAGGCGCCCCTCTCTGGAGAGCACCGCGGCGATGGCGCAGCCGGACGGGATCCGGATCTGCCCCTCGATTTTCTTCATATCACCAACCCCTAAATAAGAAAAAAGAACGAGGCGTGTTCGCAGAAAAAGCGCACTTTTTCCACAGAACATCCTCGTTCTTCTTTTAAGGTACGAGAAAAGCCGCCGTTTTGCAAGATTACAATTTACCAAAATTTGCGTCCCTGTAAAAAACGATTTTCAACAAATCGACAGTTGACTTTCCGGACGGCGGGATGTATATTTTGCGTTGTTGAGAGACATTGGCGTCTCGGAGGCAGTACCTGCCGTGGCGCCAGTGGCTCTTTTTTTTATTTTTCTGAAAGGATGACTCACTATGACGACTGTACCGGAAATATTTGGAAGCAAGGTCTTTGACAGCCGCGTGATGAAGGCTCGCCTGTCCGGGGAAGTATATCATTCCCTGAAGCACACCATTCAAAAGGGAACGAAGCTGGACCCCTCCGTTGCCAACGCGGTGGCCGCCGCCATGAAGGACTGGGCAGTTGAGAACGGCGCGACCCACTTCACCCACTGGTTTCAGCCCCTGACCGGGATCACGGCGGAGAAGCACGACAGCTTTATCACTCCCGCGCCGGACGGCAGAGTGATCATGGAATTCTCCGGCAAGGAGCTGATCCGCGGCGAGCCGGACGCCTCCTCCTTCCCCTCCGGCGGTCTGCGCGCCACCTTCGAGGCGCGGGGCTACACGGCATGGGACCCCACCAGCTACGCTTTCATCAAGGGCAAAACGCTCTGCATCCCCACGGCGTTCTGCTCCTACGGCGGAGAGGCGCTGGATAAGAAAACGCCCCTCCTTCGCAGCATGGAGGCGCTGAACCGGCAGGCTCTCCGGGTGCTGAAGCTGTTCGGCAGCGAGGAGGTCAAGCACGTGACGCCTTCTGTCGGCCCGGAGCAGGAATACTTCCTGATCGACAAGGCGCTGTACGAGCAGCGCAGGGATCTGGTCTACACCGGCAGGACGCTGTTCGGTGCCAAGCCCCCCAAGGAGCAGGAGCTGGACGACCACTACTTCGGCTCCATCAAGCCCCGCGTCGCCGCCTTTATGGAGGAGCTGAACACCGAGCTGTGGAAGCTGGGCATCCTCGCCAAGACGGAGCACAATGAGGTGGCTCCCGCCCAGCACGAGCTTGCCCCCATCTATACCACCACCAACCGCGCCACCGACCAGAACCAGCTGACCATGGAGATCATGCAGCGGGTGGCCGCCAAGCACGGCATGGTGTGCCTGCTCCACGAGAAGCCCTTCGCCGGCGTCAACGGCAGCGGTAAGCACAACAACTGGTCGCTCTCCACCGATACCGGCGTCAACCTGCTCTCCCCCGGCGAGACTCCCCACGAAAACGCCCAGTTCCTGCTGTTCCTTGCGGCGGTCATTCAGGCGGTGGACGACTATCAGGGGCTGCTGAGAGCCTCCGTTGCGACGGCCGGAAACGACCACCGGCTGGGCGCCAATGAGGCGCCTCCCGCCGTGATCTCCATATTCCTCGGCGATGAGCTGACCGCCGTGCTGGACGCCATCGAGACGGACTCCGCCTACGTCGGCGCGGAAAAGAAGAAAATGAAGCTGGGCGTCGATGTGCTCCCCCGCTTTATCCGGGACACCACGGACCGCAACCGTACCTCTCCCTTCGCCTTCACCGGCAACAAATTCGAGTTCCGGATGCTGGGCTCCTCTAACTCCATCGCCTGTGCCAACATCATGCTCAATGCCGCGGTAGCCCAGTCGCTGAAGCTCTACGCGGATGAGCTGGAGCAGGCGGAGGACTTCAACGCCGCCCTGCACGAGCTGATCAAGCGCACCATCAAGGCGCACAAGCGGATCATCTTCAACGGGAACGGCTACGATGACACGTGGATCCGGGAGGCCACGGAGAAGCGGGGCCTGCTCAACCTGCGTACCACGCCGGACGCGATCCCGGAGATCTTGAAGCCGAAGAATATCGAGATGCTGACGACCCAGAGAGTCTATACCGAGGCGGAGCTGCGCTCCCGGTATGAGATCATGCTGGAAAACTACTGCAAAACGGTGTGCATCGAGGCGCAGACCATGAGCGATATGGCGCGCAAGCAGATCCTGCCCGCCGTGGCGCACTACGCCGCGGACGTGGCGCGGGACGCTGCCGGCAAACAGGCATTGGATCCCGACATCCGCTGCGGCTATGAGACGAAGCTCGTCAAGAAGCTGACGGCAGCGGCTGAAAGCATCGACACGCGTGTCGATGCGCTGGACGGCGCGATCGCCAGGTTCAAGACCCTCAGCGATGTGACCGAGGGCGCAAATTTCATTCGGGATGAGATGCTCTCCCGTATGACGGAGCTGCGGGTCGCCGCAGACGAAGCGGAAACGCTGACGGCGGAGAGCGCGTGGCCGTTCCCCACCTACGGTGATCTGCTGTTCAGCGTCAAGTGACCGCAGCAAAAAAGAGGCGGCACTGCGAGCGCAGCACTCGCCCTGTTGCACACAGATACTATTTAGGAGGTCAATGCGATGTGTTCTATCATGGGCTGCTGTGCCGAGGACGCAGATTACGCGCTGTTCAAAGAGTGCTTTGACAAAACCCTCTCCCGCGGCCCCGACGACAGCCGTATCGTGGACACGGGAAAAGGGCTGCTGGGCTTTCACCGGCTCGCCATCATGGGCTTGCAGCCAGAGGGGATGCAGCCCTTCCAGCTGGGTCACAGCTATGTGGTCTGCAACGGCGAGATCTACGGATTCGAACGGATCAGGGAGGCACTGCAGGAGAAGGGCTATACCTTTGAGAGCGGCTCCGACTGTGAGATCCTGCTCCCGCTGTATAAGGAGTACGGCGTGGAGATGTTCCGGATGCTGGACGCGGAATTTGCGCTGATCCTGTACGATGGAGACACGGAAAGCTATATCGCCGCCCGCGATCCCATCGGCATCCGCCCGCTCTACTACGGCTATGACGCCGCCGGCGCCATCGTCTTTGCCAGCGAGCCCAAAAACCTGGTGGGGCTCTGCGGAAAGATCATGCCGTTCCCGCCGGGACACTATTACAAGGACGGAAAATTCGTCTGCTACCGGGACATCACCTCCGTCAGGGAGGTCTGTCAGGACGACATAGAGACCGTATGTACGTCCATCCGCGAAAAGCTCATCGCCGGCATCCGGAAGCGGCTGGTGTCCGACGCCAAGGTCGGCTTCCTCCTCAGCGGCGGTCTGGACTCCTCGCTGGTATGCGCGGTGGCGCAGCGATGCTCTGACCAGCCGATCCGCACGTTTGCCATCGGCATGAGCGAGGACGCCATTGATCTGAAATACGCCAGAGAGGTGGCGGACTACATCGGCAGCCAACACACGGAGGTCTATATGACGCCGGAGGAGGTCATCGCCTCGCTGGAGACGGTGATCGCGCTGCTGGGCACCTACGACATCACCACCATCCGCGCCAGCATGGGGATGTATCTGGTCTGCAGGGCGATCCACCGGCAGACCGACATCCGGGTGCTGCTGACCGGCGAGATCAGCGATGAGCTGTTCGGCTATAAATACACCGACTTCGCCCCGTCGGCGGCGGAGTTCCAGGCGGAGGCGGTCAAGCGTATCCGGGAGCTGCACATGTACGATGTGCTGCGGGCTGACCGCTGCATCTCCGTGAACTCTCTGGAGGCGCGGGTACCCTTCGGCGATCTGGATTTTGTGGAATACGTGATGAGCATTGACCCGGAGTTGAAGCTGAATAAGTATGGAAAGGGGAAATACCTGCTTCGCCACGCCTTCGAGGGGGATTACCTCCCCCACGACATCCTCTATCGGGAAAAAGCCGCGTTTTCCGATGCGGTGGGTCATTCCATGGTGGATTACCTGAAGGACTACGCGGAGCATCGCTACACCGACAGCGAATTCGAGGAAAAGCGTCAGGCATATGCACACGCCCGACCCTTCACCAAGGAGTCCCTTTTGTACCGCGAGATTTTCGAGACGTATTACCCCGGTCAGAGCGAGATGGTCGCGGATTTCTGGATGCCCAACAGGGCGTGGAAGGGCTGCGATGTGAACGACCCCTCCGCGCGTGTGCTCGCCAACTACGGCGACAGCGGGAAATAACAGCAGGCGGGTGCGCCACAGCCGCCCATGGAAAACAGTCGGGCACCCGAAGATCCGTGACCGCGCCGCGCGGGTGCCGCTGGGGCATATCCTGCCGGGCGAGGCGATCCGCCAACCCTCGCTATCCAAACTGCGCCGCATCACCGTCAAATGAAACGGTGATGCGGCGCAGTCCCGCCTTTATTGCAGTTTCTTCCATCGCTTCTGTTCTGCTTTTAGTCATTCTTGAAGAACGCCACCACAACGGCGCCGGGACCTGCATGCGTCCCGATCACGCTGCCCACCGTTGTGTAGCGGACTTCTTTCAGGTTACCCTCCCAGATGTGGCGGCTATCCTCGATGTACTTTAATAGGAGCGCATCGGAAAGTCCGCTGTAACCAAGCAGCACCGGCTTGCTGAAATCAATGCCGCCCGCCTTGTCGATCTCCTGAACGAGCAGGTTGTTGCCCATTTTAGAGCCGCGCGCTTTTCCGAGTACGCGGATCTCCCCGTCAACAACGGAAAGCACGGGCTTGATGTTCAGTACCCCTCCGGCAAACGCGGCTGTCTTTGAAATGCGGCCGCCCCGCTTGAGGTATTCGAGGGTGTCCACCAGTGCCACAACGACGATTTTTTCCTTTTCCGTCTCCATAGCCTTCGCGATTTCCTGCGCGGAGGCTCCCGCGTCCAGAAGCCGGAACGCAAGCTCCACAAGGATACCGGTGCCCATGGCCGCGCTTGCGCCGTCCACAACATAGATATTCTCATAATCCTCCGCCGCGATCACGGCGCTTTGATAGGTACCGGAGAATCTGGACGCGAGGGTGATGACAACGGCGGCCTCTCCCGCCTGCTTTGCCTTTTCAAACTCTTTGATAAAGTCGTTCGGCGCCGCCTGACTGGTGGTGGGCAGCACATCACTCTCGACCAGCTTCTCATAAAACGTTTTGTTGTCGATGGTCACGCCGTCGATGTATTCCTCCTGACCGAAGTGAACGGTGAGGGGGACGGTATAGACCCGCTCCTTGATCTCGGGGACCAGATCTGCGGTAGAATCAACAATGATCCTTGTTTTCAATTACATCACATCTCCTTATTCTTCGCTGTTTTGGACGATAGCCTCAAGGCTTCTGCTGATGGTGGATAGGCTGCGGTAGAACTCGATCCTTTCCTCTTCCGTGAGCGCATGGCTGATCGTTTCCAGAACGCCGTCGATCTTCTCCGCAATTCTTTTGCCGGTGTCCCGCCCCTTCTCCGTCAGGAGCAGGGGACTTTTGTACCGTTTGGCACCGGCATCGCGCAGGAGGAAGCCGTTGGTCTCCAGATAGTCCACCGCGCGGGAAATGGTGGCCTTGTCCTCCTCGCAATGCTCGCACAGCTCCGCCGAGGTCACGCTGCCCAACGAATAAATGTAGTACAGGCAGGACGCATGGATGCTTCTGAGATGATAGGCGGCCATCTCCTGATTTTTGATTTTCCGTATGTCGCGGCTGATCCTGTTGATCAAAACAGTAAAAGTCTCAAATCTCTCCTGCATGACTGTCCTCCACTCCTGCAAATGTTGAAGTTTCAACAAGCAAAGCTTATCACATAAATGTTGAAATGTCAACAACAAGCTCTGCATCGCTTTCATTCTTTGATCGGCATCCCATGCCGCAGGATTTCTGCGCCCAATTCCACGACGCAGGCGTGGATATGCCTGTCATCTGCGAGGCGGCCGGCAACCAGTCTCCAGAGGAAAATCTCGACCATGTGAGGCGCTATCTGCTCGACTGACCTCCCGTATCAAATAAAAATCACCGCCCGATGGGGCGGTGGTTTTTATTTGCCCGGCAAAGGCCGGCGGATGCGGACGATATCTCCCGCAGGGAGGAGCTCCACCGCGGCAAGTATGCTTCCGGCGGTGCCTTACCCTTTATGCGTACCGCTTTCGCAGGGTCAGATTCATGTAGTGCAGGTACAGCATCCCGAAGGGGTTTTTATAGTCCTCGTGCCACGGCTTGTTCCTGCCGCAGAAGTGCAGGACCGCCGTGTTCCGCATGACCCAGCTCAGGTCGTGCTTGCCTGCGCTGCGGATGAGGTACTTGGAGTAGTTCCGCACATCGTAGTTCCAGAGGACGTCCTCCACCGGCCGGGTCTCCTTGCCGTAGAGGATGTTGAATACGTCCTGATCCGGCAGGATCAGTTCCTTTTCGTGCTCGCTGACGCAGGCAAATACATCCTCCGCCGTCACCAGCTTGCGGGCGGCAGTCAGGTCGATGAGCATGACGCCGGAGTTGAAATACTCGTGCTCCGTGTCCAGCCGCATCTGATTGATGCCGTTGGCCATCTCGGTGAGCCCCGTGTGGGACGCCGCTGCAAAGGTTTTGCCGTACAGATCCATCTCCCACAGGGGCCGCAGCGGGTTGATAATGAGCATATCCGGATCGAGGTACAGCACCCGCTCCACCTCCCGGGGCAGGATCAGCGGAGAGAGCAGCCGGTAGTACATCTCCTTAGGGTAGCGCTTGCTGGTGGGGGCGCTTTCAAAGAGCGCCGCGTCCACGGCGATGGGCCTCAGCGCCGCGCCGAGGGCAGCGCAGAACGACGCCAGTTCCTCCAGCTTCTCCGCAGGGATGGCGCTGTGGAGCAGGTACACAGTGACGTCCGTCTCCGCGGGGTTGCTGGCGAAAAGGGAATCCAGCATGACCTTGCAGGGCAGCAGATAGTTTTCATCAAGCGTCAGCAGTATATTCATCACGGTCTCCTCCGTTTCTGTTTTCAGCTCACCTCCCTCAATATAATGCAGATTTCAGGGTGTCCGCAAGGGGGCAAGGCTATTATTCACACTTTGTTCAGAGAGGGGTCGCGGGATCGGTGGAAAGTTTTCCCTCCTTCTTCTCCCATAAGGCAAACCCAGACGGCGCCGGCATGAGCCGGCGCCGCCTGGACCCTATTTCCGGTTTTGTCACGCCTTCCGCAGGAACAGCACGCCCAGCGTGCCCGGGCCGCAGTGGGAGGAAACCGTGCACCCCGCCTGGGTGACGAATACCTCCTCGAAGGGGGCCAGCTCCCGTACCAGCTCCGTCAGCTCCCGCAGGGTGTCCTCCGGCACCTCGCCGGAGTGGGTGATGAAGGCGTGGTCGGCTACCACCGCCTTCCCCGCCAGCCGCTCCGCGATGTACTGGCGATACACCTTGTCCATGGAGCCGCGGTACTTTTTGCACACCACCAGCTTGCCCTCCCGCATCTCCAGGCAGGGCTTCAGCTTCAGCAGGTTGGCGCCCAGTGCCGCCACGCCGCTGCACCGGCCGCCCTTCCACATGTACTCCAGCGTGTCCAGCACGAAACTGGTGTCGCTGTGAGGGGCCAGGCGGCGCAGCTCTGCCGCGATATCCGCCGCCGCCATGCCGCCATCCCGCAGCTTGGCTCCCCGGAGGGCCAGCAGACCGCCGCCGGTGGACAGCTGGCGGCTGTCCACCACGTGGATCTCTCCCCGCTCCGTCAGCTCCTGCGCCGCCAGCACCGCGTTCTGGCAGGTGCAGGACAGCTCCGCGCTGATGTCGATATGTACGATGTCATAGCCCTCCGCCAGAATGGGGGCGAAAAATGACTTGAACTCCTCCGGACTCACCGCCGCCGTCTTGGGCAGGGTGCCGCGGCTGCGATAGTCTGCGTACAGGTCTGCCGAAGTGTAGCGCCCGTCGTCGGGGAACACCCGTTCCCCGCTCTGAATGGTCAGGGGCACCGTGCGGATCCGGAAACGCTCCAGCAGCTGGGGCGTCAGGTCGCAGGTGCTGTCGTAGGTGATGCAGACAGGTCTGTGCATGGGGATCGTCCTCCTATTTTCTCCGATTGTAGGGGCAGTATACCGGAGAAACCTCAACGCAAGCTCAAAAAAGCCTCGATTTTCGAGAGCGGATGTGATAAAATTCAGAAAAAACGCTGGAGGGATGGTCATGTTCCGTATTCTGGTAGTTGAGGACGACGACAGCGCCCGCTTTCTGATGTGCGAGGTGCTGCGGCGGGCGGGATATGAGCCCTGCCCCGCCCGGGACGGTGTGGAGGCGCTGGAGGTGATGGAGCACTACCAGTGCGATCTGGCGGTGGTGGACATCAC
>ERZ857480.46788-NODE-72352-length-30968-cov-7.9955_pt1 | contig 30968 bp, 29 predicted proteins | sample MGYA00519767_ERZ857480 | MGnify/ENA primary metagenome ERZ857480 (study PRJEB31778, sample SAMEA3449210) | human gut metagenome | biome: human gut; feature: human-associated habitat; material: faeces | place: United Kingdom | collected 2010/2012 ...
AAGGTAGGTCTGCTCCTCGTCCGGAATTTTCTCATCAGCGCAAGGTGTTTTGTCCCAAATATTCTATTTGATTTTTATGCAGGGTAAATGCCAATATCGCTTAAGTTGTTGGCATTGTTCAGGAGGCACTTGCTCTCATACAGCACAGGCGTGTCGGACGTTTCATTGTAAAAGATCTATCTCGTCTTGGCAGAAATACCGTGGAAGTTGGTCAGTATATCGGCGTAGTTTTCCCACGGTTCGGTGTAGAATTTATTTCCGTACACGACGGACCGGAATCCGGTGATCCTGACAGCCTGATCACGCAGTTCAAAAATATCATGAACGAATACTATGCAAAGGATATTTCAGATAAGCAGAAGCTGTCCTTACAGGCGAGAAGCAACAGCGGAAAGCATATTGCTTCTACACCGACATATGGTTACAAACTTGATCCCGATGACCGTCACCATTGGGTTATTGATGAACCTGCCGCAGAAGTGGTAAAACTTGTTTTCAAGTACTACAACGAAGGTATGCAGGTGTCAGAAATTGCCCGTACACTGGAAAGAGCGAAGTATCCTGCACCGTCCTATTACCGTCATCGTGTTGTGAAAGGTTCAAGAACGGAAAAGAACCCGTATCATTGGACAGGCAGCAGTGTAACAGCCATTTTGAAACGTCAGGAATATGCAGGTGATACAGTAAATTTCAAAACATATCATACGAGTTTCAAAGACAAACAAGTACGCTATCGGGATGAAGAAAGCTTTACCATTATTCGTGATACACAGGAAGCTATCATCTCCCGTGAGGAGTACGAAACAGCAAAGAAACGCCGCAAATCCACCAGACGTGTGATTCAGACCAGAGAAAAACACCTGCTGGACGATATGGTGTACTGTGAAGACTGCGGAAAGAAGATGTATCTGAATTTTCGCAAATACGCAGGCGGAAACTGCTATGTGTATATCTGCGACAGCTATCGCAAAAAGAAAGGCTGCTCTGCCCATTACATACAGGAATCAGAAGTCATTGAATCTGTTCTGTGTGCAGTACGCAAGATCTTTGATATGTACAGATTGGATAAAAACGAGTGCAGACGTACTCTGATCAGGTGGATATGTCAGCGGAATGAAACAAAAATTCGTGAAATCCATGTGCGTATCAAAACCATAACCGACAGACTTCAAACGATCAATCAAACAGAACAGGCTCTCTTTGAACAGAAGTTGCAAGATGAAATTTCTCAGGAAACCTTCACAAATATAACGGTCAGCATGAATGCGGAAGCAGAATCACTCAAAAATGAATATGGCAAACTTTTGATTCTGCTGGATAAATTCGACGATCAGAAAAAGAGCGTTCCAAAATTTCTGACCAAAGCAGAAGCATTTGCCGATACGGAGATCACCAAAGATGACAGATACATTTTAGAGCAGTTGGTGGAAAAGGTAACGATTCAGGAAATTGAAACCACTGATATTTACAATAATCCTGCGACAGCAGTTAAAGTGTTGGTTCATTTCGTGGATATCGGAGTGATCTGAACGGCTGCACATCGGTAACAAGTGTGACGATACGGCGACGATGCGTTAAAACTTCGGCGACAATGTTCCCATAACTATTGAAAAAAGTCCTCCTGTGCGCTATTCTTAGTAGAGAGTAAAGCACAGGAGGATTCCTATTTATGTATGATAAAATTACAGCATTGTACTGCCGGTATTCACATGATGACGGACAGGAAACAGAGAACGAAAGTATTACGCATCAAAAAGCTTTGCTGAAAGAATATGCGGAAAATAACGGCTATTCCAATCTTCGCTATTACACTGATGACGGTTATACAGGCACAGATTTCAACCGACCGGATTTTCAGAGAATGATGGAGGACGTAGAAAACGGTATTGTCCAAACAATCCTTGTAAAGGATATGAGCCGCTTCGGACGAAACTATATTCTTGTCGGTCAGTATGTGGAACTTGTCCTGCCACAGTATCATGTCCGTGTGATCGGTGTAACAGACAATTATGATTCTTATGATACGGAAAACTACCTGTTCGCTTTTGAGAGCATCTTCGCTGAAATGTATGCTGCCGATATTTCAAAAAAAGTTACCTATGCAAAGCATACGCTCGGTATGAGCGGAATCAAGCTGAAATCACGTCCGCTTTACGGTTATAGGTTGGTCGATGGGGATTACACGCAATGGGAAATTGATACAGAATCCGCCGAAATTGTGCGAATGATCTTTGATATGTTTCTCAATCAGGATATGTCTGTCAATGCTATTGCAAAGTATCTGCGTACTAATAAAATTCCTACGCCCAGTGCATACATGGGATACAAATACACAAAGGTCAACCTTCCTTATGACTGGTCTTTTCCGATTGTCAGCCGAATTCTGAAATTTCAGGAATACTGCGGTGATACAGTCAATTTCAAAACCAGACAGGTTTCCTACAAAGTAAAAAAACGATTGCCAATCCCAAAAGAAGATTGGGTGATCTTTCAGAATCAGCACCCTGCCATTATCAGCCGTGAAGATTTTGAAAAAGCACAGAAAAAGCTGAAAAACATATCAGAAAACGCATTTCCGCAGCCTAAAGCGACAAGAAATGATACTCTTTTCAGGCAGAAACTTTTTTGTGCGATGTGCGGTAAAAAAATGTATTGCAGCAGTACGAAAGGAAAGCTATATTTTCAGTGTCAGGCATATCAGAAATATGACAGGTGTACCTCCAATTATATCACGGAAAATGATTTGAAAAGAGTGGTTTTGGATTATCTGCATCGACTGTATCTTGCTGTTAAATCCGATAGAAATGCGGTCATTTCAAAACTTGGATTGGATATGTTCACGGAGATTGAAGATCAAATCAGAACTTCTGAGAATCGGGCAGATGAAATCAGCCATCTGTTGATAGAGATCTACGAAAAGAAGTTTCAAAACATCATTACGGATTCAGAATTCAAGTGCCAATCAGAAACGTTAAGCCGTGAAAAGAACGATTTACTTCATTTTCTTGCAGATCTGACAGCGAAAAAGTCCATACGAAGTAAAGAAAAAGAATCAGTGATAAAAATGCTTGATAAAATTTCAAGTTATTCAGAATCTGACTTTGATGTGCTGACACAGGAAATGGTCAATGCACTGATTGAGAAAATTGTAATTGGAAAATCAATGGGACAACGTGAAAAGAATTACGGCAAACGAATGATTGACATTTATATATATGGACTTGGCAATCTTTCAGCATTGATCGATGTCAGATTTAAGCCATATTCAGTGCGTATCAAGGAAATCGCTCCGCAATTATTATTGGAAAGGCGATGCGATACTACAAATGTCATTGAAGCATTGGCAACTAAGCGTGGAAGTCTGGAAAATGCTCTTGCGGAAGAAGGAACAAATTTTCAGACTGTCATCATGGAAGTTCGTAAGAATATTTTGATTGAAGCCATCAAAAACGGACTTACGATCAAAGAAATCTATCCTCTGCTTGGTTATCCTGAACCGTCTAGTGTTTATTGGTTTTCTAAGCGGTTCTTGGGGATGCGTTTTAATGACTTTTATGATATGGTTAAAAATGAAACATGATAATTGCTGCACCTGAACAGAGATGTTTGGGTGCAGTTTTTCCTTTTTCCAACAATCCCACAAGTCAAAATCTCATGATTATTTGGGAACTTGAAATAAGTGCCGATTTGCTTTTTCATTGCTTTTGTGCTATGATGATTACAGCAAATTTACCAGCCTGTCTATAGATTCGGAGATGATGATATCGACAGACCATACACTGACTTCAAAACGCTGTATGCAGTAAACGAGCAGATTAGGAAGTTGATCCGTCATCAGGAATATTCCGACAGACGTGAAAGGCGAAGAATAATTCCTTATCATGATAATCTTTACATTCCGACTGATTGGGAGGATATACAGCTGCTTGCCATGCGACAGGCACTTCTGAAACTCAAAGATCTGCATTCGGATAAATTTGAAGTCCTGATCGGTTTCTATTATGGAAACTACAAAACAATCAAAGCATACGCCGTAACATACGGCATATCCAGACAAGCAATGTCCAAAAAGCTGCATAAAGCTCTGGAACTGCTTCGTTTTCTATGCTTTGAAGAACTTGAGAATCTTGAAAACTGAATATGAAGAACGCACCAAACCTGATTGCTGCAATTTTGTAACAAATTGCGACGATTTAGCAATAGTTTTGCTTTTGTGGTTGCGTTTATTTCGCTTCTGCGCTAAAATAGAAAGAGCAATTTTAAGCCTGTCGGTATAGGAGGAAACAAGTATGCAGACAGGAAAAATCACTGCTCTATATGCCAGATTTTCTTTTGATGACGGGATTGACACGGAAAGCGGAAGCATTGAGCATCAGAAAGCACTGCTTAAAAATTATGCGGAATCCAATGGCTTTACGAATATTTCCTATTATGCGGATGACGGATATACAGGTACAAATTTCAACAGACCAGATTTTCAGCGTATGATGGATGACATCAGAAATGGCTTTGTCGAAACAGTAATTGTCAAGGATATGAGCCGACTGGGCAGAAATTATCTTATGGTAGGTCAGTATGTGGAAATCGACTTTCCGAAATACCATGTACGATTTATTGCGATAAGCGATAATGTAGACTCCGCCAAGGGAATGAGTGAACTGCTGCCGATCAATAATCTGATGAATGAGTGGTACAGCAGGGACATTTCCAAAAAGATTCGCTCTATGATGCGACAGAAAGGCAACAGTGGTCAGCACATCACTTCAAAATTGCCGTATGGGTATTACAACATACCGGAAAACAAGCAGGAGTGGCTGATCGATGAGGAAGCTGCTGAGGTAGTCAGAGAAATCTTTGAACTGTATGTTTATCATGCAATGGGAACAAAACAGATTGCACAACGATTGACGGCAGAAAAGCGTGTGGGGATAACCTATCACAAAAAGCTGTGTCAAGGTGTTGAGGTAACAGGCGAAAATATGTATTCATGGTGCAGTGCTACTGTTGCTTCGATTCTTAAACGTCAGGAATATTGCGGAGATACGGTGAATTTCCGAACACAGATAACTTCTTACAAAAATAAGACTGTAATCTACAACAGAAGTGACAAAATCAAGATTTTTCCTGATACGCATCCTGCAATCATCAGTCGTGAATTGTTCCAGATGGCACAGGACAGACGTGAAAAAACCATACGTCATCCTTCAAGACCGCACAAGTATCTTTTCGGCGATTATCTTTACTGTATGGACTGTCACGCTCGAATGCATGGCAGACAGTGCGGAACGAAGAGAGAGGAAGCACTCTATTGCTATGAATGTACAACCTACAGGAAAAGCAAAGGATGTTATTTTCACGGCGTCCCTGAAAAATATCTTGAAGATGAAGTCTTGAAAGCAATTCAGAGAATCATCAGCATGGCAAACTCCAATCCCGATGCATTTTACAAGACCATTCAAAAGCATATGGAAAAGAAATCTGATGACAGCAAAGCGGTTATTTCAGCTGAACTTGAAAAGTCGCAGCTTCGTATCACAGAAATCGACAAGTACATTCAAGGCTTGTTTGAAGCAAAGGTAAGAGGTGAAATTGATGGTTCGTTATTTGCAAGTCTAAAAAAGACTTATGATGAAGAAAAGAAACAGCTCAACATTTTGGTGGCTGAACTCATCGAAAAGCTGAATGAGAAAAATGAATCAAGCAACAAAGTGAAACTGTTTATGCAAGCAATCAGAAAATATAATGTCGTTACGGAACTCACTCCGCAGGTGTTAGCTGACTTTGTGGAACATATTGAAGTCGGCAAATGCCAAAGCACCAGTACAAAATTGCCTTTCTCCAAAAGAGATAACGCAATTTCGGTGTTTTTCTGGGGTATCGGCATCTTTTAATTGGCGGAGAGAGAGTTCCCTAAGCGTATTACGACCAGTACTACATTGAGGACGACCATGAGGCGATCATCCCGAAGGATATATTCATGAGAGTGCAGGAGGAAATGGCACGGCGGTCATCCGAGCGTGATATGAACGGAAGGCGGCAGGGCTTCAGCGCAAACCACGCCTTTTCGCACATGGTGACCTGCGAGTGCTGCGGTGAGCATTTCCGCAGGCTGCACTGGAATAACCGGGGCAAGAAAACAATCGTCTGGCGATGCAAGACCAGACTGGAGGACAAGACACGATGCCCGGCACGGACGGTCAGCGAGGACGAATTGCAGCAAGGGTTTATTGACGCGGTCAATGAAATGCTCGGCAACAGCGACGAGTACCTGAAAAAGCTGAAAAGCAACCTGAAAACTGCGATCAGCCTTGCTAATCCGCAGTCAGCGGAAGCGCTCGCGGAAAGGATGCGGCAATTGCAGCAGGAGCTGATCGACCGGACGGAAAGCGGCACGAACTACGATGAGCTGGCAGAAGAAATCCTGCGCCTGCGGGAACTTCAGGAACAGACCGTCATGGACGATGCCGCCAAAGCTGCGCACCGGGAGCGTATTCAGGAACTGCTGCATTTCATCAATTCTCAGCCGCGAACCATCACAGAGTTTGATGAGGCGCTGGTGAAGAAGCTGCTGGAAAGCGTAAAGGTCTGCGAGTTCTTTCTGGAGTTCCGGTTCAAATCAGGCGTGACGATCAGCATTGAAAAGTGAACAGACAGAGCAATCCCCGCATCACTTATTCAGTGGTGCGGGGCTGTTTTTATCAATTGGATTTGTGTTCGCTTAAATAGACACACCCGTGCATCTGAGAAATGACAGGAATAGCTTTCATTACAAGGAAAATAATAAAAGAAATTACCATTAAAACGTCTGATACCATAGGCAACACCTCCATAACTTTATGCATCTTTAACCCTCAATCAGTCCGTAGACCATGCATCGTTACTTTGGATTTCTCAGATAAGGCGTGCAGGGCATTTATATCATATCACTTTTCTTGATTTTTGTCAATATCATTTTAAGGTAGCTTATTGTATAAAACTGAGTTGTTATATAATTTGGAAGTAAAGGGAGATACTTTATTAATTCGTTTTCAGAGTACTGTTCCTTTAATATCATTAGTGTTAGTGTATTGATTTTGCCATTTTTACAATGCAGTGTGTTTGAACGACGGATAATATCATTAGCTCGAAGTTTTTCAACATGCTGTATCAATTCTGAATCGAATTCATCATGAGGCGGGTAATGAGGGAGAACAATTATTTTATCTTCGCTATTATTGTTTTTTAATATAGATGGTGAAATGGCAGTTCCAACAAAATAACAATGCTCGAAAGTTGCATCCTTAAACTTTGCTTTGTCAATCGTAACGCTTACAAATACACAATCTACGAAATGAGCACCAGTAAAATTGCTCCCTCTTAAGTTTGTTCCTACAAAATCTGTGTCATGAAATGTACACGATACAAATGAGCAGTATTTTAAGTGTGCTCCTCTAAATGATACTCCCTTAAATGAGGATGTACTAAAATTTGTGTGGTACGATTTTGTCTTTTCAAAATCTTTGAATATAAACTGACTTCCAACACGTTCAGAATTATTGTAACTGAACAGTGCTCTATTTTTCCCTTCTAAGCTCATAGTTTCTCCTTATAGATATATGTCAAACAACAACCTTTCCACACACTCAACCCTATTTTGCAATCACCCGAATCGTAATTTTTGATTAGTCCGTTTTTGGCGATTTTACGCTGTTTTTTGCTACGGCATTCAATCCACACACTGAAAAATCAGAAAAAGCAGTTTCACGCACCCTAAATCGAGTGCGTGATTTGGTTGTCAAAAATCAAAGTGTGCAGATTGGTTGTCAAATGTGCCGTGTACGTGATTTTGCCCTTTTACCTGTTTCCGCATACAGATTTTGAGTGGGTAAAACTGCTGTTATCGCAAAAGCATGATGCCGATAAACCGCGTAAATACGCCATTTCAGGATTTTTCTCGTGTCAGCAGAACTACGCACTCAACGTGCAACGATAGGTCAGTATAAACGCAAAAACAACCCTTTTTGTTTAAGACAATATTCCTACGAATACAAACTATTGGTGTATGGAAATATTTCTATGAATTATAAATTTACATTTATAAATATGTCTGCACCGTTTTTAGATTTATCTATTCTTTACATTTTTCTGTTTCAACCAATCTGTTCGGATGTTCAAAAGGACAGTCACCTTCTTCACGCAAACACATTGTTTGAAAATCCAACTCATTGTCAAACACAAGTATTTTACGCACTAAATCTTTCTCCATTCCCATATGTTCAAAAAATATAGAAATGATAATTGCTTTAAGAACATTTATCGAAGTAAAGATTTGTCCTATTTCTAAAACGCCACTAGTATCCAACTTATAATGAGAATAATAATTTCTGGTATCTCCCAATTCTCTAAAGTAGAGTTGAATTAATTCTGCATCAGATTTATTCTCTATAAGAGATTTGTTCCTCTTTGCTTTTTCGATATCAACTGCATTTTTAGAAATAATCTGAAAATGCTGGTTATCCAATTCTTGCAATCGATGTGATAATGAGGTTTTTGCAAGATACCCAGCCGCAATCCAACCGGCAATGTCTTCTCTATGAGAAGAGTTATATTTCCATTCAGGAAGTACAGATTTTATTGAATCCTCAAATAAGGGATTCCCCTCATCATTGAAAATCAATCGCTTAATATCAGCTGTTGATGCTTTTAGTGCATCCTTTAGTTTCTTTTTCGTTTCCTCATCACCGGAAATACGAGTATGATAACCATCCAAAATTCTTATATACTGAACAAAAACATCTTCGGCAAAAATATCTTTCTTACTATTAACAGAAAAATATATTCTCCTTAGCAAAAAGTAGGTTTCATCAAAATAAAATGTTCTCCAGTTTGAATAGTAATGTTGTAGCGAATCCTTAACAACATATAAATATGTTCGTGGTGTATTAAACACATCTATAGCTGTTGTATTATACGAATAATCCCTGTTAAAATAAAGCCAACTCTTTGGTTTCTGTCCATCAATAGATAAACGTATGTCTTCCGCAATGCTTACTTTTCCGATTAGTAAACCCAAAAACTGCATTATACATTCAATATCATCCATAACAGATTGAATATTTTCAGAATGTTTGTATGTCACTTTTATTCTAGGCTCTTTTTGTATAGTAATCGAAGTCCTATCATCTCCTTTTATGCTACAATTAAATGTTTTAGATTCGAAAATTAATTCTACACGAGGATTTTCATAATTGATTATAATAGGTTCTAAATGTGCTTCTCCGGCAGCCATTTCATCCATGTCGGTACATCCATAGAATACAGTTGGTATGCCAAACCAGTTTATCAGTTCCGGGATTGAAAAAGAAAAATCTTTAATTCCAGAAATATCGCTTCCACGAGAAAAATCAAAATTTTGCATTAATACGTAGATAACTCTGTGTGAAGATGAATGATCTAACGAGCGGTTACTACTTGGTTTTGAAGAACCATTTGTAAACACCTTATATCTGTACTCGCCATCACTTCCGATAAAAGTAGACGGAAGAATCTCTCCATGAAATCGGCTATAAAACTCTATATTGTTTCCATCAATAATTAACTCTGCAACCTCATATTTTTGAGGTTCATTCTCTTTGTACCATGTTCCAATATGTCTTTCCATATCATATTTCCTTTATTCATAGCAACACCAATATTATAAAAACTCAATCAATTCATAAGTAGCATCATTTTTTCTTATTTGATGATTTGCTTCAACAAATCATCAATATCCCACAAAGCCATTAAATTTTTTCGTTCTTCTGCAAATCTACGGGCATCTCTTGTAAATTTGGAAGATGTCACAATTACAGACTGATTTGCTTGCGTCGCCATTTGAACTCCATATACACTTCTTACAACACTTACATCGACTTTATGGTTTTCGCCCCAGTGTTTGCACTCAACAATTAACGTGTATGGAATTGGGTCAGATTTTGTGGCAATAATATCTTTTCCACCATCTCTTGTTGCTTGTGTTATTTTTACACTGAAACCACGTTTTTCAAATATACCAGCAACAAAAAACTCAAAATCTCGCGGTGACATTCTTTTGATTTTTTCTCTATGATATTTTAATAAATACTCCGCTCTCTCATACTCTGCATAAGCCTCATCATAATAATCAAAATCAAATTCATAATCCATTTCTACGACTGGTTCATCTACGAAACAGCCTCCATGACACTCCGAATCAGAGAAATTAAAAGCTCCCGCTGGATACTCATATCCTCTAATGCTGAATTCAATCCACGAATGACATCTATCACAGCATATTTCTCCTCGAAAATCATATTCAATCTCTTCGCCCATCGGTCTGTCATACACAGAGGTTTCATAATCCAAGCCTTCTGCTTCAACCAATGTTACATTACCGCATTTATCACATTTGACATAAAAATCATTTGGTATATGCATCATATAACAAGTTATCCTCCTCTATTTTTTTAACTCACCCAAGCAACTGACGAATCTTAGCAGTTAACAGAGCCTTACGCTTTTCGTAGAACTCTTCGAAGTTCTCCAGTTCCAGGGATACACCGTCCGGAATAAGAGCATCTTTGCAAAATTCAGCCTTCTGTTCATCATTCATATCATTGTAATAATCAATCAATGGCATATCGTTCTTACTACCATTACTTCTTCCTTCAAGGAGCTGAAGGTTAGGGAGTCTGTTTCTATTGCCTCGCCATCTTCTCCAATTCTCCATTGAAACAGAAACAGGTTTACTACCATCGAATCTATCTCCTGGATGAAGATGATCTTGCTCATACTTAAAATTCTTATTAATCCAATCAAGGCTCAAATAGTAAAGTGCTTCTCCGGCTACACGGCTACCTTTTTCAGAGTTCAGTATGTCTTCAATTTTGCTATCAGTTACTCTGAGGTCATTCATCTGGTCGAGCATTTCAATCGTAATTTCATAATCAAATTCGTTGATGTTACTCTTCATCTGCTGCAACTTACTTGTAGTTCCTGATTGGAAATATGTAAACAGAATAGCACGAATCAAATATGCTTTTATTGCGTCCTTGTTATTTGCATACTCTGGGTTGTAATACATGAAGTATATGATTGGAAGAAGTACGTTCCAGCTACTTGAAAAACGGCTCACTTCAATTTTCATTTCCTTGAGAAACGTTTCCAGATTCTTAAGTGTCTTCTTAAAATCACTCCAGTTGTTTTTAAGTTCCTCAGCAATCTGCTTGTTTATATTTGATTTAATTACATCACCATAAAGCATCAATGCTGCTCTGATGATGAAGTCTGAACCAAATCCGGCGTAAGAATCAACTAACAGTTTTCCAAACTCGGTCTTTGCACTAGGCCAGTAAGCCTCAAGAATAGACATTGTAATTTCTGATTTACGTAATGCTTTACCACCGCTATTAAATCGAACGAACATCTCAAGTGCATCGTCCTGTTTCATATCCTTTATTTCTGTATATCTGACTAACTTTTCAACAAAAATCTTGTTATAAAGCTTGTTCAAAATATCCCTTGCGTATTCCTTGCTGTCATTAGGAACATTCGATATTGCCTCTTCGATTGCTTTATCCCTTGTTGCATCATCCTGGAACTTCGAATCAAGTATCTTTCTAATCTCAAACTGTGTAGGACTTAGCTTACCGACTTTTTCGCTGAATTTAATATCAAATTTCTTGCTGTTGTACTCTTCTTCATCGACAGTAAGCTTGTTCTTATTCAACTCAATAAGAAGCTTTGTAACAATGCCTCCACCATTCTTCTTTCTTGCGTGTTTTTGACGGATAAACGCATCTCCAAACAACGATAAATAAAGTGATGTTAAACGCTGTTGTCCGTCCAAAACAGCTGTGTCTGTCAATTTTACATCAATGCTTGACAATTCATAATTAACACTATCAGCCTGCTTTCTGCTATCGAACGTAACAGATGACAAGAAATTGCAAAAGTAAGTATCCCAGGAAACATTGTCATCATCAACGTGCCAAAATAAGAATGTAGCTATAGGATAATCTAAGAGAATCGAATCCCATAATTTTTCAATCTGTTCCATACTCCAAACATACTGCCTTTGGAATGCAGGCATAACATACCTTCCGCTTTTTATATGTTCCAAAGCCTCATATATGGTAATGCTGTTATCTATTAAAACGCTCATAGTTACTCCTCTCTAACATAGAAACTATCCTTATACATCATAAGAGTTTCTTCTACTTCATCCCAAATCCAGACACGATTTCCGTCATCTTCAAAAACTTTTCCGTGGGATTTAGGACCATCCAGTTTCAGTTGGGAATAGTTATTCCTAAATGTGGGAACAAATAAGTCCGGGCGTTCTTTATCACTGCATAAACGCTCCATCATAGTCAGTGTTGCTTCTCCGGCAATATCAACAGACATAAAGAATGCCTTGATAATTTTATGATTGTACTGACTTGGTTTCAACGCCCACATAGGAATGCGTCGTAACGCCTTCCCATAAAAATCTTTCGTACTAACATCTGTTTGCTTCACAACTTTCGGAGTATATTCTTTTGATGCACTTCCAAATGTTTGTGCGATATACCAGCGGAGACAAGTATCCAACGCCTCTTCAGATGTATCTCCGGACAGATTAAGAGCCATATTAAATTTTTCATAAACATCTGAATCCACTCCAAAAGATATATTTTTTCGCATTATTTTACCTCCGTTCACTTAAAATACGTATATATATATTATACACGTTATTAGTCAATTTGTCAATACTCATAGACTAATCAGAAATGCATCCAAACAAAAAACACCCTGCATTTCTGCAAGGTGTTAACTGTAATGATATGAATTATGGTGCAATGAAATTTTTTCTGCGGTCACGTTCGACATCAACGCTTGTTCCAGACTTAAACTCGAAGGCAAATCTATCATCATAAATTATGATCTTTTCAATCATTTTTCTAACAAGTTGTTCATCGTACTCCTCGATTTCTCCCTTTTGACTGTCAAGGAAATATTTCATATCAGCAATACGTTTTTTAACACCCTCTCGCTCGGCCTTATCAACTGCAGCATTTTGCTTTTCTTTACGCAATCTGTCAATCTCATTTGCAAGATCATCGTAAGACTTATTGGAATTTGCTCTTTTTAGAAGTTCCTGTTGCAGTTCCCGCAGTCTGGCATCTATGCTCTCTGTAGAGTTTTCTTCTTCCTCTTTCAAAACCAACTCAATATTGTTTTGTAGTGTTTTAAGCATCTCTGCCTTATCACCAAGAGCATAATTTATGGCTTTCACAACTGCTGACTGCAATTCCGTTTCCCGAATGGTTTCTGCATCACAAGCGGAAGGTCCGTTTTCAACCCTTGTCACACATCTCCATACCACAGAACGTTTACCGTGATTATTCCACACAACTCTACGATAAATTTCTCCGCACTTCGGACAATACACAATACAGGAAAGAGCATATTTGCTACTATACACTCGCTTTTTTCTTGACTGTCCACTATGAAGATTGGCTCGTCTAATCATCTCCTCCTGCACCTGAGTATAAAGTTCACGTGAAATAATTGCTTCATGATTATTTTCAACATAATACTGTGGCATAATACCCGTATTTTTCACTCTCTTTTTTGTCAACACATCTACGGTATACGTTTTTTGCAGCAATGCATCTCCGATATATTTTTCGTTTTGCAGGATTTTTTTAAGTGCTTCAGGACGCCATGTTGGTTTTCCGGCAGCCGTCAGAATACCGTCTGCCATCAAACCTTTTCCAATCTGAGCCAGACTTCGTCCTTCCAGATATTCACGAAAAATACGCTTTACAATAACAGTCTCTTTTTTATCAATAATAAGATGACCATTTTCGTCCTTTGTATATCCAAGGAAACGACTATGATTGACCTGCACCTCTCCATTTTGGTATCGGAACTGCAATCCTAACTTTACATTGTTACTTAAAGATTCTGATTCCTGTTGTGCCAGACTAGCCATAATTGTAAGCAGAACCTCTCCCTTAGAATCCATCGTATTGATGTTCTCTTTCTCAAAGAACACAGGAATGTTTTTTTCTTTCAGCAGGCGGATGTATTTTAAGCAATCCAGAGTATTTCTTGCAAAACGGCTAATGGATTTGGTTATTACCATATCAATGTGACCGTCCATGCATTCCTCAATCATACGATTAAACTCTTCACGCTTTTTTGTATTGGTACCCGATATTCCGTCATCTGCAAATATTCCTGCAAACTCCCAGTCATCGTTCTTCTGTATAAAAGCCTTGTAGTGCTCCACCTGTGTTTCATAACTGGTAGCCTGCTCATCAGTATCAGTACTGACACGGCAATAGGCTGCAACACGCAACTTAGGTTTGACTTCTTTTGATGCGATATTGCTCACCCTGGTACGAGCAGGAATAATGGTTACGCTTTTTCCTTGTGCCATACTATCAAGTCTCACTTTCTATCAAACTGTATAAGTAAGCAGCATCTGCAAAAGGGTCACGCAGATTTTGACTTGGTTTTCGCATTTTAAACCTACATGGAATCACAATTTCTTCTTTAGGCTTAATGCGATTAGTTCTCCCTAATGCAATTGCTCTCCTTTCTTTTTCTTCAACAACCATATCGTAGGTTTCTTTATCAATCAAAGGCGGATAATAATCATCACCAAGATATTTCTTATTCAGCAATAATTTTGATGCTGAGGTGTGAGAGCAATTAATTCCCGCCTCTTTAGCAGAAGTATCTAATGATTTTCCAGCAAGATAATTTTGATACAGTTTCTTTAAGATTGCAGCATCCGTTTCATCAATAATGGCTTTACCATCTACAATCTTATAACCAAATGGTGTATGTCCTTGTCGCATCCAATCACAACCTTTCCTTAAGTTTTAGACCTATTTTCAATTCAAACTCAATCTCTGTTCTGGAATTTACTATTATTTTTTCAACAAACTTGCTAAAGGTATCTTCATTAAATTCCGTAAAGTGGTCACTCTTTCCTAAGAAAGAAATAAGTTCCTTTATATCCTGCTCTACTTGATATCCTGATTCATTCATTTTTATCAGAAAATCCTTTTCTGATTTCAAGCGTTCTTTTTCCATTAAAAGTTCATTATTTGCCTTAATGAAAACAGCTCTGTCAAGGTATCCTTTTGAAAGAAGTCCGGCAGTTGTTTTTTGCTGTTCTGCATTATCCTTTATCAAAGTTTCCAATTCTTTCAGTCTTTTTCCGTTTTTCTCTGCGTTGGAACGGCTAACAGCAGCCTGCAAGGGTCTTAAAATACATTCTCGTCCAAACTGCAGTTTGTTCATCATTATCAGAAATGCATATTTAATAGCCTCGTCTGTAATATATTTCATAGAGCAGGAATTCTTATCTTCAATATGTTGATTACAGCACCAAGCAATATAATTCCCACTCGGCTTATAATGTATTCTTCGTTTAAAAACGCTACCGCATTCCCCACAAACAATTCTTCCGGAAAAGGCATATCGGTTCAGATATTTATCAGTATCACAATCGATGCCTTTTTCAAGACCTCTCTGCCTTAAAACTTTCTGCACTTTTTCAAAATCTTCATGACTGATAATCTGCTCATGATGATTTTGACATAAGTACTTATCTTTTTCTCCACGGTTGATATGCCTTTTGAAATTACTATCTGTGTAAGTCTTTTGAAAGATAACATCTCCCGTATACTTTTCGTTTTGAAGAATTGCACTAATCGAACTTGCTGTCCATTTACCGCCTTTCTTTGATGGTATACCTTTTTTGTTTAGAGATACTGCAATAGCATGAGTACCTTTCCCAGAAAGTGCATCTGCAAATATCTGCTTTACTACAGGTGCTTGTTCTATTACAACTTTCATCTCGCCATTCTTATTCTCATAACCATATGGTGGATAAGAAATAGTATAGGTACCTTTTTCAAAACGTTTTCGGGCACTCCATTTTTCATTTTCAGAAATACTAACTGATTCACGCTCTGCAAGGCTGCTCAATACGGACAGCATTAATTCACTTTCCATTGACCCGGTATTTAAATTTTCTTTTTCAAAGTATACAAAAACTCCATAGTCAAGCAGCTTTCTTACAATTTCCAAGCAATCTGTAGTGTTTCTGGAAAATCGACTAATAGACTTAGTATAAACTAAATCTATCAATCCCTTCTCACAGTCGGATATCAATGTAAGTAACCCTTCACGACGTTCCTTCTTAGTACCAGATATGCCTTCGTCATAATAAAGACCCGCATATTCCCATTCACAGTTAGATTTAATAAATCTGCTATAATGGTCTTTCTGCGTTTCCAGGCTCTCATGCTGTTCTTCACTATCTGTGGACACACGGCAGTAAGCTGCAACACGAACTTTTTTATCCGTAACTGAAACGCCCTGACATTGCTCAATCTTAGTAATTTTCTTCATTTGATTCACCTCCAATTTCGGTATAGACATATTCCCATAAAACCGGTGAAATAGCAAGTCATTCAGGACATTATCTCAGCTAAATACGGAGAGAAAGTTTCACGGTTTTTCCTCGTAATTTTGTTGAATTCATCCGCAGAAATAAGACCTTTTTCAAGCATTGATTTCAATATTTTCTGTGCCATACAGTAGTTATACTCTCGTTTCAGCTGTTCATTTGTAATATGAGGGGTTAATAAAACCGGAATAGATTCAGGTTCTGTAATCGTTGTTACGATTCTATTGTTTGTACTCATTAAAAAGCACCTCCTACCGTTTAGCCACGGCAGGAGGTAAAAAAGGACGTTTTAATCTTTTTTATAAAACTGACATTCATATCCGTCAGCACGAAGTAATAAACCTTTAGCCCAGGGCGGTGTTCTGCCCATCTGCTCACAAACTGCTTTAAGTGACGTGTCTTTTCTGCACTCAATGATTATTTCATCGTGAACATGAGCAACTATTTCACAGCATCTTAAAGTTTGCATGGCATACATCAGAATATCCCTCGCAATTGCCTGGATTATGTTTTCGCAGAACTTAGGACCGTAGCTTTCAAGTCTTTCCCACTTCTTTGTACTGCCTATTCCCTCATATGTAACAGATTCACCGCCGAACTGATTTACACCCATTTTCGGCTTTACATATGCAAGTCTTCTGCCGGATGGAAGTACAATAAACAGAAAGCCACTCTCATACTCAAAACGAATACCGTGTGTTTCAGTAGCAACTCTTTTCTTCACAGTTTCCTTTACACAGTTATCAATATCCCACCACAGCATAGTAATTGCAGGATTTGAATTTCTCCAAGCATATACAAGTGGTTGTAACTCTTCTTCGGTAAGACCCATTTCAATAGCCCCCATAGCTTTCAAAGCACCAAACGCCCCTCCATAACCGAGAGCAAGCTCCGCAATCTTGCCTTTCTGCCTTAGGTGTCCGTTGATACCATGCTTTTCAACCGGAACGCCAAACATCTGCGATGCACTGCTGCAATAAATGTCCTTACCTTCCTCAAACACTTTCATTCTCCACTTCTCTCCTGCCAGCCATGCAAGGACTCTCGCCTCAATAGCAGAAAAGTCGGCAACTATAAATTTATTATCTCTTTGTGGCACAAATGCTGTACGAATAAGCTGTGACAAAGTATCCGGGATATCATCGTAGAGAAGTTCCAAGGCATCAAAGTTCCCACTTCTTACAAGACCTCTTGCATCAGCCAGGTCAGTCATATGATTTTGTGGAAGATTCTGCAGCTGTACAAGTCTTCCTGCAAATCTTCCTGTTCTGTTTGCTCCGTAAAACTGAAACATACCTCTTGCTCTGCTGTCCTTACACACAGCATTTTTCATAGCCGTATATTTCTTGACACTACTCTTTGCAAGCTGCTGACGAAGTGACAATACTTCAGCAAGGTGAGTCGGTGCATCTTTTATAATTTCTGCTACAACTTTCTTTCCAAGACTGTCTGTTTCAAGTCCGTTTTCTGAAAGCCATTCTTTCATCTGCTGTACAGAGTTAGGATTTTCAAGATTTGTAAGTTCCTGCATCTGCTTTGTAAGTGTATTTTTGCTTATCTCATCAAATGCTATTGCATTGGTTACCAATGTCATATCAACACCAATGCCACGGTCGTTTATTTCCTGGTCTAAATGATACTCGTCCCATATAGCATCACTTACCGGAAACTTTGACAGTTTCTGCTGTATACCCATTTCAGTTTCTACGTCACGAAGATTATAAGCCTTGAACTGTTTCCATTTATCCATATCGTGATACGGCATATTCCTTGTTCTGCCACCGTTTACCTTGGTTGGGGAACAAGGAATACAGAAATATTTGATGAGGTTTTTACCCTCTGATAATTTCTGCTTTTCCAGTCCAAGAACTGCACCAACTCCCTCAAGGGATAACGGCAGTCCAAGTGTTGCCGCCCAGACAAGAGTACAATGCCATGATGATGGATTTAAAAATCTCGCACAATGCGTAGATAATGGATGATTATCATAAAACGGATCAAGATATATTCCCATATCAGAAAGATACCTTGAAAGACATATCCTTTCAAACTGTGCATTAAACGCCCACTTTATTACAGAATCATCTATAAGAGCGTCAATGATATTGTCCGGTATCTTTTCTCCCATAGCAAGGTCTACCACCTTTACCTCGCCGCCATCAACAGAATATCCGAATAGTAGAATCTCAAAATCATCACTCTCGACATAACGGTATACTCCCGATTTTTGCAGGTTTACACTTGAAAAAGTTTCAATATCAATACTAAGCATTTTCATATTCTCACCTCAAAAAAGGCGGCAGAGGATATTCCTCCACCGCCTGTACTTATCAATTAACAGTATTCAAATTAAGCGAGGAAATCGTCATCTTCCTCTGTGCTGAAATCATCAGCAGCAGAACTGCGACCTCCGAGCGGTTCTCCATCTCTGATTTTCTGGATATTTCCAAGACCACAAGCAATTCCCTTGTTGCCGTTGGAATTAAATGCATAGAAGTTCAGTGAAACTCTCGCATAGCAGCCACTGTATACTTCATCACGGTCAAGAATAGGTTTTACTGCTCTGTCAACAATCTGAGGTGCTGTTTTGCTGTTTGCATTAACGAACCAATGTCCTGCGTAAGCCTCGTCCTCACGTTCTGTATCTCCGTCACGAAGAGGAAGTTTGATTGCTGCCTTGTTAGGTTTCTTACCACCAAATTTAGCAATACCTTCTTCAATAGCAGCATCAATTGCCTTGTTGATGGCTTCTACGGTTTCAGTATCATCCTTTGGAATAAGAACAGATACACTGTATCTTTCAGGACCACCATTTATTGAGGTAGGTTCCCAACCGTGGAAATAAGAAAGTCTTGTGTTCTTGCCTGTGATAACCTTTGTCTTGTTTACGTTTGCCATAATCGTTAATCCTCCATTTTAAATTCGTTTTTAACGTCTGATATGTTTATTGCCTCTCTCTTATCCGTATCCGGAACGAGAGTCAGCTTTCCGGGTGGTTTATAGATAAGGTCACCCAGTACCTTTTCAAATGTTGCCTTTCCCATCAATTTCTGCATCTCTGTAAGAGTGATAAGACTCTGACGGTATATGTCCTTATAGCCTGCATCCTTTGCGGCTTTTGCGACAGCATCTTCATCTGTATACTTACGCACAGAGCGTCCTTCAACAACTTTGAAACCGCTCCACTGCTTACCGTGATTGACAGCTGAATCTGTTGCATAAGCCATAATCTCATTCGCCCACTTTGTAAGGTCAGGAATAACGGATAGAATTTCTTCGATTTCCTCATCTGTAAGAAGTGGCGGAAGTTTGAATTCTTCCTGTGCAAGCTTTAACTTCTCTTCTGCCCTTGCTCTGCATCTGACTGCCGCCTTGCAGAAAGTACACCATTCACCGGGACAGTATTCGCCTTCGCCTTTCATGGCCATTTCAGCCTTTGGCTTTAATACTTCTTCTGCCCAGGTCTTGAGTTCATCGACTGTAATCACCCAGGTACTTACATTCTCCCTGCGTGGCTGAAAAATGGACATCGATACTTCTTCTATATCGTATAAGCTGTCATAGATTGCAAGGGCACCCAGTGCATAGCATTTCATCTGTGGATTCTCATAAGCATCTACAAGAACTCCCATGCCATATTTGAAATCAATGATATGCAGTTTATCGTCCGAAACTATCACGCAGTCAGCTGTTCCGTATCCATCAGGAACATATTCAGAGAAATCAACGTGCTGTTCAATCAGAATAATTGGGTCTTTGCAGTTCTGCTTTGCAATATCAAGCTGTTCCAGGACAAAGTCCACATATGCATCTGTATGTTCCTGCATCTCATCACTGTCATAGGACGAAACAGGTCTTTTACTTCTTCTGCGGAGTGCTTTTTTCAGCTTATGTTCGCACAAGGCGTGAGCCGCCGTTCCTTCTTCTGCTGCTTCGCTTGTCTTGTTTTCAAACTCTGATTCAAGCCTTGCACTTGGCGTACAATTGAGCCATCTGTGAGAAGATGATGGAGATAGCAATGCGTGTTTACTCATTCCCGATTGCCTCCGAATTTTTGATGATTTCTTCGTACTTACCGGGGTCGATGTCAGATAATTTAGTGCCTCCGAACTTGGAAATCAAGGCCTTGACTTCTGCTGTAAACCCGTTCTGGCTCTTTTCAGCAAGGACTCCCCTTACATCTTCCAGTGTGTAGGCTTTTTCAACCTTTTCTGGAATCTGTACCACAGGTTGTTCAACAATTTCTGTAGGCTTGAACTCTGCAAAAGCATCTGCTGCAGCCTGAAGACTGTCTGCCAAAGCACGAACATTAGTGATTACTGTGGCAATTGCATCAAGTAATGCTGTTACTTTATTCATGGTCTGCCTCCTTCCGTAATTTTTGTGATGGCCAGTTCCTCAATGGTATCACCCGGAACAAGAATTGTAATTTTCTGCTTTTTGCCAAAAAGCATTCTCATGAATCGTTCTCTCAAAGTGATATTCTTGCAGGAAACACAGCCGAAACTTTGTGGCTTGTCAGAAACACTAATGTGAAGATTATGTTTCATCGTTACACCTCCAATTCCGAGAGCATTATTTGCTGCCCTCTGTCTATTAGCCTTGGGAAGATATTTAAAAGGACGTTTTTAAATATTTTTTTGTTCCGATATGTATCTTCCTATCTTATAGCCTCGAACAAAGTATCAAAAGGATGTTTCAAAAAAATATAGCCTGTCCACACTCCGAAGAATGCGGACAGGCTCACAGCACTGTATACTATATTATTTTAAAAGTTTATTTACTTTTTCCTGTACTTCGTTATAATCATAACCTGCATTTGTAAGTCTGTTCTTACGTTCAGAGCCATTACCCCATTTTCCCTGAATAACCTCACGGGCAATTTCGTCAACAGATTTCTTTGCAGGAAATACAGCGTTTCCTTTTTCATCAAACACATAATATCCTGCCTTGCAGACTCTCTTCGCATTTTTCAGAGAAGAAAAAGCACCAATCTGTGACTTGGCATCAGACCAACTTTTACGAACTCTGTAAATCTGTTTTGCAGAAGGCGTTGCAGGCGCAGATAAACCAGATTTCATATAAGACTGCACCTTTGCTTTGAATTTATCCCAGTGCGGAAGTATGTACGCAGGACAGTATTTTCTGCTGTACCAGTGGTTATGAGTGTAGAGGCAGTCAATTGACAGCTTGTATTTATTAAGAAGTGCTGCCGCAAGTTTTGCACAGTTGTCCTCAGACTTCTTATCCTTGTCATTGTATGCAGAAGACATAATACACTCAATTGCGATTGTTTTGCGGTTGCCGTTGCCACTACCGTCAGCGGCGTGCCAACCGGACAATGTCAGCGGAAGATTCTGCCACGCACAGGTGTTATCCACATAGTAATGGACACGAACATCTTTCATATTGCCATTGACGGTAGCACGGGTATACTGTTCGGCAGGAGTTGTTCCTGTAGCAGTTGTAATCCAATCTGTATTGTGAACAGTAATACCAATAATTTTGCCCTCCATAGATACAGAGGGCATATCAATATGATTTGGATTGTGATTTGTGAGTAAATACTCGTTGACAGTTACACTGCCGAGATTTGTAGTTTTATCAGGTTTCAGAATCATTATCATTTTCCTCCTTGATTTTCTCTTCCATTCTGCCAACCTTAGTTTGCAGAACATCAATTGCTTTTTTAATTGCGGGCGGATACGGGATTCCCATTAAAGTAGTGTTCTCAATAATTGAGAGCAGCTCATTCAGGCAAAAGCTGATGCAGACTGTATCACGGATATATGTAGTTCCGAGAAGAATATCAATTCTTACACCGACCACAACCATGAGCAGAATGCAAAACTTCTTAGCAAGACCAATCCAGCCCGCCTTGCTGTTGAGCGTACCACTTCTGCTGTGCTTGGATTTACCCATTACAGCAGTAACCAGACCTGTCACAAAGTCAATGCCCATAAAGACTACGAGCGTTGCAAGTGCAGAATCCCAACCGCCGAGCAGCGTTGCGATAAAACCTCCCACAACTCCTGCGATAAGGCAAAAAGTTTCTTTCATAAACATCATCCTTTCATAAATTTGATTGATTCAACCATCGGATGTGAGTTGTCCGATGTGCCTTTAAAGGCAAGATAATATTCTCCATCCGGTACATTTTCCAGTGACTGCATCACTGAAATATATGTATCGGAATAAAGCCATTTGAATGATAACGGCACAGTATTTCCTGCTTGTATTTCTTCATATATATACCTTGCAAGTTCAGAGCCTGTTTTATCAGTTTTTCTTACAAGATAGAATTCTGCATCCTGCGACACACCTACTGTATATCTGAGAATCAAGTGCATAGAAGAAGTCAGAGCAACAGGTGTCAGACAGAGCACAAATACATTTCCTGCCCAGCTGAAATCATTCTGATTGAAGTATAGTGCATAGTCATTTTCAGCACAACAGAAATGAGGGTAGCTTTCAGAGAATCCAGCAAGTGAACGATAACCGTCATTGTAGTAGGTATAGATGCTCTCACCATATTTCTGTAAGGTATCATTGCCGGAAGAAAATACAGTAATATATTCGATACCGGAGTGATTTTCAAGAGCAATAATTCTGGTTTCAAGATTAAGGATTTCCTCTTCTTTTTCTTGAATAGAACTGTTAAGTGAATCACATCTGTTCGTAAGTCCTAAGATATAGTCCATGGTGCTATCCTGCAATGACTGTAATTTTCGCTGTAAATCTTCATAATCTGCCTTGGTAGAATATTCAGACATATCGGGAGCAACTCCGTCTTTACCGGGAGGACCCTGTTCACCTTGCGGACCCGCAGCACCGTCTTTGCCTTTCAGACTTTCAAGCCATTCAGCTTCAGTACCGACAAAGCCGTTTTCCACAGCAATTTCAAATGCTGATTTTCCATTTGTACCGTCCAAACCATCACGTCCGTCTACACCGGGTGAGCCTTGTTCACCGTTTTTGCCTGGTTGACCGTCTGCTCCCGGTGGACCTTGTTCACCCTGTGGACCCATAGCACCATCTTTTCCTCTCAGACTTTCAAGCCACTCAGTTTCAGTACCAACAAAGCCATTCTCAACAGCGATTTCAAATGCTGACTTGCCGTTGCCGCCTTTTTCACTTATCTTTTGAAGTAACTGCTGATAAAGGTCGGGTGTGGGAGGTATCGGAGAACCACTCTTTCCGTCAAATCCAGATGGTCTGATATGCAGCATTTTCACAACAGTAGTTGCCCTTACAGTTTCTGTTGACGATGCATCATATCCGAATAGTGACATCTTAACTGCTCCAGGAGTAAGTTCTGCTGGCAGCAGACAACTTGTATCATCAAAGCCAAGAACTCTGTTATAGGTGAATTCGTCCTGCGAGAACTGTACCACTTTGTGAAGCGGTTTCCAGCTATTATCAAATACAAAATGTATTTTTACAAAAGCAATCTGGTCGGCTGCGATTATCTCATGCTCTAAGGTTTCAATGTTCTGTCCTTTAACAAGATATTTAATCATGAACTTCCCTCCATTCTCCGTTTACATATTCCATGTATCCGTCAAGGCATTGAATCTTTGTCAGCGGAGTTTCAATTGTTCCTACTGTATGACCGTCCCAGTTTGTATGCTTTGTAATTGAATTCCATTCAGAAATAGTACCTTCATAACTAATGAGGGTGAGATTTTCGCAGTAATTGAAACAGCCTCCAACAATTTCTGTTGTACTTTTGGTTATCGTGAAATTCTTCAGTTTAATACAGCGGACAAACATTCTGTCATTGATGATTTTACCGCTGTAACGAACAGTTTCAAGTTTCTGACATTCACCAAATGCCTGTTCACCGACTGTAGTAACAGATGCAGGAATTGTAACTGATTTTATTGAAGTTCCTGAAAAGGCAAACTTTGCAATCTCGGTCACTTTAGGTGGAATCGTAATTTCTGTAAGTCCGTAAAGATTTTGATGAACCATATATTCATCAATGTGCGGCATAAAACTATTTCTCTTGATTGTTTTGAGAGTAGTCGGAAATACAGCGGTTTTAAGGTTATTGCAATACTGAAAAGCATATTCACCGACAGCAGTAATGCCCTCTGATACTACAACTGATGTAATATTTTGGTTATCATTAAAGGGAGAAACATTTGAACTGCTGTCATAGTCAAACATTGCTCCAGTACCTTTGAGAATCAGCTTGCCGTCAGAGTGGAGAACGTAATTGATGTTATTACCGCATTTGCCAACTGAAACCACATCTCCCGTAATTTCATCAACCTTTGTTGTCAATTCAGCCACCTGGTTAGTCAGCTGGAGAATGGTTGTATTGTAGTTTTTCATCTGCTCTGTGATTTCAGCAAGCTGTGACAACATATCTGTGACCTTGCATTTACCAAGAATACAGCGTACATAACCACAATATGTTGTATTTTCTCTGTAGTCTGTCACTTTGATTTCTGTCGCACCTGCATCAATTCTGATTGCACAAAGCGTAAGATATGTTTTGGTTTCTGTATCCTTGAACCTCGGAATTGAGGGTGATGTTGCAGGAGTGCCTGCAAGAATCTCAAACTCTATTTTTCGATAATTTTCACCGGTATTACAGCAGATACCAACTGACAAATATCTGCCCAGTGATTCGTTCACATAGCTTGATAAATCATAGGTATATGGAGTGTCGGAAAGGAAATAATGACCGTCAATCCACGCCTTTCCGCTGCCGATAGTCAGTTTTAATTTGTTAGTAGTCAGCTTGAAACACTGACCGTAATTGTCTTGAATGCCGTTACAGATAATACTGCCAAGATAATCGCAGAAATTCTCAGCAGTATACGTCCTGTCAAGATTCTTTGCATTAAAAAATCCATATGAAAATGCCATAAATTATACCTCCCTGAATGTCGGCGTGAGATTTCTGCCGTTCTGGTCGAAACTCTCAATCATACCGATAAGCTGTATTTTATTCTGCCGTAAACCAAATCTACGGTGTTCAACAGTTACATAATCACCGACAAAGTAATCGGTGTTGTATCGAAACTGCGTTGACTGAATGGCAATCTGCGATTCTGATGATGTCAGCGGAAGAACAATGCTTTGTTTTCCTTTTTCTTTCAGCATTTCAATATACTCTGCTTCCGGTATAGGCTTTGTTTCTCCGTCAATTTGTTCTTCATCTGACATATCCTTTGCATCAACATACACTTCATAGCGTTCAAGGTGTGCATGCTCTGAACCGTTACAATAAGTGGTACGTTTTCTTTCTTCTCCTTCGCCTTTGCCCAATATGTATGCAAAATTCTTCTGTTTGGAAATATCAGTAGCATACGAAAATGAAAGCAGATTGTTATATCCGTCAGAGAACACAATATGCGGATTATCCGACTGCATGATACTTCTGTCAGAGCCTTGTGAAAGTTCAAGTACCATTTCATATTGTTCATCAGATGTTTTTAAAAGACGAATATTTGCAGTGCCACCGATTTTCTCACAAATTTTATAAATCCATTCCATAAGATTATCATAGCTGATTTGCAGTTTTGTTTTATGTTCCCAGCATGAACCTGTTGCAGTTCCAACGGAAAGACCGGGAATTTTTCTCATACCGGATACAACAGCATTAAACTGCACAACGGTTTTTATTATATCTGCATAGGCTGTTTCTTTTGTGAAATTCACAGTCGGATAGATTATTCTGCGTTCAAGCAGACACATTAAAAAGCGACCTCTCACAATGAGATAGTCGCCGTCCTCTGCATCTGTTTGTATTTCAACGGATTCAATCAATCCGAAGTGTTCCTTATCATCATCACGCCCGACAATTCTTCCTGTCTGAAATATCTCAACATTTCTCGGTGACGCTGCAATATATACCTCAAAAGCACCGCAGGAATAATATTCAACGTCCCACAAGAGTGAAGAAAAGCTGTCGCATATTGCTTCAAGAGTTATGGATAGTTTATCTTCCACAGGAATCATGTTATATATTTCAATCTGCATAAATCACACTCCCAAGTACGCATTGCGGTGTATCAATCTGACTTTCAGTTTTGAAAGTCCATCAGATGCACGGACATAGAATTTGTTTTCTCCCGGTCTTAATGTCAGCCATGTAGAACCGCTGACAAGCCTGTTTATGATATTTGTAACAACACCCTCACGTTCCAAAGTTACCGTCTTATTGCCTGTTTTCGTGGTTATGGTAATAATATCACCATCTTTGAGTTCACCCAAAATCTGCATATATTCATCTGTTACAGCGTTGTAGATAGTCGGATTCTTTGCAGGTCCTCCGCTGATTTCAAGAGTAAATCCAACCTCATCACCGTCATTTACTATGGTCATAATATTCTGCGTGTTATATCTGCCAATCGGAAAAGGCTCATCATTATCGGGAAAAACGAAGTGAAATGCTCCTGTTATTCTTGAGTATTCAGCAATCTGAGTTTCGGTTGAATACCAGTAAATATCAGGGCAGACAATGGAAATCTGTCCTTTGGTCAGCATTTCAAAATTCTCCATTTCGCAGGTTTCAACGATACCTTCGGCATATACAGAGATGTTTTTTGTAGAGTAATATATCTTGATGTAGCGTGAGGGCTTGACCACTTTATACAGTTCGTGCCGTCTTTTTTCAATACCAAAACCACGCATTTCAAAAGGAATGACCACATTTCTTTTCTCGATAAAGGCATTGTTGAGATAAGAACCGTCCATTCCGGCATATGAAGATGTACTTATTGTTCCGGCAGGAGGATTCAATCCCTCAATCTTACTGAACATGAATCTGTTTGCTGTTTTGGAAAGGTCAATCTGCTGACCCGTTTCGTTTTCGAGGATTAGGGTGTAGAACATGTGAGTCACTTCCTTTCATGGTTGACTTTTTTGGTTGCTGTGTGGTATAATATGCTAAACAGAATGTATGACAGTTACTATATAAATCAGTATTGTGTTCGCCAAATAAAAAGTGCATAGAAAGGGCTTCTATGAATTAAATATGAACGTGTTCATATTTGTCCATTTCTGCCTTAATTGTCTACAAGCATATAAGTGTAAGCTGGGTCAACAATGTGCGTAGCACAGGCGTTAGCCCTTGTTGTTGACGCAGTTTGCACTTATATGCTACAATCTGTCAAGGCAGATAATAAATTCACAATTAAGCTTTTCAACTATGATATTTGCGAGCCCTTTTTATGCATTTTCTAAAGGCCATAAACATCAGTATTTAGAGGAGAAAAATGAACGGAATAATTTTATATCAATCAAAATATGGTGCTGCAAAAAAATATGCAGATTGGATTTCGGCAGAAACAGGTTTTTCCTGTATTGAAACAAAAACAGCAAAAATTAATGATATTGTAAAGTATGATACAATTATTATAGGAGGCGGAATATATGCTGCCGGAATTGCTGGTTTATCATTTCTAAAAAAGAACATAAAGCAGTTGGAAAAGAAGAAAATAATCGTGTTTTGTTGCGGTGCTTCTCCTTATGAAGAAAGTGCTTTTCAACAGATCAGAAGTCATAATCTGAAAAATGCATTAGCTGATATTCCCTGCTTTTATTGCCGAGGTTCATGGGATATGGATTCAATGTCATTCAAGGACAGGACTTTGTGCAGTATGTTAAGAAAAGCAGTATCGAAAAAAAATCCTGATGATTTTGAGATATGGGAAAAGGCTTTAATGGCTGCCGGAGATGAAAAATGTGATTGGACTGATAAGAAATATATTAAACCTATAATAGATTGTCTGGGAGTATAAATTCCAGTTCATAAAAGGAGATACACCTATGAAATATACAAACAGTCATTTGAAAGCCGCATATAGAATATATCTGATTGTGCTTTATATAGGTATAGTTTGCTTAATGTTCGGAACATTCCTTTTAGGTTTTGGATTTATGAAAACGAAAATACAGCTGGACAATGTGCGGCCTCTGGAAAGTGTTTTGCAGAAGGAGTCAAATCCTGGAAATAAAACTGCATATATTGAGATTATCCGGATCCCTCAGAAAATTTCAGAAGATAAATACGAATCCTATTATCTTGTAACAACAGAAACGAATACATATATTTCAGGAATGCAAAGCGAAGAGTTCGAAGTTCTGAAACATGAGGTTGAACAAAATGGGAAAGCAAAACTGGAGGGCATGACTAAAGTAATCATTGATGATAAAGTTAAAGAAGATGTTAAGCAGTATACAGGAAATGAATATATTCAAATTCGTGTAACGGAATTAACTTATGGAGGCATTCTGAAAGAAGGCTATATTGTGAACCTGATCTTAGGAGGGATCACAAGTCTGGTTAGCCTTCTACTTATATATAAAAATGCGTATGCACTTGGAAAATACAGAAATCCCAAGGCAAAACTCATCGATGAAGAATGCAATCAAAAAGATGCTATCTGGTTAAATGCGTACAGTATATATCTGACAAAAAGCTTTTTGGTTACATTATACAATAATAGAATTACCACAATAGACATAGAAACGATATGTGAAGCAAAATTATTTCACGAATTAAAACAAAACCTAACATACAGAACATTAGAAATAAAGACATCAGAGAATGAGAAAATTGTAGTCGGTGAAATGCTGGAACAGAACAGCTTTATAGATGAAGAAGAAATAAACTATTTGGATGATATTTTCCGCAAGAAAAATATTAAATTTTCTTGTGAAATAGAGTCATATAATTATGATGAGGAAGAATATTGAAACTATCATAAACTCCCTCCTAATTTGCGATAATAAAGTATTGACCACAAATCGCTCCTTTTAAATTTTCATCACATTCCTCGTCTGCCTGTAAATCTCCAGCCGTGACAGTGACTTCGGACTATTATTGGTCTGATTCACTGTGCGGCTGTTGTCATTATTGTAGTAGTTGTTAATAACAGAACTTTCAGAACTGCCGTTCATTATAGCACCTGTCATTCCGTCAAGTTTGTAGCTCAGATCAGAAGTGAGCGAAAGTTTCATTGTATCAGCAACACCGGATACAGCTTTTGCAACAACCTTTTTGCTTTTTATAATGCCGTCAGCAAGTCCCTGCATGAAGTCTGGCATCCAGCTTTCATAATCAGTAAGAGGTCCAACGTCCGGTACAGAAAAGTGCAGAAAACTTCTGATTGTATCAGCAACATTGGTACAGGCATCGGAAATCCAGCTTATACAGCTTTTGATACCGTCAACAATACCGCTGATAATATCCTTGCCCCAGTTGAAGGCATCACTCGCCAGACCTTTTACAAAGTTTACAGCCTTATCAAACCCACCCTTTATTGTATCGTAAATACCGCCAATCGTATTTGAAACAGCATATTTCACATTGTCCCATATACTTGTGACAGTTGTTTTTATGGTATTCATCACAGATGAAATTGTAGTTGAAATGCTGTTCCATACAGAAGAAATGGTGTTTTTGATTCCATTTACAACACTTGAAATCGCACCGCTGATTGCATTCCAGATTGATGAGAATACAGACTTGATTGTATTCATCACGCCTGAAATAAAGCCTGAAATTGAATTCCATACACTTGATATGGTGTTTGAAATTGCGCTAAGTGCAGTGGAAATTGCAGTAGAAATTGCATTCCATATTGTCTGGAAAAAGTTCTTTATCCCCTCAAGCAAAGGCGTAATAAACCCTACAATTGCATTCCATATAGCCTGTATCTTCTCAGAAATCCAGTCCATGACATTACTTATGATAATATGGATAGCCTGAAAAATGGTTTCAAAGAGATACTTTAATGCGTCCAAAAGCGGTGAAATAAACTCATATATCGCATTCCATATACTTGAAATTGTATCGTAGATTGTAGTGCATACAGTAGAAATGACCGTCCATATAGCATTGAATATCGTGGAGAAGAAATCGTGTATGCTTGTCAGTATTCCTGCAAAGAAATCATAAACAGCAGTAAAAATGGAAACTGCTGTATCGTGAATAGCAGTTACGATGCCTGTAAAGAATGATGAAATTGCATTCCATGTGTTAACGAAGAAGTCAGCAATTGACTGGAAGAAAGAACAAATGCTCTCCCATATTCCAACAAAGAAATCCTTGATTGCCGTCCACACTTCATCCCATGAAGTACCGAACCAGCCAAGGAATACATCTGCTACGCCTTTAAGCGTATTCAGAATATTGCTGAATGTGTTTACAACAAAATCCCATATACCTACGAAAATGCCCTTTATACCGTTCCAGCACTGCTCCCAGTCACCGGTAAACAGACCAATAAACACATCAAGAAGGCTTAAAATAGTATCCGTAACAAGAGTAAAGATATTTGAGATATTCTGAAATACGCCCTCAAACATAGGTGCAAGCAGTTCACAAAGTCCGTTCCATGCAGCCTTAGCAAGTTCTCCGAAGTTTTCAAACTCAAAGCCGAGAGCGTTGACTTTGTCAACAATACCGGAAGTTAATCTTTCAAATGTAGCCTTTATCTCTTCCCATATAGAAAGTATGTTGTTTTTAAATCCC
>ERZ857480.106730-NODE-165604-length-30847-cov-15.9805_pt1 | contig 30847 bp, 27 predicted proteins | sample MGYA00519767_ERZ857480 | MGnify/ENA primary metagenome ERZ857480 (study PRJEB31778, sample SAMEA3449210) | human gut metagenome | biome: human gut; feature: human-associated habitat; material: faeces | place: United Kingdom | collected 2010/2012 ...
ATGCTCGCAGACAAGGAAAAGGCCGCAGAGAATACTTTGTGTATTCTCAAGGGCTTTGACGCAGTATGAGGGCATTTCCGCCCGGCAGAACCGCGTGTGCCCTTGTCAATCGACGCAATTGAATTTATTTTATCCGGCGCGCCGCGGCTTTTGCCGTGTGCGCGGCCAGTACCGCCGTGGTGAGCGCGCCGACGCCGCCCGGCACGGGCGTAACGGCGCGAACGACGCCATCCGCTTCGGCGAGAGCAACGTCGCCGCAGAGCTTCTGCGTCTCTTCGTTATAGTGTATGCCGACGTCGACGACCGTCTGTCCGACGCGGAAATACGCCGCGCCGACGCTCTCGCGCCGCCCGGCCGCGGCGATGAGGATGTCCGCTTCGCGCGCAAGGCCCGCCGCGTTTTCGGTCTTTGAGTGGCAGAGCGTCACCGTTGCGCCGCGGTGCAGCAGCAGCATTGCCGCCGGACGTCCGACGACGAGGCTCCGTCCGAGCACGACGGCGCGCTTCCCCTCGATGGGGATTTCATAATAGTCCAGCAGCTCCAGCACCGCCTGCGCCGTGCAGGGGGCGAAGCCCTCGTCCGTCCCGGCGTACACCGCGGCGAGAGAGCCCTCCGCCGCGCCGTCCACATCCTTTTCCGGCGCGATGGCGCGCAGTATGCGCACCTCGTCCAGCGCCGCAGGCAGCGGGCGCAGCAGCAGTATGCCGTGTACCGATGCATCGGCGCTCAGGGAGCGCAGCGTTTCTTCGAGCGCTTCGCCGGAAGCATTCTCCGGCAGAGAGACGCACCGCGTTTCGATGCCCACGGCGGCGCAGCGCTTCACCGCCGCCCGCTCGTAGGAGAGATCGTCCTCGCGCGCTCCAAGGCGCACGATGGCGAGCGTCGGGACAACGCCCTTTTCGCGCAGGCCGGATACGAGCTGCGCCGTTTTTTCATTGAGCGCGGCAGCAGCGGGCGCGCCGCGGAGAAGCATGCTCATCGCGCGAGCCTCCCGTATACATCGTTATAGATCTTTTCGGCCTGCCGCGCGTATTTATCCACGAGCGCGTGAGCCTTCGCGTCGAGCGCCGCGGCGCGCTCCCGATCCTGCATCAGCCGCGTATTGACGCGCACGTTGATCTCCGCGCCGCGAAGCGCCGCGAGAGCGAGAGCCGCGCCGACCGCGGCGTCCGAGACCGCGATGGGGCTTCCCATGTCGGCAAAGCCGCGCAGCAGCTCCACCGTCCGCCCGGTAAGCTCCAGCACCTCCATCGGCGGCGCGGCGGCGGCGGTGAGACACGCCTCAAGCGTTTCGGCCCGCTGCGGATCGTCTTTCGGTATCGCATAGGCCTTCGCGAGCGGCGCGAGCGCCGCGGCATCCTTTTCCACGCAGTCCAGAAGCCGGCCCCGGAGCGTTTCCGCCTCGTCGAGCAGTTCGCGCAGTATCGGCTCGACGGCGGCGTATTTTTCCTTTCCGACGGTGAGCTCCCCCACCATGCCGCCGAGCGCGGCGGCGAGCGATCCGGCGAGCGCGCTTGCGCTGCCGCCGCCCGGCACAGACGCCTTGGACGCGAGCGAGGCGGTAAAATCATTCACGCTTTTGCGGAGCATTTCCATTCTTAAAACATCCCCGTAATAACGCCGTTTTCGTCCACGTCGATCCGCTCGGCGGCAGGTGACTTCGGCAGGCCCGGCATCGTCATAATATTGCCCGTGAGCGCGACGAGAAAGCCCGCGCCCGCCGAGACGCGGATCTCCCGCACCGTCACGGTGAAGCCCTCCGGCGCGCCGCGTTTTGCCGCGTCGTCCGAAAAGCTGTACTGCGTTTTGGCAACGCACACCGGCAGCGCCCCGAAACCGAGCGCCGTGAGCCGCGCGGCCTGCTTTTTTGCCTCCGGCGTGAGAACAGCGCCGTCCGCGCGGTACACGTTCCGGCAGAGAGCGTTCAGCCGCTCCTCGATCGTGCCGTCAAGATCATAGGAAAAGCGGAACTCGTTTTTCTCCTCGCAGAGCCGCACGACCTCGGCCGCGAGCGCTTCGCCGCCCGCGCCGCCGCGCGCCCACACATCGCTCCGCACGGCTTTGACGCCGAGCGCGGCGCATTTCTCCGCCACGAGCGCAAGCTCCGCTTCCGTGTCCGTCGGGAAGGCGTTCACCGCCACGACGCACGGAAGGCCAAATACATTTTTAATATTGTCCGCATGGCGCAGAAGGTTCGGAAGGCCCTTTTCAAGCGCTTCGAGATTTTCCGTGCCGAGCGCGTCCTTCTCCGCGCCGCCGTGGTATTTGAGCGCGCGCACCGTCGCCACGATCACGACGGCGTGGGGGCGCAGATCTGCCAGACGGCACTTGATGTCAAAGAACTTTTCCGCGCCGAGATCGGCGGCGAAGCCCGCCTCGGTGACGGTATAGTCCGCGAGCTTTTGCGCCATGCGCGTGGCGAACACGCTGTTGCAGCCGTGGGCGATATTCGCAAACGGGCCGCCGTGGACGAGCACGGGCGTGCCCTCGAGCGTCTGGACAAGGTTGGGGCAGAGCGCATCGCGCAGCAGCGCGGTCATCGCGCCCTCGGCCCTGAGATCATGCGCCGTAACGGGCGCGCCGTCATAGGTATACCCCACGATGATGCGGCCGAGCCGCGCCCTGAGATCCGAAAGGCTCTCCGCGAGACAGAACACCGCCATGATCTCGCTTGCCACGGTGATGTCGAACCCGTCCTCGCGCGGGCAGCCGTTCGCTCTGCCGCCGAGCCCGTCCACAACGTGCCGCAGCTGCCGGTCGTTCATGTCGACGCAGCGCTTCCACGTGATCTGCTTCGGGTCGATCCCGAGGGCGTTGCCCTGCTGGATGTGGTTATCGAGCATCGCCGCGAGCAGGTTGTTGGCAGCGCCGATGGCGTGAAAATCGCCGGTAAAATGAAGGTTTATGTCCTCCATCGGGACGATCTGGGCATAGCCGCCGCCGGTCGCGCCGCCCTTGATGCCGAACACCGGCCCCAGCGACGGCTCGCGCAGCGCGGCGAGCGCGTTTTTTCCGCAGCGGCGGAGCGCATCGGTAAGGCCGATGGAGGTCGTAGTCTTTCCCTCGCCCGCGGGTGTCGGCGTGATGGCCGTGACGAGAATGAGCTTTCCGTCCGGCGCGGCGGCCTTTTCGCGCAGCAGGTCGAGAGAAATTTTCGCCTTGTGTCTGCCGTAAGGCTCAACGTATGCTTCGCCGATGCCCGCAGCCGCGGCGATCTCGGAAATATTTTTCAGCGCGCACTTGTGCGCGATCTCGATATCGGTCATCCGGATCCCTCCCCATATACAAACAGAGCCAGTATACAGTATTCCCGTCCTTTTTTCAAATGTTTTCCGCGCAGGAGGCGGGGCTGTCATGCATTTGCATCCGGCAAAAAATCTGTTATAATGCCGTCGGGTGATAGTATGGACACAAAGGCAAAGAATAAGAAGCCATCAGCCATTCAGCCGGGGATGATCCTCTCGCTCGTTCTCTGCGTGGGGCTCGGCGCGGGCGTCGGCTATGCGCTTCCCGAAAACGAGAGCTTTTTCGCCGTGTTCCTCTTCGGGCTTGCCGGGCTCTGCGTCTCCTTCGCCTTGCAGACCATCCTGCACGAGACCGGCCATCTGATCGGCGGGCTGCTGACAGGGTATAAATTCTGCTCGTTCCGCATCGGGAATCTCCAGCTGCAGCGCGAAAACGGTGCGCTTCGCTTCCGCCGCCTGAAGCTCGCCGGGACGGGCGGGCAGTGCCTGATGACGCCGCCGGAGCCCGTGGACGGGAAAATTCCGGTGATGCTTTATAATCTCGCGGGGCCGCTTATGAATCTGCTCGCCGCGCTTCTCGCCCTCGGCGGGTACTTCCTCTCCGGCGGCGGCAGCGTGGGCGCGTCTCTGCTCTTTCTATTTGCGCTCGCGGGGCTTTATCTCGCGCTCACGAACGGCATCCCGCTCCGGCTCGGGCCGATCGACAACGACGGCAAAAACGCCTTCTCCCTGCGCCGCGATCCGGAGGCCATGCGCGCCTTTTATCTGCAGATGGCCGTAAACAGCCGCCAGACGGAGGGCGAGCGCCTGCGCGATATGCCGGACGAATGGTTTGTCATGCCGTCGGACGAGGCAATGCAGAACGCCCTCGTCGCCGCGACCGGCGTTTTCTGCTGCAGCCGCCTCATGGACGAGCACCGCTTCGCCGAGGCGCACGAGGCGATGTCGCGCCTGCTCTCCGGCGGGGCGAACCTCGTCGGGCTCTACCGCGCGCTTTTGCTGTGCGACGAGATGTATCTGGAGCTCCTCGGCGAAAACCGCCGTGGCACGGTCGATGCGATGCTCACAAAGCCGCAGCGCCGCTTCATGCGCCAGATGAAGGATTTCCCGAGCGTGCTGCGCACGGAATACGCCCTCGCCCTGCTGCACGACGGCAACAAAGAGCGCGCCGCCCTGCTGCGCGGCCGGTTTGAAAAGATCGCTGCGGCCTACCCGTATCAGGGTGATATCGAGCAGGAACGCTCGCTTCTCGCGCTCGCGGACGGGAAAATTCAAAATATCGGATAAGGAGAACGCCATGTCACAGGTAACAAAGCGGGCACTCGAGCAGTCGCTCAAAAATCTGCTGCTCAAAAAGCCGCTCACGAAGATCACCATCAACGACATTGCCGAGGACTGCGGCATCAACCGCATGACGTTTTACTACCACTTCAAGGACATTTACGATCTCGTGGAGTGGTCGTGTCTGGAAGACGCGCGCCGCGCGCTCGAGGAGAAGAAAACGCACGACACCTGGCAGCAGGGCCTCCTGCAGATCTTCGAGGCCGTGCGGCAGAATAAGCCGTTCATTCTGAACGTCTACCGCTGTGTGGACCGCGAGCAGGTCGAGCGGTATCTCCGCCCGCTCGTGGACCATCTCATTCTCGGCGTGATCGACGAGCAGTCCGCCGGAATGACCGTCCGCGATGAGGACAAGGCGTTCATCGCGCAGGTCTACGGCTACATTTTCATCGGCATCATGCTCGACTGGATCCGCGACGGCATGGCCGAGGAGCCGGAGAAGATCGTGGACCGGCTCGCGCTTCTCATCCACGATTCGATCCGCGAAGCGCTCGCGCGCTTCAAGATTTAAGCAAATTCTCCGGTTTGATGAAAAACTTTACACTTTGCGCCCCCGTGATAAAACCCTTATCACGGGGGCACTTCTGTTTATGGTAAATAAAATTCTTTGGGGTAATATAAGGCCATCAAGAGAAAAACAAATCTCACAGGAGGTCAATATTATGTATTACTCTGCCGGAACGTATGAATCCTTCGCCCACCCCGAAAAGCCGGAGGGCGTCGACAACAAATCCGCCTATATCATCGGCACCGGTCTCGCCGGTCTGACCGCGGCCTTCTATCTCGTCCGCGACGGCCAGATGAAGGGCGAGCACATCCATCTTCTCGAAAAGCACGAGCTTGCCGGCGGCAGCTGCGACGGCTACCGCGACATCACCAAGGGCTTTTACATGCGCGGCGGCCGCGAGATGGACAACCATTTCGAGGTCATGTGGGACGTGTTCCGCGATGTGCCGAGCATCGAGACGCCGAACGTAACGGTGCTTGACGAATACTACTGGCTCAACAAGCACGACCCCAACTACTCGCTCTGCCGCGCGAGCGTCAACTGCGGCGAGGACGCTCACACCGACAAGAAATTCGCTCTCGACAAAGCTTCCGCCATGGCGCTCTCCAAGCTCTTTCTGACGCCGGAGAAGGATCTTGAGGACAAGAAGATCTCCGAGGTCCTGCCCGAGAGCTTCTGGAGCACGAACTTCTGGCTGTACTGGCAGACGATGTTCGCCTTCCAGCGCTGGTCGAGCGCGCTGGAGATGAAGCGCTATCTCTGCCGCTACGTCCACCACATCGACGGTCTGCCTGACTTCAGCGCGCTGCGCTTCACGAAGTACAACCAGTACGAGAGCATGATCCTCCCGCTCGTGAAGTATCTTGAATCCCACGGCGTGCGCATCGAGTACGGCATGGACGTGAAGAACGTCGTCATCGAAAAGCACGGCGATAAGAGCGTCGCCAAGGCCATCGTTTACGTGAAGGACGGCCAGGAGCAGACGCTCGATCTCATTGAGGACGATCTCGTGTTCATCACGAACGGCTGCTGCACCGATACCTCCTGCTACGGCGACCAGACCCACGCGCCCGACCTTTCCGGCATCGAGAACGGCAAGGGCGAGAGCTGGGATATGTGGAAGAACATCGCTGCGCAGGCCGAGAACGGCGAATACGGCAACCCGGACAAGTTCTGCTCCGACGTGAACGCCACCAACTGGATGAGCGCGACCGTCGCCACGGCGAACGAGGAGATCATCCGGCACATCATCAACGTCTGCCACCGCGACCCGCGCGAGGGCAAGGTCACGACCGGCGGCATCGTCACGGTCAAGGACAGCACCGAGAACTGGTATCTCTCCTGGACGATCAACCGTCAGCCGCAGTTCAAGTCGCAGAATAAGGACACGGTGCTCGTGTGGCTGTACGCGCTCAACACCGACCGCCCGGGCAACTACGTCCGCAAGCCCATGCGCGAGTGCACCGGCGAAGAGATCTGCCGCGAGTGGCTCTATCACATCGGCGTGCCCATCGACCGGATCGACACGCTCGCGAGCGTAGCGTGCAACACGACGACGTGCTTCATGCCGTATATCAACGCCTTCTTCCAGCCGAGAAAGGAATCCGACCGGCCGCGCGTCGTGCCGGAGGGCGCGGTGAACTTTGCCTTCATCGGCCAGTTTGCCGAAACGCCGCGCGACACCATCTTCACCACCGAGTATTCGATGCGCACCGGCATGGAGTCGGTGTACACGCTGCTGAACGTAGACCGCGGCGTGCCCGAGGTCTGGGGCAGCAAGTACGATGTGCGCGAGCTGCTGCGCGCGTGCTACTACGCCATCGATAAAAAGCCTCTCTCCGAGGCCGAGCTGAACTTCGGCGAGCGTGAGCTCATGAAGATCGTGCTCAAGAAGATCCGCGGCACGGACGTTGAGCTGCTGCTCAAAGAGAGTGGCCTCATCGAATAACTCCGAAAAAATCCGCAAAACAGCTGCCGCCGGTCAGAAGATCTGACCGGCGGCTTTTTGCCTTGACACAGGCGTTTGCCGTGTGTTATATAGAGAATATATCTGATTTTAAAAGGAGGGACTACCATGGACAGCGGCAGTAACGGACGAATATGGGGCATGGCGAGACGCATCCCAGGGACTTCGTATGGCCGCGCAGGCCGGTGAAGTCTCTCTTTTCTGCTGCTCACCATTGCCCGGATCGACGTGCGCCGCACGCCGGGCAGCGGTGATATTTTTTTGTCCTGCTCCGGCGCGGTTATCAAAAAATCGTTGAAACGGAGGGCAGAAACATGGAAAACAAAACCGAACTCATGCAGCTCCGCCACCCGGATTACGACCGGGAGCTGACGGAGCTCGTCCGCAGCAATCTCTCGCCGAAGGCGTTCCGCGAGAAGCTGCTTGACTATCACGAAAACGACATCGCCGCCGCGCTCGAAACGCTCACCCCCGCCGAGCGGCAGCGGATCTATCACGCGCTCGACGCCGCGGAGCTCTCAGCCGTACTCGAATATGCTGAGCCGATGACGGCGTATCTCAATGAATTGAGCCTCCGGCGGCGGGTGGACGTTCTCTCCCGCATGGACGCCGACGCCGCGGTGGACTATCTCAAAACGCTCGAGAGCGGCGAGAAAAACACGCTCGTCGAGCTCATGGACGAGCCGAAGCGCCGCGAGATCGCGCGGCTCTGGGTCTACGGCGAAGACGAGATCGGCAGCATTATGACGACGAACTGCATCGTCATCCCCGAGGGGCTGAGCGTCAAGGCCGCAATGCACCAGCTCGTCGAGCAGGCCGCCGAGCACGACAACATCTCCACGATCTATGTTGTGGATTCCGACAACGCTTTCTACGGCGCGATCGATCTCAAAGACCTCATCATCGCGCGCGAGGGCGACCCGCTCGCGGAGCTGATCGCGACCTCCTACCCCTACGTTTACGCGCACGAGCGCATTGAAGACGCGCTGCCGCGCATCCAGGACTATTCCGAGGACTCCATCCCCGTGCTGGACGAGGAAAACCGGATGCTCGGCGTCGTAACGGCGCAAAGCCTCATCCAGACGGTGGATGACGCGCTGAGCGAGGACTACGCCCGGCTCGCCGGTCTCTCCGCGGAGGAGGATCTCAACGAAACGCTCGTGCAGAGCGTGCGCAAGCGTCTGCCGTGGCTGCTCGTGCTGCTGGGGCTTGGGATGGTCGTATCGAGCGTCGTCGGCCTTTTTGAGAGCGTCGTGGCGCAGCTCACGCTCATCGTGTGCTTCCAGTCGCTCGTGCTGGATATGGCGGGCAACGTCGGCACGCAGTCGCTTGCCGTCACGATCCGCGTCCTTATGGACAGCGAAACGACCGGCGCACAGAAGCGGAAGCTCGTCTGGAAGGAGGCGCGCGTCGGACTTATGAACGGCGCGATCCTCGGCGCGGCCTCGTTCGCGCTCATCGGGGCATATCTTCTGCTGCGCGGCGAAGCGGCGCTCATGGCGTTCGGCGTTTCGGGCTGCATCGGCATCGCGCTCATCGCGGCGATGCTGCTCTCGAGCATTTCCGGCACGGTGATCCCGATCTTCTTCAAAAAGATCGGCGTCGATCCCGCCGTTGCCTCCGGTCCGCTCATCACGACCGTCAACGACCTCGTCGCAGTCGTATCGTACTACGGCCTCACCTGGCTGCTGCTCATCGAATGGCTCCATCTGGCATAAAAACGCTTCCTGCCCGGCTCCGGTGAGCATTCACCGGAGCCGGGCAGGAAGCGATCGTTATTTAAAGCCATTTATTTTGCGGAGAGAAGTGCATGTATATTTTTCCCACGGTGAACCGGTTTGCGATCGATCCGCTGCAGATGCCGTCCGGTTTTCCGGGAGGATTCCGTATTTTTTATTTGCCGATCTGCTGCAGAACAAGCTCGGCGATCGTGGCGATGAATTCGCCGTTCGTGGGTCTGCCCGTGCTGCCGGAGAAGGCACCGCAGAAGATCTTTTCCTGCACGTCCTCGTCGCCGCGGTTCCATGCAATGTCGATCGCATGGCGCATCGAGCGTTCTACGCAGGACGGCGTGGAGGAGAACTTTTTCGCCACCGTCGGATAAAGCACTTTCGTTATTCCGGCGGTGGGGTCCGCGTCGCGGATCGTGAAGAGAATCCCTTCACGCAGATATTGATAACCCTTGACATGCGCCGGTACGCCGATCTCGTGGAGAACGTCGGTGACGGCGCTTTCCAGATGTGCGGGCACCGGAGCCGGCGCGGCGACAGCCGCGGGAGATTTTCCGCCCGCTTTTGCGCACTGCCGCAGGCACTGCATGAGCGCCGCGGTGTCGCAGGGCTTGGGGATAAAATATGCCGCGCCGAGCTTTGCGCACTCGGCAACGACGGCGGCATTGACAAATCCGGTGAGAACGAGCACCGGCGGCGCATCCTCCCGTCCGGCAAGCCGGCGGAGAATAGCGAGCCCGTCAAGCCGCTGCTGGATGAGGTCCAGCAGCACAACATCCGGGCGTGCCGTCTGGATCAGGGAAAGGGTCTCCAACCCGTCAGATGAAACACCGGCCGCTTCCATGTCCCCCTCCCGAGAAAGCGCCTGCGTCATTGTTCGTTGGAAATCCGGGTCTGCGTCGGCGATCAGCACTTGAAGTTTCATAATATCGCCTCCATATCGATTTTTTCTTCAGCTGATCAATTACCCGATAAAAATAGCACATTTTCTGTCCTGTTTCAACAAAACCGCCATAAAAATGCCGTTAATTCGTTCGACAGAATTCGACAGAGTAAGCGAATCCGGAACCAAACCGAGGGTGAATCCCCGTCCTGGATCTCAAATGAAGCTGTCGGGATCCGTCAGACGTCGGACAGTGAATACTTGAAAATCAGCTTGTCTTTCGTCTTATTCGATCTCCCACACTACGGTGACGGTATCAGAAACATCGATATCGTCAGGCTCAATATCCAGATCATAGGCTTTTTCGGTCATCGGCTGTTCACAGCAGTCCATCATCAAGTCGCCCATCGGTTTGTACTCAAAATTGATCTCGCCCCAGGAGTAGTCGATGCTCTGGATATCTTTCAGCTTGACGCCGCCGGCCTGGGTCAGAACCGCAGCCTTTTTCTTGGCATCGGTGACGGCCTTCCCGAGCAGCAGGTTCTTTGCGGCTTCCGGGTCTTTCACAGTATAGCTGATACGAAACTCCGGCCGGACTTTGCCGTTGGCAAGGGCATACAGGATCTTGCCCAGACGGTCGTTGTCAGACTCAAACTCCACCTTCAGGGCGTGGTTGAACTGGTATCCGACGAAACGCCGCTTGTAGTCGTTGTTCTTGTCCCGGTAGCTCTCATACTCCGTGTCCACATGGAAGCTGAGCGTCTTCAAATCAGACCGCTCAAATCCGAAGGCAGAAAGGACGTCCTTCAGCGCCTCCGTATCCTCCGATGAGTGGCGCAGGGTCTCACTGTACTCCTTGAAGACACCGGTGAGGGTCATGGTGATACGGGTGATGTCGGGCTTGACTTTGATCTGCCCCTTGCCGGTTACACGAATCGTTCTCATTGTGCTTGACCTCCTTTGTCAGCGTTCAAAATCATATTGATCCGGTCTTTTGTCAACAGGAAGGACTGTCCCCGGGGATCGATAATGATCCCTCTCGGCATCTCCGAGCATCCCATCGGAAACGCCAATCCGATTCTCTTTGCTGCCGGTCTGACAGCCGCGGTCGATCGCCTCATCGATGATACCGCTGCCGGAGAGGGTATCGCCGGGAAAATCGTCGCGGCTGTGTTTCCGGGAAACATCAAAGCGGCCGAGGATATACGCCATGTCCTCCGGGAGCCGGCGTTTGCACTCTGCCTTCAGGATGGCGGGCACGCCGTAAAAGGCCTCCGCGATGCTCCCGGCGATGCAGGTCAGTGTATCGCAATCGCCGCCGAGGGAAACGGCAGTCCGGATGACATCTTCGAAATCCGTCCCCTCCAGAAAGGCAGTGATCGCTTCCGGCACCGTCTTCTGGCAGCTCTCATTGTGATAATAGCTCGGCCGGATCTGGTCACAGGTGCGGGAGAGGTCATAACCGAACTCCTGCACAATGTAATCCCGGATCTCCTCCTTGCTGCGGCCGGTCCTGGCGAGGAAGATCGCGCCGGAAGTTGCCTCCGCGCCTTTGATCCCCTCGGGATGATCATGCGTGACCTCAGCCGTCAGCCTGGCCTTTTCCCGCGTCTCTTCGAGCGTATCGAACAGCCAGCCTGCCGCGGAAACGCGCATGGCCGAGCCGTTGCCGCAGCTGCCGTAGGGCTTTGGATCTTTCTCCCTGAGCCAACAGAGGAACTTCCTGCCGTAGCCGGCATCAGGATACTTTTTGCCCCATTTCCGCATCGACTTGATCAGCGCGGCCCGGATGCTGTCATCGTCCAAAAACCGGCTGTCCAGCAGGGCCTCCGCCACCGCTATCGTCATGACGGAATCATCCGTGAAACGGGAATTCTCGCAAAAGAGCGGAAACTCCTTGCTCTTGTTCCCCCTGTCAAATTCGTAGGGCGCTCCGATCATGTCGCCCAGAAGTGCTCCGTACATTTTCTCTCCTCCTTCTCATGCAGAAAACACGTCAACAAGCTTTTCGTTTTTGTGACGCGCACCCCCATATCCGGTTCTATTCAGCCAAGCAAGTTTATTATAGTACTTTTGGCTTTTTCCAGCAAATTATATCAGCAGCAGTGTACAATAAAACGGACTCCATCTTGAGATGCCTTCTGTCAAGTGAAAAAGCTATTCCCCGCGACCGGAAAACCTCCGGTGGCGGGGAATAGCAAAAAGGTGGTGGGAGAAGTTGGATTTGAACCAACGCAGCCTTTCGGCAACGGATTTACAGTCCGCCCCATTTGACCAGACTCTGGCATTCTCCCTTATTTGGTGGACTCTCCAGGAATCGAACCTGGGACGCGCAGATCTTCAGTCTGCCGCTCTACCAACTGAGCTAAGAGTCCGTGTGGGGTGTGAGAGCGGACTCGAACCGCCGACATCCGGTGCCACAAACCGGCGCTCTGACCAACTGAGCTACTCACACTACGAATGGTTGCAGGGGCGGGAGTTGAACCCGCTTGGGGCAGCTTATGAAGCTGTTGCATTACCGGTCTGCCACCCTGCAGTATGGTGCACGAAGTGAGACTCGGCCTTGCGATCTCCTGACAGACACTCAGGCGCGCTATCCATCTGCACTACGGGCTGTATTGTGGCACCGAACCGTGGATTTGAACCACGTCCTCCTGAGTCAGAGTCAGGTGTGCTGCCGTTACACCAGTCCGGTATTTGGAACGCTCTGCGGGATTTGAACCCACGACCCCCAGATTCGTAGTCTGGTGCTCTGTCCTGCTGAGCTAAGAGCGTGTATGGTGATCCCTGCGGGATTTGAACCCGGCATTTCCGCCTTGAAAGGGCGACGACCTGTCCTGTTAGTCGAAGGGGCCCTGTCAGCCCTGCTTCCAGAGCTGATGTATTTTATGCGGAGATTTGGATCACTCCGCAGTCTTGAAATATCAGGATGTCATCGATCTTCACACCGAAAATCGCGGCGAGGACAACGAGGTTGTCCACGGTCGGCAAAGCCGCTCCGCGCTGCCACTTGTAAATGGCCTGGGGCGTGGAGAATCCGAAAACATCCTGCACGTCCTTTACGGTCAAACCCGCTGCGTTCCGCATACGGGTGATGTTGATTCCGGTGGCGGTCATGTCGATGACCGGTATCCGATTCATTTCATTTACTCTCCTATTCCGGCCGTATGGCCTGTGACACATATGGTTTGAAATACAAAAAGGCCGCTTGCCTCATACAAGACAAGCGGCCCGTGAAGTATCGGATCAGCCTATTCCGGCTGTCGTTTCCCCGTTCTGTTCTCTGTCTCATATGGGCATGCCAAAGGACCATGCATCTTGTGGGTAAAGCTGCACAGCGAACGATCCTGATATTCGGCTTTGAGTAAATCGGAGAATTGTCTGAGGATCATTTCTTTTTCCTTTCCGGGCACAGCCCTGGTTTCTGATATTACTATAGCATCCGGGTTTCAAGAAGTAAAGAAACCCGTAGTATAAAATGCTTCGTCTCTTATCGGAGTTGGGATAAGAAGAGACGGTTCAGGTCTTCCCAGCCGTGGTTTGTGTCTTCGGGCAACGGAACGATGCGGGATCGTAATTCTTCGATGCTGCTGTCGAGGTAACGGTTGATGCTCTCGATTTTGGGAATGGTCTTAATTTCAGGTGCGTTCATCTTCAATTCGAGGAGCCTGTCAACGTCCGGAAGAAGGGCGGGATCAAGTTCCGCTTCCACCAGCTCCGAAAAGAGCATGGGCGGAGGAGTCCCTTTATCCAGAATCCATCTGCAGGCCAGGATGGGGCGCAGCACATAAAAGTACTTTTTGGCCTTAACCATGTCGCCCTTCAGATATTCGCGGTAGTTGCCGCCGGCCATGCTGAGGTAGTGGCTCAGCCCACGCTTGGAGGAGAAATACTTCAGCATCGCAGAACGGAACTCGTCTGCAAATGCAGTCTCACGGTACACGATCGGTGAGGAGAACCACTCGAACAGCGTTGGGTTCGATGCCCGCAGAAGGCGCAGTGTTTTATCCAAATCCCAGCCGTTGATATCCAGCTCGCCCTCGATAGGCAGCTCGATCACGTCCCTGACTTTTTCCAGACGCAGATACTCCGCCTTCGGTCGGACATAGATAAAACGCACATCGTAGTCGCTGTCCGGGGAAGCAAAGCCCCAGGCACGGCTGCCGGATTCGACCGCCAACAGGATCCTTACGCTTTCCTTCTTTTCAATTTCATTCAGCTTTTTCAAGATCGTTTCCCTCATAGGGCATTACCTCCTCCCTTAAGTATTCGCTGATCATGTCTTTTGCCTTTCCCGTTGCCCGCTTGTCCCGGACGGCGGGATCGTCATAGCTTTTTCTCCGGCACATAGGGCACGAACCGGGAGAAACCGAAATGAGCATAATGCGCCTCGTCTTATGTTCGGGCTTTGCACGACTCTTCAAAACCGTTACTCGCGTACATTTGTCCTATCCTCTGAACAACGACGGCTGCTTGAGTAAACAATTCGGGAAAGTCATCGTCAGTCTTTTCCGTCATTTCCATGAAGACAAAGACGTCTTTCCCAAACTGCCGCGCCTGTTCCATTGCATTTTCAAGAGCGGCGTGCTGATCCGGGGGCAGCGTAGAGCGCAGCACACCCCGGAAAGCATCATGCGGACTATACAGTCTGGTTTCAAACGCAGGGTTCTCTTTGGCCTCGTTGACAGTCATTTCCACCGATTTGGCAAACAGGTATCCTAAGATATTGCCGATCGTTTTCTCGGCGTCTGACTGAGGTTCAGCCTGCAGCGCCTCCAGCATTCTTTCGGCGTTGTTTTTGTGCTGAGTATAATCCTCATCCTCCAAAACCAGCTTATCTTCCAGATCGTACGCAAGAAACCCGTGGTATTTCGCCCGCCAGATGATTGGCTGGACTACGCTCTCCGGAATCACCATATCATCGAGAGGGGTTTTGACGCGTTCCGGTTTTTCGATCCTGAAGCGATAGCGGCTGTCTGTACTGACGTGAATGCGGCTGATATTCCCATCCTCGTCAACACTTACGAAAACAATGGATTCGTAGTTGTCTTCTTCCTTGTCGGCCAGAACGATGCATTTAGTGCCAACCGGGTACTCCAGACCGGATCCTGCAAGTCCTGTGATCTCCGCCAGATGGGCAATATATTTACCCTCGTGGTTTTCACAGACGTAAGTGAGACGGTCAATGATCTCATCTGCACCGTAGCAGCTGTTTCCGGAAGTATCGGTCTCATATACCGAATCGGCGGTCAGCACACTGCGCAGCCGTTCCGTCTCCCCCTTGGCAAGGGTGAATCGCACCAGCCGGAGATCGTGATCAAAGTCTTTTACTATCCCGTTTTCGTACTCGCCGATGGCTGCATCCGCGGAGATCATGCAGACCCCGCTGATGATCGAACCGACTTTAATGTTGTCCCTGAGTTCCTCGGGAACCTGATCAAACGAGTGGTCGAACTCCAGTTCGCCATACACAGTATCCGCAAAACAGCGGATAAAAGTATTCTCTTTCTGATCGCCGATCTCAACCGTACCAACGTAGAGGCGTGTGACCTTCGCCCTGAAGGTTATGTACGCATCGTTATCATACTCTTTGCCATCCTTATAATTGCCGACCAGGTGGTTTGCCAGGAAGGACAGCGGTATCAGCGCGCCGTCGGCTACGCCCCATTTCTTTCCCTGCTTATCGGCGGGGACAGTTTTGTCATACTCTTCTTCCGTGGCGTAGTAGTTTACTTCAAGGCAGGGCGCGACAAGCTGAAGCGTGAGCCTGTCGTCTTTGAGAAAACTGGGCAGCACGTCCGCTGTGATGATATCAACAGGAAGCATGCCGCCGTTATCCGTGCTGCGGCTCATCATCAGGATGCGTTCCGTTTTAGGCCAGTCTTTCGGTGAAATGTCAACGTCTGTGCAGATCATTTTCCAAATCGTCTTCCCGCCGCAATGCGTATGGAATCCGGATATGGCATGCTTACCGTCTTCGCTCTTTTCGGAGCTGGCCCAGAATTCGGCAGAGCCGATCGGTAAATAGAAGTACGGGGTGTCATAGTAGCCTTTGATGGCTTTTCCTTCCTGGACCGTATATCTTACAGCGCCCATCAGCGTGTCTTCGTCTTTCCCCAGAAAATCCAGGCCGTAGCTGTCAAGAAGATTTGCCATATTCTCTCACCTCAAATCAAATAATGCAGATTCTTCATCGCCCGCTTTTTGAACGTCATGTACAGCGGCTTCCGCTTGAAGTATTTATTGCCGTTGCTGTTTTCGCCGCCATCATCGTCATCGGCCGGGGCTTTCTTGATCTTAATGCCGGAAGACGGGATCAGGATCGCATTGCTGCTCATATCATACCTTACCATATTCCGGTCAAAGTAGGCGCAGAGGACATAATGACCGTCATCGTCATACAGATGGATCCGCTCCATCAGACCGTCATTATCATAAAGATTTGTCCGGTACCGATGCTGGTGAAGGCTCAACCCCCCCTCGAAATACAGATAAACATCGTATTCCTCATTTTCGGTGGTCATGATGTTCAGATCGATTATGGCAGAAGCAAAATCGATGCCGTTATTCAGTTCAAAGGCAATCGATCTTAGACAGTCGTAGTTGAGGCTGATTTTTCGGGAAAAATCAATGACCTTATCGATCTCCCCATAACATTCTTCCTCCAGCTTGTCATGCAGGTATTCGCGGATGTCTTCCGGGGAAGGGTAATCAAAGCGGAAGTGATAATGAAAGCGGCCAGGCCTGTTTACGATATAGCTGTTAAGGCTGTACAGTTCGTTGCAAGTCACGATAAACAGCTTTTTCCCGCCCGTGGTACCGTCGAACAGGCTCAGCAGCGCTGCCTGATCGTCATTATCGTTGTTGGAACGGAAAGTCTTATCGAATTCATCGAAAAGAACCACACATTCCTGATGGATGGATTCCAGAAATCTCGCAAGGCCCGGGCAGCAGGCATCCACCAGGATCACCGGATAACCCTCGCGAATGGAGGCTTCACAAATCATTTTTGCGAATAACGATTTGCCGATACCTTTATCACCGCTGAGGATCACACCCATACTTCTGGAAAAACGCTTGAAGGACGACAGGACCTTTTCCAGTTTTTCCGTATGAACGCCATAGGCTTTTTCCGTTACGCGGATATTGCCCCTGCGGAGGAGGAAACAGCCTTCCTGTTGGTTATATCCGATATCAAAAGTCGCGGCCGGCAGTTGATCATAGCTTCTGATGCTATCATCAAAAATGGTGAACTTGCTTCCTCTCTGAATTGCTTTCATTTTTCATCACCTGCTTTTCTCAAGCAAAATGGAATTGACAATAAATGGTGCGCTCTGCAGGACTTGAACCTGCGGCCTGCGGATTATTGATCCGTTGCTCTGCCAACTGAGCCAAGAGCGCGAGTTTCAAAATCTCCCGCCGAATTTCCCGCTGCTGTTGAACCGCGGGGCGTACGTCCGAAACCGAAGTATCGGCGGGAGACCGGTATCTGCCGGCAGACGCGCTTGCGAGCTATGTCGCAGCGGCGGCTCCGCAACGGCAGGGATACGGCGGCATTATTCTGCGGCCTTAAAGTTATAGACCGGGCGGATACGTTCGATGATGTCCGCGGTGGGGCCGATCTCGGAAACGATCTCATCCATGGGCTTGTATGCCATAGGAGATTCGTCCAGCGTATCGCCCACGACACAGGAGGACCAGATCCCCTCCATCTCGGCGGCATACTCGTCCATCGAGAGCTGGGCGAACGCCTGCTTACGGCTCATGAGACGGCCGGCACCGTGGGGAGCCGAGCAGTTCCATTCCTCGTTGCCCTTGCCCATGCAGATCAGGCTGCCGTCGCGCATGTTGATGGGAATCAGCAGCTTTTCCCCGGCTTCGGCGGAAACAGAGCCCTTGCGGAGGATCATCTTCTCCGTGTCGATATAGTTGTGGATGGTAGTAAACTCTTCGACCTTAGTCAGCCCCATACCGCGCAGGATCACATCGGTCATGGCCTTGCGGTTGAGCACGGCAAAGCGCTGTGTGATGCGCATGTCGTGGATATAATCCTCAAACAGCTTTCCTTCTACATAAGCGAGATCCTTGGGGATTCGGATGGGATGCTCCCTGCGCAGTTCATTGATGGTGCTTTGGATCTCCTTCCAGCGGCCTGCGGCACGGTATTCGGCAATCAGCGCATCGATCTGGTGACGGGCACCGCCCCACATAGCAAAGCGGCCCTGATCCTGATAGTACTTGCAGACCTGGGTGCCGAGATGCCGGCTGCCGGAGTGGACTACGAGATACAGTTCACCATTCTCGCCGCGGTCGACTTCTATAAAATGGTTGCCGCCGCCCAGCGTACCGATGCTGCGCTTCGCGCGCTCAACGGAAACACAGGGAGAGCAGCGCAGCCGGTGAAGGTCGATCTCACCGTTGAGCGGGTGCTCGTCCTTGCGGATATTCTGCCCGCAGGGGATCTCTTTACGGACAAGCGCATCGAGAGCGGCAAAGTCGATCTCCTTTTCGGCAAGCCTCACAGTCTCCATGCCGCAGCCGATGTCTACGCCAACCATGCCGGGAACGATTTTATCCCGGATCGTCATGGTCGTGCCGATGGTGCAGCCCTTTCCGGCGTGGACGTCAGGCATGATACGGATCTTGCAGCCGGCAAAAGCCTCCTGGTCGCAGACGGTCTTGATCTGGAGTTCAGCCGTCGGCTCGAGTGCGGGCGTATAACAAAGGGCTGAGTTGTGCAGTCCTTGTATTTCTATCATTTCAAAAAATCATTCCTTTCAAAAAACGGACGCACGGCAATTCCGCAACCCAATCGGAAACCGTGCGCCCGTTCTTTTACTCCGGAGAGCAGCCAGACTTACGCAGCGATGGGAGCATACCTCTCCGTATCGATCACGCTCAGCATGAAGTCATACGGATTCAGCTCGCCATCCATGACCATAGAGAAGATCCGGGGGCTGTTGCCGGAAACCAGCGCAACACCGCGGTCATTCTCTTTTACAGGCTGCTGCTCATGACGGCTGTCAACGTTCCAGAACACGAGGTCCGGGAGTATGTAGCCGGCCGCCGCATAGCTTGCCTTTGCGTTTTCGAAGTTCGTCATGGACGAGTTCTTCACGCAATGATCAAACTCCATATCGGAGATGATGTACAGCTTTGCGGGCATTTCCGCCCGGGGCACATGGTTCTCTGCCGCCGCCTGCAGGATCAGATCGAATACCGCCTCCAGGTTGGTGTTGGCGCATTCGTCGAAGGTTCTGCAGTAGCGCACCTTCTCCACAAAATCTTTTCCCTTGATCTCTACAAGCTGAGGGGTCATGGAGAAGGTCAGGAAATGATTGTGGAATTTGCCTTTATTGTGTTCCGCGAAATAAATCGCGAGGGATTGCGCGACCGCAGCCGGCATCGGTTTGCTGCCCCAGTACATGGAGCCGGAGCCGTCCGCTGCGACAAGCGCGTTCTCATCGGTCGTGAAGTCCTCCAGTGTACGCCAGGTGACGTCCAGAGAGCGGCGCTCTTCCTCAGAGCAGTCATAAGCGCGCTCGACGAGTTCATAGGGCATCAGCGTACCGGTGTGAAGCTTCGCCTCGCCGCGATCCACCTTGTCCATGAAAGCAGCGTACCGCTCGCCGTCGTTGCGCAGGAAGGCCTTGCGGTATTTGAACATGGCCTTGGACGGCTGCTTGGAGTAATCGAACGTGTAGTCCTTCTCACGGAGATTGTTCTCGATGATCCGGATGCGCGCACGAAGCCCGGTCAGTGCCTTGCGGTAGTCACGGTCGGACAGGCCGAAGGACTTGGCGATCATCTTAGCCATGACGACCGTTTCCTGATTGGATGCGTTGACCGAGGGGAGCCACTTGCCAAGCAGGGAAATGTCGCCGCCGGCTTCCAGCGCGGCAAGATCCTCCCGGAACTGCTCTTCAAGCAGGGCCAGGGCTTCCTTGCGGCTGGGAGTCTTCAGCAGTACAAGGACATCATCCCAGCGGCCGTACTCCGCGATATAGGGCAGGTTTCTCACAACGGAGCCCTTCTCATTGGAAGCAAGCCAGGTAAGGATACTCCGGAACACACGGCGCTCGCCAAGGCCACCGCGTACGTCACGGGCATAGAACAGGATCTTCATTGCCAGGTCAGGGTTCTCCGCATACGCCTTCAGGAAGCGGCTGCAGATATTCTGGTCGTCGGCATGGCGCAGGGCGCCGATGGCGGCAAAAAGATCCAGGCAGTCTTTCCCACTGGTGCGGTGCGCGACGGCGCCGTTCTCGGTATACGTTTTGTTTACAGTTTTCTTCAGGACTTCCAGCACGGGAAAGACCTCCTTTACGATCGGAATGAAAAGCAAGGCACAGTTTGCTGTTTACAGCTTCTTTTTGACCAATACATCTTTCCCTTTGTCTTGATAGGTTGAAAAGTAAAAGTGTTGCTGTCTATGCCTTTATTAACTTAGTGTGCCCCTTGGCAGGCTGTGTCCGGCGCGAGTCAGGAAGGGCTTTGCGGGTTTCCTTTGCCCGGGGCCTATCAATATAAAACAAGGCACCATCGAAACGGGATTCGAACCCGCGATCGCCGGTTATGAGCCGACTGCTAACCATTCAGCTATTCGTAATTGCTGTTAGTGCCTTTGCAAGCATAAAATACCATCCCGGAAAGGCTTTTTCATGGAAAAAAAGTTGCGAACTCTCCTTTTTCAAGAAAAGTCCGCAATTTTTTGGTTTTATTCCTGTGCCGGCATCGCCATTTGCCGGTCAAGCCGCTCCCTGATTTGAGAGACCATGCTCTCCGGCGCCGTGACCTTCAGCACCGGGCCGAAGGAGAGGATCCGGATCAGGATCTCCGTTTCATCCCCTTGCCTGTAATTCAGGGTGATGCGGTAGTGCTTGTCATCGATCCGCTCCGTTTCCTTTTCCAGATCCGTAAAGTGGAGCATCGCGCGCTCAAGGGCATTGCGGGAGTCGTACAGATCCATGACCAGGGTTTTCTCCCGTTCATTCGGCCGCTGGTACTCGTTTTCGTCCCAAGGCTCGAGAATGTGCACCGAATCCATGCGGGAGAGATTGATCGTCCGTAGTTTGCCCCCGAATCCCGTAATCAGCCGGAACTTATCATCCTTGGAAGAGTACTCCAGCTTATAGGGGATGCAGATATAGCTTTGTCTGGTGCCGCGATGACCGTGAAAACGCACACGCAGCTTTCGCTTCTCATGCATCGCCCGGAGGATCATACGGAAATGCTCGATATAACGCAGATCGGAATAATCGTCCCCGTTTGAATAGCGGTCGTAGTAGACGAACTGATCCGGAGTGAAGAGGGGCTCCACATCTTCCAGGCCTTCTTCGGACGGCGCGAACAGCCGGATCCGCGGGTCGAGCAGGAGTGCCTTCAGCCACTGCTTTTCCAGGGCCGTAAGCGGGGAATGCGGTTCCCGATGCAGCGGAGTGCCGAAGTCCTGCGTCAGCAGAGGCCAGCTGCCGTCCGTTAGCTTGGCAGGGATCGTGAACAGGCTTTCACCGAAAGCGTTCTGAAGAACGGTGCGGGTCAGTTCCCGTTCGGTCAGCGTACCATCGACAGCTTTGGCCAGGATGGCGGAGACAGCCTTGAAGTAAGAGCCATAGACTTCCGAGAAGATCATTGCGGGTCACCCCCTCCGTACATCTCGGCCATGCGCCGGATGTCATCATAAAACCGGTCGACGACATACCGGTTGTCGCTTTCGAAGCGGACAATGCGGCCGATGAATGTGCGCGCCCAGGTGACAAGCTCGCCGGCATCATAGACGTCTGCAACAAACCTGTAGGTGTGCTCATCGACTGCCTCAATGCGGCCGTGACGCTTTTCGCGCTTCAGCCGGTCAATGATGTAGCTCTCTTCATCCCCTACACGCAGGGTGAGCTCGACATGGTCAACGCTATAGTCGCCGCCGGTGGAAACGCCCCAGAGGTTTTCATCAAACTTATCTGCAAAGCCCTCGTATTTTTCATATCGCGATTCGACCGGTCCGGGCGTAATGGAGCGGATGTTGTCGAGCCGGAAAAACATCGGCTTGCGGAACTTGTAATGATACGCCAGCAGATACTCCCGCCCGTTCTGCGTGCTGATATAGAAGCGCAGCGGATAGACCCTGTGCTCGTGCTCTGCATCTTTGCGGACACTGAAGTTAACGATATCGATGCATCGTTTTTCCTTCATGGCGCAGAGCGCGTCAAACAGGATCTGCGTATCCAGCGTATGGAGCAGGTAGTGGTGTTTGTAGCTGAAATGCTCCGGGGCTTCGGACTGCCGGTCGAGCAGATAAGACCCGACCACGCCGAACGGCGCTTCTTCAGAAAAGAAAGCCGCGGCATCTTCCCAGGCGGAAATGTCGACATTGTCCTCCGCAAGGCGGAAGTACAGAAACCGGCCGTGCTTCTCGTCCCGGAGGATCCCCATCTCCGTGTATTCTTTCAGCTTTTTGCGCACGGTGGATTCATCGATTTCGAACGGGGTATCCGTGTGGGACAGATAGTCTGCAACACCATCGGTGATCTCGCCGACACGGAGGGCAGCACCGTCAGCAAGAATATCCAAGACGCAGAAATGCAGTACGATATCCTTGTCAGTAAAGCTCTTTGCCTTCCAGGCGTTGTGCAGCGGGTTGAAAGTTACGCTGCGGTTATCCACAGAGATGAAGACGTTCTTGCCCTCGGCCGTGTGCCGGAAAGCCATGTAGCCGCCAAGCCAGCTCTCGATACGGCGGCGCTCATCGTCATAGCTGCGCGCGCTCTTTTTCGTATAGTCCTCGCGGCTTTTGAAGCCGTAGACGTAGAAGTCCCGCATATAATCGCGGATCTTTTCGAAGCTCTTGATAAGTTCGCTGTAGGCCATGTCTTCACCTCCTCTTTGTTTCTATTCCGAATCCAATGACAGCTCTGCGATCCGACTTACCGTTTGTCTGATCCCTTCCATTGTCCCGGCGTCCGGGATGCCGTGTTCATTACAATAGACACGCTTGTTCCACTCAAGCATGATCGATGCGCAGTCGCAGCTGACTTCTTTGCCCAGGACGGCATTGGGAACCAGGCTGCCGGAATAGGGAAAGTTCCGTGCCGTAACGAACCCCTCTGCCCGAAGGCAGAACTCCGCGATGGAAACGATCCCCGGGGGCGTGTATTTCTCGTCGATCCCCAGACAGACGTCGGGCGTCCTCTCTCCGCTGCACAACCGATCCCGGGGCACGATATCATCCGAGAAGCTATGCATATCCAGCAGCAGAAGGCGCGGATGCTCAACGCACGCCCGGTTCAACTTCTCATGATGCCCATGATACCAGACCAGCGTCTCCCGGCGCAGTTCGGCAGAAACCGTCTTGATCCGTGTCCCGTCATAGGCCCGCTCATAGCAGAAACCCATCCCGAGCCGCTCCATCGGCTCCTCCGGGCCAGGAAAACGCTCCACATCGCAGAGCAGGCGGCTGACAGGGAAATACAGGGTGTTCCCGCTGTTTCGCCATGCAGTGGGCACCATCTCCAATACTCCTGTGTCCCTCATCCGTTCATGATAGGACAAAAACTGTTCTTTGGGGATGCAGACGGATTCCATGAGTTCTTCCGGGAACGTTGTTCCGTCATGGGGCACATGGAATAGGGGAAAACGCTTTTTGTTATTGCTCATCACAGCCTCCTTATAATGCACCATAAAGAGGCTGTGGATATCCATCGTCCGCCGCTTATACGGCTGTCAAGCTTTGGCACCTTACCTTCCGGCAGGTTGCCGTGCGGTCAACGGGCTTGTCCCTCGCGCACTCTCTATGGTCGAATATGAAATTGTTTAGGGTATTTATGAAGAAAAATAGGATGCAGCTATGTTATTCGCTTTACAGTATTCATACAGGCCGAAGACGCCTTTGTCGGGGCTGAATCTTACACATACAGCTTCCAGCTTTTCCTCATCTGTTTTGCCTGCTATTCCCATCAAGGCAAAGAGCCTGCCGGTATTTTCTTCATCAAGCGAGAGCGTATAATCAAAATCTTCCGTCCCTCTGAACTCTTCTACATATTTACCGTAGTCGAACCCATCCAGACTAAGCTTCCCGTTTTCCAGAATGGCAGTAATTGAGACATGGACTCGTTCAGAATCCATTTTGTAAAATGGCATCTTCATCTTTCGGCGCTCCTTCTGATTACCGGTCATCGTCCGGCAGGGCGGACAGCCCCTCGGCCTCATCCACTCAGGATGGATCATGCTTGGCTCTGCCCATCACCGGCTGGCATTTGGGGCAAACCTCATACGGCTTGCTGTATGCCGCACCGCGCCGGGAGCAGATATACTCATCCGCCCTGAACAGATGCGTCTCTTGGATCCGGCGTACACGCTTCATTCTTTTTCACCCATTTTCTCTATAAGGTCGTGCAGGCTTTTGTCGTGCTGTGCCCGGGAGATCGCACCGTGTGCCAGAAACCCCGCGAGGAGCTCCTTCTCCCGCAGAAACAGCTGATGGTTTTTCTCCGCATAAGTCAGCTTTTCCCAGGTCTGGTTGTCGATTTTCGTGTCCATAAAGTCATTCACGCCTTCCGGATTGCAAAAATGAAGATCCGCTATTTCCCGGCCTCCGATGTAATACTAACGCACAAGGTGTCCAATAAAACGGACTCTGTTCGATCCGGAGGCCTGTGCATGAGAGAAATTATAGCATAAAAGCGCAAAAATATCGAGATACTATTGGTATAACTGGTATAATGCCCTGACCTCCCCACCGGAGACAGCAGCACGGCCGCAACCGCAGTATTTGAAATCATGCCGATACGTGCTCTCTATGGAAATGATCCTCAGGCTGAGGACCGCTGCTGTGTTCTTTCGCGGGAATATTCCGATGAGCCGGTGTTAAGCGAGCTGATCGACCACATTGGTGTGTACGAGACGCAGGGAACGGGCAAAAATAAAAACCCAACGCCTTGTCATTTACTGCAAGTTCGTCGGGTATTTGGATATTGACCCCGTGCAGTGCCATTCAAACTGCACCGCCGACCTCCGCGAGGGCGTTGCCGTGGAGTATGTTTCCTGCGAGCCGCAGGGTGGTTTGGAAGAGCTGTTTCCGAAGGGATACGGCGTGGATGAGGATTCTTTTGAGGAAGAAGAAACGGAGCAGGCGTAAACCTGCTCCGAAAATAAGATTCATCTGTGATTACGATTACAATGCCGGCTGAAACATTCATTGATAGTTTCAGCATAAAGAGAACGGGAATGCTTGTTAGGATTATCGTTGGAATTTTTCTTTTCAAGATATACTTCCAACACCTCATCCCAATGTCCGTTAGTTTTTAAGTAATCGGCTCTGGATTCAAGTTCTTTATATGGTTGCGTTTGAAATTCCCACGAAAAGTAATTGTGTTCTTTGTTGAAGCGAATGTATTGCTGGCCGTCTTGTCCTTCGTAGACAACCGCAAAATCACAACTGTGAGTAATTCGCGAATGCCAAGGATCAACGGTTTTCATTGAAATTACCCGTGTGGACTGCTCACATTTGGTATAACCGTAATCTCTCATAAAATGCGAGAAGGCTTCATGCAGAATTGTTCTCATGTCCTCCGGTGAGTAATCTTCATTATCGTCATTCACTGCAATGTTGACATCGAAATCAAAACCAACATTAGCCATAGGATCATATGTAATCATATTACGACTTGAACTACCGATAAATGTAAACTGAAAAGTGAACTCCCCTCTGACATAATCCTGTACTCTGTTGAGGAGTTCAATAAGCTGGGTCTTGTATGGCGCGGCTTCTTTTTTGGAAACGTACTTAAAATGATACATTTTCATTACCTCCTAAAAATAATCCCATGCCGCCCATTCAGCTTTTCCCGCCAAATCATAAGAGCATACTCACAAATGATGCTCCTGTCAATACTTTCAGATAAAAAGAAGCGGATGTAACTGAAATCAGTTACATCCGCTCGAAATGGCACGTTGCACCAAAAAAGATATCACTGGAAAGCTCCGGCGATATAAGGGTAGCCAAAGATAACATTGATAAGCTTGCCCGTATACACACCGCTAAATTCTAGCACTTAATGGACAACGCCTTTTATTGAATTTTTTGCAATAATTCTTTTCGAAATGTTGGAAGTTAGCGCTAAAAAATGTCAGCTTTTCCGGGCTTTCGATAAAATTGCCTTTTTTAATTCTTCGGCTTTTTTCGTACTGATATCCCCAATAACAAAGACATCAAGTGTGTTTGAAGTGAAGTCAACCATCTTGTTGATCAACGATTTGTTGTCGGAAGCAAGAAATGATATTCTTCCTTCTTTATCAATAATTCGAATGGCTCCACGTATATCATCCGGAAATTTATCCAAAGAACAATCTTCTGCTCTCAAATGGGATGGAATTGATTCAAGATTTACTTTTGATTCAACAAATCCAATATATGCAGGATTTACTCCGATTTCTTCGGCCAGTTCAGAGTGCATATTTTGGATTAACCATTTTACCAACAAATATACAGAGTCATTGACGGGATTAGCCACAGAATTGGCCGCTGCCTTCGGGATAATATCCGTCATGGTGAGCACATGTGTTGGTTTCTTTCTCTGGCTTAAACATTCCCATAGCGCCACTATAAATGGGTCTCTTGATTTTTCGCAGTAATCTCGTATTGTCTCCCACATGTAATCATCGGTAAACTGATAGAAATCGTCTTTTCCAATCAATTCAACAATATCATCATATGTCTGATATGGAGTCGTCGATGCCCTCAAAACTTTATACTCTAGTGCTTTCGCTACCGCTTCAAATGCAGAAGAGGTTTTATGCTGCACCACTTGAGAATAATGGAAATACCTGGCCATTAAAAAATGTTCAATAGCGTGTTGGCCGCGTATATCGAAAACCACCAGATCTATTGCTTCTTCTGTTCCATTATCTCTTTGAAGAATACAGCTTTCAATCCTTAGCTGGCGGAGAATATACTCCAATTCAACATTGCCGAAAGATACTCCCGCCTGTTTGGAGTCTCTAAGTAAATAATCTAGTCTATCTGCATCCAAGCTTGAATGCAGTAACTGCGCATATACAGGTTTAGCCTGCGTATCACCAATGATTATCTGTCCGATTTCTTCAGGCGATACACCTATTTCTTTCAGAATAGAGACAATCTCAGGATCTTTTTTGACAACCTCAGCACCCATATGTTCGTGATCTTTCGCTTTTCGCTTTTTAAAGTTTGCGATATCACCCAAAAGGGTTGTGTTATTATCAACAGAAGTACTGAGGCCCTCTACCATTATGTCTGTTGTCTTTACATTGTCAATATAGCTATAACCGCACTCACTTAGGTGTGAAAAGGGAAAATGACCTACATCGTGTAATAGTGCTGCAATACGAACCTTGCGTACATCCTCTATGGTAAAGCATGTAGTAGCTCCCCCTTTTTCACCATACTGCCGATAAAGATGTTCGCACATTTTCCCCATGATGCAAAGAACACCTAACGAATGTACAAATCTTGAATGCTCTCCGCTTGGAAAAACATATGAGGCGAATCCCATTTGACGGATTCGCCTCAATCTTTGCATAGCTCTTGTATCAAGTAGTTGTACTTCTGTTTTGGAAAGATTAATGCATCCGTATATTGGATCATTTATTATTTTATAATTAAATTCAGCTGCATACGAATCCCGCATTTAAGTTTCTCCTTTATGCAGCGTTTTTGAAATCAATATAAGTTGAATACCCCGCCTTGGTTTGTTCTTCTGTGAATTGAGGTTTGGTAGCGTGAATTTTCTCTATGATTTTTTCTTCAGTATTGTATCCGCGCTTATGCCAATAAGCAATAGAGGCAATCAACTCATACCATTGTACCACGCCAATCGTCAGCTTCTGCTCATCAATAACATTTTCCAGCGAATTGACTTTTTTTATCATAGAGGCATAGGGCTCTTTAAGTGAATGATTTTCAATCGAAGCATCCCCTTCGGGAATAATTTGATATGCTACCGCAGTAAGATCAGTAGAATATGGACCATGAATATACCAGCTATATCCATACCCCAATGGTAAACCAATATCCTGCGCCAAATACACTTTTTTTTGCAACAGAATTCTATCATTAATTGTTTCTAGAGTAAAGCAATTCAAATCTCTAATTGCAACAGCTGTTGCTATATACGAGTTGTTCATAATCGCACCTCCAAATAATGATATTATACATATAACTTGCAGAGATTACAATATCTCTTTTGCTTTTGAGAGAGACTTTGTATTTCTGCTTTTGCCTTCTTTCTTGTTTGTAGGAGAAATTTCAGTCAACAGTCGCTCACCGATATTATATGGAGAAGCTAAAAGAATACTGCCATATTCGGCTGATACCATAGTCTTTTGAAGTATTCATCCAATAACACCGACTTAACAAACTTTTCAACAAAATAAGTTCAACAGGCACCTTATTTTCGATGGCGTTGAAGCATCAAAGAAGATTCTGCGGTTTGACTGCTCGGGCAGTCCAGCCAAGCGAGCTTGCACACTCACGAGCTTGTTCTCGCGTTTCTTCGTCCTGATGGAGATGGAGCGTTGTCAGAAAATCGATGTACCCATCGACTCCGCCAACATCATCAAACACGGGAAGTCCATCTGCTGCAACGCAAACCGGGGCGTGACGATCCAGAACTGTGCGTATTGCGGAACCATCTTGTCCTTCGAGGTCACCTTCGTAGTAATCCTGCGTGAGCTCAATTGACACTTTCCAGCCATCCCCGTAATCATACAGGTAATAGATCCTGTCACTCTGTGCCTGCATCCGAACCGTCGTGATCGCTGTCAGCCAGCAAAACAGGTCGTATTGTTCATCGACATCAGCAAGAATCATTTTCCATTGCTCAAGGTTTCCTTCCATATCAGCTTCGAGGAAAGATATCTTCTCGTCTATGGAATCCAGAAAGTATTTGTTTCTTGGAAGGAACAGGTATTCCATCAGGCTGAGCCTTTCAAGCAGGTGATTCAGATCCCCGCCGAGATCGATACTGTTCCTGAATTCCTCAATGGTAGCTTTCTCAAGAGAAACGATCTTTTTCTTTTTTCCTTTTCCTTTATTCTTTACAAGTTCATCAAAGGAAGGCTGGACTTGAAAGGAGGGGAGCTGTTCTTTCAGTTCTTTGATGCGCCATTGGTTTTCCAAGTAGTAATCCCCAATACCGCCATAAAAATATGGGCCTTTGTACTTGCGTTTCAGCCATGACTTGAAACTGATGCTTGGCTCATAGTCGTCGTCCCAATACAAATCGTCCAGTTCCTCATCCGGAAACCGAAAATAAATTCCCGCTAAACTGCACCATCTTGCAAAACTTCCTTTTGTCAGCTCGTTGAACACATTTTCCGGGAATTCATAATGATGCAGGTGGCTATTCTGCCATCCAAACAGTTTCTGAATGACATAGTGCAGTGCGTGAAGGGTGATGTCTGCCGGAACAATGATGTCTCTTGAAATGGCCTTTTCCACCTTCCCGTACATGTGCAGGATTCTCATATCCTGTTCAGAACAACTGTTCATATCAAGACTCAGATGCAATTTCAAAGCAACAGGATGCTTGCTGTGCTGTCTGCTCAAAAACTCACTCAGCTCATCCTCGCGGACGTATCCTTTCGGTGCATCAGAAGCAGGCTTTACCGCTTTATCTGCAGCGGTCTGCTTTCTTTCACGGTACTTCCTGGATTGAACGGAATAGGCACTCTTATTCTCCCTATCGTATGCCCCTTTTGTGTATGGAGAGAACGCCTGAACATTCTTTTCCGTATAGTGGAGTTTTTCTGCAATCTGCTTTGTATCAAGCCCTTGCTCACGCAAATCGTGAATGCTTCGGCTTGTAGCGCTGCTCCACAATCCTTCTGTGATCAGCACTCGGCGAACCTTGATTGCGCTTGTCTTCAATTCTCCCGCGGTCTTTTTGACCGAACAGGTTTTCTTGTAAGAATCAATGATCCGATCATAAAGCTCCGTATTTTCCATATCTACAGCCCCTTATTTCGTGGCAACCTAACCACTATGGCTGTATTATACGGAGCCTGAACACATCTTGTCAACCTAACCTTTTGGGGCCTCAAAATGATAGTAATGACCTTTCCTCTTATTCGAAATTGTTTCCTGTCAATCTTTAGGGGAACGTCGTTCCTCCTGCCGGATGCGGCTTCTGTCATAGACCTTCCGGCTTTGGACAATGCGCGTGACCGGGGAAAGCCCATTCCATGAGCCGCGCTTTGCGGCGTAGTATTTATGCCTTAATTTCTTTCGACGGCTGTTCATCAGGCCACCAGCCCCATCCCTGGCTTAATCGGTAGTACTTATCCACACTATAGGCGCCGCCTATCACAAGGTAACGGAGTCCGTTCAGCGTGTATATCTCGCCATCCTTGGCAAAGATCAGATTAGGATACTCGGGCTGAACCCATGCTCTCCCGCCGTGCCATTCTGTTTCAACATATCCCGGTATGGTTGTCGGACGCCTTTCATGGTTTCCGTGGATGCAGAGGAATACTGTCCCTAAATCATTGAGAAACGCTTTCAGCAGGTTGTCCCGCTGGTCGTTATAGTAGTTCGCTCCAACGTCCCCCAAGAGGACAATCACATCGTCCGTGGAGGGGTGTACCTTATTTACAAAGTTAACGACACCATCGACCACACCGTGGATATCGCCCGTGAAATAAATCATCACTCATCCTCCTTCTGCACATCATTATACGGATGAATCCGTGAAAAAACTTGATTTTCCCGAAAATGTAATAGGATTCGGTGAAAATATGATTCCGTCAGCAGGACACGATACTAGCAGCGTTTGCACAAGTCCAGAGAGAATAGAAACAAATAGACCCAGAACCATCTTTGAATCCATAGACTGTGTCCGTTCGTACAGCTCGCATTCAAAAACTTTTCGTTACACAAAACGGGAGTACAGCTTTTCAGTTCATCCGATTGGCTGTACTCCCGCTTTTTTATTTATTTTCATCATTATCAAGCTTTTCCGTTTCCGCTACACTTTCTATCATGTCAACGACTACGGCATTAAGCTGTGCGGCGTTCTGTGATGTTATGACCGGCCGCCCGGTATCCTTTTCGATATCCTGTCGAACCTGACCGGCATAGTTGCCGCCCCGACGGGCAATCTTTTGACTTTCAGAAAACCCTTCCGGCTGATGTGCTTTTGACAG
>ERZ857480.37579-NODE-58159-length-30778-cov-28.9626_pt1 | contig 30778 bp, 44 predicted proteins | sample MGYA00519767_ERZ857480 | MGnify/ENA primary metagenome ERZ857480 (study PRJEB31778, sample SAMEA3449210) | human gut metagenome | biome: human gut; feature: human-associated habitat; material: faeces | place: United Kingdom | collected 2010/2012 ...
CTCCTGCTTTTAGCCATATCATTAGAGTAAACTAAGGCTGAAACAGGAGATTTTTTATTTCTAAGTTTCAATCTGTAATATTTTTACTTTTACAATTCTATTTTGAGACAGCCTCTTTTATCCCAAACGTACTTGCGTTTCACTTAAAACGTACTTGCGTTTGAATTCAAACGCACTTGCGTTTTTTCACCCCCTCCCAGAACCCCACAGAAGCCACTTTCTGCACTTTTTTGAATCATTATGCACCTTTTTTTTCACAAAACGCTTGCATATTCAAAAATAATGCGTACCTTTGCACCCGTGATTGAGAAACGCCTCAACACAAAGCCAGGATGGCCCGTTCGTCTATCGGTTAGGACGCAAGATTTTCATTCTTGAAAGGGGGGTTCGATTCCCCCACGGGCTACTGAAAAAAATAACGCACACGGTGTTCCGGTGCAAGAGGATGGCCCGTTCGTCTATCGGTTAGGACGCAAGATTTTCATTCTTGAAAGGGGGGTTCGATTCCCCCACGGGCTACGAAAAAAGGTCTGAACAAAAGTTCAGACCTTTTCTTTTATACTCTACTCTGATTCTATCAGAAGATTACACCCAGACGGAAACCGGCATGATTCTGCCCCTCAATGTCGCAAGTCAATGTCTGCGTCTTGTTCGTAGCATAACTGTAGTAGCCGGCTACATGGAATCCCCATTTCTTTCCTGTCGGGTAAATTTTCAACCCGATTTCCGGAGAAACGTAGAATCCCCATGATTTGTCGTACACACCTCCGCTACCAAAGTAAGTGGTATTACGGGCAAACATAGCACCCACCTTCACTCCGATGTAAGGCTTTACATAACGGTTGGTAGAGAGATTATATGACCCCATCACACCAAACGGTACTTGAAATGCCGAACACTGTTGGTCGGTAGTCAGTGACTCTGTAGGCGACAATGACAAGGTCTGACGTCCCACATACTTGTGATTGGTATGGAAAGAAGCAAAGACTCCAGCTTCCCAACGAGGCGTAAACTGATAGCCCAACTCATAGTTCATTCCCCATCCGCTCAACTTATCTGCAAAATCAGTGGAAAAAGGCGCATTCATCTGCCAGTCCACCTTCAAAGTAGTCTTGCTGATATCGAATTGCGAAAATCCTTTTACAGCCACTCCCAGACACATAAAGGCCAGCAGTGCCATCTTTTTCAATACATTTATCTTCATTTCAAATTCCTCCTCTAATTAATTAACCGATTTGATATAAGGTGACTGCTCAAAAGCCTGTACCACCGAATTCTGCAACATCATCTGATTAAACTGTCCGCTGTACTGGAATCCTGATGCGCTGGCATACCACACCACCGGAAGATTTTTCTGTGTGCCGTCCTCATCGGCAGTCAGGTCGACCATCTCCATCACCAAGGTATTGGTATTATAGGAATAGGACACAGGATACGGATAATACCATCCGGACCAGGGACCCCAGAAACCATAATCCCACCAGCCGCCCCAGTAGCCACCAGTGATGACCTGAGTTGTCTGAGCCACGTAGGAAAGCTGCAAGCCCACATTGGCTTCTTCCTTCTTTTCCGGATCAAGGATACGGGTGTATCCGCGTGCATCCATTTCTGCGGCAACCTTATTAATAATCGCCTTTGCATTTTCATCCTTCCAGTAGGTAGCCCGATGACCACCGGCCTCTAAAATACTGTCAGGCAAGAAATACGTTTTATAACCACCAAAGTCGGCATCCTTGTCATAATCGGTGTAGACCACCAGATCCGCGTCCAGCTGATTCATGTCAGGGTCTTTCTCACAAGCCGACAACCCCAACAACAGACACGCAAAAAACAACATCTTTCTCATAATTCATCTTGTTTTATTAAATTGAACGTCCTTTAAATACTGAGCTCTTGAAAGCCGGAAGTATCACCCCGTTCAGGGTCAGACGATTGGAATTAAAATTCGGAGTAATGGTAACCGTGGCATTATTCGTTCCCTTCGGCATGCTGATATCCAGACGGGCCGAAATACCAGTGCCCATCACATTCATAGATAAATACAGCGTACCTCTCTTGTCAGTCCTCATCTCATAAGAAGAAACCTTTCCATCTACCGTCACACCTCCCAATCCGTTTGGGCCTGCAGCCGGAATATTGAAAGCCACCTGCACCACTGCATCTTCTCCGTCTACAGACACAAAGTTGGTATTCGATGTGACGTAAGCCGTCTGCCCATACTTGAACACCACCTGGTCTGCTTCAAGGGTAAATTTCTTTGCATTGATAGCTTCCACTGCTTCTGCATGCTGGATACTGTCTATTTTCTCTTGAAGAGCTTTCTTTTCTTCTTTGGTCAACTCAACTTCTTGAGCCTGAATATGTCCGACCATCAAGGCCAGTGCGCATATCAGAATTGATACCATCTTTTTCATAAATCTATGTCTTTAATTGATTACATACTATAAACAACGAATTCAGCGTTTTGCTGCATAATTCCTGTTTAAAAAAGTATAATGTATTTCCCCGTTTTCAAATAAAATTGTTATCTTTAGAATATATAAAGAAAAAAAATCTATTCATAACCTTTAAAAAACCGTACCATGACACACATCAGCGAAATAACCTTATTGATTGCCGTCATTGCACTGGCCCTCTGGCCGGTCGTATTGTTCGCCCTGCGCTTCTTACGCGAGCGTCAGAAACGGTTGGAATACATTGAAAGAATGACAAAAGACGAGCTGGATGAAGTCACGACAAAAGACCTCGTTATCAGCGTACTGAAGAAAATAGGCTGCCAGCCTAAGGTGAATGAAGAAAATCACATCACCTTTAAATATCAGGGAGACGATTTCTATATTGCGGCAGAAGAAGAAAACCGATTTATCATGATCTGGAATCCGTGGTGGGGCTCCATCAATGCCGACAACGAAGCGCTTCCTTATCTGAAAGAGATTATCAATTTGGCCAATGTGAACTCACTGGTCACTACCGTCTATATGGCGGACGAGGATGAGAAGACCATCGGACTACACTCCCGTTGCCACACGTTCTTCTCTCCTAGAGAAGGAGAACTGGAAGAACACATGAAAATGCTGCTGGACTATTTCTTTGACATGCACAATGTGATAAAGGACAACATGAACCAGTTAGGCCAGGCAGCCATCAACGAGGAAGAGAAAAAAGAACGCGTAAAAGTAAAAGGTTTCTCCGCCTATAAGGACAACACCATGCCTATTGAGGCGAAGAAAGAGGAAGAGAAGAAGGAGTAGGTTCTTCGTCGTGCTTCCGCATACTGAATTCACAACCGCAATACTGCTGGTTATAGAAATTATATTCCTTGATAATGGCTATGCGGCGTTCACTCAAGCCCCCCTTGCGCCAGTTCTGTTCCCACCAGGTTACGTCGGGATAAGCAGCCACAGCCCAATGCCCTGCTTCATTAATCTGCTCCAGACTTTTCCAGCGAGAGGAAGCCAACGTGGTCGTAATAACCGAGAAACCGTGCTCATGTGCATAACGGGCCGTATCGGCCAGACGCATTTTGAAGCATTTCAGGCAACGCCCTCCGCGCTCCGGTTCGTTTTCAAGTCCGGCCACCGTACAACGCCAGGATGCATGGTCATAATCTGCATCCACAATATCCAAGCCCAACGACTGGGCATAGCGGGTACACTCGTCCTTACGGATATTGTATTCCTCCAACGGATAGATATTCGGATTACAATAATAGATAGTAGGGCGTATGCCATGATTCAACAGACATTCGATAATGGCCGATGAACACGGTGCGCAACAGGTGTGCAACAAGACTTTGTCGGCTCCACCCGGTACTTCCAATTCAAATTTCTTCTTTTTCATCCTTTCACTCACCTTTATTCACACGAATCAGACACTCCCTCCGCATAAGAAGCAAACAAGGGTTGCAACAGTTCCGGTATATCTATCCCCTGCTCGCGTATTCCCTTCAGGCAGTTATGCGCTTCTTTTGTCAGAGAGAAATACATTTGCCGCTTGTCTTTCTCGCCTAAAGCACGCACTAACAGATTCCGCTCCTCCACCGCACGAATTACCTTGGAGGCATGCGAGGGAGTCAGTCCCGTACGCTCTACAATCGTACTGGCTGCTACCCGCTCCTTGCCAATGGCACATAACACCATGGCTTCGTTCAGCGACACTCCATGCGACTGCATCAAACGGGATTCAAGTTCAGAGAGAGCCCGAAAGAGCTCTCTCATCACACAGATACATTTTATTTTTTCCATACTTAAATAAACAGATTTACATTGGCTTCCTCGGCACGGTCCATATAGGTAGCTACCCCACCGATGGTGACGTTGTCCAGCAGTTCCTCCTTTTTCACTCCCATCACGTCCATCGACATCTGGCAGGCAATGAATTCTACTCCATTATCAATGGCCTGCTGGCGAAGTGATTCCAACGAATCGATTCCCTTACGGTTCATGATGTAACGCATCATCTTCGTACCCATACCTCCCATGTTCATCTTTGAAAGCTTAAGTTTCCGAGAGCTGGAAGGCAACATCATGCCGAACATTTTTCCAAAAATATCCTTCTGCACCGAGGGTTTCCGTTCCTTCTTGATGGCATTCAGTCCCCAGAAGGTAAAGAAAATGGTCACTTTCTTGCCCGTAGCTGCCGCACCGTTAGCCAGCACAAAGGTAGCCAAAGTTTTGTCAAGGTCATCACTGAAAAGGATGAAAGTTTTTCCCCTCTCTCCCACGTCCTGACGGGAAGCCTCTATGGCACAAGGAGTCGCTTTCTCTACCACTACCTTATAGATTCCCCCTTCTGACTTAGAGGAAAGGAAGCGGTTTCCGGTAGTACGGCACCATGCCTCTGCATCTCTCGGGAAGCCGGCATCCGTAGCATGAATTTCCATCTGCTCACCGGCTTTCAGTTCCTCCATCCCTTTTTTCAAACGCAAGATAGGGCCAGGACACTGTATGCCACAAGCATCTACCACATGTACCTTTTTGCAGTCCGAATTTCCTTCAGCCGTTTCACACGAGCAGGCTACGGCACATGTTTCTTCCGGCTGGCAAACTGGAGTGACTGCCGCATTGTAGGTCTTGATTCCTCCTATCAGGTTGCGCACATCCTTATAACCGTTTTCTTTCAGAATGTTAGAGGCCAGATAACCGCGCAAGCCGACTCCACAATACAAGAAGACTGGTTTGTCCGATGGAATTTCCTTCATCCGTGAACGCATTTCATCCAAAGGTACGTTCACCGCTCTAGGAATGTGCCCCAGTTCATACTCGTCTTTTGTCCGTACATCTACCAAGGTCATCTTAGTCAAATCGGCCTGCTGCAACTCTCTCCAATAAAGAGGAGTCATCTTGCCGTTCAAGATATTTCCAGCCACATAACCCGACACCGCTACCGGATCTTTAGCTGAAGAGAAAGGAGGTGCGTAGGCATGTTCCAGTTGCATCAAATCATATACAGTTCCTTTCTGCTTGATGACCAGTGCATATTCATCAATGCGCTTATCCACTCCATTGTATCCCACAATCTGTGCCCCATACAAACGACCGTCTTCAGGAGAGAAAGTAATCTTGATGCCCATCTGCAGGGAACCGGGATAGTAGCCGGCATGCGAACCAGAGTGAATGGTTGCCGACAGATAAGGCATACCAAAAGCTTTCAGACGCTTGGCCGGAAGTCCCGTAGAAGCCACGGTCAAGTCAAATACTTTCGCTATGGCTGTTCCGATAGAGCCTTCATATTTCACCCGGTTGCCAAATGTCATGTTGTCGGCTACGATACGTGCCTGACGGTTGGCTGGTCCGGCCAGAAAGTTCAACCACGGCTTACCGGTAATGGGATGCGGATATTCAATGGCATCACCTACGGCATACACCGACTCATCGGAAGTCTGCAGGTATTCATTTACATAAATACCCTTCATTTCTCCTAACTTCAGTCCGGCTTCTACAGCCAGACGAGTTTCTGCCCGTACACCGATAGAAAGAATAACCAGCTGAGCTTCCGCTTGTAACCCCGACTGGAATTTGACTCTCAGTCCGGAATCGGTCTTTTCAAAGGCTTCCACTGCCTGTTTCAGATACAGTTTGACACCCTTCTGTTGCAGATGGCCATGCACCAGCGCTGCCATAGAGAAATCAATCGGTCCCATCACCTGATCAGCCATCTCTACTACAGCCACCTCAATACCGGCGTGATGAAGGTTCTCGGCCATTTCCAACCCGATAAAACCACCTCCAACAATCACCGCTTTCTTTATCTCATGACTCTGCATATAAACCTTGATGCGGTCTGTATCTGCCACATTTCTCAGGGTAAAGATTCCTTCATTATCGATTCCTGGCAAAGGAGGACGCACTGGCAATGCCCCCGGTGAAAGCAGCAATTTATCGTATGTTTCAGTATATTCTTTTCCGTCCGAAGTACGTACCTTCACTTCTTTACGGACAGTATCAATTGCCATAACCTCCGAACGTACCCGCACATCGATGCGGAAACGAGTGGAGAATGCTTCCGGAGTCTGTACAAACAAGCGGTCGCGCTCCTGAATCACCCCACCTATATAATAAGGTAAACCACAATTGGCATAAGAGATATATTCTCCACGCTCAAACAAAATGATTTCAGCCTTTTCCGTGTTTCTCCGAATACGGGCAGCCGCAGTGGCTCCACCTGCCACCCCACCAACAATTACATACTTCATAACTATTTATTTTCTTTGTTATTATTTTCTAATGGAAACTTTTTGCAAAGAAAATAAATAATTACATAAAGAATAAATTTCCAATGGAAAATATTCACCAATTAAGCATTATTAAGGGAAAGCGTCTCTTTCTAAGCTAATTTCTGGTAAGCCAGTCGCGGAGTTCCATTACGCACATAGATAATTCCACAATACACAAAGCCTGTAGAAAGCAGCAGATGTTGCATCACCTTGTTGTCTACATGGGTATCGGCACGCAGGCACGGCCACTGACGGAAACACCAGTCCACACACATTTTTCCTATCCCCTTGCAGGAGCTGTCGGATGCCAGCCGATGAATCACATAATAAGGAGAGTCGTCTCGCCATTCCCCGTTTTCAATGCGTGCATAGGTCGGATCGGGTCCCTGAATGAAACAGAAGGTGGCCACTGCTCTTCCCTCTTCCGTTACACACACATAACAGTGAGAAGCCTCTATTTCCTCCTGTATCAGTTCCCGCTGGGGATAGCCGTTAATCCACTGATTAGGGTTTCCCGTACGACACATGAATCGACGGGCTTCTTCAAATATCTCCATCAAACGGTCCAAATCATCCAATGTAGCCTTGCGTATCTGTAAACTCATAAGTCTTTTCTATTTTAATAAACCGACACAAAACTAATGGTTTTCTTCTGTTTTATAGAGCAGGTTTCTTGTTTTTTTGAAATAATGTTGTACCTTTGTGACAATTTCAAAAACAAATGGGGCATTAGCTCATCTGGCTAGAGCGTTTGACTGGCAGTCAAAAGGTGGCAGGTTCGAGTCCTGTATGCTCCACAAAAACATATTTTTTGATTACATAATCCTCTAAAAACCAGCTTTTTAGAGGATTTCTTTTTTTACTACTCCCCCATTTACTCCCCCTATCTTTTATATTCAATTAACTCCCCCAAGTTAAGTAAAGTGAATTATCCGCACTATTCCCCCCTTCTCAAATCCCCTCAAATCCTTATACATGTAATAAACAAAACAATAACAATAGAAAAATCAATTTATAAATCAAAAACGAAAAAATATATCCTGGTCCTATCATGTTTCAGAAGATGGCATGAATATGGATTGGAAGGATAGACAGCAGGAAGTAAATATAGCAGCTTCAGTCTTTATATTTGAAACCAGATGTGTCTATTGAAGAGCTGAGTCAAAGTGAGAAACTTATGACGACGGCTCTTTTTTTTGTTCCGTCTCATATTCCTTAAAAGCCTTATTTATAAGAAGATAAATGAAATACTAATTATAAAATAAGTTTAATAATATGAGAAAATAGAAATGTTGTTTTTAGATTTTTTAAAGATGTGGCTGATTGTAATTCGAGCCCTCATTGAAGTATTGGAAGATATGCGTAAAAAGAAAAAAGCATAGTATTCCAGAGTTAATTAACCGGAGAATGATATGTTATTCTCCAAGTGACTAACAATAATGATGTACAATATGAAAGGAAGGACATCAAAAGCAATGGATTCTGTTATTTTGGAGGAAGTTGCACAAGGAAAAGAACTTAGCATCAGAAATAATGAAGATATTACAGATGCTGAAATTATTGAAGATGATGATAAGTTTTGGGCAGAAGAAAATCACCCAAACTTTATTGAATCTAATACCTCAGCAATTTCGCTTGAGGAACTGACTACTAAGAATATAATACCGACATTCAGCGACAACACACTTACTATTTCGCACCAGAATTTTATCGGTGCAGTAACGAAAGTCGCTGAACAGGTTTTTGGAGGATTAACTCCGGTTGAATGTAGGGTATCACATCCTATCATAGGAAGAATACCCTCAGCACAACACAAAAAAGCGAGTGAACTAAGAGAAGATGAAAAGACAGTGTTCTACCAGCGTTTAGCATGGGTAGCACATGTAAAGAATCTAACTCGTACCATAAATAACCAAACAGTTCATCTTTGTATAGGTGGAGTGAGAAGTTATAGCGAAGATAAACTCTACAGAACACAGACCGCAATGAAGTTTAAAATCTTTGTCGGCTGGAAAGTAAGAGTATGTTCGAACTTATGTTTAACATGTGACGGATTTTCAGGAACGATTGAATGCATGACCGAAGCTGATATAATGCAGAAAGCTTTGGAACTATTCAGCGGTTTTAATCCACACAAGGAAGAAACATTGAGACTTTTGGAGAATCTGAGAAATACGGAAATCTCAGAGGAACTATTTTGTAAGATTATAGGCAGACTCAGACTATATCAGTTCCTGCCTGTGAACGAACAAAGAACATTACCATCGTTGGAAATAGGCGATCAGGCTGTGAATGCGATGGTGAAAGGTTATGTATCAAACCCTAATTTCGGAAAAAAAGAGGGAGAGATTTTAACTTGTTGGAATCTGTTACAACTGGCTAATGAAGCGGTAAAGGGATCATATATTGATACCTGGCTTGACAGAAACCAGAATTGTACTGATTTTGCATTAGGAATACAGAATGCCATAGAAGGTAACGATACCGAAGGCTATAGCTGGTTCCTACATTGAAATATAAGGGCGTTTTTGTCCTTTACAAGTACCGGAGGAGGTATGGAATATCAAAGTTTATTAGAAAACAGAATTATAAACCGAGATAATCCATACCCCCTCTTTTTGTTTCACCAATTAAAAAACAACAGAAATGATAGACGTAAATACAGAACTTTTCAAGAGAACTGCACCTGTGAGAAAGATTGGAATTATAGAAAATCTGAAGCAGGAAGAGTTATCCAGAGTATCGGAAACAACCATACTAAGAATCGTCAAGGAGACAGGACGGAGAATAAGAGGTACAAGGGATTATGAGTTTTATGTACATCCCGACAGAAGAAAAGGCAACAAATGGAATTCTGTGATAGAAGGACTTTGGCTCTACAAAGGAAAACTTAGTGTTATGGTATATGTTCAGTTTAGTAATACAGATACCAGTTTAATAGTTCCTTTCAATGATTTCTTTAGGAAAGGAGATTTCAAAGGAACAATAAAAAGGGATGACCGTTATGGAAATCTACAAACCTACTATTATGTGTATGATGAAAAAGATAAAGTGGAAGTTATCAGAAGCTTTTGTCTTGAATACATTAATACAAAGTATAAATCAAAACTTAGTAATAACGAATAAAAACAATAAAGACTATGTGTAAATTCAATAAACCTCAAATACCAGCTGGTGCAACGGCTGATGAAAGAAGAGCAATCTATTTTGATGCTCTTTATTCACTTGATATGAATGATAAGGTAGAGAAGAGAGAAAATCTTAGTTACCTGAGCTGGGCTAATGCTTGGGCTGAATTCAAAAGAGCCTATCCAAGTGCAACCTATAGAATCGTGAAGGATCCAATCACAAATCTCCCATACTTTGCAGATGAGAGAACAGGTATAATGGTATATACGGAAGTTACAGTAGATGAAATAACTCATGAAATGTGGCTTCCTGTAATGAATACTTCCAATAAGGCGATGAAACTTGAACCATACACTTACAAAGTTTATGATAAGTTCAAGAAGGAATATGTTGAAAGAATGGTTGAAGCAGCTTCCATGTTTGACATCAACAAGACCATTATGAGATGCTTAGTGAAAAACCTGGCAATGTTTGGTCTTGGACTTTATATTTACGCAGGTGAAGATATTCCGGAAAAGATGGTGGAAGATAATACCATCCAACAGGAACCAGCACCTGTTCAACCCAAGAGAACAAGAAAAAGCAGACCTATCCAACAGCCGGTACAGGAAAAATACGCTGGCATCAGAATAGCTCTACAGCAATGTAAAACTCAGGATTCATTGATGGAACTTTATAAGCAACATCAGAATGAAGTAACGGGTAATACTGAAATCAAGGCGTTATTTACAGAACGAAAATTACAACTTAATCAAGCGGTTTAATTATGGCAACAAAAAGAATAGAACTTAAGGAAAGTGGTGTGGTTTTTAATGAAGAGCTGCACCAATATTGGCTGGGAAATAAACAGCTAAGTGGAATTACTGGAATGTTACAAAGACAGTTATTCCCTGATGAATTTGAAGGGATACCGGAATACAGAATTAAATCAGCAGCTGAATATGGTACTCAGGTCCATATCTCAATAGAAGATTTTGATAAGAACTGGATTAATGATGGAACCCAGGAAGTAGCGGATTACATTGAAATCTGCAAAGATCATGGGCTGGTTCATGAATGCTCTGAATATACAGTTACAGACAGTAAAAACTGGGCAAGCAACATTGATAAAGTTTACAGAGTTGATGATACTACATTTGATATAGGTGATATTAAAACCTATGGAACAATGACATCTGAAAAACTTGAAAAAGCAAGATGGCAACTCAGTATTTACGCCTACTTATTTGAACTTCAGAACAAGAAAGCGAAAGTAGGAAACCTTTTCATTATGCACCTTAGAAACAAACCAAAGAAGGATGGAACATTCGACCATATAGCAGATTTAATTCCAATAAGTCGAATACCATCTGAAATTTGTAAAGAACTTCTGGATTGCGATTTACGAGGGGAACAATTTGAAAACCCTTACAATATTCCAGAAGAAATCAGAAATCATGAATCGGAAATAAGGGAATTGATTCTGACAAAGAATGAAGTTGAGGAAAGACTTAGTACCCTCAAATCAAAGATTCTTTTAGAAATGGAAATGATGGATGTTAAGTCGTGGTTTACAAATACGATGAGACTTACCAGAAAATTACCGGGAATCAGAACTTCTTTCGACCTACAGGCATTCAAAAATGATCATCCTGATATTGATTTTGAATCCTACATGAAGACCTCAAAAGTGGCTGGGTCATTGGTAATAGCCATTTAATAACTCGGAAAATAGACCGGGGAGATAATCGTATAAAAGATGTCTCTCCGGTCTTTTTCTTTTTTGTAAAACTAACTAAAGAATAAGGAGAAGAAACCATGAAAGAACTTAGATTACAATTCATATCTATAGATGACTGGAACCGTCCTGTATTCAAAGATGAGAAAGGACGATATTTGGGGGATACCGAAAATCTGTTCAAATATGGAACCAGCAAAGAAGAAGTTTATGATTTCTATAAGGACAAAGAATTACATGAACATATATGTTATTTCGGAATGTGTTTTGACTGCGAACCTGAAGGAATCTGGATTAAGAAAGAAGTGAAAATAATACTGGAATAAGAATATGTATCTGGAATGTGACTGTTCCCAGATTTCCATAGAGGAATGGGAAAGGAAAATGAAAGGAAACCGACCGATAAATTATGATTGGCTGGTCAAGAAAATAAAGAAACATTTACCTGAACTATACGAAGGATTGTGTCTTGAATACTACAATCCGTATCAGGACAAATGCAGGTCAAACAAGAGGTACTATATACTGGTTCATTCAGCTATTGAGTACTTCATAAGAAAATAGTCTTATATGAAGGAAGAATATTATTGCCCGATATGTGGTAGAAAGCTTATAAAGTCAGAAATCGAAGGTTACAGATTTCAATGCCTGTACTGTGATGAAGACTTTACAGAATCAGAAGTAATAATTAAAACAGAAGGAAATGAGAAAGAAAAGCAATAAAAAACAGCAAAATATGGAATTCCTTTTTGGTAAGGAAAATGCCAAGAAATCAATGTACCAGACAGTCTATGAAACCCATCATGAGACAGTCAGAGAATGTGAATATTGTGGTAAACCAATGACGAGATCCGAAGTAAATGATTTCGGTAGTCTTTGCGAGAGGTGTTATATGGAGGAGTATTATGAATGTTAAGAATCATTTTATTGTCCCGGACTGTGAACATTATGGAGACATCAACTATTTCACTGAGATAATAACAGAAAACGGTGGAATTATTCTAAAGGTATATTGGGATGATATGGTAGATGATGATGCGATAATTATCTATTCCTGTCCTAATGAAAAAATGGAACTCATTAAAACAGCTTTGGAAAATGAATGAGATAATATATAAAGATAACAAGATAGTATGTTTCTCTTCCAATGATTTTCAAGCATTTGTTATGAACCAGGACGGTGATATAGAGAGTGGTACATTTTCAACTCTATCAGCCGCTCAAAAATGGATAGACAAATATGGATAAGGAAAAATTCAATGAGCGGATTTGTCGTATAATATGGCATGATGCTTTACAAAATTCCATAAAACCTTTTTTATGGAGTATTGACTTCAGAAGTATTAAGGTTATAGATAATGGAACAGAGTTTATGTTTCAGAATCACAAAAAAACAGGCAAAGTAATAATCCAATATTCAGAAAGAACAGGGTTATTCAATGTTACTATAATACATGCTAACGATGAGAGAAATCCGGTTATCATAGAAAACGTTTATATTGACATGCTAGTTTCTGTAATAGATGAGAATTTGAGCTGCCATGAACTTGTAGAACATGGTGTTGCTGTATGAATGAGTTGATCTACAATGTATGGAGGATATGTGATTTAAAAGTCATGTATCCTCCTTTTTTATTAATAACAGTCTAAAAATCAAGAAGAATTATGGAAAGATATGCACTTGAACAAAGCCGTGAATACAAAGCGGCTATGGCTTTAGAAGATGCACTGAACAATACGTGCTTTGACTATAAGATGTTTGCAGAGTCGGTGAAGTATTATCATCCGACTTTACAACAGAACCTGTTCAGACTTATAAGGGAAATTATAAATGTACAGGCAGACGAGAACAGATACTATGACCCGAGAAACAAAGCTTCACATGAGGTAGCAAAGAAACTGAAGGCCGTAGTGGAAAATGAGTGTTTACCTTATATATGATTATGTATGGAAAATAATGATTATAACCTGGAATTGGCTAAGTATATCTGGTCAATCCTAAAAACTCAGATTACAATATTTATGTCTTGGGGAGTTAATCCTGAGAGTATGAAGGTGATTGAAGGAGGTCTGGAGTTTCATTGTCAGGGATTCAAACATACAGGAAAAGTACAGATTGTTCTTGATGAAGGGAAAGATCTGTTTGAAGTGCACCTGATTTCTGAAAATGGAGAAAAGATAAAAACTATAGAAGACGTTTTTCTTGATAATCTCGTTTCTGTGATAGATGAGAATATTGAAAAAACGGAAGATTACAAGGAAAGAATATGCAGAGAATACGGAATTACTGAAAAAAGTATGTCTGTATGATATTCTGGGATAACAGAAAATGGAGAATATGTGAAAAGTAAGAATATTACAGAATCATGTATTCTCCTTTTTTATTGTGAAGTTCCAAAAGCAAGACGAACATCTAACTTATGGAACCAATGTTAAAATTATGGTTAAGGAACAGAAATATGTGGCTTATCTCAGGGTAAGCACAAAGAAGCAGGGATATTCAGGTCTCGGACTTGAAGTTCAGAAGGAGATTATCTTGAGATATCTTCAGGATAAAATACCTATAGCTGAATTTGTAGAGGTCGAATCCGGAAGAAAAACAGAAAGACCTAAACTGAAGGAAGCTTTGAAAGAATGCAGAAAAACCGGAGCAACTCTTATCGTGGCTAAACTTGATAGATTGGCTAGAAATGTATCATTTTTATCAAACCTATTGGAAAGTGATACAGAGATAATCTTTTGTGATTTTCCACAGGCTAACAAGATGGTATTGCATATTCTATCAGCAATCAGTCAGTATGAAGCAGAACTGACAGCATCCAGAACTAAACAAGCACTGGAAGCAAAGAAACTGAGAGGATTCAAGCTTGGTAATCCGGAACACTTGATGGATAAACACGAGCAGGCAATCCAGAACAGTATAAGAACAATAAAAGAAAAAGCAGAAAACAACCCTAACAATAAGAGGGCTGTTGCTATGCTAAGAACATTAACAGGTAAAAATGCAACTTATCAGGAAATGGCGGACTTCTTGAATGAACAGGGATTTACCACTTCGAGAGGTTGCAGTTTTTCTAAGTCAACAGTTTATAAACTAATAAAACGTTACGGATTATGAATTACTATTACAGATACTATTTCTCTGTTACCGTTGGAGGAAAGAGAATAAAGTTTCATGTATATGGGAACAATATCTACTCGGCACAGACAAAGGTAAGGAAACTATATCCGGGAGCGGAGAAGATAAATTTCATGTATAGTGAGAAAATGGGATAAAAGACTGATGTCAGCCAAGTCTTCTTCATGGTGAAGTTTGGAAGCTGACACATTAATTCATGTTATATGGAACCTAAATATGTATTGATACTGGATTATTGTATAGGAGCTTTAAATATAATAGAGCTGACGGATGAAGAAATAAACGAATCTTTCAGTTATGATGATTTTGAAAGTTTCCTTATGACTATTGTGGAGAAGTATGGATTTAGATTGTCTGACTGTAATTGGATGACTACTGAGAACTTAAATATTTATAGATACAAAAATGGAAAGGAGATTTGATTATGCCTAATTGGTGCAGCACAGATTATTATGTAGTCGGATCTAAGAAGGAAGTATTGGATCTGAACAAGAAGATGGAAAGACTTGAGAATAGAAAGAAGTCATTGGTAAAAAATGGTTTTGGAAATACATGGCTTGGAAATCTTGTAAAATCCCTTGGCGGTGACTGGGAGAAAGTATATTGCCGTGGTGAATGGATGTGTAGGGATTATAATAAGGAGAAAAATACCCTAACCTTCACAACAGAAACAGCTTGGTGTGAAATGGATGAATGGAGGAAGTTTATCGAATCCTGTTACAAGACCATAAAGATACTGTTTGTCACTGAAGAACCTGGTTGTGGAATATACCAGACTAATGACTTGGAAGGTGTATTCTTTAAGGATAGATATATTCTGGATTATGGTGAAGATATAGAGTATTTTGAAACCATAGATCAGGCAGTGGAGTTTATTGAAGAACTTATAGGAATAAAGATAGAAGACAATACGGTAGATGGTATTCAAGAGAGATTGGATGAATATGTTGAGGAGAATGAAGATGAAGAGGATTTATTCTTTTCTTTCAATGAGTTTGAAGAAGTAGATGATTAGAGACAATTAAGTAAAGGGAGACTATCTGAAAAAAGGTAGTTTCTCTTTTTTTCTCTCTTCTTTAAATGAATAAATAAACTACAACCAAAAATATTCTATACCCTATATAAAATATATAAAAGAAAAAGAATGGTACTATAGTTGTCTTCTGGTTTTGATGAATGAATATGGATAAAAGATTGGGTTAGGGAGTAAGGAGTATATACATAATACCTGACAAGGTGGAATAAAAAATCTACAGAGTATTCAAAAAACCTTTATAAAAGATATAATCCCCTAAATAAACTATTCCATTATCCTGTCGGTTATGTAATAATACTCTAACTCTTACCCTTGTCCCAGCTTTGTATTATACTATTAGTGGGACAGTATAACTAATAATATATAGAATAAGATAAGTGCTTGATAATTAGATATTTTACAAGTTATAAGAAATAGATACAATATCCCATTTATCTACTGGGACAACATAAGGTAAGAAATATCATATTATTTTCCGTCTATGAAACATCTAAAAATCTTATATTTGAAAGAAATAATACTCTTTATCAGAGCGTAATATTGAACAAAAAACGTATATTTGTAAAGTCTGGCCGGAGAAATGGTTGGACTATAATAGAAAGCGTTTTTTGCTTTTATCCTGCAACTGAAATCGCCAATTTCATAACAGAGGGATAAAGGACAATATTACGCTCCTTTTCTGTTTGTGTATGTTCTTGGTACAGCCCATGTTGTATCAACTAACATAACAACAGGCATGGGAGTATTGTTTCTTTTTATTCATTTCTGTATGGTGTTTGGCGATACCTAGTTGCGATGAATAGCAGAACAAGTCCTATGCCTTTCTTTTTTGTTTAATCTAATACTGACTTCGGGGGCTTATAAGTGAATTAGGAGGTCTGACTATGAGCCAATCAGCCTTATCACAGTTGGAAAAGGAACTCTTAAAACCAGAAACAGATTGCCATGAAGTTTTATTGGTGTTTTACACTGACACAAATCCAATTTTATGGCAAATGCTATTAAAATACCCATGTAATAGCGTTTATTTTGTTAAGAAATCTGATAGCAATAGAGAAATCTTAGATAGTATTTTTAATGTATTTACAAGAACTGACAATAACAGCCAATTACCTCCACATATTTTACGTTTAACAGTGAGTAGGAACAGTACATCTTTTGTTCAAGAGTTGATAGACCAAACAAACACTATCCCTAAAGAAGAAAATGAAACTATACAAGAGTTTATAGATGTTTTTATTGAACGACTAAAAGATTATATTATAAAGTTGTAATTCCAAGACTAGGCATTTATGAAAATATCATTTGTTTTATCAGTAATACTATTTATTGTTGTTGCTTTACCATTATCAGCCCAACAAGCGAAGAAGCCTACAATTATGATTCTTCCAAGTGATAATTGGTGTGCTACCCGTTATTTCATAAAAACTTATGACAATCAAGGTGAAGCAGTTTCTTATTCCGATTATAGAAGGGCTTTTCTGGAAGATAGTGAACTAAATCCGGTAATCAGTAAAATTGGAGAATTACTTACAGAACAAGGTTACAGCCTGAAAGATGCAGAACAAGCAGCCAAATCATTAAATACCAATATTGCAGAGAATCAAGTAACATACAGTAGCACAAGTAATTCAGCATTGGCTATTTCACCGCTTGATGTACTTAAACAACGTGTAAGGTCTGATATATTGATTCAAATAAACTGGAATGTAACTAAGGAAGCTATTACTTTCACAATGGAAGCCTTTGATACTTACACCAATAAACGAATTTCAACAGCCACTGGAACAAGTGAGAGAAATAAAGACATTATCCCCATTCAGATTGAAAATGCAATAAAGAAGCATATTAAAAAGTTCGATGAACAGATGAATAAATTCTACCAAGACTTACAAGCAAATGGTAGAGAAATAGCTATAAACATACAAGTATGGGATAATTCTAAAACAAATCTTGAAACAGAATATCAAGGTGACGAATTACTTTGGCATATTCAGGAGTGGTTATCTCAAAATACAGTAAAGGGGCAGTATAATCTAAGTGATGCAACTGAAAACTTTGCTTATTTTGAACAGGTGCGTATCCCTCTAGTACAGAAAAACAGGGCTTTAGACGCAAGAGGATTCGTAAGGGGATTGCAAAAACATCTACAAGAGCCACCTTATAACATTACATCAAAAATAATCATGCAAGGGTTAGGAAAAGCAACCTTAATCATAGGAGAAAAATAGCTATGAAAAAGTTCGTATTCATTTACAGTTTATTAATGTTACTATCATTGGAGGTCTATTCAAATACAACCAGCAGGATAGCAATCAATGTTTATGTACCGGAAAATTCATCCTTACCGCAAAATTGTAGGGAATACTTGTCCGATAGAGTTTCATACTTGCTTTCTGAGAACAATGTATTAAGTAAAAATTACAGCGACAGATTCTATTTGACAGCCAAAATACACATTGTAGAAAAGAATATCATTGAAGGACTTCCACAAAGAGTTTCACAGAAGATAGAAGTTACCTATAAGATTGGCGACGCAGTTGATAATATCATATATTCAACATTATCAAAAACCTATATCGGAATCGGAACAACAGAAATGAAATCACTGTTAAATGCTTTTTCTCAGATAAAACAAAATGATTCATATTCTCAATTTGTAGAAAAAGCCAAGAATCGTATCATTGACTATTATGCCCAACGCTGTGAAAGTATTATTCAGGAATCCGATTTAGACACCCAAAACAAAGAGTTTGATAAGGCTCTCTATAAACTGTCATTAGTTCCTTATGGAGTTGATTGTTACAATGAAGTTTTAAATCACATAGGAACAATTTATTCAGAGAAAATCAGTTATGAAAACTATACCTTACTATCCAAAGCAAAACAAGCATGGAGCAGTAATCCCAACAAAGAGGGTGCTAATACGGCTATTAGCTATTTAAAACAGATGAAGCCCAATAAGGAAAACCAACAGGGAATAGACAAACTCTTGACTGAGATAGATAAAAAGCTACAAGAAGATGAAAAGAAGGAATGGGAATTTATGTTGAAACAATATGAACATGAACAAGCCTTAAAGATACAGAAAGAACAAAATGAAGCCAATTTACTTAATACCTGTATTCAGTTAGGCTTCGATTTTTTATCCAATAATTTACAACCAGTTAATATTATAGAGAACTTATTATTATGGTAACATTTAGAAAATTCACAGCATTTATTGTATTAAGTTTATGTGTATTATTTGTAAATGCACAAAACGTAGTATTAATAACTTCTGGAAGTGGTAAAAATAAAGAAGAAGCTACAAATACGGCTTTAAGAAGTGCAATAGAGCAGACCTTTGGAACTTTTGTTTCTTCTAATACTGAAATTTTAAATGACAGTATAATACAAGATGAAATTCTTACGATTTCATCAGGAAATATCGAGACCTATAAATATATTTCGGAATCAATAACAAAAAACGAGCGGTATTTCGTTACACTAGAAGTACACATTGCAGTAGGAAAATTGATAGAATACACTAAATCTAAAGGTGCAAGAACCGAATTAGCAGGCTCATCATTCGCCCAAAATATAAAATTAGACAAATTATACACAAAAAATGAAATGAAAGTTTTAGAGAACTTGCGCTCTGAAATTAGAGCTATATTACCTTATGCTTTTGATTATGAAATACAGGTAGGAAGTCCCACTGAATTTATAAAAAATGGAATAGAAGAATATCGTTGTAAGGCTAAAATTATAATAAAGAAAAATGAGAATGTAAATAAAATAAACCAAATTTTTCATTCTACACTAAACGCCATATCATTATCAAGTATAGATGCAGATAACTATGATAAAATGAAAGGGCATTATCCTATTAAAATAGATATAGGGCATATAGGAACAGATATGTCTTCAGATTATTTAAGTGAATATGGTGCTAGTTATAGTTATTATCTGAGAAATGGGAAAAATACATTAACTTCTTATTTTATGAATCTAGAAGAAGATATTATTCAGTCTGCTTTATCATTCAAATTGAAAGATGATATAACAGAATATGTTATATTCGATGGTGGTGCAGATAAAGATTATGATTATCAATTATACATAAGTGGGTTAGGACAACTTCGCTATCATTATTCTCCAACGATAAAAAATAGATTTGTTAATTCTGCCGACTGGAGATTAGAATCATATTACTTACTAGCTATTAGAGAGGATGGACTTCGTTGTAACACTTATTCTTATGAATACTCTGTCCTTAATCCTGATGTAACAACATTTTGTACTGTTAACTTAACATTAAAATATAGCTTAGAAGAACTTGAAAAAGTAACAAATATTATTGTTGAACCTTTATTCAGTAGATAAATATGAAATATGTCTTATCATTTATATTAACTATATATTCATGTACACTTTCATTTGCCCAAAATTATAATCAAGAACAAACGACATTAAGAAATTTTCTTGTTAGAATGTATCAGGCTTCACCATTTGAAGGTGTTAAAGTAGTGTCTGATTATGAAAATGACTACTTATTTTCAGTTGTACTCGTAGATAAATCTTCTGGCTCTGAAATAAAAATGAATCGAATTGCACAAGTTAAAAATTCTCGCCAAGTGAGTCAATTTTTAAAAGGACTAATTTCTTTTAAAAGCCAAACGATTATTCCTATTGCAAAAAACGTGAAAGAAAATAGAACAGTGGAAGAAGTGATAGATATTATCCAAGAAAGCTCAATAGGTTATACTCAATCAATGGAAATATTAACTAAAATAAATAACAAAGACGACAATAATATGAGCTATCTATTTATCAGGAAAATAAATAAAAATAAACAATAACATACATTCTAATAATAACGCACTAGGAACTTAAATCTTGGTGCGTTATTTTTTTGTACTTCTCTCTCAAAATGACAAAACGCGATTCTGGTGGATTGAAACTCTAACTAATGACAAAAATAATACCTACGATCATGTTAGGAAATCTAATGAATATATTCTTTGATGGTACTTTAGAAGAATCGTCAGAGCGTCAGGTTAGAGAAACTACTCCTGGTGTCATCGAAAAAAGTAGTACAATCGCCAAACCAATCCCTGAAAAGTATAAGAAAGATGTTGAAACTTTACGAAAGAGGTATGGAGAGAATTTTAAAACTGGTCTCTGCATTGAAATAACACTGAAGGAGCTTCTGGAGATATGCCCAAGAGAAAGAAAAAGAACGGACGCTTATACAGGACTTATATCATTCCTGAAGGGCAAAATGGGAATTACACTAAACATTAAATCACAAAAATCTAAACTATGAAAAACTATTTTATTGCAAACAGAGAAGTCCTCGATACTACAATGACGATAGAGGAAATAGAATCAGCCGTAAATGATTCTTTGGAGGAAACAACTGGTGGAATGGTATCTTTCGCAATTGAGGAGTTAAGCGAAAATCATGTAATTATGAAATTTATCCGTGATTTTAATATCAATCCGGACAAACCAGTAATATATGATACTGACGCAAATATTATATCTGGTATTGGTCTTAGAGCTTTTACTCCTAAAAAGATGGGTGGTTATCCATTAATTAGTCCACTATGTTTTAACGGTAAAAATTTCTATACCGATGTAACTACCTTCATTCAGTTCTATAAGACACTGTTACTATTTACATGTAAAGGGGAAGGGATTGTTGAAGAAATCGGTATAAGATGTTATCCAGATTGTATCATAATGAAAATCACGTATTAAACTAAGGAGGAGACAGTAATGAAAAAAGAAAAGAAGGTATTCGTTATGGGTAAAGTATATACCATAACTGAAACAAACATTAGTGAAATTGAACAAGCAGTATAGGAAGATTTGGATGCTTATGTAGGAAAAAATATTCAAGCTCTATATAGCCGGAAAAACAGTAGCCATGTATTTCTATCGTGGAATTGATTATAAATCTGATCCAGAAGATATGATTGTGGACGCTGATACTTATATGATAACTGTAGATGGATATGAAGGTTTTAGGATGCCGGCCCAATTCCCTAAAGTTCCATTACGATGTACTTATTCTATGGAGCAGCCTGAGTTTATTAAAGCTTACATAGAGAGTGCTGGTGTTTGGGGAGCTGATAAGATAAAAAAGGCATGCCTAGAGATTGATGGAGGAAAGATAATCTTAAATTTAAAGTTATGAAATATATGGGAAGCAAGCGGAGAATATGGAAATACATATCTCCTATAATACTGGAAGGACTGAGAATCAATATTATGCAGAACCTTTTTGCGGCGGGTGTAATAGTATAGCCTTGGTTGAAGGAAATAGAATAGCATCAGATATTAATCCATATCTCATAGGTATGTGGAAAGGGTTATAAAGGGATGAAATATACCATATAGAAATATCAAGAGAAACATTTGACAAGGCGAGAAAAGCATACAAGAAGAAAGATTATATTAACTATTCCGTTTCTGAAATTGGCTGGATTGGTTATATGGCTTCTTGCAATGGAATTTTCTATCATTCTTATTCCGGTATTGGTTCTGGCGGTAAAGATTATGTAAGGGTAAGTATAGACAATAATAATGAAGCAATTACCTCTCATGAACGGGGTAGTTTTTAACAGCTACTCTTATGATAAACTTGAGATTCCCGAAAATGCCATAATATAACGTGAGTTCGATATAAGAATAAATATAATATATTGAAGAATAGGAACATAGCAGTAAAAGTATTAAATTTATAGTGTCCAATTATAACATTTAAACGATTACCACTATGTTCCCAGAGTCTAAAATTACAGAGATTTATTGTATGGCCGATGATTTTTGCAAGGAATTTACATTTCAGCAGGGAAAATATATGATTGAAGACAAGAAAGCCAGACATCGTAACAATCCCAACCTATGAGCGGTGTTGAGATATGGTTATTCTTATCCTATCTCACTCCGGTGATTTCCTCTGCTTCAAGCATTACTACATGGAATATGTATGTAAACATCTGAAAACACCTTTTTCCACGTCTTGTATCCTATAACCGTTTTGTGGAACTGGAGAAGGAAGTATTGCTTCCCATGACCATCTTCATCAAAAAAGTACTGCTGGGAACCTGTACCGGCATCAGTTTTGTTGACTCCACTCCTTTACGTGTCTGTCGTAATCAAAGAATCCTTATTCATAAGACATTTGAAGGACTTGCCGAGCGTGGAAAATGTTCAATGGGATGGTTCTTCGGATTCAAGCTGCATCTGATAATCAATGACAAAGGAGAGATCCTCAATTTCATGCTTACTCCCGGGAATGTGGATGACCGGGAACCGTTGAAGCAAGGTAAGTTTATGGAGAACATCAAAGGAAAACTGTGTGCAGACAAGGGATATATCGGTCAGGCTCTGTTTGAGAACCTTTTCCTTAATGGCATACAACTTATCACTAAAGTAAAAAACAATATGAAGAACTCACTGATGAGCATTGCCGACAAAATCCTGCTCAGAAAAAGAGCCTTGATTGAAACGGTCAATGACGAATTGAAGAACATCGCACAGATGGAACACTCCAGACATCGTTCATTCAATAACTTTATAGCCAATTCTTTGTCGGCTATAGCAGCATACTGCTTTTTTGAAAAGAAGCCAGCCATTGACATTAACTTTGTCAATGACGGACAACTGGCTATTTTCTAGTTTTATTTCGAACTCACGTTAATTATAACAAAAATACTCATTTATAGGCATATAAAAAAGAATTCAGTAAACCCTACTCTGAAGATAGAGAGAATTTGTCCCTATTTTGTACGATTCTTAATGATTTTACTCTGAGCAGGCAGTGATTGAATGATAATACTTAATGCTGTTATTAAAGCAAAAGAGCCATTAATGGCTCTTTTGTATTTCCTTGTATCAAAGAAATAATCTTATAAAATTAATTGCATGTCTTAATATTGAACTTTCACAACAATATAGCATACATAGTATTATTATTGTAGTTGAACCTATAAGTGCATATATGATTCTTATCTTATTTCTCTCTGATAAATTGCTATCTAAAATATTTTTTATGTTTTTTTCAAGCATATAAAATTGAATTATGCACTTTCTCAAGAACATAATCTCAGTCCAGTGCTGATTGAATAATTATTTTTTACTCTCAAAAAATTAATATCAGCACTATGGGAATCTTCATCATCCCTCATGGAATATATATAGTATCTGGCGAAGGAGAAAAATCTAGAAATAAAATTTATTCCACACCATAAAGGTTTATCATTAATAGGTTCAGCAATATAGAGTTCGCTGTCAGAAATACGATTCAGGAGTTCTTTTTCCTCTTCTATTCTTTTCTCTAAGATTGCTTGTTTTTCGAAGGTAATGCCAAGAACATACAGAATCAACTTATAAGCATAATCAGAAAAATTGATATGCTTTTCCTCTTTGATAAACGGTTCTTGCTCAAATAAACGATAAGTCAGTATACGATTTATCAGTACATCAGATGATATTAGAAATTGCATCCCTGACCTTGAGCTGTACCGTTCCTCTGTCTCTTCTTTTACTCTTTCTACAAAAACTTCCTTTAAGTGATCAATGTCGATATCATTTTTCCATATCTTAGGCTCCTTGACACCTTTCTTTTTAAATAGTTTTACAAACTTATTATAGTCACTGCATTCTTTAGGTGGAAGTGAGCTTATATTATGAAGCGAACGAGTGAAATAATTCTTCATTTTATTAACATAAGCCTCTGCAAATATACCAAGCCTTTCTTCATCTATGCAAAGGCTGGTTTCATCATGGATGTCGCTGTAACCGTTAGATCTGAGTATAGACTTAACTGCACACATAGGTACATTCATAACCTTCTGTATCACTTCCGGGGAGGTTTTGAATGTACTTCTATTTCCGTCATCGAATGAATCCTGAAATATTGATTCTATGTCTAAATGTTCTATCATTAAAAGTATATTTATTTCTCAAACGTAAAGATACAAAACAATGATAATAAAACGAATAGAAATAAACAACAAAAGCATTGTAAAGACCAACGCTTATTTTGAAATCCTTACAATGCCTTTGAAATTTTTTTTATATTTACTTGTCGTTCAGATATTTCCTAATATCAGAAATTATGTCATATACGCATTTAACAACATCATTTTCTTGGTTAAATTTATATCCGTCCTTCTTGTATTCTTTACCATTGTCATTTACAAAACCATATTCTTTTAATGAATTCAGGTTTACAGTCCAGTCCATAATTCTCTCAACCTGATTCTGTCCGAATACATATATCATATAACCAAATTCAGAGGTCCAAACATCTATCTTATATTGAATTTCACCAACTATAAAAAGTATACCACAGAAATTGTCTTTGTATTTCCATACTTTATAGTCACCTTCATTCTTTTTAAATTCATCACAAAGTCTATCTGCCATATATGTGGGAAGCTGTTGTAGCATTTCTTTTACAGATAAAGCAACTTTGTAGTTATCGTCTTCTAATAGACTGTTGTAGAATTTTTCCAATAGCATATTGTCCATATTATTATTACTTAAAGTTTTTATTAGTTTTCCATATTGTCTTAAAATTGAGATACAATCTATATCACTAGAAAGCAGTGCACATGGTTTTAGCCAATTTTCGACTAGATTGACACGCTTTTTACTATATGCAGGTACTATACAAAGTAAACCATCAACATTCTTTTCATCATTACCAGTCCACGTTGATCTATCCGGAATCTTATTTTCATTAAGTGGTATATATACGATAGCATCGACAGTGAATCCCTGATGTAACATCCAATCATAATACTTAGGCAACTGTCTTTCCGTATCATTTGCATTATAGATCTTATTTTCTATGATTATACAGTGTTTAGATATGTCAGATTTAATAAGTATGTCTATTCTACCTAATTCCCTTATAACTTTAACATCGGTATAATCTTGTTTAAATATAAAAATCTTGTTACTGAAGTATTCATTTAGAAAATCAATGAAAGTGAAAAGATATAAGTTTCCTGCCTTATGTTTCTCATTGGGGTCAAGAAAGGCCTTTATAATATCACTATGAAAATTTTCTCTGTAATATAAGTCTGATGCCAATTTAAACACATTGAATGGCTCTTCTATTCTTGATAATTTTCTTTCTGAATAATTCCAAGTCACATCTTTTATTTTATTACTCCTAAGAAAAGTATTGATTGCTTCTATATGCTTTTCTATCGTCTTTTTATGTTCTATAAAGAATTCTAATATCTCGCCCATGATATAAAATAATTTAAGAAAATTTACGTATCACTACTTTATAATGGTATAATAAATATACTTATCAACTTATTGACATTTAAAATCTTTCATATATTTATCAATCATTTTTTCAAATTCATTTTTTCCTCCACATGAGGGATGACGAAGATATTTGCAATCCATATTAAGTTTAAGATTTTCAATAGTATTCTCAGATTTCCTACCAATACATCCTATATGTTGAATATCGAATATATCTACAAGATCAAGGAAGTATTTGATACCTCTTTCTATCTCCTTCTTTCTTGGAGTTCTATTGCTCATTATGTTTCCCTCTTTATGTGGATGAAAAGGACAGATATTCCATAACAAAGGCACGGAACCATGAGCTTTATACCATTCTTTAAGCTTAGGCCAAACAGTGGAAGCTGAAAATTCTCTTTCAGGTTCACCTTTAGAGAAAATCTTATATCCAAGGTCTTTCCCCATAATTCCCGGTATTATATCTTCTGTAAATTTATCTTCAGAAGTAAATGCAATTCCTGAGAGTCTGCAACCATGATAACCTGGTGCTTCACCTATTAGCATCACCTTACTATTGTTGTTCCTGATTCTTTGAAGATAGTTATACAGATTTTCCCTACATACTTCACTCTGAGGTATCTCTGAAGAATATACGTTGGTAAGTTCTGGTGTTGATACCTCTCTTGAAAGTTTATCAATAAAATGTCTTATTCTATCCATTATCTTTGGGGTTATATATTTCACACATTTCTTCTGCATATTGCTTTATTTCTTTCCTTAGTGACTGGGGACTTATTACTTCGAGGTCTGATCCACAAGATAGTAATTCCTGTACAAAGTCATAGCAGGGTTTCAGGTATAATTCGAATGTCATGTAGTCATCATCCTGCTGTATCAGCTTTTGTGAATGATGGAGGGGAAGAGTCTTAATATACATTCCCTGTTCACATCCCACTTTGATAACAACATGTTCTTTTTCTACCGGATATTGAATGATTCCATAATAATCATAGAACAAGGTTTCAGCACTTTGTTCTTTTATAAATTTAAATCTAATATCTGAAACAGTTACAGACTTTATCCTGTCAAAGCAATAGGTACGGAACTCACCTTTATCACGTCTTTTCCCAATAAGATACCAGCGACGTTTGAATAGCTTTATGTAATAAGGTTCTATGGTTCTTTCCTTCGGTTCATCCCAGAATGCCTCATAAACCAACTCAATGCATAGACCTTTCTCCATAGCTTCAGTTATAGGTTCAATGAATTCTTCACCTCCAGAACTTGTTTCAAGCATTATACGTTCCTTGAGCCTACTTCTCTTGCTTATCACATTTGAAGCTGAAACAGACTGGAGTAACCACTTGTACATGGCATTATGGGTTATTAGGTTCTTATCCTCTATGTAGTATTCTTTAGTAACCGGATTGTATGATATTTCTGTACCAAACAATTCCTCGGCCTTTCTTCTATAGTTCCCAAATGTGTTCCTATGAATCTCCACATCCTCATTTATATGTTTGGACCATTCGTTTATAATATTCTCTTGGGTATCAGGCCCTCTACTTATAAGATATGATACCAGCCAAATAGCAAATTCTGTTTTCATGGTTCCTTTGGTTTTTCTGCAAAAATAGCATAATAGTGCACAAGATAATTATGCATCAGTACGGTAATTTTGTAACGTCATCAAAAATATACCAGATATGGAAAAAGAAAAAGTACTTAAGATTTTAAATGAGTTGACAAAGAACATCCGTCCTTTGAAAATAGATTTGGTAGAGTATAGTTATTTAGAGAAAGAGCATGAAATTGAATGTTTTTCTCATATTTCCTCTACTGATGAGATTGTTATACGAGTAAAGGAAAAATTGGACAATTATTGTACAGATTTGTTTAACGCCAGTAGTGAGGTTAAGTGTTTCTTAATGACCGTAGAATTCATTTCTTGGAATGAACAGATGATGAATGAATTGGATCCTACTCATGAATTTTGTGAGAAGTATATTAAGGACAACAAAATGTGTTTGGGCTTAAGTAAGCATAATGATGTTGAAGGGGTGAAAATAACATTGGTAGCTTTTGTGGCAGAATAGTATTATGGTGCACGTGTAGGGTAATTTTGCAGCATCACTAAAAATATAACAGATATGGAAAAAGAAAAAGTATTTCAGATTTTAAATGAGTTGACAAAGGATATGCGTCCTTTGAGATTAAGTTTTGAAGATTATGCTTATATTGAGAATGAACATGAAGTAGAATGTTTTTCTCATATGTCCACTTCAGATGAGAATGTTACACGTGTAAAGGAAGTGCTGGACAGGTTGGGAGAAGATTTTCTTAATTCCGGCATTGACTTCGAACGCTTTGTCATGATTATTGAATGTAACACCAAGAAGGAGCTGATGATGAATGAAATGGATCCTATTCATGAATTTATTGAGAAATTCATAAAGGACAAGAAAATGTGTTGGGGATTAAGTATGCATAATGGTATTGAAGGAGTGAAAATAACACTGGTAGCAAGCATATAAAGCATATGGGTACATTCTTTTGGATTCAGGTTCTAATGGTCATTGCCATATTGGGTATTGCTGTTTACGTGTTTATAAAAAGGAAAGCACTCGGATTCTGGCGAGTGTCTATATTGTATCTCTTGATTTTTGGGGGCATAATATATATTACTATTGAAAAATATCAACAATATTGGGTATTGTACCATCTTACAATGAAGCCGGAGAAGTACTTCGTCATAGATCAGGATATAGAACCAGACGAATACATTGATGATTTCAGAGAGATATGTGATATTGTTGAAAAACATTATTCTCTGGCTGAATATAAAAGTATATCGCTAAAGTCCTTACGTGATAAATACTCGGCAATGGTAATGAATGCTAAGGATAACAGGGAATACTTCTTAGTTGTCCAACAGTATTTCTCTGAATTGAAGAACTCTCATACATACCTGATATATAAGAAATACTCAACTATGGCAGATGCAGAATGGAGAAGGGATTCTTTGTATATTTCAATCAATCTGACTGAATATCCACTAAAGAAAGGAGATAGGATTTTATCTGTAGATGGTATAGATGCATTGTCATGGAGAGATAGCATGAAGAATTATGTTATTGGTTCCACTGAAAAGGGAAGAATCATTCATACCGCAGATTATGTATTTTCAAGTTGTATCGATACTGTTAGGAATCTATGTCTTTGCAGGGATGATTCTATTTTTAATGTTAAGATAGAGCTGAACAAGGAGGGAATGCAGCATATATCCAAACATAATAAAGAAGCCAGAAAATCAGAGTATAATCGTATCATGGATTCACCAAAAGACAAGAAAGAATACTTTACCCTCTTGTCATTATCAGGATTTACAGATGAAGAAACTGAGGAATTCATACTCAAATACAATAAGGTCAAGAATTATCAGTGTATCATTCTTAATCTGCTGAATAACCCTGGAGGACTTGTCAGGAATATGGAAAAGATTGCTGCCCTTCTTTTGAAGCAACCTTATAAAGCTGAGACTCTGATAACTCCGTCTGAAGCTTCATTCAAGGGTAAACTGTATGTGATGATTGGACAAAATACCTTTTCAGCAGCCGAGTATCTTGCAAGTATTCTGAAAGAGTCCGGTAGTGCTGTTCTTGTGGGTGAGGAAACAACAGGTGATTTTGGAGTTACCCCACTTACCTTCTGTACCTCCCATAATACCTATTTCTCTCTTGGATATGGGAAACCTAAAACGACTTTCAAGGGTAATCCTCGTGAAGGGAAAGCTGTTGAACCTCATTACCAGATAAAAGAAAATGCAGCTCTTTCAAACAATTTTAATACCGTAAGGACTGCATTTTATCTGGCTATGAATGAAATCTTAGAGGCTAAGATGGATTCGCTAAAGAAAAAAGAACGGTTGGAGTAGATTCCAACCGTTTCATCTGATTACTAAGTAAGGAGAGTCAATTTGAATGGTTTATCATCTTCTATTTTTTCAGCTTTGATCTTGATAGGCTCGTTTTTTTTAATCTTGTCATATATAATATCGTCAAAACAAATACTTGTAAATAAAGCAAGTCTATCATAATCTTTGTAATCATTATATGAAGGACTGTAAGTATTTAGTATAATTGGAACCTTAGATTTAGAATATATATAGCCTATTTTTTCATTATTCCATTCTGTCCTATTATCATTTATTTCTATGTTACTGAGCTGTTTAAATGAGAGTTTATCATTATCAATAAGATTATTTCTTATGTCAATACCTAAAATGATAACAATGTCAGGAAAAATATCATTTATAATTCTATTGATAATTATTGTCTTGTCACCTGGGTAGTAATGTTCATTAATGTTTGCATAACATATCTTATCCCAAAATAATTTTGATGATTCTAAATTGAAGAAATCTTTCATGAATTTAGATAATGTTGTTAAATGGCTGGGCTTATTATCATCAGGCTTTTCATCTATATAATTATCCAAGAATGACTCAATATTATTCTTCATGTTATCCTTATTACACGGTCCTGTTAATTCATGGGTGTCAACAAGCAATACCTTTTTATTTCTTAATCCTTCACTCTCATACATTTTACCTTTCCAAAGTACTTTTTCAAAATTAAAATTTTCTTTCATATTTGTATTCACTAGTGGGCACTTTAAATTAAACATCGTTCTTTGAAATCTTTGATAATCGCATAGTTAAATATCTTTTTGGAGCGTGACGATTTGAATTGAAAAGTTGTTTTAGCTTTGTCCAAA
>ERZ857480.7540-NODE-11603-length-30154-cov-13.3211_pt1 | contig 30154 bp, 38 predicted proteins | sample MGYA00519767_ERZ857480 | MGnify/ENA primary metagenome ERZ857480 (study PRJEB31778, sample SAMEA3449210) | human gut metagenome | biome: human gut; feature: human-associated habitat; material: faeces | place: United Kingdom | collected 2010/2012 ...
ACCGCCAGCCCCAGTTCCGTGACCAGCCCAAGGATCATTGCCTGGTGTGGGTGTATTCCCTGTTCACCGACAAGCCCGGCGACTTTGTGAAGAAGCCCATGCGGGACTGCACCGGCAAGGAGATCTGCATGGAGTGGCTGTACCACTTGGGCGTGCCCGAGGAGCAGATCGAGGATCTGGCCGAGCACAGCGCCAACACCGTGCCTGTTATGATGCCGTATATCGACGCGTTCTTCATGCCCCGCGCCTACGGCGACCGGCCCAAGGTCGTGCCCGACGGCAGCGTGAACTTCGCCTTCCTGGGCCAGTTTGCCGAGACGCCCCGCGATACCATCTTCACCACCGAGTATTCCATGCGCACCGGCATGGAGGCCGTATACACCCTGCTGAATGTGGATCGCGGCGTTCCCGAGGTCTGGGGCAGCGTGTACGATGTCCGCGACCTGCTGGATGCTGCGGTGAAGCTGCGGGACGGCAAGTCCCCCACCGACATGGAGTTCAGCTTCATCGAAAAGCTCGCGCTGAAGAAGGCACTCAGCAAGATCCAGGGCACCGATCTGGAGAAGCTGCTGAAGGAGTACCACATCCTGTAAGGCAGTCCGATACGCAAGAAAAAAGAGACGGGCGCACGCCCGTCTCTTTTTTTGCGGACGGGAGATTTCACCAAACCATACAGGGCACGGACGGGGAATTTCTGTATATTTGAATGATTATTCTTGCGATAATAAATTTTCCTCTTGCATGGCGCATGCATGTATGCTATGCTCCCTTCAACGTTAAGGGAAAGGAAGTGTGCGGCGATGACGACTGCCATGACCATGAATACCGCCGCATCTGCACAGGACACCTGTGCCGCTTTCGCCTGCGCTGCGATGAACAACTGCATGATCATTATTCTGGACGCCGCTCTGCTGGCGTCCATTTTTGTTCTGCTGCTGGACCTGATTACCGGTAAGCGGACTGCGGTGCATCGCTCCCCTATCTGCCGCCTTTTCTGAAAGGCCAACGACAGACAGATGAGACAAGAGGCTCCGCCGTCCGGCGGAGCCTTTTTTGATAAACGCGACCTCCTGCGTCCGGCCAGCGCAGGGGCGGCGCGGCCCCCATCGGCAGGCAGGCCGTGTGTGACCTGACCGCTGATCGTTACATTTATGCATAGAAAGTGAGAAAGCAACCATGGGTTTCCTGAATTTTGTGATGGCACTGAGTCCGATCATTGTTGTGTTGGTGGGTATTCTGGGGTTTCGCCAGTCCGCCAGGCGCATCGCCCCTGTGGCACTGATCTGGACGCTGGTGCTGGCCTTTACATACTTCAACGTGACCGGCGCGACGTTCAAGGAGAACGTGGCCGTGTATGGCGCCCTGCTGTGGAAGGGCATCAAGGAGGGACTGAAGATCGTGCTGATGGTGTTCGGCGCCTTCGTGATCCTGAACCTGCTGCGGGCCACCGGCGCGATTGACGAGGTCAAGGGCACCATCGCCCGCATCAGCGACGACCGCCGCGTGCAGGTGGTCATCATCGGTATGATGCTGCCCATCTTTCTGGAGGGCGCGGCCGGTGCAGGCGCACCGGCGGCTATCGCGGCCCCGTTCCTGGTGGCGCTGGGCTTCGACCCCATCACGTCCATTGCTCTGGCCCTGCTGGGCGACGCCACGCCGTGCTCCTGGGGCGGCGCGGGCCTGACTACCATCAACGGCGGCGCGGCCCTGACTGACGCGGGGCTGAGCACCGTGGCGCTGAACTCCGCCATGGTGGGACGCATCCACATGTTCGGCGTGCTGGTCATCCCCTTCATTATGGTGGCTATGACCTTTGGCCGCAAAGGCTTCAAGGGCATCGTGCCCTATCTGACCTTTGCCGGTGTGACCACCGGCGCGGTGATGTTCGCACTGTCCAACTTCGTGGGCGCGGAGGTCACCTCCATGGGCACCGGTGTGCTGTCCATCCTGCTGAGCGTGGCCTACGTGAAGACCGTGGGCGTCAAGACACCGGAGGAGTACCGCTACCACGTTGGCCGCGAGGAGAAGAAGTACGGTGCGTTCCGCGCCCTGTCCCCCTACGCGTACATGCTGGTGCTGCTGCCCGCCGTGCGTTACGGCGTGCCGGCCCTGGTGCCCAACGGCTTTGCCGTCATGTGTACCTTCGGCTACATCGTGTGGGTGGACGTGGTCATCCTTATCTGCGGCTTTCTGGGCGCAATGACGCTGAAAACCGGCTTCAAACAGTACGGCGAGATCTGCAAAAAGACCGTGAGCCACGTGATGCCGGTGCTGGTGACGATGGGCAGTCTTCTGGTGGTATCCTACATTATGCAGTCCTCCAACACGGGCATGATGAATCTGCTGGCCTCCGACGTGGCCGCCGTGGTGGGACGCTTCGACCGCGCCGCCCTGCAGAAGGAGTCCATCGGCGGCTGGGTGACTTACATGGGCAAGCAGTGTACCGAGTACGGCATCGCCACCACCGCTGCGCGTATGGCTCACATCGTGCTCCACGATGAGAAGGCCATCATGCCCGCCAGCATGGAGCTGTGCGGCGAGTATGGCGAGAGCGGCCTGTTTGCCGGTGTGCCCTGCGTCATCGGCGCCAACGGCGTGGAGCAGGTGGTGGAGCTGCCCCTGACCCCGGAGGAAAAGGCCACATTCCACCAGTGCTGCGAGGGTATCCGCCGCAATATGGAGCATCTGAAGGAAATCTGAGGAGGTAGAAGCATGAATATCACTGTAACGAAAACCACCCATCCCGGGACGCTGCCGCCGGCGGACACGCTGGGCTTCGGCTCGGTGTTCACCGACCACATGTTCGTCATGGATTATACGGAGCAGGCGGGCTGGCACGATGCCCGAATCGTACCCTACGGGCCGCTGAGCCTCTCCCCCGCCGCCAGCGTGCTGCACTACGGCACAGAGGTGTTTGAGGGCATGAAAGCCTATCGCCGTCCCGACGGCGGCGTACAGCTGTTCCGCCCCTGGGACAATGTGGAGCGGCTCAACAAGTCCTGCGACCGGTTGAGCCTGCCTCAGCTGGACCCCGACGATGCGCTGGAGGCTATCCGGAGGCTGGTGGAGGTGGATCAGGACTGGGTCCCCTCCGCCCCGGGCACCAGCCTGTATATCCGGCCGTTCCTGTTCTCTACCGATCCGGATCTGGCGCTGCATGGTGTGCATCAGGCCATGTTCGTGGTGATCCTGTCCCCCGTGGGCAGCTACTTTAAGAACGGGCTGGAGCCGGTGAAGATCATGGTGGAGACGGAGGACGTCCGCGCGGTGCGCGGCGGCACCGGCGAAGCCAAGTGCGGCGGCAACTACGGCGCGGCCAACCGCGCCGGTGACCGCGCCATCGAGAAGGGGTTCTCTCAGGTGCTGTGGCTGGACGGCGTGGAGCGCAAGTACGTCGAGGAGGGCGGCGGCATGAACGTCATGTTCAAGATCGCCGGTAAGGTGGTGACGCCCATGCTCACCGGCTCTATCCTCAACGGCGTTACCCGCCGGTCCTGTATCGCCCTGCTGAAGAGCTGGGGCATGCCGGTGGAGGAGCGGCTGCTCAGCGTGGACGAGCTGTTCGACGCCGCCAAAGCCGGTACGCTGGAGGAGGCATGGTGCGTGGGCACCGCCGCTGTGGTCTCCCCCATCGGCGAGCTGTACTATCAGGAGCAGGGCTATGTGGTCAACGGCGGCCGCATCGGCGAGCTGTCCCAGAAGCTGTACGACGAGCTGACGGGTATCCAGTGGGGCAAGCGGGACGATCCCTTCGGCTGGACGTACCGCGTATAAATAAGCGAACTTCCATGTGTGTGTACGAGTACCCCCAGGGCCGGAAGGCTCTGGGGGTACCCGGCGTTCCGGGACAGAACGCGGCGTTGAGAAACGGAGTGGAAAATTGTATAATGTGTCCATCCGCAGAGAGGACGCGGAGGCGAAACAACCCCGAACAGAGTGCGCGGACCGGCAGGAAACGGCCATGTCTGCGCTCCGCAGACTCTTTTCCGCAGCGATGGGATAGACGTTCGCAGGGCCGGTGCGGCATACTGTGACCACACAGAAAGGAGCGTGACCACTTGGACACTGCAAAGACCGGCGCCTATCTGGCGTCACTTCGAAAGGCGGCGGGCATGACCCAGCAGGACGCCGCCGACCGTCTGGGCGTTTCCAACAAGACCGTCAGCAAATGGGAGAGCGGAGGCGGATTTCCGGACATCACCGTGCTGCCCGCGCTGGCGGAGCTGTACGGCGTCACCGCCGACGATATTCTGGCCGGTGAGCCTGTGCGGCCCGACAGCGGCGGCGGGCGGGTGGAGCAATATCTGGCCCGACGGGGCGAGCTGCGCTGGCGCATCGGCTTCTCCGCCGCAGCGCTGTTCCTGCTGGCGGCCATCGTGTTCCAGGGCTACGTGTGGTCGTGGCTGCTGGCGGCAGGCGGCGCGGCCGCGATCTGGATCGGCTGGGGCCGGTGCGGCGGTGAGGAGATCCGCCGCCGTCTGGTGCTGCTGCTGCCCTGGGCCGTGGGGCTGGTGTGGTATGTCCTGTGCTATTTCCAGTGGGCGCTGCGGCTGGCCACGGCGCTGACGGAGGACTATGCAAATGGTTACAGCGTCATCTACTATCTGACGTATATGCTGCGGTGGGATATGCTGCTGGTGCTGCTGCCGGCGGTCTACGGCCTGCTGCGGGCCGCGGCGGTGCGGTGGAGTGGGCAGGGGCATCTGCTGAACCGGCCCTACTTGCAGGTCACGGGCATCCTGTGGCTGATCTCGCTGGCGGTGGAGGCGGTTCACTGGATCGTGACGCTGCCGCCCATGCAGGCGTTTGCCGCCACCGTTTTCCCCTCCTACTTCAAAAGCTATCAGGCGCTGTGGGATAAGTTTGCCGCCACCCTGCCCTTCCTGTACGTGCCGCGCATCACTGCGGCGGTGGTGCTGACGGTGCTGGCAGTCACGGCGCTGGCGGTCAGGCGGAAGAATGGCGCGGGAGCGGCCCAGAGCAAGGACGAAGCTGCGTAAACCCTCAATTTCACAAAACCCCTCGGAACTCTTTAAGGTTCCGAGGGGTTTTACAGGCAGGTCACGGGGCGGGCTGCGTCAGGGCGCCCGCCAGCGCGCGGCTCAGCTCCGACAGGAAGCCCTCGATCTGGGGCGTCAGCACCTTGCTGCGGTGCAGCACCATCTGCACCGACTGGGTAATATCCCAGCCCGTGACGGACAGCAGCTTCAGCCGTCCGGCCTCCACGTCGGCGCGGACGGTGTACCACGGCAGCAGGGAGAGATACGAACCGCCCAGCAGCAGATCCCGGGCGGCGCTGGCGCTGGGCAGGCGCAGAAACGGCTCGCATTCCACCTGATGCTGGGCCAGCAGAGTCTCGAAGCGCCGGTTGTAGGGGGCGTTCTGCTCCATCATGATCAGCTCGCTGCCGGAAAGCTCCTGCAGGGGTACTTCGCTGCGTCTGACCAGCGGGTGGGACGGGCTGGCCGCCAGCACGATGGGCACCTCCGTCTGCTGCCGGATGTGCCACTGGGCGGGCGGCAGCGGGTCGTCGATGACGCACATGGCGTCGATGGAGCCCTGCTGCAGGAGCTGGGTGAGGTTCACAGTGGTATCCACCAGCAGCTCCACCCGTACCTTGGGGAAGCGGGCGTGGTAGGCGGGCAGCAGGGGCTTCATCAGCAGCTCGAACAGGGAGTCCGTGATGCCGACGCGGATGGCGCCGCCCAGCACGGCGTCGGATTTGCCGAAGTTCTCCACCGCCGCCACGGCTGCCACGGCGCTGCGGGCGTAGGGCACCAGAGAGCGGCCGAAATCCGTGAGGTATACGTTCTTGCCGATGCGGTCAAACAGCGGCATCCCCAATTCCTGCTCCAACTGTCGTATCTGGACGCTGACCGCCGACTGGGAGTAGCCCAGCTCCGCCGCGGCTCTGGTGATATTTTGCAGCGACGCCGCATGCAGGAACGTATTCAGGTTGCGTATCTCCATGGTGAACGCCCTCCTTTTCTTCATCGTACCATAGATCGCGGGAAAATCAATGATATTTTTTAATAAATATAATAGAAATCATTCGTTTTACAAAACTATCCCCCTGCGCTACAATGCAGACAACAAGAGCGGTGCGGACGGCGCCGCCGTATGATGATCGAGAGGAGTGCATCACCATGGAAGGAAAGCTGCACATCAACACCACCGCCGTACACGGCGGTGGACGGAAGGACGACTGCTTCGGCGCCATTAACGAGCCTATCTATATGACCTCCAACTACCGCATCCCCACCGACGGCACGCCGGTGGACTGGAGCGGCATCCACAGCAACATTTATCAGCGCAACCGCAATCCCAACCAGATGGTGCTGCAGGACAAGCTGTGCGCCCTGACCGGCGCGGAGGACGGCGCGGTGTTCGCCAGCGGCGTGGCGGCGCTGGCCGCCGTGTTTACCACCACGCTGAACTCCGGCGACCACGCCATCGTCTCCGAGGTGTGTTACAGCGCCACGAACCTGCTGTTTCGGGAGTATCTGCCCAAGAAGTACGGCGTGGAGGTGACACTGCTGGATACCACCGACACGGAGGCTGTCCGCGCCGCTGTCCGTCCCAACACCAAGCTCATCCATGTGGAGACACCGGGCAATCCCACCACCGGCATCAGCGACATCGACGCCATCGCGGACATCGCACACAGGGCCGGCGCACTGCTGAGCGTGGACGCTACCTTTGCCGGCCCCATCTGCATCCGGCCCCTGAGCCACGGCGCGGATCTGGAGATCCACAGCATGACCAAGTATATCAACGGCCACGGTGACTCGCTGGGCGGCTGTGTACTGGGACGCACGGCGCTCATCGACCAGATCAAGGAGCTGGCCATGGTGAACTACGGCGGCATCCTCAGCCCCTTCAACGCATGGCTGGTCGCCCGCGGCCTTTCCACCGTGCCGCTGCGGATGAAGCAGCACAGCGCCGTGGCCATGAAGGTAGCGGAGTTTCTGGAGTCCTGCCCCGCTACCCGCTTCGTGTGGTATCCCGGCCTGAAGAGCCATCCCCAGCATGAGCGGGCGGAGAAGCTGATGCACGGGGAGTACTCCGGTATGATCTCCTTCGACCTGAAGGGCGACGAGAAGCAGCACGAGAAGTTCCTGGACGCGCTGAAGCTGGTGACTCACGCCGTGTCGCTGGGCGATATTGAGACCCTGATCGTCTACTACGACCGGAACAGCGACAAGCTGCCCCACTACCCCGCCGTCTATCAGGAGGGCTTCTTCCGGTTCAGCATCGGTCTGGAGGACGCCGAGGACATCATTGCCGACCTGACCCAGGCCATGCAGGCGGCAGGGATGCTGTAAGTCTGACATATATTGTAAAACCCCTCGGGACCTCAAAGAGTCCCGAGGGGTTTCTGCGCGCAGTCAGGGGGTGGACTGCGGCACGGTGTAGATGTTGATGTGGTTGCCGGCGGGGTCCTTCATGCGGAACATGTGCCAGCCGTAGGGGCGGAAAAAGGGTTCCTGCGTCACGGCGCCGGCGGCCCGGGCGCGGCGGAAGATGTCCTCCAGCGACGGCATCTCCAGCTGGAAATGCACGGCGCCGTAGGTGGGGAAGGGGTCCTCCTGAGTCAGCAGGACCAGCTTTGCACCGGCCAGATCGTACTTGACGCCGCGGTCCTCCGGCCCCTCATCCCAGCCGTAAAACGGCTGAACGGCAAATACCTGCTCGTAAAAGGCGCGGCAGGCTTCGTAGCGCTCCTGGGGCACGTAGAGCAGCAGCTGAAAATCCAGATAGTTCACGGTGGTTCCTCCTTACTGATGACGGCGATAGGGGGCGAATGCGCCGCAGGTGTCCCGCAGCACGCGGTCGCAGACGTTCTCGCCCTCGCGCAGCAGCTTTTCCTCGTCCACGCCGGTGAGGCGGTCATTCTGATAGACAACGCGGCCATTGATCATGGTGAGCCAGACAGGACCGGTGACGCCCAGCTTGGCCAGCATGGAGGCGGGGTCGTGGAGCGCGCCGGCGTACTCCAGGCGGCGGACATCCACCATAAAGAGGTCCGCGGCCTTTCCGACAGCCAGACGGCCCAGCTCCGGACGGCCGATCATGTCGGCGCCGCCGGCGGTGGCCAGCTTCAGCATGTCGTAGGGCGAGGGGCAGCCGCCCCGCTGCTTGCTGAGGAACGTCTGCATCAGGTACGCCAGACGCAGGGTGTCCAGCATATTGGAGCCGTCGTTGGTGGCGCAGCCGTCCACGCCCAAGCCCAGAGGGATGCCCGCCTTCCGCATGCCGGGGATGTCCAGTATCTCGCTGCCGCCCAGCATGGTGGGGGCGGGGCAGTGGGAGATGCCCATGCCGCTTTCCGCCAGCAGGGGGTACTCCTCCGGCAGAGTCTCCCGCCCGTGGGCCAGCCAGATGTCGCTGCCGGTGAAGCCGATGCGGCGGCACCACTCCAGGGAGCGGACGCCGAAGCGGCGCACCATGCTGCTGTTCTCCCCCTCGCAGAGGTGGGTGTGCATGTGGACGCCGGCGCTGCGGGCCAGACGGATGGTCTCCGTAAAGGTGTCCTCGGTGCAGTTGATGGGCTGGCAGGGGGCCAGCACGATCTGCCGCATGGAGAAGGGTGCGGGGTCGTGGTAGAGGGCCAGCAGGCGCTGGCAGTCGTCCAGATAGGCCGCCGTGGTCTCGCACATCTCATCGGGGATAGTGCTGCCCTGCCAGCGGGGCAGCGTGTTGGTGCCCCGGGCCGCCACGAAGCGGAAGCCCATCATATTGGCGGCCTCCATCTGGCGGTCCACCGCGGTGATGCCGGTGGCGGGGGTGTAGCAGTACTGGTGATCCACGGAGCAGGTGCAGCCGTGCTTGATGAGGTCGGCCATGCAGGCGGCGCTGGCGTAGAAGATCACGTCGCCGTTGATGCGGACAAAGACCTTATAGATGTCGTCCAGCCACTGCATCAGCGTCAGGCCCGGGCGGTCGATGGTCATCAGGTTGCGCACGAAAGCCTGAAAGAAGTGGTGGTGGGTGTTGACCAGCCCGGGGTAAACGTATTTGCCCGCAGCGTCGATGACCTGTGCGCCGCCGGCGCTGAGGTCACGGCCTACGGCCTCGATGCGGCCGCCGGAGAGAAGGATGTCGCTGTGGTAGAGGACGCGGTCCGCGTCGTCGCAGGTGACGATGGCGTCGGCGTTCCGGATCAGTATTTTCTCACTCATGGCGCTCCCCTTGCGGCGGGGTGTTCCGCTCCTTCATGTTGCGGCGGTAGGCCAGCACCTCCACCACGTTCTTCTCGGCATCGCAGATCTGGAAGATGCGGTCGCCGTACCAGGTATCGGTAAGGCCCAGCAGCACCTCCACGTCGGGGCGGCTTTCCAGCCAGGTGAAGCAGGCGTTGACATCCTCGGCTTCGATGGTGGTCAGGGCAGGGCCCTGGGGGGTGTTCTCCGTCTTTTGGCGGATGTCGGTAAAGCCGCCGGCGGAGCGAAGGCGGCAGCCCCGATCCTCGGGGCCGCGGTCCCACTGAGCCACCACGGGCATCTGCATGGAGTCGCGGTAGAAGGCGGTGATCTTTTCCAGATCCTCCGCAAAGAGGATGGCAGTATACTCGTCGGTGAAATAGCAGCCGCCGTCATCCGGCCCTGCCGGATGGTACTGCTCGGCCCGCTGGTAGACCTCCACCCAGTTGCCCACGGGGTCCTTGATGCAGAAGCTGTACTCGCCCCAGGGGCGGAGCGCCAGTGGGCTGATGACGGTGACACGGGGTTCTTTTTTCAGATTGGCATAGCACAGCTCGATGTCCCTGGCCTCCAGCCGCATGCCGGCAGGGCCCTGGGGCAGCGTGGGATGGCGGCAGAGCCAACGGCCAGTACATCAAAGAGCAGAATCTCATCCAAATCGCCGCTGACAGCTACAAGCCGCTTTTGAACGTGACCGCACATGAGATCACCCACCGGATGCAGGACTTGTCCCCCGCTGAATACCGGAAGTTCCGGCAGTCGGCGGTGGAGTACAAGATGCGCGAAAACGGCGCGGACACAGAGGCGGAGATCGTGGAGCGGTACATGGAGACGGCGGAGCAGGAGGGCGTGACGCTGACGCGTGACGAGGTGATGGACGAGCTTGCGGCGGACTTCGCCGGTGATATGCTGGACGACGCAGACCTGTTTGCCAAGTTCTCCAAGGAAAACCGGACGGCGGCGCAGAAGCTGCTGGACAGCCTGAAGGAGTTTCTTGCCAAGGTCAAAACTGCGTTCACCGGCAAATACCGCGACATGGCGGCGCAGGAGGCATACGGCAAGGACTTTGCCGAGCTGGAAAACATTGCCAAGCAATGGCAGGTGGCCTTTGACGCGGCGGAGCGGCAGGCGGGAATCAGTTCTTCCGTGCGCCCCGGCGACACGGTGCAGTATGACGATGCAGTTTACTCCCTCCGTGTAACGGACAAGGACACGCTGGACTTTTTGGATAAGCAGAAAACCATCACAACGTACAAGACCATGCAGCTTGTAGACGGCAAACTGTATCCTCCGATGGCGGCGCGTGTAGACGGTCGTTACGAGGACGCCAGTGAGCTTGGCAAGTGGGAGATGGCTGTTGAGCGACCTGATCTGGTAAAGGACGGCAAGTTCAAACTGGACAAGGGTAAGGGACAAGGCAGTCTTATGGCGGCGTATAACCCGTATATGCATTCGTCCAACCTTGTACTGAACGACCAGTTCAGCGGTGCGTACACGCGGGATAATCTGGTAACTGTCGAGTGTGAGGTGCCGGCAAGCGAAATGACTTCCGGGTACCACGCAGACGGCGCGAAAGACAGCGTCGGCTGGCATTCATGGCACACAGGTACGGTGGCAGGTCAGGTACGAAAGGCGACCGGTATGGAGCGCCAAGTGTTTCTTTCCCGCTGGATCAAGCCTGTGCGCATCCTTTCAAACGCAGAGGTCGCCGGAATGTACAAGGAGCTGTTGGGCAACACTGGGATCGCCGTGCCTGATAACGTTGTCACACCCGGACTTTTGGCGGAGCTGAAAAAAGCAGGCGTTCCTATCAAGGAAAGCGGGCGCGTAAAAACCTCCGCCGGTGAGGGCGACGGCGTGCGGTTCTCTTTGAAAAGTTTCAGCGAACAGGCGGTTTCTACAGCGCTGTATGATGCGTTAAACGAAAAAGCTACCCGGCAGAATCAGCTGATTCCTGTCAGCATTATGCCCCGATATATCAGTGAAAAGCTGGGGATCAACGGAGACATTTACATTCAGCGTGACCATGCTTACGAAAACATGGTCAGCAAGGCGCAAGCTATTCAGGACGGACGCCCAACGCAGCACAAAGGGGCGGAGGTTCATTTCCACGATCTGGGTGTGGAGAAAATGACGCGAGCCATTATGAGCATCAACGAGCCGATCATGACTATATCTACCAAAACAAAGGATGGAAACCCGGCGGTTATTATGATGCTACCGGAATATGGAAACAACGATGCGCCGCTGTACGCTGTTCTAAGTTTTTATTCGCGGAAAGCAATCTCTCCAGAAAACAGAGAAATGCGACCACACGTTGTCCTGACTATTGCGGAACGTAATTTCTTTGAAAATGGTGGGCGTGTTGGATGGGATAAACTAATTCGTAATGCCATTAAAGATGGACGCGTGCTTGATTACAACAAAAAAGAGAGAGGCAACCTGTCAGAGGTAGCCCAGCCAGCAGGGCTGGGGGACATAACAGATGCATCCCTCAAGGAAAATTTAGCACAGTTTCAGAAAGAAGTCAAGAGGTTTAAAGAAAGTAACAATATCCGCTATCAGCTGCGAAGCGCGGCGGAGGTGGAGCGCGAGGCGCGGGAACTCAAAAAGGAGCGAAACGCGCTGGCCAAGCAGAACGAGGCGCTGAAGCAGCGGGTACAGGAGCTGAAAGGCGAGATGCGCATCAGCAAGGAACCGTCCGTGGTGCTGCGGGACGTGAAAAAGCTGGGGCAGAATCTCATCCGCGAGTACGGCAGCGATGTGAAATACGCGGACGTGCAGAGCGAGATGGACGCGCTTGCCAAAGCTGTGATGAAGCGGGACGTGACGATGGTGGATCTGATGCCACACGCCAAGGCCGTGGCGGAGGCCATTGTGGACAACACCTCTGAGCTGACGGAGTACGGCGCGGAGCTGCTGGAAATTCGGGACTATTTGAAGCGGCAGACCATCCAGTTCGGCGGGGACATGGCAAACTACGGCGATTTTCGAAAGAGCCACATGGGAACGCTGAAACTGAACAAGTCCAATGGCACGTCTGTGGATACCGTGTATGGCGAGCTGACGGAGATGTTCGGCGAGGGCTATTTCCCCAGCGACGTGTATACGGAGGCGGACAAGCTGCTGCAAATCGGTGATGTGCTGGATGGACTCGACAGCGTTTACCACAATCCCTTTGAGGGATACAGGGACGCGGCGGTGCAGGAGATCGCCAATCAGCTGGTAGACGGCATGATCTCCGATCAGGTGCGGCAGAAGAAAACGTATGCAGACAGGCATGCGCTGGAGAAGCAGGAGGCTGTCGGTCGTGTGCGTGAGATGCTGTCCCGTGAGCGGCAGAAGCGCTGGGACGACGTAAACGCGCTGCGGAAGACGTACAACGAGAAGACCAAGAAGGGCAGCGAAAAACGGAAGGCAACGGCGATGCGGGCGCGGATCGCACGGCACACCGGCGCAATCTCCCGCAAACTGGTGAATCCCACGGACAAGCAGCACATTCCGGAGGAGCTGCGCGTAGTGGTGGCGGCCCTGCTGCGGAATATTAACCTGGAGAGCGCGAACAGCTACGACGAAAATGGGCGGCTGCGGAAAAACGCGGACGGCGACCCCACCAGAAGGACGCTGGAGGCAGACCGGCTCAAGCAGATCTATGATGATATTCTGGACAACGAGGGGAATATGGTGGTAGACCCGGCGCTGACGGAAAGCGGCGGTCTGCTGGATTCTCTGTCCGCGCTGGGCGGCAAGCGCATTGCTGACATGAATGTGACGGAGCTGGAGACCGTGTGGAACACGGTGCGTGCTATCGAGACCACGCTGACCAGCTACGACCGGACGCTTGCCAATCAGAAGTACGCACGGACCAGCGAGTGGGCGGAAAGCCTTATGATGGGCAGCATGAGCCGGAAGCGGAGAAACCGGAAAATTTCGCTGGACATGGCAGATCCGTATACGTTCTTCTCCGCCTACGGCGACGGCGGCATGCAGGTATACCGAACGCTGCGGAACGCGCAGGACCGAGAGCACGTGATGCTGATGGATCTGCGGAATGCGGCGAAAAAATTTCTGGATGCGGACGTGTATAAAAACCGGTTTGAACGACACACCTTCACCACCGGCAGGGGCGTGGAGCTGACGCTGACCAGCGACCAGATCATGAACCTGTACAATTTGGCGCGGCGCGGCGAACAGGCTATGCACCATCTGACGGTGGGCGGCATTGTGCAGCCGGAAATCCAGCGGAACGGTAAGCTGAAGGCGATCCCGCGCGGGAACGACAACATTCTGCTGACGGAGGAGGACATCAAGGCCATCACCTCCGTGCTGACGCCTGAGCAGATCAAAGTGGCAAACGGTCTGCAAAAACTGGCAAGCACAAAACTGGCGGAGTGGGGCAACGAGGCCAGTATGCAGGTCTACGGCTACCGTAAGTTCAAGGAGGAGAATTACTGGCCCATCAAGGCTGCAAAGGATGCGGTGGCCTCCAGCGTGGAGAAGGACGCGGACAACGCACGGTCGATCAAGAACATGGGCAGCGCAAAGGCCCTGACCCCCAATGCCAGCAATGCGCTGGACATCGGCGGCGCGTATGACGTGTTTGCGCAGAACGCCAGCGATATGATCAAGTATGCCACACTGTTGGCTCCAATGGAGGACATCAACCGTCTGTACAACTACCGGTACAGGGACAGCATGGGCAACCTGACCGGGAAGAATGTGCGGCAGGTCCTGTCCGGCGTGTACGGCGACGCGGCCCAGAGCTATTGGCGGAACCTGATGCGGGATGTGCAGAACGGCATGGTAAAAAGCGCCAGCTCTACCACAAGGACCGTGGAACGCATCGTGGGCAATACGAAAGGCGCAGCGGTTGGCGCGAACCTGCGTGTGATCATCCAGCAGCCTACGGCATACTGTCGTGCGGCTGTGGTGCTGGAGCCGGAGAACATGACAAAGGGCCTTACGAAAGGCGCAACGGCTGGGAACGGATGGGACAAGGCCAGAAAGTGGGCGGCTATTGCGGGGATCAAGGATACATCCGGCTTTGACCAGGGCAGCCGGTACACCATTTCGCGTGAGGTATACGGTTCAGACGGAAACGTGCGGGAATGGCTGAACGACAAGAGCATGGCACTGGCCGGAAAGGCCGACGCGGTGACGTGGGGCAAAATCTGGAACGCCTGCGAATGGCAGGTGGCAGCAAACACAAACACGGAAGTAGGCAGCGATGCGTATTACCGGCAGGTGGCGGAGCTGTTCACGGATGTGATCGACCAGACGCAGGTGGTGGACGGCGTTATGCAGCGCACGCAGATCATGCGGGACAGCGACGCATTGACGCGGCAGGCCACGTCTTTCATGGGTGAGCCGCTGAAAAGCCTGAACGTCCTAATGCGGGCCTACGACGCATGGGTGTATGAAACGAATCCGCATAAGCGCAGCAAGGCGCTGAAGCAGCTGAAGCGGTCTGTAGGCGCATTGCTGGTGACGGACGTGGTGAACGCACTGGCGCAGTCCATTGTGGACGGCCTGCGGGACGATGACAAGGATAAGAACTGGGCGGAACGTATTCTGGAAGCATTTACCGGCTATTCCGGTGATGAAAAAAATGCGGGCGAAGCCGTGAAAAATGTTGTGCTGGGGGGAAACCTTATCAGCAACATAAACCCGGTAGGCCGTATTCCGTACCTGAAGGACATTTTGCCTATCTTGCAGGGCTACACCGTTGACCGTATGGATGCAGCGGCGGCAGACGATATTATCAGAACGTCCAAAACCTTTATCAAGGGCTTGGGCGGGGATTCAAAAACCACCACGGCCTACAACCTGAAACAGGTCATGCTCATGTGCAGCAAGGTTTTTGGAATCAGCGTTGGGAACATGGGGCGCGACATGTGGTCTATCGCTCGCAGCATCGCAAACGACACAGGGAATGTGCGGGTAATGTTTGAGATGGAAAAAGCGATCTATCGCATGGACAGGAGCGCCGGGAACCGAAAACGGTGGTGCGAGCTGCTGTACCGGGCGCAGAAGGACAAAGACACCGAGACGGCGCGGCTGATCTATAAGGAGATGCTGGAGCACGGCTATGAGGAGTCAGACGTGCGACAGGGCGTGGAGGCCATCATGAAAAATGAGCAGGGCGTCGAGTCCGTGAAGGAATTGAAAAACCGGTGGCGAGCACCGTAAATCAAGGAAAGGAGCAACGGGCGATAGGGCAACCATCCTATGGCACCATCCCGCCGCAAGGCGATCCGCAAGCCTGCGTAAAGCAGGATGAACCAGGAGCACCGTGAAATACGGGCTATGCTGCATAGCATGGCACCCAAGAGAGCTATCGCGTGGATCCAATCTTTTGACTTGCCGCAGGAGGAGGCACAGTGTATCGCGGAATGCGACGTGCGGGGACGAAGCTGCGTGGAGCAGGCGTTCCGTATGAACGTATCGGTTGACGGCGTAAAGCGCCGCCGCCGTACCGCATACAAAAAAATGGCCGACGGCCTGAGAGCAGAAAAAAGACACACCGTGTAGGTGTGTCTTTTTTTCTTATGTTCACGCACTTTTTCGCCCTTTTCTTGACGCTTTCTCCGGCGATATCTGCCGTATGCTGGCGGTAAAGAGAGGTGGTCGTGATGTTCGTATGGTATAACCCGAATCCCTCCGGCAAGAACGTGGGAGACTGTCCTGTTCGCGCGATCTGCCGCGCCACGGGGCAGGGCTGGCATGAGACGTATGTGCAGCTTTGTATGCAGGGTCTGGCACTTGCGGATATGCCCAGCGCCAACACCGTGTGGGGCGCGTATCTCAAGAAGCTGGGCTTTACACGGCATATTATCCCGGATGACTGTTCGGACAGCTATTCCGTGAGTGATTTTGCAATGGATCACCCGCGTGGTACATATCTGCTGGCGCTGGTGTCCCATGTGGTGTGCGTGATAGACGGAGACTGGCACGACACATGGGATTCCGGAGCCGAAACACCCTTGTATTACTGGGAAAGGACGGATGAAGCATGAACTATCCATACTACGGAAACCCCTATATGCCGCCGATGCAGGACAACCTCGCCCAGCTGAGGCAGCAGCAGATGCAGGCCATTCCGCCGATGCCGCAAAATCCTCTGCCGCAGAGCGGCGTGCAGTGGGTATCCGGCGAACAGGAGGCAAGAAGCTGGATGGTCGCGCCCAATGCGGCGGTGGCACTGTGGGATTCGACGGCTCCCACGGTGTATCTGAAACAGGCCGATGCAAGCGGCAAGCCGACGCTCAAGGTCTATGACCTCGTGGAGCGGCTTGCAAGCGCTCCTGACACGCAGAAAGCGCCCGCTGCGGAATATGTGACCCGTAAGGAGTTCGACGCGCTGGCAGCGCTTGTGAGCGAAATGAAGGGCAAGAAGCGCAAGGAGGAAAAGAGCGATGAATAATCCGTTTTTCGGGGCAATGGGCGGCGGCAACGGCTTTATGCAGATGGTGCAGCAGTTCAAACAGTTCAAGGCGAATTTCCAGGGCGACCCCAAGGCAGAGGTGGAGAAACTGCTGCAAAGCGGCAAGCTCACGCAGCAGCAGTTGAACCAGCTCCAGCAGATGGCGAAGCAATTTCAAAGTCTGATGGAATAAGCAAAGTCTAAGCAAAAACACAAGACGAAACATAACTTGTTTCTTGATCGTGGCCGCGATTCAGATAAATTACATCAATAAAAAGGAGTGATACTATGTCTCTTTCCGAAGGTATGCCCACCATGACCATGCCTGTGGCCCCTGCCAATGGCAGCGGTAACGGCTTTGGCTTTGGCGGTGACGGCGCGTGGTTCCTCATCATCCTGTTCCTGTTTGCGTTCTGCGGCTGGGGCGGCAACGGCTGGGGCAACAACGCTGGCAATTCCGGCGGCGTGGTGGACGGCTATGTGCTGGCCTCCGACTTCTCCAACATCGAGCGCAAGATGGATCTCATCAACGGCGGGCTGTGCGACGGCTTCTATGCCGTGAACAACACGCTGTTGACCGGCTTCGGCAATGCCGAGCTGTCCCGCGCCAACCAGCAGGCGGCGCTGATGCAGCAGCTCAGCGCTATGCAGATGCAGGCGGCAAACTGCTGCTGCGAGAACAGAGCCGCCGTTGCGCAGGTGCGCTATGACATGGCGACGCAGGCGTGTGACACGCGGAACACCGTGCAGAACGCCACCCGCGACATCGTGGAGAACCAGAACGCCAATAGCCGCGCCATCCTGGACTTCCTGACCAACTCCAAGATGCGCGATCTGGAGAGCGCAAATCAGGAGCTGCGTCTGGCCGCGTCTCAGGCTGCGCAAAACAACTACCTGATCTCCCAGCTGCGGCCTACGCCCATCCCGGCATATGCATCCTGCAACCCGTGGGCTGGCAGCTACACCGGCTGCTCCGGCTGCTCCGGCTGCTGACAACTGCATAGGAATCTATTTCCAAAACGGAAATTGTTCAGCTCCGGGCTGATATTGAAAGGCGGCGGGGCAATAGCTCCGCCGTCTGCATTTTGAAAGGAGTGAGTATTTTGGCTGAATACGTAAATACCAACATTGTTACCGTACCTGCCGGACAGAATGTGCCTCTGACGGAAACTGCCGTTGCGGGCAAGTCCTGCATCGTACACCGCGAGGGCAGCGGGCAGGTGTTCCTGCGCGGCCTGACAAACCAGTGTAAGGCACGGTTCCGCGTGTCCTTCGGCGGAAACATTGCCACCCCCACAGGCGGCACGGTGGGTGCAATCTCCGCCGCGCTGGCTATCAACGGTGAGCCGCTGACCAGCGCCGTGGCGACAGTAACGCCCGCCGCCGTGGAGAACTATTTCAACATCTATGTCGCTGCCAACGTGGACGTGCCGAAGGGCTGCTGCGTAACGGTGGCGATGGAGAACACCAGCGCTCAGGCGATCAGCTTTGCCAATAGCAACATGATCGTGGAGCGCGTCTGCTGAAAGGAGGGGCAACATGAACATGAAGGAGCTTTTCGGTATCCGGGAGATGCTGTGTGAGGAGCTGTCTGAGTTTTCCGGCCAGCGGGAGCTGAGCGCTGCTGACCTGGATGCCATCCACAAGCTGGCATCGTCCATCAAGAACATTGACAAAATCGCCATGTTTGAAAGCGGCGACTACAGCCGCGATGATGGGTATTCCCGCGATGACGGCTATTCCCGCGACTGGTCTTCCGGGCGCACCGCCTACAACAGAGGCAGCTCGTATCGGCGCAAGAGGGATTCTATGGGCCGGTACAGCCGTGATGAGGGCAAGGCAAAGGATCTGATCGAGCGCATGATGCAGGACACCGACGATCCCAACGTAAAGGAAGCGCTGCGGCAGGCAATGCACGTTGTTGAGAACGGGTAACGTTGCTTACACGTTACTTACAAACGTGTTTTGGAGGAAATAAGAAAATCCCTGTAACCGTTGTGGTTACAGGGATTTTTGTGGTGCGCGGTACAGGACTCGAACCTGTGACCCCATGCACGTCAAGCATGTGCTCTACCAGCTGAGCTAACCGCGCAGACAACAATGATATATTACCGCAAAGTACCGCGATTGTCAACACTTTTCTTGCCATGACGCCGAAAATTTGTTATACTGGCGGCAAGACTACGCAAGGAGATGGTGCTACATGGAAAAGATCGCACTGGTGACGGGCTCCTCCCGCGGCATCGGACGCGCCGCGGTGCGGAAGCTGGCAGCGGCGGGCTACGCCGTCTGCATCAACTATCGGGAACGGCAGGACTGTGCTGACGCGCTGGTGGAGGAGCTGACGGCGGCGGGACAGCGGGCCATGGCCGTGCAGGCCGACGTGTCCGTCCGGCAGCAGGTCAACGACATGGTGCGGCGGGTGGAGGATGCCTTCGGTCCCGTGTCGCTGCTGGTGAACAACGCCGGTGTGGCGGGACAGGCGCTGTTTCAGGACATCAGCGACGAGCTGTGGCACCGATACTTCTCCGTCAACGTGGATGGCGCGTTCCACACCATCCAGGCCGTACTGCCCCGGATGCTGCATGAGCACGAGGGCTGCATCGTCAATATCTCCTCCATCTGGGGGCTGCGCGGCGCCAGCTGCGAGGTGACGTATGCCGCCACCAAGGCGGCGCTGATCGGGTTGACCCGTTCACTGGCGGCGGAGCTGGCGCCCTCTGGCATCCGCGTCAACTGCGTGGCACCCGGTGTTATCCGCACCGATATGCTGAACGCCCTGCCGCCCGCGGTGCTGCCGCAGCTGGCGGAGGAGACGCCGCTGGGACGGCTGGGTACGCCGGAGGACATCGCCGAGGCGGTGGCATTCCTGGCGGACCAACGGGCGTCCTTCATCACGGGACAGGTGCTTACCGTCGACGGCGGCTTCATTTTGTAATTCACAACAATGCAAAGGCGTACGGCTTGGCCGTGCGCCTTTTTCTTTACATATGCTGCTGGGGCAGGGGCTGGCCGTGGATCATGACGCGGCCGAAGCAGGTGAGGCTGCGGCCGCTGTCGCGGTGGAACGTTACGTCCATATCGGCCCGGGCGCGGTTCAGAGAGAACAGATAGACCATGCCGAAGCCATCGCGGTAATACTGCTTGCACAGCATGTCGCCGTCTACGCAGAAGATGCCTACGTCGCCGTTCTGCAGGGGATCGTGATTCACGTAGACCACGTCGCCGTCGGCGATCTGGGGCATCATGGAGTCACCCTGGATGCGGACGGCGAGCTCTGCGCCGGGGGGCACGTCACCTTCCACGGGGACGAGGGTATAGTCCTCGCCGAATACGGGGGCGGCAAAGCCTGCCGCCGCCGGAGACTGGTACAGCGGGATGGTGCGCCGCTCCTGACGGGGACGGAGCCGCTGCTCCTCTGCCACCATGATGTCCAGTGCGTCCACCAGCGTGTGGATCGTCTGACGACCGGACAGCGGCAGGCGGCGGTATTTCTCCAGCAGCTTCCGCTCCTCATCGGACTGGATGCCGCCAATGTGGCGGAAGCTGCCGCGGTACAGGTAGTTGGGGTCCACCTCCAGCGCGTCGAACAGCCGCAGCAGCACCTCCTCCTTAGGGGCGCTGACACCGGTCTCGTAGTTGCCCACCGCCGAGGGGGAAACGCCCAGGCGGGCGGCCAGCTCCGTGCGGCTCAGGCCCAGCTCCTTCCGCCGCTTCTGCAGCTGCTCACAAAAACTCATGGGAAACGCCTCCTCGCCAGATTTCGACAAATTCTGTCCCTATCCTAACCCAGATCCTTGGTTTTGTCAATCTATTTTAACAAGAAACTTGAGAAAATAGACTTGACATTACAAGATTCTTGTGATACGCTGTACAAGTCAACAAGAAAACTGGTTTTCAAAATAGAGGAGAACCGCTGCGCCGTAACGGGCGCAGCGGTATTGGGAGGGGAAAATAAAAATACCGACCGCGCAGAGGCGCAATCGGTATTTTTGACGGGGATGGTGGATTTACCCCTGCGGGGCATAAACCTCGACTCCACCTATCCCCACCAAATAAAAAGTACCAACCACCTGACGGTGATCGGTACTTTTTGGTGGGGGATGGTGGATTCGAACCACCGAAGGCGTTGCCAGCAGATTTACAGTCTGTCCCCTTTGGCCACTCGGGAAATCCCCCATATTCACTTGGAGCTGGTGGACGGATTCGAACCCCCGACCTGCTGATTACAAATCAGCTGCTCTACCAGCTGAGCTACACCAGCATCTCCATCAGCGCAGTTTATTCTAACAGAACTTTCGGGGTTTGTCAACACATTTTTTACGCAAGAAATGAAGGGGCAGGTTTTAATATGTATTTGCAGGGTGCAGAACTCCGAGAGGAAGCTCTGTGCCCTGCAAATTTTATACATCGAAAAGGAGTACAACGATGAAAGTAATTGGTTTCCGAAAGAGTTCCTTCAAGGGTGACGATGGTTCCCAGGTCTCCGGTGTCAATCTGTATCTGACGGAGAAGTGCGAAAAAGGCGAGGGTCAGAGCTGCGAGCGTGTTTACATCACTGATCAGAGACTGACCGCCTGCGGCTACGTCCCCAAGCTGGGTGACGAGGTCGCGCTGGAGTATAACCGCTGGGGCAAGTGCTCCGGTGTCCGTCTGATCAAAATCTAACCTCAACTCTTGCTGTGAACGTCGGGATGATGTGCACCGTCAGAGCTGCCCTCAACAAGTCGGAGTGAAAGCTCCGACGAGGGCACTTGACACCATAACGAATTCCGGGAAGTGCTTGCTATATGTCGATTTCCGCCTCCCCCGTTCACAGCATTCACGAGTACGCAAACGGCATCTATAAGGTGGTCACATTTAAGGGCAGTCGTGACCCTGACAATGCCTACCTTCGGATACCGGACGCCACACAGCACTACGACAACAAGCTGGATAATAGTTTTAGCCGCGCTCGTAACATGGTGCTGCAATATGCGCTCTGCAACTCGTGGGACTACTTCTTCACCGGCACGATAGACCGTGCCAAATTCGACCGCTTCAACCTGGACATTTACCAAAGCCGCCTTTCTCAGTTCGTGCGTGACAAGCGCAAGAAGTACCAGTCGCAGATACAATATCTGCTCGTACCGGAACAGCACAAGGATGGCGCTTGGCATATCCACGGTCTGATCTCGGGGCTGCCGGAGGATGCGATCTCCCCCTTCGCTCCTTCAGCGCCCCAGCGGCTCGTAGACGGCGGTTTCTTGAACTGGCCGGACTACATGACCACCTTTGGCTTTTGTTCCTTAGCGCCCATTAGAGACGCCATAGCTACGGCCTACTACATAACGAAGTACATCAGTAAGGATTTATCGCAGCGGCAGTCTGACCTTGGGAAGCACCTGTATTTCCATTCTCGGCCGCTCAAAAAAGCAGTCAAGGCCAGTGACGTGTATCTCTACAATCGTCCGCTGGATGAGCTTTGTATCAACGACTACGACTTCTGCAAGACCGGCATGGTCTACGGTGAAGATTGGATGTGGCCTTATGACTGGGCCGGTGCAGAACCGGCCGATGAAATGCCCCTGTATCCCGTAGCTCCTGATCCCAGCTTTCAGCCGCTGACGATAGAACCGGATTTTCAACAACTCAAAATGGAGGGTTACTTATGAATGAAGAATTGTTTTACTGCGCTTGCTGGCGTGAGTTGCAGCACTTTTTGTCCGATCTCGTAATCCGTGATACGGTAGAGGAATATCCGAATGCGCGTGATTTCCTTGCCCTTATGGCTTCCGTTGAACGCAAAATGGAGGGTTACTTATGATCCAGTTTCTGATCACTGCGCTTTTCGTAGCGGTGTTCGCGTTTATCCTGTTCCTGCTGATTGCCGCCATGGTCTGGGTCGGCAACAAGGTCCTGCGCTCCCTGTTCCCCGATAAGTTCAAGGGGAGGAGTGGTAAGGCATGATCGCTCGCCTCAAGTTTTGGCTGCGCTATTGGCGGGTTCGGTCTGCTGATATGGATTGCCGAAGCTGCTGCATGTTCTGTCGGTACTTCGATATCTGTTCCGAAACTTGCTATGCAGAGTGGGCGCAGCTCCCTTGGAAAATGTAAATCCCCCGCCTTTCGACGAGGGATCAGAGATTACATATTCTTGGCCTTGTCCAGTTCTTTCTGGAACGCCTGTACAGCAGCTTTGATTTTCTTCAGCTGCTTCTCCTCGTCGCGGCTGATTTTGCCGTCGTCTTTCATGGCGGCCATTTCGCAGGAGCGTTCAAATGTTGATACCATGGCCTGCATGTTCAATATCTGGGCGTGTATGTAGGTATTCATAATTTCTCTCCTTTGTTCATTTTTTTCATCATTTTATTCTGTTTTTGGGAGGTTGTCAATCAATGAAGCGTATGTTTGTGTTTTTGATTGCATGCTTCCTGTGCTTTTCTACCGTTACGATTTCCTATGCTGCTGTTCCTGCTTTTGACAATACTCAGTGGCTTGAACTGCCATCTGGTTTTGGCGGTGGCTCACATAATTATCCACAAAGCACCGTTGTTACTTATTCTGACCTAAAGGCAATCCGTTTACAAGTAAATTCATGGCTTTCGGAAGGACAGTATAAGGGTTTTCGCGGTACGGCTTCAATCTCATATAACGGTTCTACTTATTTTATCCAGCTTGTGCAAGGCGGCATCGCTTATCGACTGTGTAACAGTAGCGGTGGCCTATACCGCACCGAAAGCGAATTTGATAAGCCTACTACGTCTACTGGCAGCAGTACGTATGATTTCAATCAAACGATTATTAATAATCATGCGCCCAGTTCTGGCGGCACGATTACAACTCCGTCTGTATCTTCTTCTTGGTCTGATCGTAATTTGCAGGAAAAGATATATCAGAGCCTTGAGTATATTTATCAGTGTGTGGATCTCGCTAATGGTTATCTTTCCAATAACGGTTGGATTGCAATTGATATTCGCAATACGATTCAGAAGAATGTGGTTCCCGCCATTGAGGCGGTCAACAAAAACCTTATTAGCTTCAAAGATAGCACTGTTACGAACCTTAATGCTCTGTATACCATTACGGAGTACAGCTATATTGCGTCCCTCTCCCAGCTGGATGTACTGAATCGTTTGTATTCCGGCGTCACCTCCATCGATTCCCGCCTTGACAGCGTCATCAGCAACGGCGCAGTGCAGGTCAATACCGGTTCTATCGACGCTCGTTTGGACAAGCTGATTTCCATGTATAGCAAGGTAAACTCCGTTGTGCTGGATACCGCTGCCGTCAATGGCGGTCAGATCAAGTCTGCTGTTGGCGGCGAGCTGATGGACGTAATGTTCTGGGGCAACGCGAAACGTCAGAATCCGTATCTGCTTACTTCTCCCATCAATTACTCCCTGTCCGGTGCTTCCGTTTCCCTCGGCGCTCCGGAACTGCGTTCTATCCCGCTTGGCTCGTCTATCCCCGCGTATATCTCCGGCGACCCTGTGCTTGCTGCCGGTGTGTGGAAGTCTGGCAGTACCTACTATCTGTCGGACACCTACAATGCCGTTACCGGCGAGTATGTGCAGCGTATCAAGTCTATCGTCTTTGATGGTTCGGAAAATTGGGTTCGCTCCATCCGTGCGAATGATGCTTCGTTGTTCTCTGTCTCTTGTATCCCTGATAATACCTTGTCTATGCCCATGTGGTCAAGTCGGTATAGCTTTAAGACGTACACCAGCGCTTTTGATTTGGCTGATGATAGTACGAAAACGGTAACTTCCGGCTATTTCTCGCACTACGGCAAGTATATTCGTTTTCAGGATAGCTCCACCAGCCTTGACGGTTGGAAAAAATGGTTGTCCATTAAGTACAAAGCCGGTGAGCCGCTGGAAGTCTGGTATGCCTTAGCAGGTGAAAGCGTCACCACGTATCTTGATTTGCGGCCCACCATCGCTATTCCCGAAGGTGACAGTTCCATCTCGGCGGAGATGCTGCGTATCACTGCCAAATATGAGACCTACGACAGCTACACCCAGACGGCGGATATTATCGCTGCTATCAATAATCTGCAAGTCGGTGTTTTGCCCGATTTGGATCCTATCGTTTCCCGTCTGGATACGCTCATCAATAAGTCGCAGGCTACAGTTGTCAACGTGGTTACGAATAACACATATCTCACCAACGTCTACCAGCTGGACGATGAGAATGATGTAGCGGATCGCTCCAAAGAAGGAATCGAAAAAGTCAGCGGTATGTTCAAGTGGCTTTGGAAGAACGCTTTCAAGGACGCTTTCGGTGCTGCCGATGTCACAAAGCTGGATGGCCTGTTGTAGGAGGTGCCGTTATGGAATCTTATCTCTATACGTTCCTGCACTTTATTCGTTCGGTCTTTACTGCTATGCCTTCCGGTTTGCAGGGCTGCATACTCTATTCTGTTTCAGCGGTGCTGATCGTGTCGCTGATCCTTTTGATAGCGAGGTGGGATTGATGCTGGAGAAGGTCGCTATTGGTGTCAGCTGGCTGCCGGAAGGTCTTGCCACTGCTATCTATGCGCTGGCCGCTCTGCTGCTGGTGTTCCTGTTTATCAAGATCGTGTTGCTCATCATCAAATGCATTTCTGATCTTGTTCTATTCTGGAAAAAGTAGGTGATAACATGGATGCTATGGCAAGTTTATCCTTGGCGATCAAGTCCCTGCTGGGATGGGCCTGGGATATATTCTCCATTAATATTCCCATCCTGAATATTCCGTTCTGGGTCATCGCTATGGCCGCTGTCGCTGTTGACCTGGCATTTTATATCATCGGTCGACTCATCGGCTCGTCTGTGGCGTCTCCTCCGTCTCTCCCCAAAGGAAAGGAAGGTAAAGAAAAATGAGAATGCACATTGGCTTTTCGTTTAAGCCTAAGACTTTGTTGATCGTGTTGGCTGTGATCCTGGGCGTTGTCGGTGCCTGCGTGGATGCTTACGCTGCTGAACCGGATAACGATATACCGGACTGGGCTTTAGTCCCCGCGCTCGATCCTGATGAAGATACAGATCGTGGTTATACCACGGTCTACGATATGGATGGCTCTGTGCTTTATACGGATGATCCTGCCCTCGAAGCGGATGATACTGCTGCACCAGAGACGCCAGCCAATACTGTTGTTATCAATGCTGCGCCTGCTGCTGAACCTGCCACACCGGATACGTATACCTATCAGCGTGGGGATCATACCGGTCTGGCTGCATCTGTGCAAAGCATTTTCGGCGATTATCAGCCGCTCATGGCAACAGACAGCGCCGGTAATGTCTCTGCCGTCTCCGGCCTTGCCGGTGTAGACTTTTGCTGGATCGGCGGCTGCTTGGCGTTCCTGATTCTGTTTTATTCGTTCTTCAGACTGTTAGGAGGTGTGTTCCTTGGGAGGTCTAAGTGATGTTTCTTCCATGCTGGTCACCATGCTGTCTGCTTTGTCTGATTTCCTTTCTGAGGGTGTCGGCTGGTACTGCTTCTGCATGGTCCTATGTGTTCTTGTGATCTCTCTGTTTTTCAGAGTTTTCCGTATCAAACGATAGAAGGGAGGTTTTTGCATGGCTGCTTTGGTCGCTACCATCGCCACTTTCTTCAGTGGCGTCATGGGCATGGTGTCCACTCTGACCACTACCATTGTTGGTGATGATCTGCTGGTTCTGGGCGTTGTTGCCGTCCCCTTGGTGGGTATCTCTGTGGGTCTGCTGTCCCGTCTGTTCCGTCAGCGCGTGTAACAAAAAAGCGCGGGGGAGTGCGAATGCACCCCCGCGCTTTTCCCCTATGCTTCGGAGGTTTTTATGAATGTTTCTTACTTCGTCAAGTGGTGCTATCACCAGTATTTCTGGCGTTTCGTCTATCGTCCTGTCAAGCCTTATGATACCGGCATTTATCTTTATTTTGGCCTGCCTCGTTCTGGTAAATCTACCTACGCTGCAAAGCTGGCAAAAAAGGCTCTTACTGCTGGCCGTGCTGTGTACAGCAATTTTCCTATTCGTGGTACTTTTCAGATTACCAAAGACGATATAGGTAAATACCTCATGGAGGACTGTCTTATCATCATTGATGAAGCTGGTGTAGACTTTGATAACCGTAAAATGAAAATGACTGATGAACAGGTCTATTTCTTCAAGAACCACGGTCACTATCAGGCGGATATTGCTTTCTTCTCCCAGTCTACCGATGTTGACATCAAGATTCGGAAATTGGCCGTCTGTCATTATGAGATAAAACGCTTTCCCCTTATCCGTGATCTCTCCTATATCAAGACCATTGGCCGGAAGATAGGCATTGACGAGCTCACCCATCAGGAAACGGAGATGTTCTACTACGTCCACTTTCTCGCCGGTGGTATCAAGCTCTTTTGGCGGCGTCCATACTACAAGCTCTTCGATACCCGTTACCGGCATGAGCTTCCCGAAAAGACATTCCCGAAATGCTGACCTATGCCGCTGCTTCATTCGGCGTCTGCCATTGCAAGATTTTTCGAGGATAGTTGTTCATCCAGTCCTAGACCGCAGCTATCCTCTTTTTGCTGATCTTGGAGAAGTCTGTGCCTTTTGGGAAGAAACGGCGGATCATCCGGTTGTGGTTCTCCACGCTTCCTTTCTCCCAGGCGCTGTAACTGTGGCAGTACCATACCTGGAAACGGCTGCCGCCGTGTATGCTCCGGCATAGCTTTTCGTACTCCATGAACTCGCTGCCGTTGTCGGTGGTCAGTGTTTTGAAGCGCTGGTCAAAGTCCTTGTGCTGCCGTTCCAACTGATCGAATACTCCGCGGATGGTGGAGGCCTTCCTGTCCGGCAGCTTGAAGATGAGTTCCTGCCGGCTGTATCGCTCCGTCAGCGTCAGCAGGACAGGGCTGGTCTCGGCTTTGCCGATGATCAGATCCATCTCCCAGTGTCCGCGCTCAGACCGCTGGCCGATGTATGCAGGCCGGTTCTCAATACTTGGTAGCTTCGGATGCGCGATACGCTTTTCGGTATCATCCTTCTTCTGCTTCTTCCTGCGCTTGTCCCATAGGTGCTTGTTGGTCAGGGTCAGAAAGACCCGCTTGTTTATGTAGCTATACAGAGTGCTGACACAGATGTGGGTTTGAAAGTTGTACCGTTTTGCCGCCGCCAGAGCCGCCGCAGGTGAGTACCTGTCCACGATGATCTTATGCTCGATGTAGGTCGCATAGGTGTGGTCGCAGCCGATCTTCAACGGCCTACCCTTGGCCGTCTGGTTGTAGTTGTGTGTCTGCTGTCCTTTCTGTGCCGAGTACCGTTTCTCGTCCCAGAAGTCGCAGGTATGCATATAGCTCCCCCTCCGAAGCTCATAGTAGATCGTCCTCTCGCAGAAGCCCAGCTGACGGGCTATCTCTCGCACAGGTATCTTGTTCCGCCGCATGGCTTCCAGCTGGTGGCGCTCCTGCTCCGTCATATAGTGCTGCTTTCTCATCTCCCGTACCTCCTCAATAAGCGTTGTTGGAGTATCGTCATTGTACCACGTTTCCCATAGTCGGTGGTGGTGTGAGCACGGCGCGAGTTCGCGCCGTGTTGGTTGCCGATCCCGCGCCGACAAAAGCCCTGTCAAGGAGACCGTGGAATAAATCCAGTGCGCACACTGGTTTTATGCCGCGAAAGCTCCTTTACAGGACTTTTTCGGTGTGATATGAACCCCTCTGTCCTCCTACCTCGCTTTGATATTTTTTGTCAATACTGCAAATTTATCTTGACATCTGCCCGCAAGAAATGAAGGAGAGTGATCGCGCGTGAAACTTGCCGAACTGTCACCGCTGTATGAGGACAGCGCCCAGCGCATCCAGAGGCGCATGGAGCAGCTGCGGCTGGACCTCCGGACCGCCGACGATCCGGACAGCGCCCGCCAACTGCGCCGCCGTTTGACAGAGCTGCAGCCCATGCTGCGCCAGTGCCGCCAGCTGGCACGGCTGACGGCCCATTACTACGACAGGAGTGACCGGAGTTATGATCCATTCCGCCTTTGATCCCATGGACATCGCCGGCCTGCACCAGTGGATGCAGCAGCAGGCCGGCGACAACAGCCAGCGGCGGCAGCGGCTGCTGCACAACCTGTCCCGTGCTATGACGGAGGAATTAACACCCCGCCAGCAGGAGATGCTGCATCTGTACTACTACGAAAAGCTGAATATGGCCCAGATCGCGGGGCGTCTGGGGGTCAACAAGTCCACCGTGTCCCGCACCTTGTGCCGTGCGCGGCGCAGATTGCATCACATCTTGCAATATAGCCTGTAATTTTCAAAAATATCCCTTGACTTTGCAGTCTATCGTGCATATAATGCCTTTTGTTACAGGAGAGGAGGGAACAAAGTGTCCGTCTATAATAAGATCCTGCATGAGCGCGGGCTGCGCCTGCTGGGCGGCATCGTGGGCGCCGCCATCATGGCGTCGGCCATCAACCTGTTCATCGTGCCTCAGGGCTTCTACGCAGGCGGCGCCTACGGTCTGTGCCAGGTGATCCGTACCCTGCTGGTGACGCGGGCGGGGGTGAATGTGCCCTTCGATCTGGCGGGCCTGCTGTACCTGTTGGCGAATCTGCCCATGTTCTATCTGGCCTATCGGGGACTGGGGCGAACGTTTTTCGTCAAGGCCACCATCGTCACCGTGTGCAACTCCATCTTTTCGGCGCTGATCCCCTCCCCCGCCGTGCCTATCATCGCAGACCCGCTGACCAGCTGCCTTATCGGCGGCCTGGGCGTGGGCTTCGCCGCGGGGCTGGTGCTGAGCTGCGGCTGTTCCACCGGTGGTCTGGACATTCTGGGTTTGTACCTCAGCAAGAAGAATCCCAAGTTCACCGTGGGCCGGTTCTGCATCTGCTTCAACGTATGTCTGTACACGCTGTGCCTGTTCCTGTTCAACGCCACCACGGCCATCTACTCCGCTATCTACAATATCCTGAGCAACCTCTTTCTGGATAAACTGCACCAGCAGAACGTCAACGTGGAGATGCTGATCTTCACCAAAAAGAATAATCCGGAGCTGGTCCGCTTCATCATCGAAAAGCTGGACCGCGGCGTGACGTACTGGACGGCCCACGGCGCCTATACCGGCGACGAGGTACAGGTGCTGTGCGTGTGCCTGAGCAAGTACGAGATCGGCACGCTGCAGCAGGTGATGCAGGAGATGGACCCCAAGGCGTTCTTCATCGTGCAGGAGGGCGTCCACACCGGCGGCAACTACCGGCGGCATCTGAACTGACGCAGCATACGAAAAGGCTTCCATCTGGCAGATGGGAGCCTTTTTTTGCATGGAGGAAAGCGCCGAAGCGCCGCCTGCGGCGGAAGAAGCGAGGCGGTTTCGAGGAAGTGTCCCGACTGCCGGCCGCGGCAGCGGCTGGGAGCCGGCTGACACGACGGTGAGCGCCGAGGAGCACGCGAAAAAAATCACCACCCAAATGGGTGGTGATTTATGGAGCGGGCGACGAGGCTCGAACTCGCTTCCCGGCATCCCACGAATGGCTGTCGCCATTCGCAGGAGCCCTGCCTCACCTCTTGATTTGACGCGCTTCGCGCAGGTCGAGGCAGCGAG